>JAEEGF010691935.1_pt1 | contig 52554 bp, 38 predicted proteins | sample 9134171 | NCBI WGS metagenome assembly JAEEGF01 (sample SAMN16246542, study PRJNA631951) | gut metagenome | biome: gut microbiome; feature: rumen; material: AP-attached | host: Bos | place: Iran: Karaj | collected 2018-10 | reverse complement strand
CAGACCGGCAAGCCGATCGGGCAGGCTTTCGAGGAGGCGAACGACGCCCTTTGCGAGGGGAACTCCTCCAACACCTTCGTGACCGCCTGGGCGGGTGAGCTGAACATTCGCACGGGTCACGTCTCGTACGTGAACGCCGGGCACAATCCGCCTATCGTGAGGCTCGGCGGGAAGGTCGAGTACCTCAGGTCTCGCCCCTCGCTCGTCCTCGGTGCGATGGCGGGCGCGCGCTACCGCGTCAACGAGCTGCAGCTCGAGCCGGGCGACGCGATATACCTCTACACCGACGGAATCGTCGAGCAGCACAACGCGGCCGGGGAGCTCTACGGCGACGACCGGCTCCTCAAGACGGTGGCGGGCTGCGACAAGAGGCGCGACGGACTCCTCTCGACCGTGATAGCCGACGTGCGCCGCCACGCCGCCGGCGTGGAGCAGGCGGACGACTGCACGCAGCTCGTCCTGCGCTACCGCGGCGAGCCCGAGACGTTCTCGTGCGAATACAAGCCGACGATGGAGGACCTCGCGAAGGCGTCGGCGGACCTCGCGAAGGCGCTCGAGGGCGTTCCGGACGACTGCGCCAACATCATGATGGTCGCCTCGGACGAGATATTCGCGAACATCGTGCGCTACTCGGGCGCGACTGACTGGACGCTCACGGTCGAGCGCACGCACCACCCTGACGGCGTGCGCCTCGTGATAACCGACAACGGCAAGCCGTTCGACCCGCTCTCGCACCGCGACCCCGACACGACGCTCTGCGCAGACGACCGCGAGGTCGGGGGACTTGGAATCTTGATCGTCAAGAAGACGATGTCGCCTGTCACCTACAGGCGGAACAACGACAGGAACATCCTTACAATGGGGAAAGAATATGGAGATCAAAACTAATGCAGAAGGAAGCACGCTGACCATTTCCGTCAGCGGACGCGTTGACACCGTAACCGCGCCGGAGCTCGAGGCCGGGCTCAAGTTCGGCGACGCCACGCAGGTCGTTCTGGACCTCGCGGACGTTCCGTACATGAGCTCTGCGGGCCTTAGGCTGCTCCTCACCGCCCACAAGACGATGATGGCGAAGGGCGGCGAGCTCAAGATCGCGAACATACAGCCCACCGTCAAGGAGGTGCTGGACATCACCGGATTCTCCGACATCCTGAACCTCGTATAAGGGACGAAAGGCCAAGTTGATATGAGCGACATCAAGGAATCGATTCGTCGGCTCGAGAAGACGATTCTCGAGGACGGGAAGGTAGACCGCGCCGAGGCGGTGCTGCTCCTCGCGTACGCGAAGGAGCGCATCAAGCAGAGCGACGAGATGGCCGAGTTCGTGCAGGCCCTTGAGGACGTGCTCGAAGACGGCGTCGTGACGCCGGAGGAGTCCATCAGGATCGGCGCCCACCTCAAGTGGCTGACGCGCGAGGCGGAGAGCGAGGAGCCCGAGACGACGTTCCTCGGCAGGATATTCAAGCTCAAGCGGAACAGGACAACGGTGCGCACCGAGTTCGTCGCGGGCCTCACGACGTTCATGACGATGGCGTACATCCTCGCCGTCAACCCGAGCATCCTCTCCTCCGCGGGCATCCCGAAGGGCGGCGTCTTCGTGGCGACCGCCGTCGCCGCGGTGGTGGGCACGCTCCTCATGGCGTTCATGTCGAACTATCCGTTCGTCCTCGCCCCGGGAATGGGCCTCAACGCGTTCCTCACGTTCGGCGTCGTCATGGGCATGGGCTACAGCTGGCAGTTCGCGCTGCTTGCCGTGTTCGTGGAGGGCCTTGTGTTCCTTGCCCTCTCGCTTACCCCCGTCCGGGAGGGGATATTCAACGCTATCCCGATATCGCTCAAGAAGGCGGTCGCCGCCGGCATCGGACTCTTCATCTGCCTTATTGCGATGAAGACGGCCGGCATCATCGTTGACAGCCCTGCCACGCTCGTGTCGATGGTGAAGTTCACCGAAGTGCCGTTCCACACCAGCGGAATCTGCGCCGTGCTCGCGCTTCTCGGAACGGTCTTCACGGGCTTTCTTCTCGTCAAGGGGCTGAAGGGTGCGATCCTCTTCGGAATCCTCTTCACGTGGGGACTGGGAATGGCCGCGCAGGCGTGCGGCGCGTACGTTCCCGATCCCGCCGCCGGGTTCTTCTCCCTCTATCCCGACTTCTCGGTGAAGGGGCTCGCCCAGAACTTCTCAGAGTTCGGCTCGACCGTTGGCGCGCTCTTCAATCCGGAAGGCTGGACGCACACCGTGAAGGGCGAGGTCGTCGGCTCGGGCTGGTCGCTCGTCAAGTCGCTCGACTTCTTCGTCGTGATGTTCGCGTTCTTCTTCGTCGACCTCTTCGACACGCTCGGCACGCTGATCGGCGTGTCGATGAAGGGCGGATTCCTCGACAAGACCGGCAAGCTCCCGCGCATCTCCGGCGCGCTCTGCGCAGACTCAATCGCGACTTCGGTGGGCGCGGTGTTCGGCACTTCCACGACGACGACGTTCGTGGAGTCCGCCTCCGGCGTGATGGCCGGCGGCAGAACCGGCCTTACGGGCGTGACGGCCGCTGCGTTCTTCGCCGCCGCGCTCGTCTTCGCGCCGATATTCCTCGCGGTTCCGGGTTTTGCGACGGCGCCGGCGCTCATCATCGTCGGATACATGATGCTCTCCTCCTGCGCTGACGTCGACTGGCGCGATGCGGGCGAGGCGGTCCCTGCGTTCCTCGCGATCGCCGCTATGCCGTTCACGTACTCGATCTCGGACGGCATCATGTTCGGCGTGATCTCGTACACGCTCATCAACGCGCTCGCGGGCAACTTCAGGCGCATCCACTGGATTATGTACATACTCACGGCGATCTTCATCGCGAAGTACGCCGTGATGTGAGGAGATAGGTATGGTCGGAGACTACAGACTGCTCAAGATACTGGAATCCCTGCGGACGGCCGTGATGTACGACGGACGCGTCACGCTCGGCGAGACCTCGGTGATACTCAGGACAATCCGTCCGTTCGTGCTCAAGGGCGAATCCGGGGCCTGCGAGCTGGACGCGCTGCTGCAGCGCGTCCGCCAGGACGGCGTGGTCACGGACGAGGAGTCGGTCCAGATCGCAAGGCTCATGGACAAGCTTCTCTCGGGGCGTCCGCGCCTCGCCGACTATGTCCGCGAGATACCGGACTTCCCTAAGCCCGGCATCCTCTTCCGCGACGTGACCGGGATCCTCGAGTCCGGCGAAGGCTTCAACCTCGCCCTCTCCGAGATCGCAGAGGCGCTTGAGGGCGTCACCTTCGACCTTGTCGCGGCTCCGGAGTCCCGTGGCTTCATCTTCGGCGCGGCCATTGCCGCGCGCTTCGGCAAGGCGTTCGTGCCGATCCGCAAGCCCGGCAAGCTCCCGCGCCGGACCATCTCGGAGGACTACGAGCTCGAGTACGGCAAGGCGACGCTGCACATGCACGCCGACGCCGTGATCCGTGGGGAGAAGGCCGTCATAGTCGACGACCTCCTTGCGACCGGCGGAACGGCCAAGGCGGCTGCGAAGCTCGTCGAACGGCTCGGCGGCACGGTCGTCAAGATGATCTTCCCGATTGAGCTCGAGGGCTTTGGGGCGAGAAGCAAGCTTCTCAGGAACTACGACGTGGCCTCGCTTCTCAAGTACCCAGGCAAATAGCCGGGAACGGGCCTTTGGACATGAAAATCAAAACTTTGGAACTGCATAGACACTAAGACTTCAAAACTGCTTTCGGGGGGGAAAGAATGAAGATACCGCTAATAGGAAAGATTCTCATAGGATTTGTGCTCGGCACCACGCTGGGCCTCGTGCTCTCGGAGTGCTGCGCTCCTGAGACCACCGCGAAGATACTGCCATGGGTGGCGCCGTTCGGCAATGTCCTCGTCGCGATGCTGAAGATGGTCGTGTACCCGATCATCCTCTTCTCGCTTATACTCGGCGCGGCCTCGCTGCCGCTCAAGAAGTCCGGCAAGGTGGGCGGAATGGTCCTCGCGTGGTATTTCGCGACGTCCGTCTTCGCGACTGTCTTCGGCGTCGCCCTGGCGTACATGATGAATCCGTCCATGGCAAACGCCAGCCATGCCGCCGGCTCCAATCTCGACGCCGTCGCCAAGATGTCGACGTCAGGCGGCTCGGGCTCGTTCGGAGCGTTCGTAACGGGGCTCTTCCAGAATCCGTTCGCCGCGCTCGCCAACGGACAGTTCCTGCCGATCATCGTGTTCTCGATTGGGTTCGGACTCTGCGCGCGCTGGCTGCTCGACTCGTCCGAGACCGGCGGGCAGACGCGCAAAGCGGTGGAGGCTGCAGTGCTCGTCTGCGACGGAGCGCAGAAGATATCGTTCAAGCTCATCGACTGCGTCATCCACTACTTCCCGATCGGCGTCTTCGCGCTCTCCGTCGTCAACTTCGCAGAGAACGGCGTGCTGCTCTTCGGACCCTACGCCAAGATAACGCTCTGCGTCGTCGTGGGCGTTGTCTCGATGATCCTCTTCGTGTACCCGGCCGCGCTGGCCGTCTTCTGCAGGGAGAACCCGTACCGCGTGCTCATGCGCATGCGCGAGCCCATCATCACCGCCTTCGTCACGCGCTCCAGCGCGGCGACCCTGCCCGTCTCGTTCAAGTCCGCCGACGCTCTCGGCGTGGACCGCAAGCTCTCCTCGTTCTCCCTGCCCATGGGCGCGACCGTAAACATGGACGGAGTGTGCGTCCACCTGCCGGTGTTCGTCATCCTCGCCGCGAACATGTTCGGACACGAGCTCGGCGTCCTCCAGATCATGACGCTCTGCGTCTCGATCGTCTTCGCCTCCGTCGGAGCCGGCGGCATCCCGGGCGGGTCGGTGTTCCTCCTCTTCATGGTGCTCGAGAACATGGGCCTCCCGGCCGACCAGGTCGCGCTCGTCGTGGCGCTCTGCCTCGGCATCAACCCGATACTCGACATGTTCGAGACGTGCTGCAACGTCACGGGCGACAACGTGTGCACGTACATCGTCGCCAGGAAGAGCGGACTTGTAAAAGTGCCTGATTCAGGCCGAAACGAAACTGAAAGGAAATAAGATGGCGGAAATCAAAACTGCGGACAACTGGACCCTCTCGCTGCTCATTACGGCGGCGGAGAAGTTCACGTTTGCGGACGGCAAGGCGGACATAGACGAGACTAAGGCGTTGATAGGCCTCGTCCATCCGTTCGCGTCAAAGGACGAAAACCTCGCCAAGTTCGAGCAGATCCTGCTGGCGGTTGCGGACGACGGAATCGTCACCGCCGAGGAGTCGGCGGAGCTCGCGGCGGCCATCGCGCTGCTGCGCGCCAAGTTCCAGTCTTCCGACGCGGTCTACGACGCGCGCACCCTGGGCATCCCGAAGATGGCGGTCCTCGGCGTTCAGCATATGTTCGCCATGTTCGGCGCGACGATCCTCGTGCCGATCCTCACCGGGCTCTCCCCGAGCGCGACGCTCCTCTGGGCCGGACTCGGGACGCTCCTGTTCCATCTCCTCACCAAGCGCATGGTCCCGGCGTTCCTCGGCTCGTCGTTCGCCTACCTCGCCGGATACTTCGCGCTCGCCGGGATGGCGGGAACGGCCGGCTTCGAGGACTGCGACAAGACGAAGATGCTTCAGTACGCCTGCCTGGGCGTCGCGTCGTCCTCGCTCCTGTACTTCGTCGTCGCCGGGTTCGTAAAGGCGTGCGGCGTGAAGACGGTGATGAAGTTCTTCCCGCCCGTCGTGACGGGTCCGATCATCGTCGGCATCGGACTCGTCCTCGCACCTGTCGCAATCAACAGCTGCACGACAGACTGGCCCGTCGCGCTCGTCGCGATAGCGACCGTGATCGCGTTCTCGATCTTCGGGCGGGGCATGTTCAGGATCATCCCGATCCTCATGGGCGTGATCTTCTCCTATGTCGCGGCGGTGATCCTCGGCAAGTTCGGCATGAGCCAGGCGATCGACTACTCGAACGTCGCGAGCGCCGCGTGGATCGGCCTCCCCGTGAAGGTGGGGAACACCGTGTTCCCGCTTTTGTCGAATCCGGACTGGGGCAGGATCACCAGTGCGATACTCATCGTCTTCCCGCTTGCCTTCGCGACGATCATGGAGCACGTCGGCGACGTGTCGGCGATCTCCTCCACCGTGAAGCGCAACTTCTTCGAGAACCCCGGCCTACACCGCACGATGCTCGGCGACGGACTCGCCACGTGCCTCGCCTCGCTCTTCGGCGCGCCGGCGAACACGACGTACGGGGAGAACACCGGCGTCCTGTCGCTCTCGAAGGTGTATGATCCGCGCGTCATCCGCATCGCCGCGTGCCTCGCGATACTCGTCTCGTTCTGCCCGAAGTTCTCGGCGTTCATCGGAACGATCCCCGCGGCCACGATCGGCGGCGTTTCGTTCATCCTCTACGGAATGATCTCCGCAGTCGGCGTGAGGAACCTGGTCGAGAGCCAGGTGGATCTCGGCAAGTCGCGCAACATGCTCATCGCGGCGCTCATCCTCGTCCTCACGCTCGGCATCTCGTTCTCGAAGGCTGGCGCGATCGCGTTCACGGTTGGGTCGCTCAAGATCTCGCTCTCCGGACTCGCCGTCGGCGCGCTGATGGGCATCGTGCTGAATGCGATTCTTCCAGGCAAGGACTTCACGTTCTCCGAGACCGCGCCCACAATCAAGGACGCGGACCGCTTCGGCGGCAAGAAGCCGGACGGAAAGTGACGGCATCGGTGGCCCGGCGGGCACTCAGGAATCCTGCGGTCCGCCGAGGCGCATGCAGATGCGGAAGAGGTGCTCGACGATGTGGTTGTCGAGCACCTTCTCTATGTAGGGGATGAGCTCGTGGCGGACCCTGTTCCTCTCGATGGAGACGTCTCCGTTGGAGGCGTCTTCCCTCCACTCCTCGCCGAACTTCCTGAGGTACTCCTTGAGTTCCTCGTCGCGGCATCCGAGAAGGGGGCGGACGAACTTCACGCCGGCGACCTCGCTTGTCTCGCGTATGCCCGCGAGCGTCGCGCGGCGGAGCTTCATGAGGAACGTCTCCGCGACGTCGTCCATGTGGTGTCCGGTCGCGACGGCGTCGAGCCCGAGCGACTTCATGCATTTCGCGAAGAACGCGAGTCGCACGCGCCGCGCGGCCATCTCGAGCGACTCGCCCCTCTTCCGCACGACCTTCGCGTGCGTTCCGCGGAAGGGGACTCCGAGTCGCTTTGCGAGCGACTTCACGAACTGGTATTCCTCCTTCGACTCTTGGCGGAGCCCGTGGTCTACGTGCAGGACGACGAAGCGTTTTGAGGCGTTTTTCTTCTTCCCGCCCTTGGTGAGCAGGAAGGCGAGTGCGACCGAATCGGAACCGCCGCTGACGGCGAGTCCAATGCGTCCGGAAGGGAGTATGGATCTGTTTACTTTCACCCTTGCACATTATACCAAAAAAATGATATACTATGTGCCGTTCGTCTGAAAAAGCGGGCGTAGCTCAATGGCAGAGCTCCAGCCTTCCAAGCTGGCTACGAGGGTTCGATTCCCTTCGCCCGCTCCATTGGGCGGATCGCGTCGCCAGGGTGGCGTAATGGCAGCCGCGGCAGACTCAAAATCTGCTATACGTGAGTATGTGCGGGTTCGAGTCCCGCTCCTGGCACCATAGCGTTCCGAACGGCAGGCGACACAACAACGACTGGAAGGGTGTCCGAGTGGTCGATGGTGCAACCTTGGAAAGGTTGTGTGGGGGCAACTCCACCGGGGGTTCGAATCCCCCCCCTTCCGCCAACATTGGCGGCAAAGAATTGGTCTTTTGACCATTGCATAAGTTGATATGTCATTTGCGCACTGGTGCTTCGCGTTGTGATACAATGCGGGCATGAACAAGTTTCTCCTGTATGTTTCCGTCGCCGCTTCGGTCGGCGGTTTCCTCTTCGGATTCGACTCCGGGGTTATATCAGGTGCAGAGAAGGCGATCCAGGCCGAGTTCGGGCTTAGCGCGTTCTGGCACGGGCTCGTCGTGTCTGTGGCGCTTATCGGCACGCTCTTCGGAGTGTTTCTGGCCGGAAAGCCAAGCGACAGGTTCGGACGCCGTCCGACTCTCTGGGCGATGGCGGTTCTCTTCCTCGTTTCGGCTCTCGGCTGCGCGTTCACTCCGACTGGCGCCGCGGGCCCGCATGCGCTCGGATGGTTCCGCTTCATCGGCGGGCTTGCCATCGGCGGCGTTTCCGTCGTCGTTCCCCTGTACATCGTCGAAATCGCGCCTGGCAGGTGGCGCGGGCTTCTCGTGGGCTTGAACCAGTTCAACATCGTCTTCGGCATCCTCGCGAGCTACGTCACCAACTACCTCGTCGCGCGCTACATGCCCGGCTTCGACCCGCGCGTCGTGTGGCGCGTGATGCTCGGCGTCGAGTGCATCCCGATCGTCGCGTTCATGGTTATGCTTGCGACGATTCCCGAGTCCCCGCGCTGGCTTGTGCGCGTGGGGAGAGTTGCGGACGCGACAAAGGTTCTCGCGCGCGTAGGGTGCGAGCGGGTCGCCGAAACCGTGGAAGAGATCAAGGCATCGCTTCTCGCCGCGACGAACGGCGCCGCCGTGCCGCTTTTCCAGCGCAGGTTCCTGAAGCCAATCCTTCTTGCGTTTTTCATCGCGTTCTTCAACCAGATAAGCGGAATCAACGCGATCAACTACTATGCGCCGCGGATTTTCCAGATGATATTCGGCGAGGGGTCGTCGCTCGCGGCCCTCGCCGGCACGATGGGCATGGGGCTCGTGAACCTCGTCTTCACCGCGATCGCGTTCGCCGTAATCGATAAGGTGGGGCGGCGTGTCCTCATAATGATCGGCGCTGCGGCGATGGTCGCCATGCACTCCCTCGTCGCCTGGCAGCTGTCGCTGCCGAATCCGACGGCCGCAATAGCGGTGTTCGGGATCTTCGGGTTCATTGCGGCGTTCGCCATGTCCTCCGGCGCATGTCTCTGGGTCTACATATCCGAGGTGTTCCCTAATACCGTGCGCGCGAAGGGCCAGGCGCTCGGATGCTTCACGCACTGGTTCCTCTGCACCATCATCAGCTGGACGTTCCCGATGGCAGCCGAGAAAGCCGGATCGTGGACCTTTGCGTTCTTTGCCGCGATGATGGTCTGCCAGTTCTTCTGGGCCGTGTTCTTCATGCCCGAGACGAAGGGCGGCAGCATCGAGGACATAGAGAAGAGACTTGGGATTAGCGGGTAGCGGTGATTTCAACGCAGAGGCGCAGAGTGCGCAGAGACTCTGCGGCCTTTGCGTCTCTGCGTCTCTGCGTTAAACATGAATTTGAAAAGGGAAACTACAATGACGAGTCGAATCAAATCACTTTTAGAGAGGACGTTTGACAAGGAGCAGGCGAAGTTCCGCCGCGATGTCGACTGGAAGCCGCTACTTGAGCGGTTCGTCGCCGAAGGCACGAGCGACATGGCGCGCGCGCGCATCGGACTCGAGGAGATGCTGAAGGCCGAGACGCCCGCGTTCATGGACGGGGAACGTCTCGCGTTTCTTCGGACGGTGAAGCAGATTCCCGACCTGCATACGGATGAGGAGATGGCCGCGCGCCGCGCAGCGGGAACGGCGTTTGGCGAGAAGGGCGTCGTCTTCAACTTGACGGCAGACTTCGCGCCGACGATCCGCGACGGACTCGACGCGCGGCTCGCGGAGATCGATGTGCGCCTCGCAGAATTGAAGGGCCGCCAAGATGGCGGCTCCCCCAGTCAGGGCGATTGCATGCGCCGCCAAGATGGCGGCTCCCCCAGTCATGGCGATTGCATGCGCCGCCAAGATGGCGGCTCCCCCAGTCAGGGCGATTGCATGCGCCGCCAAGATGGCGGCTCCCCCAGTCAGGGCGATTGCATGCGCCGCCAAGATGGCGGCTCCCCCAGTCAGGGCGGCTCTAACTGGGAGAGCCGGCGTCTCGCCGGCGATAATGCTGAAAGTATCGAATTCCTTGAGAACGCGCGTCTCTCCGTTGAGGCGGTGCTTGGCCTCGTCGAGCGCTATCGCGCAGAAGCCGAGAAACGCGGCCTTGCGGAGATCGCAGCGACGCTTGCGCACGTTCCGATGAACGGCGCTCGCACTTTCCACGAGGCGCTGCAGACGCTGCGCATCCTCCACTATGCGATGTGGTGCGAGGGCGAGTACCACTGCGGACTCGGACGCATCGACCAGTATCTCTTTCCGTACTACGAGGCGGATGTCAAAGCAGGGCGGCTGACCGAGGAGACGGCGCTTGAGGAGATGGAGGAGTTCTTCATCGCCTGCAACCGCGACAGCGATCTCTACATCGGCGTGCAGCAGGGCGACAACGGCCAGTCCGTAATGCTCGGCGGCGTCACGCGCGAGGGGAAGCCGGCGTTCAACGACCTTTCGCGGCTTTGCCTGAAGGCCTGCGGCGAGCTGAAGCTCGTCGACCCGAAGATAAACCTGCGCGTCGACAAATCGACGCCGATCGAAATCTACGAACTTGGCACCGAACTTACGGCAAAAGGGCTGGGCTTCCCGCAGTACGCGAACGACGACGTCGTGATTCCGGCATTGCAGAGGTGGGGATACGAACTCGGGGATGCACGCGACTATTCCGTCGCGGCGTGCTGGGAGTTCCTTGTCCCCGGCTGCGGAATGGACATCAACAACATCGACGCGGTTAGTTTCGTCGGCGCGCTCGACAGGGCGCTTCGTGTTTTAACGCAGAGACGCAGAGGCGCAGAGCTTCTTTTTGACGACGTCAAGCGCGAGTTCTTCGCCGAGATTCAGCGCAGGGCGGATGCACTTGTGAAGAAATACGCGCATGTCGAGATCCTGCCTGGGCCTTTTGTGTCGGTCATCTCGACGGATTGCATAAAGAAGGCGCGCGACCTCTCGAAGGGTGGAAAGTACAACAACTTCGGAATCCACGGAACGGGACTCGCCGTCGCCGTAGATTCGCTCGCGTCCGTCAGGGAACTCGTCTTCGAGAAGAAGCTCGTTACGCTCGAAGAGATAGTGAAGCTGCTCGACACCGATTTCGCCGGACGCCCCGATGTTCTCGCTGCGGCAAAGGCCGCGCCGAAGATGGGCAACGCCGATGCGAGGGCGGACGATCTCGCGAAGGAGCTTGTCGAATTCTGGGGACACGCCTTCGACGGAAAGCGCAACGACCGCGGCGGAATCTTCCGTCCGGGCACCGGAAGCGCCATGTACTACATCTGGCACGCGCGCGAAGTGCCGGCGTCGGCGGACGGAAGGCTGAAGGGACAGCCGCTTTCCGCCAACTATGCGCCTTCCCTGGACGTGCCGGTGAAAGGCCCGGTGAGCGTGGTCAGGTCCTTCACCGAGCCAGACCTTGGCCCGGTGTGCAACGGCGGGCCGCTTACCATAGAGATACACGACTCCGCGTTTGCAATGCCGGATGGAGTGGGGAAAGTCGCCAACCTCGTGAAGTTCTTCATCGAGCGAGGCGGACACCAGATGCAGATCAACACGATAAACCGCGACACGCTTCTCGACGCACAGGCGCATCCAGAGCGCCACCGCCATCTCATCGTCCGCGTCTGGGGCTGGAGCGGATACTTCATCGAACTGGATAAATGCTTCCAGGACCAGATCATCAAGAGAGTGGAGCTGAGGTGAAATGCTGAAAGGCAGAGTGTTCGAGATCAGGGAATTCACCCTGCAGGACGGGCCGGGGCCGCGCACCACGGTCTTTCTCCAGGGATGTCCGCTCCGCTGCACTTGGTGCCACAATCCTGAAGGGCAGGAGTTCGGCGCCGGACGCGAGATGACGGACGAGGAAGTCGCTGCCGAGGTGCTGAAAAACGCCGACTTCCTCGTGATGTCAAAAGGCGGTGTTACGCTTTCAGGCGGCGAACCCCTCGCGCAGGCCGGTTTTGCCGTGGCGATCATCGACGGCATCCGGGCAAAAGAACCGCGACTTACGCATGCCATCGAGACAAGCGGTTTTGCGCCGGCGGAAGCTTACCGCACGGTCGTCTCGCGGCTTGATTTCGTCTACCAGGACGTCAAGTTCCCCGACCTTGACGGCTACCGCCGCTGGACCGGCGTGGACGCGACGCCGATATTCGAGAACATAAAATGGCTCCAGAAATCCCGGGTGCCTTTTGTCGCGCGCGTTCCGTGCATACCAGGCGTCAACGATTCGCGCGAGACGAAGTCTGCCATCGCGCGGCTTGTTGACGGCGCGCCGAATCTCCTCGGGGTCGAGATGCTTCCATACAACCGCCTTGCGGGCGCGAAGTACGCGAAGCTCGGCAGGGCGTATTCCCCGGGCTTCGACGAAAGCCGCGAACCTGACGTATCGATTGTGGTATAATGTGCGCAGAAACGGAGACCGAGAAGATGGAAGACACGGCAAAGTACAGGAAAATATTCGAGCATCTGCGCAAGGAGATACGCGACGGACGCTACCCGCGCGGCGTTCCGCTTCCGTCCGAGGAGTCGCTTGTCCGCAAGTACAATGTTTCGCGCATAACGGCGGTGCGCGCGATGGACGAACTTGTGAAGTGCGGACTCGTCTACCGCAAGCGCGGCGCGGGAACTTTCGCGACGAAGACGGCGGCGCTGGAGTCTGGACGGCTCGGACTTATCATGCCGAGTCTTGCATTCGGGGAGGTCTTCCCGCGCATCTGCCAGGGGTTGATGCGGTGCGCGCAGAAGGACGGATACACTCTTCTCCTCGGCGACATCTCCGCCGCAACGCCCGCAAAACGCGCGGTCGAGGCGGCGAAAGTCGCACGCGCCTTCGTCAAGCAGCGCGTCGCCGGTGTGGTGCTGCAGCCACTCGCGTTCCTGAAGTCCCCCGATAGGGTGACGCGCGAGATACTCGCCCTGTTCGACGGCGCGGAGATTCCAGTCGTTCTCATCGACAGGAACGTGAGTCTCGGACAGGATCCGATTCGGCACGACTTCGTCGGCATAGACAACTTTGCCGCGGGGCGCGCCCTTGGAGAGCATGTTGTCGCGCAGGGAGCGAAAAGGGTTCGGTTCCTGATGCGCCCAGAATGCGCTACGGTAATCCGCGACAGGCTCGCGGGAGCAGCTTTCGCCGTCGGGAAGCGCGGCGGTGCGGAATTCGAAATCGTTGCGGAGCCAGACGACGTAGCGTTGCTTGCGCCGGTTTTCCGTAAGAAGAACCGGCCCGACGCCGTCATCTGCGAGTCCGACTACGTCGCCGCAGTCCTTCGCAACACGCTTGACAAACTGGGGCTCTCCGTGCCTAAGGACGTGATGCTCGCAGGTTTCGACGACGTGCGCTGCGCCGTCACGATGTTTCCGCCGCTCACGACCGTGCACCAGCCGTGCGAGGATATCGCGCTCGTCGCCTACCGTGCGCTTCGCGAGCGCATGCGCGATCCGTCGCTTCCGCCTCGCCGCATCCTCGTTCCCGCGCCCCTCGTCGTGCGCGAGTCGACGCGCCGCACTCGATAAGGATTGGCGCACGGAATCGGGCGTATCTGCGTAATTCACCGCCGAGTCTTCCGATGGTTGGAAACAAGAAAGTTGAAACAACTTTTTTACGGCGGGCAACCGTCCGCCAGCTTAATAACGCCGCGCAGTTGCGCGGCGAAAAGGAGAGGTTGTTTTCATCAGCTGTAACGGCTTAATATTGGGGAATGAAGTTATTTAATTATCGGGAACTAAAATGATTATTTTTGTGGAATACCATTGACAATCTGCGCTTATATTTGCTACAATTTGAGGTGTTTTGGCTGAAGAAAGGCAGAAACGATGAGAGCAGAATATAAGAGGAGAGTCGTAGACGACGTCTTGACTTTTTACCTTGAGTGTATGGGGGCGGTCTTGATAGAGGGGCCCAAGTGGTGTGGCAAGACGCGCACTGGAGAAGAGCATGCAAAGAGTGTTATCAAATTGCAGGATCCTGACAATGTGGATAAATACCGTGCCGCAGTCAAGGTAAAGCCCTCGATTCTACTTGAGGGGCCGACGCCACGTCTGGTTGACGAATGGCAGGATTTTCCCATCTTGTGGAATGCCGTCAGACATCTTGTGGATGAACGTGGTGATGATGGGCAGTTCATATTGACGGGTTCAGCCGTCCCCCGAGAGGAAAAGAAGGACGAAGAGTCTCCGCGACATACGGGTACAGGGCGCATCGTCAGGTTGCGGATGCGTCCGATGAGTCTTTGGGAAAGCGGTGAATCGACAGGAGAGATTTCTCTTTCGTCTCTTTTTGATGGCGTGGGAAATGTCGCTGGCCGCGCTCGCATAGGTGTTGATGAACTCGCCCATCTTATTTGCCGGGGTGGGTGGCCGCAGGCGGTACTTGCCAAGACCCCGCGTGCGGCTTACATGAAGTCCTCCAGCTATGTAGATGAAGTTGTTCATGAGGATGTTCATCGGGTGGATGGCGTCGAGCGAAATCCCGACCGCGTGAGGAATCTGCTGAAATCGCTGGCACGAAACATTTCAACATTGACCACGGCGGATACTATCTTGCAAGACTTGAGGACAAATGATCCGACCTTCAGCGAAAAGACGCTGTCATCCTATTTGAATGCGTTGCGGAAGATATTTCTCGTGGAAGACGTTCCTGCCTGGTCACCATCGCTCAAGTCGCGGCTGGCGATTCGATCGGCTGCGAAGCGCCAGTTCGTAGATCCTTCGGTTGCAACTGCCGTATTGGGCGCTACGTCCAGACGGCTTATGAACGATTTTCGCTCATTCGGGTCGTTGTTTGAGTCCCTTTGTGTACGTGATATGCGTGTCTATGCCCAGCCGCTTGATGGTGAGGTTCGTCATTATCGAGACCAGACCGGGTTGGAAGCGGACATGGTCGTTGTCTTGAAAGACGGTCGATGGGGTGCTGTCGAAGTCAAATTGGGCGCGGGTGATATCGACAGCGCGGCAGAGGGCCTCAAGAAACTGAGAAACAAGGTCGATGTCAGCCGAATGGGCCATCCCTCCTTTCTGATGGTTCTGACGGGTACCGATCTTGGCTATACGCGGGAAGACGGGGTTGTTGTCTGTCCCATTGGCTGCCTGCGTCCTTAGTGTTTAATAACGCAGCGCAGTTGCGCGGCGAAAAGAAGAGGTTGTTTTCATCAGATGTTCCTGTTGTTCCCAAATCCAAAAAGGCGAGAGCAAGCTGAGGATCTGCTAGTACAGTCACGATGGGGCGGGTGAATCGTTCTAAATGTCCACAAAAGACATAGATTTAGAGAAGTTGACATGTCATCTTCATGTCGTCTGCGTGCTTTTTGATATAATGGTTGCATGAAGAGAATAGCAACAGCCGTTTTTGCGGCAATGGCGTCGGCATCGGTCTGGGCAGATGCCGAATTTTCTGTCGGACAGTGGAGCGTCGTTTTTGCCGATGAAGGCGAACGACTCGTCATGGCCCATGCCGACGGTTTTGCCGAAGTCGCGGGGACGCTGTCTTTTACGGGCCCAGCGAAAGTCACTGGCGCGGGAATGGGTGCGGACGGCTCGACCGCGCGATGGCGCGTCGCTTCCTCGCGCGACGGGTTCCCAAACCGACTTGCGCTCGTCGATACGCGCGACAACGTGAACGGCTACATCGCGTTCCAGCCCGACGGCGAGGGCGTTTTGCTGCTCGTCTACCACCGCACGGCGTTCGCATACGCTGGGACGCTCGCGTTTCAAGGCGAAGTCCGCTACCGCGACGATGCGTATCCCTGCTCCGTCACGCCGAAGAAGGGCGACCGCGTTCTGTCCGTAAAGAGCGGCCCGGCCGTCTCGCTGGGCGACGATGCGCTCTTCTCTCCTTCTACGGACGAAGCGCTTGCGCTCAAGGGGATGAAGTTGAAAGTGGAAAATGGAAAGTTTGCCGTATCGGCGGAGTTGCGGATCGACGATGCGACGCAGAACGCGTTTTCGCTCAAGATCGTCAAGGACTGGTACAAGTCGCGCTGGGTGCCGAACTGGCGTGCGCCAGATCGCCGGCGTTCGCCCCATGCGCCCACCGGCTGGCTCAGCTGGAACACCTACTTCGATCAGGCCGGCTCGAAGGAGAATCTTGATGAAGCCCGTTTTGCCGCGAAGTGGTTCAAGCCGTTTGGAATGGAGATATGGAACATCGAGTCGTGGCAGGACAACTCGCCGAAGCTCCCCGTCTCTGATTTCCACAACATGAACCTCGAGACCTACAAGGTGCAGTTTCCCGAGGGTATGAAATGGCTTGCGGACGAAATCAGGAAGCTCGGCTTCAGGCCGGGGCTCTGGATGGCGCCTTACGGAACAGGCAACGACAAGTTCTACGCCGAGCACAAAGACTGGTTCCTCCACGACAAGGACGGCAAGCCCATCCGCTCGTGGAACGGAAAGTACACGCTTGACCCGACTGCGCCCGGTGCGCTGGAGCATCTCACTTCGATATTCGACAAGGCCTCACACGAATGGGGATACGAGTTCTTCAAGATCGACGGGATGTCAGGGCGCAACCACGGCTACTGCGCACACCTCTATGAGAGGCCCGAGATCCGCGCAGTCATGCACGACCCGAATTGCCCCAATCCGTTTGAGCGCACTGTAGCCGCGTACAGGAAGGGCATTGGCGACAACCGAATCTTTCTTGCCTGCCAGGGGCACTTCACCGGGGCGGAGGTGGGATATGCCGACGCCAGCCGAACTGGTGCGGACATCGTGCATCCGAACGAGCCGGTGAAGTGGGAGAACATTCTCCTCCAGGCGCGCTGCACGGTGAACCAGTTCTTCGCCCACTCGAACGTGTTCTGGTCGGACCCGGACTGCATGCTTGTTTCACAAGCCGCCCTCGCGCGCGAACAGGCGCAGGTCGAGGCGACGGTCGTTGCGCTTCCGGGGCAGCAGACCTTCGCGGGCGACAAGCTCGCGGAACTTGCCCCGGACCGCGTAAGGCTGATACAGCAGGCGCTGCCGGTGTGCCCGACGCGCCCGGGGAAGCTCTATCCGATGTTCGGGCACCTCCCGGTCTGGGATCTCCACGTGTCGCGTCCCTTCGGCGACTGGCACGTCGTGGCGCTCTTCAACTGGAGCGACGAGGAGAAGGAGGTCTCCGTCGCGTGGGATGAGCTTGGTGAAGATTCCGATCGACGCTTCGTGGCGTGGGAGTTCTGGACGGAAACATACTTTGGCGAGAAGAAGGGCGGTCTTTCCGCGGCAGTCCCGCCGCGCGGGGTGCGGCTCTTCGCGCTCCAGCCGCTTGCGGGCCACCCGCAGTTCCTCACGAGCGACCGGCACCTGACGCAGGGTGCGGTGGAACTGCTCGGCCAGAAGTGGGATGGTTCGCGCCTCGTTGCAAAGATTGCCGCCGTGGGCGGATTCTCGCAGGTCGTGCGGTTTGCTGTGCCGAAGGGGTGGAAACTCAAAAGTGCAACGGCAGATGGCGTGGACGTGAAGACGAAAGAGGAGTGCGACGGCAGGGTAGTGGCCGTTGAGCTTTCGGCTCCGCGCTCCTGTGACGTAGACCTGCGTCTTGACTTTTAGCCTAAATTCGGCAGTTGGATTATGGGCTTATGGCGTGCGCAACTCAGATTATGCTATAATGTTGTCGTCAATGAAAGGAGATTGTCATGAAGCATTTGCTTGAAGTTCGTGTGCAGGTAGCCTGCCTCGTCGCATTGTTCTCGTTGCAGCTTGCGGCGGGCCTTCTGGACGGCGCGTGGATCAAGGGAACGACGGACAAGTGTCCGCTTTCCTACAAGGCCGGGGAGGAGATCGCGTTCACGCTCGAGCCGATGGGCGTCGAAGGGGAGATTCCCGACGGGGAGTATTTCCTCGCGTGGAATCGCTCTGACGACTTTGGCGGATCTGAAAGCGGCGAGGTTCCTTTTTCCGCGCGTCCCTTCGTGTACAGGACAAAACTGGACAAGCCGGGTTTTGTGCGTCTCGAGGCGTATGTAGTGGACAAAGACCGCAAGCGCGTGGCGAAGAAGTTCACTGGCGACGCGTCAACCCCGGAGGGGAAGAAGGCCATGAACAAATTCGAGAAGTCGCCGAAGAGCATCTTCTTCGACGGCGGCGCGGGAGTAGACGTCGATTCTCTCGCGTTGTCGGAGGAATCCGAGCCCAAGGACTTCGATGAATTCTGGGCGCGCCAGTTTGCGCGGCTCGACAAGGTTCCGATCCGCGACGAGCGCATCGAGATCGCGTGCGCCAATCCCAAGGCGCGGCTTTTCGCCGTGCGGATCGACTGCGCGGGGCTGAGGCCGGTCACGGGCTATCTGTCGGTTCCGAAGGCCGTCGACGAGGGGGCGACGTTCCCGTGCCTGCTCGAGACCCACGGCTACAGCGGCGACTCATGCAGACACGACGCGCCCAAATGGGCGCGCGACAACGAGATCGTCCTCAACATCAACGCGCACGGACTAAAGCTCGTCGAGTTCGGCGCGACCGAGGCGGACACGAAGGCGCTCCGGTGGGAGACGCGCTCCAACGGCAAGACGTATGCGTTCGACCCCGAGCAGAACAAGGATCCGGAAGTCGCCTACTTCAACGGCATGGTGCTCCGCGTGAAACGCGCATTGCAGTACCTGAAGACGATAAAGGGGTGGAACGGGAAGGATCTCATTGCAGCCGGCGGCAGCCAGGGCGGACTCCAGACGATCTGGGCTGCGGCATGCGGCGAAGGCGTCACCCGTGCGGAGTCGAGCGTAACATGGTGCTGCGACATGGTCATGAACAACGCCCGCCTGGACAAGCAGGCGTCAAGCTGCGGCTGGTACATCAGGTGGGTCCCGGGCGTTGCGTACTACGATGCGGCGGTGTGGGCGAAGCGCATGCCGGAGAGCTGCTTTACGAACATACCCCGCGCAGGTCTCGGCGACTATACGTGTCCGCCAATGGGACTCGCGAAGCTGTGGAACAACATCCCAGGTTGCAACAAGTCCATCAAGTGGGTGCAGGGTTCGCAGCACGGGTATGTCCCGCCGGAATACGAAGGGCGCGACTTTGTGATCACATCGCCGTGAAGTCCCTCGGCAGGACGGCAGATTTCAGATAATCCCTACTTGTGATTTCCGCGCGGGGCTATTTGCGTTTTCCTCTGGCTGCTACTTGCTGTTTCCGCAACCCTTGCGCGAGAGTCAACCAAAGACGCTACACCGCACTATGGTGTCCCTTGACAGTGTGTGCTCTCATATTGTATACTTCTCACCGTAGTGAACAAATTTGTTCAGCGAGGTGAATAGTTATGTATGAATTGCCTTTAGTGAAGATTATAGCAAGTCGTTTGAATGAGAAACGGCTTCGGATTCAAGTTGTCGCCGGACCGCGACAGGTTGGCAAGACGACTGCCGTCAAGCAAGCCCTGAAGCATTATGGAAAACCGTTCACATACCGACTTGCGGAGGGGTTGGGTGTAAATCCACTTGCCTGGCTGGAGAGCGAGTGGCAACAAGCCCGACTTCAGGCAAATTCTCTTGGGGAATATCTCCTTGTTGTCGATGAAATACAAAAGATTGTCGGATGGTCTGAGGTCGTTAAACGACTTTGGGACGAAGACACGTTTGAAGATGTCCCACTAAAGGTTTTGATCCTTGGAAGTTCCCGCCTCCTGCTCCAGAAGGGATTGAATGAGAGTCTTGAGGGGAGATTCGAGCTTGTTGAGGCATGGCATTGGTCTTACGAGCAGATGCATGAGGCCTTTGGTTTTTCTATTGACGATTTTGTGATGTTCGGGGGGTATCCCGGCGCAGTTCCATACATCCGGGACGAGGAGCGCTGGAGGGTTTATCTGAAGGAGTCAATCATAGAACCGAGTATAAGTCGTGACATAATTCAACTCGAGCGCATTTCAAAACCGGCTCTTATTCGCCAGCTCTTCGCGCTGGCCTGTTCATATTCGGGTAAGATTCTCTCTTATCAGAAAATGCTTGGACAGCTTCAAGACGCTGGAAACGCCACTACGCTTGCGCATTACCTTGTGCTCCTTGGCGAGGCGGGGCTGGTAATGGGAATAGAGAAATACTACGAAGAGGTAGTTCGTGTCAAGGCGTCCAGCCCTAAACTGGCGGTCTGCAACACGGCGTTGATGACGGCGATGCTGCCATACGGATTCAATGAGCTCCGTTCGAGACATGAATTATGGGGACATCTCTTTGAGTCTGCCGTTGGTGCGCGTCTCATACCAAGCTGCCGCAGGAACGACATTCAGCTTCGCTATTGGAATATTGGCAACAAGGAGGTCGATTTCGTCCTGAGCAAAGGCGATAGACTCGTCGCGATGGAGGTCAAGACCGCAGATGCGGACAGCGTTTCGGGAATGAAGGAGTTCAAGGCCAGGTATGCTCGAGCAAAGCCATATCTGATAGGAGGGCAGGGCATGCCTCCGGAAATGTTCTTTTCGTGCAAGGTGGATAGTCTTCTCTGATCTCTTTCAGGAAAGATCCACTGACTAGTGCCGTTTTACATCATCCCAGCATCAGCAGAATAAGGGACACTTATCCAGTCAGGAAACTTTTCATTCCTAAAAGTCAACCTTGTTGTTGCGCTAACGCGGCAGATGTGCCGCGGCAGTTTATGTGCAGCCTGAATCGCGCCAGGACGAGGGGATTGCTCGGTTTTGGCGTGGAAAAGATGGAGAACAATTTGCAAAATTGGTGCAATTATTGCATTTTCGTGAATTGGCTATTGCCAAGAGTCAGTCTTTTTTGATATAATGCGTGGTAAGAAAAATAGAATATTAATTCTTACCATGAACCAGAACGAGATCATAAGATTCGCGCGGCAAAAAGGCAACGGCTTTGCTTTTAGCGCATCGGATCTTCCCGATTACAGTTCGCGCACGATGGCCGACAAGACATTGTGCGTGATGGCTCGTGCTGGCAAGATACGAAGGGTGATGCGCGGCATCTACGATTTACCGAGGTGGAGTGACATTTTAAAGAAGGAGGCCCCACCCGATCTCGATGCGGTTGCAAATGCCCTGGCGAGGAAATTCGGGTGGACCCTGCTTCCATGCGATGAAGGTGCGTTGAATGGTTTTGGCCTGTCTACGCAGATTCCTGCCAGGAAAATATACATTTCAACCGGGCCTTCGCGGGTTTACAAGGTTGGAAAGCATACGATAGAGTTTCAGCATCGCTGTTCGCGCGAAACGGATATCCTTGGCAGGAATGCGAGGATGGTTGTCCGGGCGTTGAAGGGTCTTGGCAAGGACTATGCGACAAAAGAGATTGTCGCCAATATGGCAAGCAGGTATTCTGACGAGGAGTGGCGGCAGATATGCGAAGCTTCTAAAAGAGTTTCTTCGTGGATAAGGGATCTTGTCACCGCCGAGATGAAATGTAGACTTCACGCCTAAGTTCTATCCGCGGAGCTGGGCGCATTTCGAACTGTGCAAGCCCGCATGCGCCAACCCGATGCGAAAGCGAGTCAACATGGCGATGAAGTGCTGAGAGCTTTCCAAACTTAGCAAGAATACGGCTTGTTTGGAAAATTTTGGACATATCAAAAATGCATAGTGCAAGTCGCTATTGATTTGGGCAGAGAAAAGGATATAATTTCCCGCGAAACAACAAAAAGATACCTTGCGGGGTATCAAATTGTCATGGCACAATACGACGACATTTGCGAAGAGGCAATCGCAAACTACGGCCTGATCTCGACGGAGCGGGCCGCCGAACTTGGCGTACACCGAAAGGAACTGTACGACTGGGTTCGGCTGGGGCGCTTGGAGAAATGCGCTCGAGGGTTGTTTCGGATCGCTCATTATCTTCCGACGGAATACGACCCATGGCCTTCCTCGCTTCTTTGCTGACCCGTTAGATATTACCATTTGGGTGGCGCGAATTGCAACTGCAAGACATTGCGTTGTGCAAAAATGTATGATACAATATTGCACAACAAAGGAGAAGTGTCGTGAACCCATTCAAGTACGGATGCATCGTCGATGGCGGATATTTCTGCGCAAGGCCAAAACTTGCCAAGCAGCTATCGGACTACATAGCTTCGGGGCAGAATCTCGTTGTCCAGGGAGAACGCCGCATCGGCAAGAGCTCGCTTGTCACGAACACCATTGCAAAAATACGAGGGTACAGGATGCTGTACGTTGACTTCATGGACGTTCGCACCGTCGCCGATGTCTGCAATCAGATTGCCGATGCCCTTGCGAGGTTCGAGGCGGAGGACTCCTTTTTCAAGCGCACCGTCGCAATGCTTTCACATCTGCGGCCGACAGTCACCGTTGATGCCATGACGGGGATGCCCACGATTTCCGTGGATTCCAGGGCCGCCCAGGATACGTCATCGGTCAACACGATGCTCAATGCCATAGCCGATCACGTCAAGGGGCGGAAGGCGTGCGTGGTGTTCGACGAGTTCCAGGACATCCTTGAAGTCCGCGACGGGAAGCGAATCATCGCCATGATGCGCAGCAAGATTCAGTTCCTTTCTGATACTCCGTTCATATTTCTCGGAAGCGCCAGAAATGCGATGCTGGACATCTTCATGTCGCCGAAAAGCCCGTTCTACAAGTCGGCCACTGTCTTTGACGTAAATCCAATTCCGGACGAGGATTTCTACCGGTTCATATCTGGACGCTTCAAGACTGGCGGGCGGAGACTTTCGCGCGACGTGTTCGCGAAGATGCTGGCATTTGCGAGACGGACGCCTGGAGACGTGCAGGAGTATTGCGATGCGGTGTGGCAGGTGACTTCAAGCGGCGACGAAGTTACGGACGGCAGCCTTGAACTTGCTCTTAGGCGCATATTTGAACGCGAGAGTTCGTCGTTCTCGGCATTTGCAAGACGCCTTACCGACATTCAGTTCAGGGTTCTGCGCACCCTTGCGGTGCTTGGCGGCGAGCATCCGCTTTCTGGCGAGTTTCTGCGCATGGCCGACGTCGCCAACAGCGCGAGCGTGAAAAGGGCTCTCAATGCCCTGTCTGCGGCAGATCTGATATACAACATCGGCGGAGAGTACAAGTTTGTAAGTCCATTCTTCCGCGAATGGGTACGTCGCATAAAGGCAAGGGGAAATTGACGTTTTGCCCCTATCCTCTCTCCCGCCAGGCGGAGGGGGATAGGCCGGTTTCCTCGCGGATGAAGTTGGAGAACGAGGATAACGAGCTGTAGCCGCAGAAAACAACACGTTGCTCTCAGCCCTGTCCGAGAACCGAGAGCCAATCGGATTCCACGCATGGCCGCTATGACATCGCCTGCGTCCTGTGGCGGCGGCGGTATTCGCCGGGGGTGACGCCGCGCTCGTGCTTGAATGTCTTGGTGAAGTGGCTCTGGTCCCAGAATCCCGTTTCGACCGCGATTTCCGAGAGGTGCTTGTCTGTCGTCTCCAGCAACTTTCGCGCGGCGTTAAGTCGGATGGTGGTGATGTAGCGTCCGGGGGAGATTCCGAAAATGCGCGAGAACTGGAGACGGAAATTGGATTGCGACGTGTGGATCATCGTCGCAAGTTGATCTGACGAGATGTCTTCCTGGTAGTGGGACTGTATGTAGTCCGTCACGGGCTTCAGTATGCCGTGCCAGTCAGGTGCACCTTGCGCGGACGGAGCCTTGTAGTAGAGGCAAGTCGTCCCGATGCGGCGCCCGCTGCCGTCGTATATGGGGAAGATGCTCTTGACGTGCTTGTCGGACGAACGGTCGGCGTTGTGGTCGCTTGTTTGGTTCACGAGGGGCTTGCCTGTGCGAAGCACTGTCTTGTCGAGCGAGACATAGTCCTGCGCAAGCGCATGAGGGAAGATGTCGACGCTGCGCCGCCCGACGGCGTCCAGCTCGTCGTGGATGTTGCAGAAGTCGCAGTTGCGCTTGTTGAGGGCCATGATGCGGCCTTCCGCGTCCTTCATGTAGAAGGCGACGTCGGGCAGCACGTCCATCATGGCCTTGAACGTCGCCGCATTGGGCCCGGCCGACTTGAGAAAGTCGGCCTGCATTCTTTTCTTCTCTCTTCTGTTCATGCCGCCATTATATCAAATAATCGTAAAAACCCACAAGCGGATTTTACAATTCATTTGGCGAATAATACTATAAAATCCTTGTCGGAAATGAGATAATACCATCACAATTGATAGGGGCGCTGGGCTTGACGGTCTGGTGAGCCTCTTCGGGGTGATATAGGCTTACGAGAACGGAAAAATGATAATGATAGCGGCAATGACACTTCCATGCTTGCTGGCTGCAGCGACGCTTTCGACGGGGGTCGAGATTCCCGACGAAGGAGTACCGACATGTGAAGGCGGGATGCAGTACACGACGCGTACCGAGAAGCGTCCTGCGGCGATAACGAACGAGTCTATGTACTTAAAGTGGAAGTGGCGCATGAACCTCGCCAACCCGAAGACAGGCCTCAACAACGCAGCCCTCCGAGCTGGGGTGACGAAGATCGCCGAAGAATCCGGTTGGAAGGACGGAAAAGAGGACTGGTATGATGTTGCCGCCCGTTGCTTCGATTTCTTGGTGGACAATGTGGCGATTGGCTTTTCGGAATACGACGGATTCCCTGCGATTTCCGCGTGGGATCGGCATAGTCGACCGATGTCCGCCGTCCTGTGGAAGCATGCGGCGGATGTGGACGCGAAGTATTCGCCGGACCTGCATGACAAGATCGTCCAGATGGATCGCGAGGGGCGTGCAACAATAGGCAAGGACTTCGACCACTCCGCGCCCGATTGGGAGGACATCCTCAAGCTTGGATTCCCCGGCATGAAGGCGCGAGCAGACTCATACACCGATGATACACCGTTTTACCGTGCAGAGCGCTGCGCCGCCGCCGCAATGATGCGCTTCCTTGATCGACTCATTGCCGAAGCGAAGAAAACCCGCGCAGAGATCGCAGAGAGCGTGACGAAAACATCTGCAGGCGAAACAAAGCCAGGCAGGACATATTGGCTAGACAAGGAGATCGCCTCGCTGGAGCGACTACGAGTGGGGCCGCCGCTGACCGCCTTCGACGTCATGGAGTTTACGATGGTGTACTTCATCCTCTCCGAGCCGTTAAACTACTTCCAGGTGCGCACATTCGACAACATAGACGTCCGTTGGTGGCCGTACTACCAGGCTGACCTTGCGGCTGGGCGCACCACAGACGCCGAGTTCCGGGAGGACTTTCGCCACTTCATCTGGCAGTTCGGGTCCATTGATAACTATTGGGGCCATCCCATGTATCTTGGTGGAACGAACAAGGACGGCACAAGCGCGTATAATCCGCTTTCTCTGATTATCCTTGACGTCGTTGAGAAGACTGCGCTTCCGACGCCGAAGTTCCAGCTGAAGATGGCGAAGAATACGCCGGACGAAATCTGGTGGAAGGCGCTCGACATGCTCCGCAAGCATGCGCCCCTGTGCCTTATGAGCGAAGAGAATATGGCACGGTCTATGAAGCCAGTCGGGATTACCGACGAGGAATGCCGCGATCTCCTAGTCTGGGGGTGCTTCGAGTATCTTCCGCGAGCCAAGGGGAACTGCACGAGCGCATCGCGCGTCATGTTGCCGCAGCCGATTGTGGAGATTCTTGAAGAGTGCAAAGCGGAAAGTGCGGCTATCAACTCCAAACTCCAGACTTTCGACTCCTTTAAGGCCGAATACTTCAGACTGCTTCACGCCAACACGGACCGCGCGGTGGAGCTGGTGCGCGAGAACGAGCGTCATCTCGCTGAAGTCAATCCGTCGCTGATGCTGTCGCTTGGTCTTGGGTCTGCGCTGGAGAAGGGGGTGGACGCCTTTTCGCTTGGCTACAAGTACAACTTCACGACGATCAGCGAATGCGGTTTTGCGACGGCGGTTGATTCGCTTCTTGCAATCAAAGAGTTTGTCTACGACAAGAAACTGGTTACGCTCCAGGAGTTGGGCAAGATACTTGCGGAGAATTGGGAAGGTCATGATGAGCTGCGTCTTAGGATGAAGAACTCAAAGCTGAAATGGGGCTGCGGCAATCCCGAGGCGGACGCGCTTGCGAAGGAGGTCATAGAGGGCTACACGTCGCACATTGTCGGCAAGCCCAATGGACGTGGTGGCGTCTTCGTGTGCTATGGACTTCATTCGCGCGCCTTCATCAGTAGCGGAACAAGGGCAGGGGCAACGCCAGACGGAAGGAAGAAAGGCGACCACTTCTCCAAGAACATGGCGCCAAGTGTTGGCGCGGAAACGGAGGGAATCACAGGTTCCATCAACAGCTACGCGGTGATTGCGCCTGAGAATTTCCCATGCGGCAGCATCTTCGACGTGATGATACATCCGTCCTCCGTCGCGGGTGACAAGGGGCTTCGCGCCTTCAGGATACTCGTGGAACGGTTCTTTGCAGGCGGTGGCGTGGCGATGAATATCAACGTCGTCTCGCCGGAGACGCTCCGCAATGCGCAGGCGCATCCGGAGAAGTACGAGAACCTTCAGGTACGCGTTGCCGGGTGGAACATTCGCTGGAACGACATTCCGCGAAAGGAGCAGGACGAGTTCATCGCCCGCATTGAAACAGTTGGAGGAGGCCTATGAGAATCACACGCAAGGAATTCGTAGCTTCGGCGGCGGCGTTTGCCGTAAGCCCTATGTTGGCCGCAAGCGGCAGGAAAGTCAATACGCCGCTGATGCTCGACACGAAGCGGATGGCAATCTGGGACGGACCAGGAATCCGCACGACGTTCTTTGTGAAGGGATGTCCGTTGAAATGCATCTGGTGCCACAATCCCGAGTCCATCAAGCCCGAGGCGCAGTGGGCGCGGTTCCAGCACCTCTGCAAGCACCACGAAAAGTGCACGATGGACGAGGCGACGTGCCCGACGCGCGCGCTCAAGCTCTATGGCAAGCCCATGTCGATTGACGAAATCGTCGCAAAGGCGCTGGAGGACAAGGCGTTCTACGACCAGTCGGGCGGCGGCGTCACGCTCTCCGGCGGCGAACCGCTCTTCTTCTGGGAATGGGCGGTGGAACTTTTCAAGGCGTTCAAGGCGGCGGGGCTCCACACATGTCTCGACACGTCGCTCTACGCGCCGCCAGCCGCGATAGACGCGATGCTGCCTGTCACGGACTTATGGCTTCCCGACTACAAGGCGGACGACGATGCGCTGCACGTGAAGTTCACCGGCGTCTCGAACAAGGTGATCCGCGAGAACCTGAAACGACTTGTCGCGGCAAAAGCGAAGATGGAGGTGCGCTGCCTTGTCGTGCCGGGTTGCACTGAGGGCGAGGATATCGCGGCTCGGCACAAGTACCTAAACTCCATCGGTATCCCCGAATCGTCCATCGTCAATCTCGAATACTTCGACTACGCCCGATCCAAATATCTTGCGCTTGGGCTTCCCGACACAATGCCGCCGAAGTAACTGGCGGCAGCGGATCGCGCGATCATTCTGCACGAAGCGGCGTCACTACACTGTTGCGGGCGACGACGGAACATGGGTGGTCGTAGGCGAGCTTCCCGCCGTCCGCGTCGCTCGCAATTCCGCCGGCCTCTTCGACGATAAGCGCGCCTGCCGCATAGTCCCAGGGGGAAAGCGACAGCTCGAAGAACAGCTCTGCACGCCCGGCCGCGACCGAGCACATGTCGAGCGCAGCGGATCCCGTCCGCCGGACGTCGATCGATTTCCTGAAATACGAGTAGGCGAGCTTGAAGGAGCGTTCGCTCAGTTCTTCGTTGTAGGGGGAGGTCCCGAAGATTACAAGTCCGTTTTCAAGCGGCTCCGACGAGACATGTATCCGTTTTCCGTTGCAGAAGGCGCCTTGTCCGCGCATTGCCGTGAACATCTCGTCGAGGTAGGGGTTGTATATTGCGCCAAGTTCCGCCGCGCCGTCGACTACGAGCGCGACCGAGATGCTGCTTGCGCGGAAATCCTTTATGAAGTTCGTGGTGCCGTCGATCGGGTCGACGATGAAGAACTTCCCCTTCGGCGAGAACTCCTGCGTGGTGCCTTCCTCGCCCATGAAATGCGCATCGGGCATTATCTTCAGAAGCCCGCTCTTCAGCCGGTCCTGCACCTTCTTGTCGTAGTCCGTGACGAAGTTGGCGTGCCCGGCTTTCGCGTCGATCTGCAGTGTTGCTCTGTCAATGTCCTTTATGGATCTGCCGCATTCGCGCATCAGCTCGCAAATCGCCTCAATATCGTGTTTCATCTATTTCCCTCGTGCTTGCCAGTTTTTGTTTGCCGCAATAGAATACCATATATTGCTGTCGTCTGCTCGTCAAAAATGTGCTAAAAGCAGGCTCTCTCGTTTAATCTTAGTGTTCTTCAACCCCAATCGGATAGATGGCTGTAGCGCTTGGTCCGCTTGCTGCCGCAGCTTGAGTGCCGCGGGACGATTGGGTTTCAGGCGTGACCGCGGCAGATGTGCCGCGGCAGTTTATGTGCAGCCTGAATCGCGCCAGGACGAGGGGATTGCCCGGTTTCGGCGTAAAAAAGATGGAGAACAATTTGCAAAATTGGTGCAATTATTGCATTTTCGTGAATTGGCTATTGCCAAGAGTCAACTATTTTTGATACAATACGCGTTGAGAAAAAATGCATATTATTTCTCAATTATTGGCATGACAAGAGAGTCGGTAGAGAATTGGATTGAAGCGCAACCGCCGGGGAGTGTCTTTTCGGCGAGCGATTTGCCGCCTTCGATTTCGCGCGGTGTCCGCGACGAAATGCTCTCCCGTTTTTCAAAGCAGGGGAGAATTTCCCGCCTTATGCGTGGCATATATGCAATTCCAGAGTGGAGCAAGCTATTGCAGAAAACGGTCTTGCCGGGAGGGGAAGCTGTTGCGAAGGCAATTGCGCGGAAGTTCGGATGGACGATTATGCCGTGCGATGATGCCGCAGTGAATGGACTTGGACTGTCAACGCAGGTCCCTGCTCGGCTTGTTTATCTTTCAAACGGGCCGAGCAGGCGGTATCGCCTTGGGAGTGCGGTAATAGAGTTCAGGCATAGATGTCTCCGCGAGACATGCATGAAGGGGCGTGATGCTAAACTCGTTATCCGCGGATTGAAGGGCTTGGGTCGTTCGTATGCAACGCCGGAGGTCGTTGCACAGGTTGCTTCGCGCTATTCGGATGACCAGTGGAGGGCGATTTGCGAAGATTCCGCCATAGCGTCTGGCTGGATTTCAAAATTGCTGTGGGGCGAGATGAAGAGAAGGGAGAGAATGCATGAAAGATGTCAAGTTGGAAATCGGACCGTTGGCATCCTGGATGCCATGTGAAAGAAAGCCAATAATCAGCTTTGTCGGGTCGGCAGAACCGCAACTTGGGATTAAGCCCTTCGATGTCCCCGTCATAAAGGCAGAGCGGACGTTCTGGGAGAAGATCGAAGCGCTTCACCATGAGCACTACCGCCCAGAGACGAAAAAGGCGCCGCGTCGCTTCTCACGCCACTACTACGACGTCTATCGTATGTATCACTCGTCGGTCTATGCTGAGGCCAAGGCCAATTTGGGACTCCTTCAGGATGTCGTCGACTTCACTCGCAAGTTCTATCCGCGGAGCTGGGCGCATTTCGAACTGTGCAAGCCCGGTACCATGTTGCTCATGCCGTCCGAACACGCGATGCCGGTCATGAAGGCGGACTACGCGGCGATGCGCAACATGATCTACGGCGAGTACCCGTCGTTTGACGAGATCCTCTCGACGATAAAGAAGCTTGAGTCGGAAATCAACTCATGCGTTTGAGGTAGTGGACGCACAATCATCTATTATGCGCCAGATACTGCCGCAGTCGGTGAACCGCGAGAGAGTCGGGGTTCATTGCTGACCGATCCAATAAAGTTGACATGTCTTTTGCGCATGCGCTATTTAGGATTTGATAAAATTGCGGCAGTCACATGGGAATTCGTTGTTGCATAACATCGGAGCCCTCTTGTAGAAACACAAAACCATTTATGGCCAAAGGCATGTAAACACGAAGAAAGGAAATCCACGCCATGACAAGTGCAGTTCTAAGTGGAAAACCGAATGCAAGAAAAACGTGCGTTTGGTTTGATGATGGGGATGCCGCATCGGCAAAGCTGAGGCGTGGGTCTCTACTTTGCAAGGTTGTCAATAACAAAAACAGTAATATCCGTATGGCTGCAAAGGTGAGCACGCATTGTCTGGTCGCTATGATTGGGGCATTGGCAATGTTTGCGCCTTTGGTGGTCTCTGCAGACTCGTATTCGCTTGCTACGGGTGATTCTGCTTCGTTTACAGATGCTGACAAGCATACATACGACTCGGTCGCGGTAGCGGGCGATCTCTCGATTGGCTCCAACACGAAGTTCATTTCAACGGGTGCGGTATCCCTTTCAGGCGGAACTGTGACGATAGACGGCAGTTCTTCGGTGTTCGGTAAGAACCAGTCGGATGGTTCGATTACCGTCACGTACAGCCCCGCTGCCGACGGCTCGTACACGAAGGTGACCGTCCAGAACGGGAAACTTGACGCGACTACAGTTGACGGCATTAGCGGCTCGTGTTACAACTTTTCAGGGAAAATGCTGACTATTGCGGCTGGCAATGCTTTGTCTGTTGCAAAGTATCCGAGCGGGTTGATTCCGTTTCTTGACCTGAATGGCGGATCGGCGAACTTCCACCAGGTTCAGAACAATTCGTCGTTAACGGGGCTTGTCACTGTGGCTGGAAATGCTGTCAGCCATTTCGGACACCTCCATTCCTGGTTGAACGGTGTGGGCTTTTTCAAAAGCGGTAACTTCTGCATCAACGTAGAAAGTGGTGCAACGCTCCGGTTTGACGCCAAGAACAACAGGGTCTCGTACAACGAGTCAGGATGCGGCGTGTATGCCGCAGGCAACGGCGAGCTTCAGTTTTTAAACGACTACCAGTCTGGCACGGATGCGACTAAGCTTCGGTTTAGAAGAGGTGCGGTTCTCGATGTCGCGGGAACGGTGTCATTCGACGGCACTGGCGGCAGTTCGACGGGTTGGTTTTGCTTTGACCACGACGATGTTTTTGGACCTAACGTCGGCACGATTCAAACAGGCGGAGTCAACAACGGAAAAGTCGTGCTTGAGGTGACGAACGGCGTTGCCGTGACGGTGCATGACTTTGCAGCAAACCGAGAGAAGGATTCGCTTGTGGGCGCTGGAACAATTCGAATCGACGCTTCTGCCGCCGCGCGTTCGTTTGCGGCAAACATTCCTGCGACATACGGTAGCGGCACGGCCAATGCTATCGGTGTCGCCAAGTTCGGTGCGAACGAGGCCGTTCTCGCCGTCACCAATCTCCCGACGTTGAAGATCGAGTCTGGCGCGGTGCGCATCACGAACGACTGTTTTGTTGCGATCCTGTCTGGCGCGGCGGGCGCGACTATCATCGCCGACGGCTGCATGGTGACACTTGGTAGCGGAACCATTTCGGCGTGTGGATTGTCATTTGAGACAAGAAACGGCGGCGAATTCGCTGTCTGCGCCGGTGCTGGACAGACGACAGTTTATGGACCTGGCACCATCGGTTCGACCATCCACGCCGTTTCCGGCAATCTTGTTTTCTCTGCGTTGGGCGTTCAGCAGAAATACCTACGGTGGATATTCCGCAAGGCGAAGACAAGCCCAAACCCGGTTTGGATAGACCGACTGTGGCTATTCGACGTGGACGGCAATCTCGCGACTCCGTCAATGACAAGGGTGTCCGACAACACGTCCTCTCTCTCCGCCGGTCAGGCCTGCTGGATCTACAGTTCCGCGACGAACATCACCCTTGATGCGAGCGCGAGCGCGAGCTACCAGGGTGCGGATAGGCTTGCGACATATGTTCTTGGCGGCAAGCAGAGCAACTATAACAACTTCCTCAAGTGCGCATCTCCTGTTGTTGATCCTGAAAACGCCGACTCTCGTCTTGGCATCGCGATGCGCCTTGCGGATGACGCGAAAAACGTGACCGGCTACAACATGATGGCGCCGGACAAGGACCGCTATCCCGCTTCGTGGACTGTAGAGGCGTCGGACGATGGAGAGACCTGGACTGTCTTAGACACGCATGACGACTATGTGATTAGCCCTTATAGCCAATACGAGACGTATGCGTGGTATGACAGCGTTTACACATCGTCCGGAACTGTCAACGAACACTTCAAGTTCAGCGGCTACAAGAGCAACGGACTTGCGGCAGATCCGTCAGAGGCCGTGTCGCTCCAAGTCGATACTGGCGCGACAGTCGATCTTACAGCGTATACCGTTGCGCCGCAGAAGATTGGCGGCATATCTTACGATGTGGCGCTTGGCGGCGGTGTTATTCGCGGCGGTGCGCTGATTGCAGGGGGGCGTATTGATCTCGCGAATTTCGACGCTGCGAACCCTGCGCCACTGTCTCTTGAGCTGGACGGGACGATTGACATCGCGAATCTTTCGTCGTGGCGAGTGTTTGTGGATGGTGTCGAACGTACGAAATACGTTCCAAAGTACCATCCATCTACAAAGGAGATATCGCTTATTGCAAGTGGGCTTATAATCGTTGTAAAGTAAGATATAACGAGGGCGAGCATGAGAAGATCCTTAGCTTTTGTTGCACTCTTTGCCGCCGCAATGGAGTGCCTTGCTGGAGACGAGCCGGCGAATCTATTCCCGAATCCGTCTTTCGAGGAATGGAACGAGGACGGAACTCCGGCGACAGGGATGGGGACATGGTCAGCAACGCTAGCGGACGAATTTGGGAAGCCGCGCTTCACGCATATCGGCGCATCGGACGCCGCCGCGCATTCGGGACGATACTCTCTTCACATGCAGGACGAAAGAGGCGGACAATACGATGACATCTACAAATTTACGCTTCCGAAGCAATTGGTCGCGTCCTTCCGTGGCAAGGGGTTGAAGTTCTCCGCATGGGTACAACTTGTCGGCAAGGGCGCCGAGGCGGAAGTCGGCATCGGCGCCATCAGCAAGGGTCGCGAGTCAGGAAGAGTTTCGGCAGTTGCCGACTTTCCGCGAAATGTCAAGGCGACCGACGGTTTCGAACGCCTGTGCTGTTACCTCAAGGTGCCGGAGGACGCGCAGACTTTGGCCCTGACATTTCGCTCGGCAAACGGTTTCTACTCGGTGGGTGAGGCATATTTCGACGACTGTGAATTGATCGTCATACCTCGCGAGGACGTGCCGGAGACGGATGCCGAACGCGAGCGGCGTCTCCGCACGCCTTTTGTCCCGAACCGAGAGGCGATGGCGTGGGCGGAGAAATGGACTCGCCCAATGTCCTTTGCCGACGACGGATTCGAGCGCCCTGCCATTTGCGGCGGAAACCTCGTGAATGCCGACGGCTCGTTTTTCCATCCGATCGGGGTGTGGATCAACCCGGTCTCCGACGATTGGAGTAAACAGGCCGTCACGAAGCACGGCATCAACCACCCGGCATACACGATGCCGCCTGGGAAAGCGGTCTTCGGCATCGTCGGCTGCAATGCCGCGCAGATCAGTGGTGCCCCGAACACGCTCGCGGCAGCCTCGCAAGGCTATGTCAAGGACGTGAAAGCCGCCAAGCGACGAACAGATGCCATCCGCGAATATTGGCGTGGTTTCGGCGACACATGGATGGTCGTAGATTTCGCCTTCGGACATGAACCTGCAATCAAGGCGCAGAACATGGATCTCTACGAGCGCATGGACCAGAAATGCAAAGCGTGGCACTGGTTCGTGCCGTTCTGTCCAGAATGCGAGGAGGGCAAGGACTATTATCGCGCATACTTTGAAACGGGTGTCAAGTTTGCGCTTGATGCGGGTCTGAACGTAGGTCTCTGGGAACTCTTCAATGAATCCGTTTACGGGTGCGAATGCAAGTGCAACAAGCGAGGTTTCGCATCCCAAGCCGAGGCGCAATACGGCACCATCGGGGCCGCCAACGCAGCTTGGGGTACAGACTTCGTGGACTTCAACGAGCTGGGGCGAATTGCCGATTACGGGCAGTTTAAGGGTCTATGGAGTGAGTGGTGTGCCTTTCTCTCTACGCGCTATGCCAAGGTGCTGGCGGAATGGCGCGACTACATCCGCACGATAGACAAGAGACCGAATGTCTATTTTACAGAACAACTCGCCGGATTCAATATCTGGAACGGGATGATGGACTACCGTAAGATAGCAGGGGTGCTGGATGCCTTGACACTGGAGGGCGGCTGGGGCTACGGTGGAGGGACGGACAACTTCAAGGCAAAAGACGAGATGGAGGCTGTCGTGTTCTCCGGATCCGGGCACTGGTATGTCCTTGATTTTTTCCAAGCCATCACGCGAGGGCGCAAGCCTGTTTTCAACGACGAGCACAACTGTGCCCGCTACGAGGACGGGAAGCGAGTCTCGTCGCGCGCCTCGGACTATGTGACCTCAATGTGGCTTGAGTTCTTCCACGGCATCGCAGGGTCCCACATCTACATTTGGGAGAAGCGCGCACAGGAATGGACGACATTTGAGGAGGCAAAGGCCAACGTCCTGTCGCCATCCTACAAATCACAGGCCATGCTGAACCCCTACAACTGGCCTACTGGCGATCTGGATGCCTTTTGGCGTTTTCGCCGGGAACTTGCCAAGTACCAAGGTCGGATTTCCGAATTTCCGCGCACGCCGACCCCGCGTGTGGCCATCTACCACTCGCAGACAACAGCGGCGATGGCACCGAAGTTCGGACGTCCGATAAAGACGCCGATGTCGTGTGCTTACGCGGCGGTTTTGCACGCCCTTTATCCAGTCACGTTCACCTTTGACGACGAACTGACGGAGGGGCGGTTGCCGTCGGAAGTCGAGGCGATTGTCGTTCCCGCAGCCGACTTCGAGGCGGAGGCTGTTCGTGTGGCACTGGAAGCCTTTGTGGCACGCGGTGGCGTGGTCGTCGCTGATCGCCGGGCATTCTCCTTTGATGAGCATGGCCGCAAGGCGAAGGGACAGCTGGCAGGTGCCATCCTCTACGATGCGGGGCCGACCAATGCCGCGCCGATACTGGCAGCACTAGAGGCAGCCGGCATTAAGAAAACTGCCGAACTTGTCCCCATTGACGGCTTGGGCGACATCGCGGGCGCGGATGTGCAGGTCATCGACCGTGGAGATTTCAAGCTCGTCCTCGTAGTGAACCTCATTGCTGGCGGCGCAGAACGCCGGGTGCGCCTCGCCCTGCCGGTAGCGGAGGAAGGACGCTGGATAGTGACGGATGCCGTGACGGACGCATCTCTCTCCGCACCATATGGTGGTGAAATATGGACCTCTGGCGATATTCGGAAGGGCATTGAGTTTCAGCTCCCCTACCAGGAACGGGTGCTGATCGCAATAAGGGATGCAAAAGGGATGCAAAAGGGATTCGGACACTGAATGCTATCGCGAGCGTTTGTGAGTGATGTCGGATGAGTGTACTGCATAAACTATCAAATATTAGGCAAGGAATGAAAATTCGAATAATGATGTTAATTTTAGCCGCTGCGCTTTTCTCGTTTTGTGCAGCCGCGGCGGAACCGTTGGTCCGTGGTGACGGAATGATTCCGTTTGTTGCTGTTTCTGGCAATCCTTCAGAGTCCGATGTGCGAGAGAAAGTGGCGTCCATCCAAGCTCAGGGGATGGACTCCTTCCTTGTGTACGCACGGAGTGGACTTGAGCTCGAGTACATGGGGGAAGAGTGGTTGGCGGTGTGCGAATGGTTTTGCGACGAGGCCGAGAAGCGTGGCATGAAGGTTTGGCTGTACGATGAATACAACTGGCCGAGCGGTACGTGCAAAGGTCGTGTGCCAGGCGAGAACGATGCATGGCGTTACGCCGAATACGGAGTGTATCGCAATCAGAACGGGACATATCGCTGGACGTCCGCGCTTGCGCCTGCCGGATGGGTCAATGTGTGCGAACCCGCGGCAGTGAAGCGTTTCATCGAGCTGACTCACGATGTCTATGCGCGGCGTCTTGCCAGATGGTTTGGCAACAAGACGGTTCTTGGAATCTTCACTGACGAACCTGGACATCCAACGGATGTCACCTTCCCAGATGGCAAACCCATTGTCACGTTTCGGAAGTACTCAGGATTGGAGGGTGAATACTTGGCAGTGACCGGACGTGAGCTGAAAGACGAGGTGGAGAAATGGCTGGATACCAAGGAAGGAGATGTGTGGACTGTTTACCTCGATTTGATGGGAAAACGGTTCCGCGCGGCTTACTTTGATCAGCTACGCGATTGGTGCGATGCGCATGGAGTCTTTCTGACGGGGCACATGATCTCGGAGAACGAAATCTACGGCTCAGCTCGGTGCAACGGCAATCCGATTCAGTGTCTTCGTGGTGAGTCGCTGCCGGGCATGGACGAGATCTTCTCTGCCTATGGTGTGGACTCTGGCCCGGCAATTGAATGGGTGACATACAATCTTGCTCGACAGGCGGTGCTACATCGAGGGAACGGCGGGCTTGCCGAACTCTTTGCGTGTGGACCCGCGAACCATGTGCCGGCCACTTTGCGGTTTGGAATGTGGATGTGCGCCTTCCATGGCATTGACCGCTATATCACTTGCATGGATGTGATGGACGAGAGGGGGCTTATCGAGAAGCACGGGTATCTCTCTCCAACGGGACCGATTCATCCTTGGTATGAAAGTCATGCACGTGTGCTTGCGGACGAAGCTCGTGTCGCTGCTGAATGGGCGAAGAAAACTGTCGCTGAACGCGAGGTGGCTGTGCGCTACCCCAATCGACTTGCGTCGCAGCTGGCCATTGCTGGACGAACGAAGGAGACTCCTGGGCCAAACCTCTACGGACTGCTTCAGCGGCTAGAGCGTAACCAGTTTGCAGTCCGTCTCGTGGACGAAGACGAGGCAACTAATCTTCCGCTTGTTTTCGCCTGTCGTGCAGATGGTCGTTATGAAGAAGAGCGCACAGGTCGGGCGGGATTGACTGTAGCAGAGGCGCTGGCGCTTTGCTGCGAACGGATGCCGTCGTCGTTTTCTGTTCTGGAGTTGGATGGATCCGTTGCCACAGATGTCGCTCTGCGCACTTTTTCAGACGGTTCGTCGGCGGCAATCAACCTGCGAGCGTTTTCTGATCGTACATTGGTTGCGGCAAGGGGGAAGGACAGGGCCGAGTTCTGGTTGCCCGCTCGCGGAATCGCCCTGTTCGCCGTGGGCGCACTCCGGGATGCTGTGGCAGCTCCCTCGGCGACAACTTCCCTTGCGGATGTCGACTGGTCTCTCTCTCTAAGCGCGCCTAACATTCATCGGGTGAATTTCGATGAGCAGAAGAATGGAATTGTCAGGGTTGCAGCCCCGTTGGAGGATGTTCGCGTTGTTACGCGCAACTGCGCAATGAGCTATGCGGTAACTGCTTCTGGGCGTCCGATCGGACTCAACGAGCAGCCTGCGAAAGGCGACACCGTGATTCGCCATGTCGCCGAACCCTATGCTTTTGATATGGACGGTGTAAAAGTTGTTTCGCCAGAGCCGTGCAACACCCTGCGCCCATGCTACAATCCTCTTTACTCCCAGACGGTTCCGATGGGCTTCGCTGAGGGTGAGCATCGGTTCACGATATCGTCTGGAGAGGCGGACAACAACTTCTTCCTTCCTGCACTTTTCCTGACAGGGAGCTTTGCTGTGTTGAACGGTGCGGTAATGCCGCTTTCGCAGGGCAAGGTGAAGCTCGGGTCGCTTGAGGCATATGGGCTGGGCGATTTTACTGGCACTGCCACATGGTCTGCTGAAGTGATTGCCCCGAAAGCGGCTCGAGCGCGGTTGCGCATTGCAACAGGCGGACGGGTTGCACATGTGAAATTCGCTGGCAGAGATCTAGGCGTTCGGGCTTGGGCTCCATTTGAGTGGGATGTTCCAGTTGATCTTGCGGGAAAGAAGGGGCTGCTTGAAATTGCCGTAAGTACATCGGTCCAGCCGATGCTTGGCAAGCCAGACGGTGGCAAGTGGGATATGCGTTTCTGGTTGGCGGTCAGTGGCCCTGATGGACCTTGCGGATTACTTTCTGCAGACTGGCTGGAATACGCAAAATAGTATAGGATAACACGGAAAGGAGAAGCTATGAGAAGAGCATTGGTTGTAGTAGTCGCGCTGGCGGCGGGAGCGGCGCTTGCGGACGAGGCGTTCCATCCGTGCGTGGTGCGCGGCAAGACGCAGCCCGGCGCGTGGGTGGTGTCGAACTGCGGGCAGATTGCGCAGGCGGACGAGAAGGGTCGCTACGAAATCACGCTTCCCGTGCAGGGCGTATACTGCCTCAAGTCGATGGCCGACGGATTCGAGGAGGTGTACCGTCCGTGGCTGGAAGTCCCCGCGAAAGGCGACGTCGACTTCGTCATGTGGTCGCGTCCAGATCCCGCGCGCCGCGTCGTGCACGGCGATCTCGGGCATCCCGCGCAGCTTGTCGTCACCGATTCGGGAAACCTGATCCGGGGCTTCGACATAGCCGGCGTGCAGGTCGGGAGCATGAAGACCGCGAAGGGCGTCTGGCACGAGCGCAACCGGCACTTCTGGACGCTCGGCGAATACTGCTTTACGGCGACGGGCGAGGTGAAGGTCGTCGAGATGCGCGACTTCCCCGAGCTGCGCGAGCGCGGATGGTACAAGGGCGACTTCCACGCGCACATCATCCACGGCGAGGACTTCTACAAGGCCAACCTCCAGCAGATGGACTTCATCTGCCGCGCCCAGCGGTACGACTGGATCTATCTCGCCGGACGCCATTCAAACGACAGCTATCCCGTCGACTTCAACGCCCTCGCGGAATACCTCTCGGACAGCAAGCTGTTCCTTCGCGTCAACAACGAGTTTCCAAAGAACATCTACGGGCATTTCGGAAGCGTCAACTGTCCGCCGCTCACGCCGAATGATTTCGGTCACGGCTACAGGGAGGACAAGGTCACAAACATCGAGCTCGCGGAGAAGACGATCTACGCGCGCGGCGGACTCGCCGTGCCGGTGCACCCGATCTACGGCGACGTGGTTCGGACCGATTCCAAAAATGGACGCAAGATGTACGGCATGATCAACAACGAACTGATGATGTGGCTCCTCTGCCGTCCGGACATGGTGCCGGTCGTGGACTTCTTCTATTTCCCCGAAGACCGCGCGGAGAAGTTTTGGTACCGCCTTCTGAACAAGGGCTATACGCTCGCGTGCTCCGGTTCGAGCGACGCCTCGTTTGATGTCGGCCGGACGCCCGGCTCGTCGCATGCGACGTTTGCGAAACTCGACAAGATCGACGGCCCCTCCATCGTGGAGGCGTTCCGCGCCGGACGGACGATGGTCTCCTACGAAGGCAACGCGGTCCTTTTCGACGTCGACGGGCATGCGAGCGGCGACAAGCTCCTGCCTGGCGAGGGAAAGCACAGCATGAAGGTCGACGCCTACGCTGAGCCCGGCAAGCGTTTCATTGCGCGAGTCGTCCGCAACGGCGAAGCCTTCGCCGAAAGGGAGTTCGTCGCGCCAGCGGACGGGAAGTTCTCGTTCGACGTCGAGTTTGCCGAGAAGGAGAACGCCTGGTATGTCGCCACTTTGCGCTCGGTCCGCAAGGACGGGAAGACTTCGATTGTTTCCGCCGCTTCGCCAATATATTTCCGCGGACCCGACTTCAAGCCGCCGGAGGTTGTTCCTCTGCCGTTGCCGCTTCCGCAGAACATCAAGGAGCGTCTTCTCTATCTGACGCCTGAGGAAGTCGATACCGACGCATGGTACGACGAACTCAAGCAACTGCTAAAGGAATCCGCAAGATGAGAAAATACAGAGTAGTGTCGGGAATTGCTTCAATTGCAGTCTCAGTTGCCGTCTCCACTGCTCTCGCAGACATTGAGCTTGTTTCTCCTTCGCAAGACTGCGTTGTCCCGCTTGTGCCAGACATGCAGAAGAAAGTAATGTCTATTGAGACTCTCGCTGATCGTATACACTTGTTTCGTGACGATAGAAATGGGGATAAAGTAATCCGGCATGACAAACTATGGAGAAAGGCAAGCCCGCTGGTCTTGAGGTGGACGACAACCGGTTGCGAGGCGGGTCCCTGGAAGATAGAGATTGGTAAGTCGCCTGATCTTTTTGACGCGAGAATCTGGTATGCCAGAACAGACAAGGTTGACGCTGTTACAGGTCGAGAAATCGGCAAGAAGGATGGGGCGGGAGAAGTGTCTTTTACTGTTCCCATGGCCAACCTCGAAATAGGCGAAAAATACTTTTGGCGCGTCACGACGCGCGGACGTTGTGGTTTTGATTGCGGAATTCGCCATGGGTGTAGTGAGAGTAAAGTCTTAGTTCGTTCGCGAATTGCCTCGTTTTTTACTGAGGATGTTGCACCTCGGTGGATTGCGATAGAGGGAAGGGTTGCAAATATCCGAGATATTGGTGGTTGGCGAACTTTAGATGGGCGACGAGTAAGACAAGGAATGGCCTTTCGAGGTCAAGGGCTAAACGATAATAGCGTGACGGGCGAGTCTCCTGGAAGAAACAGACTCATGCTGGAGGATATCAAATATCTGACGAGCACACTCAGTGTTCGAACAGACCTTGACTTACGAAGCGATGGGGAGACAGCTAATATGAACGAGTCTCCGCTTGGCGCAAATGTAAAGTACATAAAAAATCCATCGGAATGTTATGGTGCCATTTTTACTGACAAGGGCAAGAAGGCCATGGCAGAAAATTTTAGGCTTTTTTGCGACAGAAAGAACTATCCAATTTATTTTCATTGTATTGGTGGCGCGGACAGGACAGGGTCTCTTGCATATGTGTTGCTTAGTGTCTTGGGCGTTGCTCGCCATGATGTTGAGACTGATTGGGAATCTACTTTCTATCCAAACATCCCGGATGACGTACATGACGACCCGAAGTACTGGTGCCGCGAGTCGCATTTCAACCAGGGATTCGGGAAGTATGGCGGCGAGAATGACACATGGAACCGACGAGTTGAACTATATCTTCTCGATTGTGGCGTCACAAAAGACGAGATTGAATGTTTCCGTTCGATAATGTTAACTGTAGAATAAATGATGGTATTAAACAAGGGATCATGATGAAAAATACTATTTCTATTACTTTCACTTTGTCAGTCGTTTCGTTGGCGGCTTTTGCAGACATACGTACGGTGGACATGGAGCCGGGCGAGAATTGGTGGGGTGCGGCGAACTTCTTCGGCACGAACATGCCTTTCACGGCGAAGACGGATTTGAAGATTGACCTTCGGCGGCGGAACTACTCAAACCAGTGTGCGTCGTTGCTTGTTTCCGACAGGGGACGCGTGATCTGGGCGGATGAACAGTCCGAGATTGTCGTCAAAGGCGGGGTGATCACGATGGACGCGGACTCGCCAGTCATTGTTGAGATGGCCAGTGAACGGACTCTTGCGGGTGCGTACCGTTACGCGATGCGTCGCTGGTTCCCGCCGTCGGGTCGCGCTCCCGATGCGCGGTTCTTCACCTCTCCCCAGCTCAACACGTGGATTGAACTTACATACCACCAGAACCAGAAGGACATTCTTGAATACGCGCGGTCGATGGTCGCGCACGGCATCTCGCCCGGCGTCATCATGATCGACGACACGTGGCAGACGGGATATGGTGTATGGAAGTTCGACGCAGACCGCTTTCCCGATCCGAAGGGAATGGTCGACGAACTTCACCGGATGGGATTTAAGGTCATGCTGTGGATGTGTCCCTATGTCGGCATGGACACACCGGCGTTTCGGCGGATCGCGTGGGGACAGAATCCGGACGACGTTCGCGGATATCCGACCAGGGGTGGCTTCCTCACCGATGTCAGCAAAGCCGTTCCCGGCGAAGGGGAGTATAGCTTCAAGGAGAAGCCCAAGGCGTGCGGTTGGTGGAACGGTTACTCTGCATTTCTCGACTTCTCGCATCCGAACGCGAACGCTTGGTTCGCGGAGACGTTGGATGGACTTGTGAAGGACTTTGGCGTGGACGGCTTCAAGCTTGACGGCGCAGACCTCGGCGCATACGACCTCAGCGACCGCCGTGCGTTCGATCCAAAGGCCACAAGCGGCTCATTGAACAATGGATACTGCGCCTACGCGCTCAAGTATTCGTTTAGCGAGATCAGGAATACATGGCGCATGCAGCAAGCGCCTGTCGTTGTGCGGCTCCATGACAAGAAGCATGAATGGAGTGCGCTCGACAGGATTGTCGCGGATATGATCGGCGCAGGGCTCCTCGGGCAGCCGTTTATCTGTCCCGACATGGTTGGCGGTGGCGACTGGATCGCGTTCATACCGGGCTCGCCGTTCGAGCAGGAGCTCTTCATTCGCTCCGCGCAGATTCACGCCCTTTGTCCGATGATGCAAATCTCCGCCTCGCCTTGGCGCGTGCTCGATGCGGAGCACCAGGCGATTTTCTCCAAGACGCTTGCCTTGCGTCAGAAGTTTGCGCCGCGCATCGCCGCTCTTGCAGAAAAGGCCGGGAAGGACGGAGAGCCGATTCTGCGCAATCTCGAATACAATTATCCCGGTATGGGTTATGCCGGAATCATCGACGAGTTCATGATGGGTGACGAACTGCTTGTCGCGCCGGTGTTGAAGAAAGGCGCGACATCACGCAAGGTCGTACTTCCGCCCGGGAAGTGGAGCGCCGACGACGGGCAGGTCTACGACGGCCCCGCGACAATCGAGGTCTCCGCGCCACTTTCACGCCTGCCGTATTTCGTGAAGCATTCATTTGTCGCCAATTCACACTTTTCATTCGTTCCACATGGACCGCCGAATTTTTGGTATAATATCCCGTATAATGAATCTTTTGAAATATATTATCGGAACGAAGAACGACCGCGAGCTCAAGAAGCTCTGGCCGATCGTGCGCGAAATCAACCGTATCGAGGCGGAATATCAGTCGAAAAACCTCAAGGATGAGGATTTTCCGCGAATTACGCAGGAGTTCAAGGATCGCGTCGCGAAGGGCGAGTCGCTCGACCACATTCTACCCGAGGCATTTGCACTCGTCAAGAACGCGTGCCGCCATCTGTGTGGGACGACCGAGGAGGTCTGCGGGCACACCCTCACCTGGAACATGGTTCCGTTCGACGTCCAGTTGATCGGCGGCATCGTTCTCCACCAGGGCAAGATATCCGAGATGCAGACGGGCGAGGGCAAGACCCTCGTCGCGACGCTTCCGCTCTACCTCAACGCCCTTGCCGGGAAGAACGTGCAGCTCGTCACGGTGAACGACTATCTCGCCAGGCGCGACGCGTCGTGGATGGGCCATCTCTACAAGTACCTCGGCCTTACGGTGGGGTGCATCCAGAACTCGATGGACTCCGAGGAGCGCCGCGCTCAGTACGCCTGCGACATCACCTACGGGACGAACAGCGAGTTTGGCTTCGACTACCTGCGCGACAACGGCATGGCGCAGCGTCCCGAGGACGTGGTGCAGAACGGGCACAACTTCGCGATCGTCGACGAGGTGGACTCCATCCTCATCGACGAGGCGAGGACGCCGCTCATCATCTCCGGTCCCGCGACGCTCTCCACCTCGCACATCTACCAGGCGCTGAATCCGATGGTGTCAGCGATCGTGCGCGTGCAGACCGCGCAGTGCAACGACCTCATCCAGGAGGCGAAGAAGGCGCTCGAGTCCGGCGACATCGAGAAGGTGAAGGACCGCATCTACCAGGTCTACCACTCGATGCCGAAGCACAAGCAGCTCATGCATCTCCTCGAGAACGCCGAGGTCCGCAAAATGCACGAGGACGTCGAGCTCCAGATGCTCTCCGAGATGCGCAAGGAGCACGCGCGCGAGCTCAAGGACGAGCTCTACTTCACGATCGACGAGCGGACGCGCGAGGTGTCGCTCACGGACAAGGGATGCGAGAAGATATGCCCCGAGGATCCGAAGCTCTTTGTCCTCCCCGACCTCGCGGCGGAGATGAGCGCGATTGACGGCGACACGTCGCTCTCCGACCAGGAGAGGCTCGAGCGCAGGCGCGACACGCAGTCCGCGTTCGTCGAGAAGTCCGACCGCGTGCACGTCGTCGATCAGCTTCTCCGGGCCTACTGCCTCTACGAACGCGACGTCGACTACGTCGTGCAGGAGAACCACGTCTACATCGTCGACGAGTTCACGGGCCGCGTCCTTCCCGGGCGCAGGTGGTCCGACGGACTCCACCAGGCGGTCGAGGCGAAGGAGGGCGTCGAGATCGAGAAGGAGTCGCAGACGCTCGCGACGATCACGATCCAGAACTACTTCCGCCTCTACAAGAAGCTCGCCGGCATGACGGGCACGGCCGAGACGGAGGCGAGCGAGTTCAAGTCGATCTACAAGCTCGACGTCGTCTCGATCCCGACGAACAAGCCGGTGAACCGCATCGACGGCAACGACCAGATATACCGCACGCAGCGCGAGAAGTACAAGGCGATCGTCGCGGATGTCGCCGAGCGCCACGCGAAGGGCCAGCCGATCCTCCTCGGTACGGTGACGGTCGATACGTCAGAGATTCTTTCGAGGATGCTCAAGCTCGCGCACATTCCGCACGAGGTGCTGAACGCGAAGAACCACGCGCGCGAGGCCGAGATCGTCGCGCTCGCCGGACAGAAGGGCGCGGTCACGATCGCGACGAACATGGCCGGACGAGGCACCGACATCAAGCTCGGCGAGGGAGTGCCCGAAGTCGGCGGTCTCCACGTCATCGGCTCTGAGCGCCACGAGTCGCGTCGCATCGACCGCCAGCTGCGCGGACGCTGCTCTCGCCAGGGCGACCCCGGCAGCTCCCAGTTCTTCATCTCTCTCGAAGACCAGCTCATGCGCCTCTTCGGCTCCCAGAAGATCTCGGGCATCATGCAGAGGCTCGGGCTCAAGGAAGGCGAGGTGATGGAGCACAAGTGGCTCAACCGCTCCGTCGAGACGGCGCAGCGCCGCGTCGAGCAGCAGCACTTCGCGGTGAGAAAGCGCACGCTCGAGTACGACGACGTGATGAACAAGCAGCGCACGATCGTCTACGAGCTCAGGGGCAAAGTGCTCATGGGCAAGCCCGAGGAAGTGCACTCGCTCATCCTCGACGTGATGAACGACCTCATCCAGACGCAGGCCGAGCGCTATCTCTTCAGTCCGAAGGACGGCTCTCTCGTCGACTTCATGAACTGGCTCGGCGTGTCCTTCCCGATCGCCGTGTCGGAGGAGGAGATCGCGCCGCTCATGGGAACGCCCGGCCTTGCAGGCGACCTCGTCTTCAAGCGCGTCGCCGAGGCGTACGAGTCGAAGTGCGCGGCAGAGGACCAGGATACGCTCCCGTACATGGAGCGCGGCGTGTTCCTCAACGTAATCGACCGCGAGTGGCAGGACTACCTGAGGGCGATGGACGACCTCCGCCAGGGCGTGAACCTCCGCGCCTACGGCCAGCGCGATCCGCTGATCGAGTACAAGAAGGACGCGTTCGGCATGTTCGAGACGCTCATCGCGACGATCAAGTCGAAGGTCGTCTCTGCGCAGTTCAGGAGCGCCACGGGCGCTCGCATCCAGCGCATGATCGCGGCTTCGGCCGTCCGCACCAACGCGTCCGAGATTACAGTCACCGAAGGCGAGGCCGCCGCGGCTCGCGAGGAGGAGCGCGAGGCGAAGGCCCAGGCCGCGCCCAAGACGATCGGGGACGTTTTCGCGAGCATGATGTCTCGTCCGGGCGCTGCCGCCGCCATGAACCGCATGGCGATGCCGCACGCCCCCTCGCCCACTGTCGGAAGGAACGACCCGTGCCCCTGCGGCTCGGGCAAGAAATACAAAAAGTGCTGCGGGAGGAACCTGGTATGACTACAGCGATAATCGTCGCCGCCGGAAAGTCCGAGCGGATGGGGGCAGGAACCGACAAGGCGTTTCTCAGCCTTGGCAACAAGCCTGTGGTTGCATGGTCGCTGATTGCGTTCGAGCGCTGCCCTGAGGTCGACAGGATAATCCTCGTCGTCCGCAAGGACCAGCAGCTCGCCGCGAAGGCCGTCGTCAGGATGTTCGGCATCTCCAAGCTCCAGGCGATAGTGCCCGGCGGCAACAAGCGCCAGGAGTCCGTGATGGCCGGTCTCGCGGCGTGCGACATCGACACGCGCTACGTGATGATCCACGACGGCGCGAGGCCGTGCATCAAGCCCGACGTGATCGCCGAGGTCGCAAAGCTCGTGAAGCGCGTCCCCGCTGTGACCGTGGGGCGCCGCATGACCGACACGGTAAAGCGCGTGGAGAAGGGCTCGACCGTCTCCGGCACTGAAGACCGCTCGAAGCTGTGGGCGGTGCAGACCCCTCAGGCCTTCCAGATCAAGGTCCTGAAGGACGCCTACGCAAAGCTCGGCAAGAACGAAGTCACGGACGACTGCCAGGCGGTGGAGCTCGCCGGCGAGACCGTCCGCATATACGAAAACCACGCTCCTAACTTCAAGATCACCACCGTCGAAGACCTTCAGATCGCAAGTGCGGTGCTCGCAAAGTAAATGTCAAAGCTGTTTGCAGTTCTCGGAGACATCCACTCCAACCTCGACGCCCTGAACGTCGTCCTTGAAGACTGCCGTTCACAGGGTGTCACCGACTTCCTGTGCACCGGCGATGTCGTCGGATACAACGCCTGCCCTCATGAGTGCATGGACATAATCCGCGAACTCGGATGCCCCGTCGTAGTCGGCAACCACGATTTCTACGTCGCCTCCCAGCAGAACCTCGACGACTTCAACCCCGCGGCGGCCGCGGTCGTCGAATGGACGCGCAGGCAGCTTTCGGAAGACGAGCTGTCGTGGCTCCGCGTCCTGCCTTTCACGCGCACGCAGATGGGAATCACGCTTGTCCATTCGACGATGGACAACCCCGAGAACTTCGGCTATGTCTTCGACAACCTGCAGGCCGAGGCGAACTTCCTCAACCAGAAGACGCCGGTCTGCTTCCACGGGCACACGCACTGTCCGATGATCTACGAGAAGTCGATGAACGGAGTCTTCCGCATCGACGCCCAGGATTTCACCCTGCCCATGGGCAGGAAGTATTTCATAAACGTCGGCTCCGTCGGCCAGCCGCGCGACGGCGACCCGCGCGCGACGTACGTTATCTTCGATCCGAAGGAACGCACGGTGCGCTACCGCCGCCTCGCGTACGACATCGAGGCCGCGCAGGAGAGGATCCGCCTCGCGGGCCTCCCCGAGCGCCTCGCCGCGCGACTCGCGGTCGGCCAGTGACAAGGCCCCGGCGACGCCTCGACAATCTCAACCACAACAACTGCATACGGGAGCTCCGCAAGCAGCCATGCAAATAGCGGTAATAGGCAAAGGACTGATCGGGGGGTCGTTCGAGAAAGCCGCACGTCGCGCAGGTCACGACGCGCTTATTTTCGACAAGGGGGATGATTTCCGAGTGGAGGGCGCAGACGTCGTTTTCGTCGCCGTGCCTCCGTCCGCCGTCGTGCCCGTCATTGACGCGATCGCGCCGCGCCTCAAGGAAGGCGCAGTCGTGGTCGATGCGACGGGCGTGAAGGGTACAGTGTGCCGCGACCTCAGGAAATACGCGTACGAGGCGCGCTGGGTCTTCGTCGGCGGACACCCCATGGCCGGCAAGGAGAAGAACGGATACGAAAACTCCGACGCCTCGCTCTTCGACGGCGCGTCGATGATATTGACCCCCTATCCCACCTACGGACGCGCACCTCTCGACATGCTCGAGCGCCTTCTCAGGGAGATGGGCTTCGCGCGCATCGTCTACACCGACCCCGCTCACCACGACGAGATGATCGCCTTCACCAGCCAGCTCTGCCACCTTATCTCGTCCGCATACGTGCGCGAGCCGCTCGCAAGGGACCACGTCGGATACTCCGCCGGAAGCTTCCGCGACATGGCTCGCGTCGGCGCTCCGGATCCGGACACGTGGACTGAGCTCTTCTTCGCGAACCGCGACGCGCTTCTCCCGATACTCGAGCGCTACATCGCGCGCCTCGACGACTTCCGCGGCGCACTTGCCGCGAACGACCGCGGCCGTATGCACAAGGCGCTCGAAGAGGGCGTACACGCGAAATCTCAGTTCGGGAAGGGGCTGAAATGAGCTTTGGCAACTTTCTCAGGCTCGACGTCCGCGGAGCGTCGCACGCGCAGAAGATGACATTCACCGTCGAGAACTTCCCTGCGGGCGTTCGCGTCGACGCGAAGAAGCTCGCCGAGTTCATGGAGCGCCGCGCGCCCGGACGCGACAAGCTCTCCACCGCGCGCCGCGAGACGGACGAGGTGCTCTGGCGCAGTGGCGTCGCCGCGATTGGCGATGTCCAGTGCCGCGGCGGAAACGCCGCGGACCTCGTGACCACCGGCGAGCCGATCGTCGGCGAGATCGCGAGCCGCGACATGCGCCCGGGCGACTACGGCTCGGAGCGCACGATTCCGCGCCCTGGGCACGCCGACTTCGGCCAGTGGATCGAGATGGGGCGAATCCCGACTGGCGGCGGCAAGAACTCCGGACGCCTCACCGCGCCTCTTTGCGCGACAGGCGCGCTGTGCCTCGAATATCTCGCGCGGCGCGGAATATTCGTCCAGGCGCAGATCGTGGCGCTTGGCAACGTAGTCTGTGGGAAAGACGCGGACTACGAAAAGGCAATCCTCAAGGCGCGCAATGCCGGCGATTCCGTCGGAGGAATGATTGGATGCACCATTTCCGGGCTTCCGCCGGCGCTCGGAGGTCCACTATTCGACGGACTCGAAACGGATATTTCTGCCGCAGTGTTCGGCGTCCCCGGCGTGAAGGGCGTCGTCTTCGGCGAAGTCCTTGGGTGCGAATTCATAGGCACTACTCCAGGATCGAAGTACAATGACCAGTTCTCCGTAAGTGACAACGGCCTTGTCGGGACGGAGACGAATCAGCAGGGCGGCATCATGGGCGGACGCACCTACGGGATGCCTGTCTGCTTCACCGTGGCGATGCGTCCGACCCCCACCGTGTTCGTCGAGCAGGACTCCGTCGACCTTGCGACGATGAAGCCGGCGAAGCTCTCGATGAAGGGACGCCACGACCCGTGCATCGTCCGTCGCGCCGTTCCTGTCGTAGAGGCTGTTACGGCAATCGCTGTAATGGACGCGCTCCTCACTGCGGAAGCGGAGCGCTCCAAGATCTGCCTTGCACTCACCGGCGCGACGCTTGAAGAGGACATCGAGCAGTACAGGTCGCAGCGCTACTTCACCGACATGGTGGAGCTTCGCGTCGACTTGCTCAAGAAGAGCGAACGCGCGAAGGTTGCAAAGTTCCCGGCGATGCTTGCGAAGGAGGCGACATGGCACGTGCCGTGTCTGCTCACGTTCCGCCGCAAATGCGATGGCGGCGCGTTCGAGGGCGATGAAGCGGAGAGGGTGAAGTTTTTCGAAAAGATTTTAGCCGCAAAGAACGCAATGGTCGCAGAGGGTTGGTTTGATTATGTTGATTTCGAGGAAGGCTTCGGCGACGAGAAGCTTGTTGCGCTTGCGCACAAAGCCGGCGCGAATGTCGTCAGGTCGCTCCACAAGTTCGACGGCCCGGTGAAGAACCTCAAGGCGAAGCTGCGCGAGCTTGCGAAGAGCGGCGATGTCGCGAAGGTCGCGTTCATGCCGCGGAACCTTGGCGACGTCGCGAAGGTGTTTGCCGAAGATTTGGGCGATGTTCCGCGCGTCGTATGCGCCATGGGCGCGCAGGGATTTGCTACCCGTGCGCTCGCGGCTCGATTCGGTTTGCTCTGGACGTATGCGTCCGTCGGCAAGCTGGGAGCAATCGGACACGTCACGCCGTACGAACTCGTGCGCGATTTTAGGTTCCGTTCCGTCTCGCGTTTCGCGACGCTCTATGGCGTCACCGGCTGGCCGCTCGAGAAGACGCGTTCGCCCGAGATCAACAACGCGGCGTTTGCGGCGGAGGACGAAGACTCGGTGATGGTTCCGTTCCCGGCGAAGACTGCGCGCGAGGCGTTCGACTTCATGAAGGCGATGGGGATGAAGGGGATGGCGGTGACGATTCCGCACAAGCTTGAGATCATGCCGCTCCTCGACCGCATCGATCCCTTCGCGAAGAAGGTGGGCGCGGTGAACACGGTGGTCTGCGAAAACGGGAAGTACGTTGGATACAACACGGACGTCGAGGGCTTTGCTGAAGCGCTCGTAGCGTTTGCGGGCGAGGTAAAGGGGCGCAGGGTCGCGCTTCTCGGCGACGGCGGCGCGGCGCAGGCGGTCAAAGTCGCACTTAAGACGCTCGGCGCGAAGTTCCGCGTGTTCCACCGCGAGACGCCGCCTCAGGAATTCGACATCCTCGTCAACGCGACGCCGGTGGATCCAATTCCCGACTACAAGTTTACAGGGCGCGAACTTGTCTACGACCTTCGCTACGTGCCGGAGACGACTCCGCTCATGGCTCGCGCGGCGGCTGCGGGATGCAGGGTCGAGAACGGATTCTCCATGCTTCTCTCGCAGGCCCGCGCCCAGCGTCGCCACTATGATTCAGCACGGACGGTAGGTAGCATGCACGAAAGGAGACGGAAATGAAGCTCTCGAAGAAAAGCCAGGCCCGGCAGAGGGCGATAGCGAAGATGGTCTCGTCGGGAAAGGCTCTCGGCGGGCTCCTTGCCGGACTCGTCGCTACGGTGATTCCTGGATGCCGCTACAATTCCCCGGCAACGCCGATGGGCGATGTCCCCTGTACACAGCAGGAGCAGAAGCCGAATTCCGGCAACGAGAAGCGCGGCAGGAATCCCGCCGTGCGCGGCAAATACCTCATCGAGCCGGAGAAGTCGAACGAGACGAATGAAAAGAGCGAAGATTTCATAACTGCCGGTGTGATGTTGCCAGAGACCGAGCCGGAACCAGAGCCGAAGCCCAACGCCAAGAACGAAAAGAAGCCCGTGTTCGAGGAAGGCGGAGACATCCAGGTTTCCGACGAATGACGCGTTTCCCTCACCACATGACGCTGGAGCTGACGGCGAAGTGCAATTTCCGCTGTCCCTACTGCTACTGCGTCTGGCACGAGCGCCCGGAGCTTGCGAAACCCGAGCTCGATGCCGCCGGATGGAAGCGCCTCCTCGACAAGTGCGCCGCGGACGGAGTAGACGAAATCCTCTTCACCGGCGGGGAGGCGCTCCTCAGGAAAGACCTTTTCGAGATCATCGACTACGCGCGGCATGAGATGCCCGAGGTGCGCCTTTCGCTCTTCACGAACGCGAGCCGTCTCGACGAGAGATTGCTGCGCAAGTTCAAGCGGCGCCGCGTCCACCTCGCCACGTCGCTCCAGGGGCTTCGCACCTACGCCGAAATGACGGGGACGCGGCGCAGCTTCAAGCGGCTCCTCGCGGTCGTTGCGCGCGCGGCGGAGCTCAAGTGGCCGATCGCGGTCTCGATTACAGTAACGCGCGCGAACATGTCCGAGACCGCGGACATCTTCGCCGCCGCCGCGCTTTCGGGGGCGAAGTCGATACAGCTCGGACCCATGATGGCCGGCGGGCGCGCACGGACGCGTCCGGACCTCATGATCACGCGCGACGAGTGGGAGTCGGTGAAGGAGCGCATCCGGGCGCTTCCGGACGGACGCGTCCCCTACACGTTCTGCGACGAGTTCATCTGCGAATGCCGCACGGACCTTCCGGACGCACTGCGCGAAAAATGGCGGGACCCGAATCACAAGCCGTGTCCGGCCGGCAGGGACTTCGGCACAGTCGGACCCAACGGCCGCTACCGCAATTGCCTGCATTCATTGTGACTTGACGTTGGCACGGTCGGTGCTACTAAGTATTTGCGAAAACAGGTGTAACGTTTCCGGACCTGATGCGTTTATGTCTGTGAAAGCCGAAAGGAAAAGAAAATTCAAATGAAGAAGAACTTAGAGAATATGCGCGCGAAGTTGCGGATGTTAAATCTGCGACTTGGACGCTATTGCTCGGGGTTCGTGAACTGAAGCCTGCTGGATACTTCAGCAGTCGGAGGAAGAGGCCGGCCCCGCGCATGCGAGGACCGGCCTCTTTGCATACATTGATCTTTCACAACACACGGAACCGTAGCCCAACTGGCAGGAGGCGCTTGCTTGAGGTGCAAGACAGTGCGGGTTCGACTCCCGCCAGGCCCACCAGACAGAAGGGAATTTTAGATGGAAACGATAGATGATTCGATCAGCTCGGGAATTGAGCGGGGGGACGAACGGACGTGGACGGCGTTCTATGCGGCGTTCGCGCCCGTCATGCGCGCATATGCCGTGAGGCGCGGATGCGACGAGCCGGACGACGCCGTGCAGGAGGTGTAACGCTGTTCGGCGAATTGCGTTTAGGAGAATGACGCGACGTGGGGTTGCAAAGGCCTTGCGGTTGCGTCTGCGAGAATGCGGGATTGACTGGAGTGGTTCCAGCGGCAGTCTCATAAGCTGTAGAACGTCGGTTCGAATCCGGCTCCCGCAACCAATTCGGATGTAGCTCAATGGCAGAGCGCCGCACTGTTAATGCGGCCGTTGCCGGTTCGAGTCCAGCCATCCGAGCCAGTTCTGTCGCGCGCTTGACAGCAACAAGAGCCCGGTAGCATAATTGAGGCATGAAAGCCAAACTCCAGGGAGGGAGAAGTCAAGCAGCTATATATAATTATAGTCGGCTATATTGAATTATACGCCCTGCACAGTGGTTGCGGCTTCTGGGGCGGGGCGCGTCTTTGACTGGGGTTGGCACGGGATGTGCTAAACAAAGGGCGCAATGAAAGAACTGATTACTATAGACGGCTCGATGGGCGAGGGCGGCGGCCAGGTGCTGCGCACGTCGCTGTCGCTTGCGGCGATCACTGGGCACGAGCTGTCGCTCGCGAAGATTCGCGCCGGACGCGACAAGCCGGGGCTCAAGCGCCAGCATCTGA
>JAEEGF010023586.1_pt1 | contig 52576 bp, 46 predicted proteins | sample 9134171 | NCBI WGS metagenome assembly JAEEGF01 (sample SAMN16246542, study PRJNA631951) | gut metagenome | biome: gut microbiome; feature: rumen; material: AP-attached | host: Bos | place: Iran: Karaj | collected 2018-10 | reverse complement strand
TAGTAATCGCCGTTAATCCTGATAAAAAGTATCTCTTTTCTGATGATGAAAGATATGAACTTTTTGAAGAACTTACCAGGAATTATAAAAATATTACAATTCATAAGTGTAACGGACTGATTGTAGATTACTGTAAAAAGGTAGGGGCAAATGTTTTGATAAGAGGAATCAGAAATTCAAATGACTTCTCATATGAATTTGATCTTTCCCTTGTAAATCGTTCCCTTAATCAGGAAGTTGAAACTATTTTCATTCCTACAGACCAGAAGTATCTCCTTCTTAGAAGTTCAAGCATTAAGGAACTTGCAAAGTTTGGAGGTGACATCAGTAAGATGGTTCCTCCAGTGGTAGAAAAGGCTCTGAAGGAAAAATTTAAGAGATAGATATAAAAGAAAATCAGGAATCTGTAATTCCGCTGATAGTGTTAATATCAATACTTTGACAAAAATCTTAAAAATGTCATTGACAAATAAAAACGTTTGGTATAATAATTGACACAAAATAGGAATCTGTAGTAATATCAACAACGTTATACAGACAACTAAAACAATATAGCGAGGTTATATATTATGGCAGTACCTAGATCGAAAGTTTCAAAAGCTGTTACAAAGAGAAGACGCGGTGTTAATATGCATCTTGCTACACCAAATCTCGTAGCTTGCAACAACTGTGGAAACCTTGTTTTGCAGCATCATGTATGTCCAAAATGTGGTTTCTACCGCGGTCGTCAAGTTATTACACCTGAAGTAAACGGCTAATTCTAAAGCAAACTTAGGAGCAAAAAACCATGGACGAATTATTTACAAAAATGCAGGATCTGATTGCTGACAAGCTTGGTATCGACAAGTCTAAGGTTACAATGGAATCAACATTCCGTGGTGATCTTGGTGCAGACAGTCTCGATACATATGAAATGATGTATTCTGTAGAAGAAGAACTTGGTGTTAAGATCCCTGATGAAAAGGCAAACGAATTTGAATCTGTAAAAGACGTTTACGATTTCATCAAGTCTCAGCAGAAGTAATTGATTCATGTGAATCTTTAAGGTTCATGTAAAAGCACGGTATTCGGTAATCGTTACTGTGCTTTTTTTATTTTAAATCAGAGGTAAGAGTTTTTGATTCAATGTTTTATCCCATAATAAGGCTTGAACTTTTAATCAGAGTCTTTTACCTTTTTAAAAGGAGTTGTTATGAAATTTAAAAATGATTTGCCAAAAATTAATATTACGCAGGGTAGAAAAAAAGAACTGCTGGAATTCTGCAGAGAATTAAATATTCATTTCAAGGATTTGAACTTACTTGATCTGGCTTTTCATCATCGTTCCTATTCAAATGAAAATGAAAGTCATAAGCGCTACAACAATGAAAGACTGGAATTTTTAGGCGATAGTGTTCTTGGACTTGCAACAGCCGCCTTTCTTTATGAGGATATGGTTGATCATCCTGAAGGGGAACTGGCTAAAATTAAAGCAAATGTTGTAAGTGAAAAATCACTCGCTCCTATTGCCAGGGAAAAGATGCACATAAATAAATACCTCGTAATGGGTAAGGGTGAAGAGATGTCCGGTGGGCGTAATAAGGATGCAATTCTTGCAGATGCAGTAGAAGCGGTAATAGGAGCTCTCTATCTTGATCAAGGTTATGTTGCTGCAGAAAAACTTGTAGAAGAATTGATTATTCCTGAGATTCGTAAAGTCCAGTCTGCATCCGGCAATAAGGATTACAAATCTTTCCTCCAGGAATTTTATCAGAAAAAATATAAGGCTTGTCCATCCTATGAACTGGTTAAAAAAAGCGGCCCGGATCATGACAGAACATTCTTTGTGGTAGTTCACCTGGGGAAAGTTACCTATGGTCCTGCAAAAGGAAAAAACAAAAAAGAGGCAGAACAGAATGCAGCTGCGGAAGCCTGCAAAGCAATGGGCCTTGAAGTTAAAGAGTAAAATATGGAATGCACCCAATTATAACGGGTGCATTTTTTTTCCTGATTATGTTTTGAATAAAAATTTTTTAATTTTTCTTCTAAGTGATAAAAAAGATTCTGAATTAAATGGAAATTAATGGAATTTAAAATAAAAAAGACTTCTGATTTTCACAGAAGTCTTTAACCAATTAAGCGGTAGAAGGGAGTCGAACCCTCGTCTTCAGCTTGGAAGGCTGAGGTAATAAGCCGTTATACAACTACCGCGTGAATGACTGTAATATATAGTAAACCAAAAAAAGTGTCAATACAAAAATAAAAAAAATTAAAAAAAAATATTTATTTTTTTTATTCACAGTGATAACATTTTTCATATCAAAGACATATGTCTTATTATAAAAAGAGGTACCCTTTATGGATAAATTGTTTCACTTACAGGAAAGAAACACCACTGTTGGAAAGGAAATTATTGGTGGTATAACAACTTTCCTTGCTATGGCTTACATTCTTGCTGTTAATCCGAATATTCTTTCAGGCTCAGGAATGGATTTTAATTCTGTGTTTACTGCAACTGCAATTTCTGCCGCAATTGCAACTCTTGTGATGGCCTTTTGTGCGAATCTTCCAGTTGCACTTGCTCCAGGACTTGGCCTTAATGCTTTTTTTACCTACAGTGTAGTAATTGGAATGGGCTGCAGCTGGCAGTTTGCCCTTACTGCAGTTTTTGCAGAAGGTATTGTATTTATTATTCTGTCTCTGTTTGGTGTCAGGGAAGCAATTATTAAATCAATTCCTGCAGGACTTAAAAAGGCTGTTTCTGTTGGAATTGGACTTTTCATTACAATTATAGGTCTTGTAAATGCAGGAATTCTTTCAACTGAAACAGGAACAACAATCGGTTTCGTAAACTTCAATATGGATAATACATCCGCAATTGTTGCTGTTATAGGTTTGATAATTACAATAGTACTTTATATGCTTAAAGTTCCAGGTGCCATGCTTATTGCAATTGCCATTACAACATTAATCGGCATTCCTTTCGGTGTAACTACTGTTCCTGAAGTCTGGTCTCCACTGGCAACTCCTGCAGCTCCATATCTCTTTAAATTTGAATTTGCAAATGTTCTTTCATTGAAGTTCCTTGTTGTGCTTATTACATTCCTGTTTACGGATATGTTTGATACTCTTGGAACACTTATGGGCGTTGCTGAACAGGCAAATCTTAAAGATAAAGACGGAAACATTATTAATGCAAAGGGGGCTCTTCTTGCTGATTCAATCGGTACTGTAGTTGGAGCTTGTCTTGGTACTTCAACAGTTACTTCTTTTGTTGAAAGTACTTCAGGAATTGGGGCCGGAGCCAGAACAGGCCTGGCTTCTGTAACAACAGGTCTTCTTTTCCTGGTTGCACTTTTCCTGAATCCTGTTTTTGCAATTATTCCGGCTGCTGCTACAGCTCCTGCTTTAATTTTTGTAGGATACCTCATGATGAAATCTGTTACTGGAATTGATTTTGAAGATCCTACAGAAGGAATTCCTGCATTCATTACTATTATGGTTATGCCTTTCTCTTATTCAATTTCAAAAGGAATTATGTGGGGTGTAATCTCTTACGTAATTGCAAAGTGTGCAGGTAGAAAAGTTAAGGATATCCCTGTTGTGACCTGGATACTTGCAGTTATTTTTATAGCAGATATTATTTTTGAAGCTGTAAAATAAATCATTTAATTGATTAATACTGATTTAAATAAAGCAGTTGTTCTGATAAAATACAATTATTGTATTTAAAAGAACAACTGCTTTTTATTTGGGAGATAACAATGAGTGAAGAAAAATATGTAAGACCAACCTGGGATGAATATTTCATGGAAGTTGCCAGAACTATTGCAAAAAGAGCAACTTGTGACAGGGGGAGATCCGGCTGCGTAATTGCAAAGGATAATCAGATTCTTGTTACAGGATATGTGGGAAGTCCTGCAGGTTTACCTCATTGTGATGATGTTGGACATCTATTCAGAAAATCAATTCATAATGATGGATCAATTACAAATCACTGTGTAAGAACTGTTCATGCAGAACAAAATGCTATCTGCCAGGCTGCAAAAAGAGGAATCTCCATTGATGGAGGAACTGTTTATTGTAAAATGACTCCATGCAGAACTTGTGCCATGCTGATTATAAATTGCGGTATAAAAAGAGTAGTGTGTGAAAAACACTATCATGATGAAGAAGATTCCCTTGCTATGTTCCGGGAAGTAGGAATAAAGATTGAGCATCTGGAAGATGAAACTCAAACTTATGAAAATATGTAAAAAAAGAAGCCGCAGTTCTAAAACATTCAGTTTTAAGACTGCGGCTTTATTGTATCATATTACTTGATTACAGATTAGCTGTAAGCCATGCTTTAAAGCTGTCGTAATCTTTTGTCATAGGAATTGCTCTATCCTGAAGCTTCATTACCTTTTCAAGACGTTCCGGAATTGAAGGTTCGCGTGAAATTGCCTTGTTTACAGTTGCTCCGAATTTAGCAGGATGGGCAGTTTCAAGAACAATACCAACAGCACGTTTTTCCTTTATGCTTTCTGCCCATACAGGAATATTTGGTGTAAGGCCAGGCTTTGTATAATCGCCGGAAGCCTTACCATCAAGAAGTTCCTGCATTGCACCTGAGCGGATGTCATTCCATGCACTCCATGCAACTGCTCCATGTGGATCAATAATATATCCTGTCTTTTCATGACATTTACGTATGCCTTCAAGAGTTCCTTCATCATCAGTCCAGTAAGAGGCAAACATCTTTCTAACTTCATCAAGAGAGTACATTGCCTGAATACGTTCATAATTACTTGGTGCACCAACATCCATTGCATTACTCAATGTTGCAATAGATGGACGGGCATTATATTCACCGCTTGCAATCCAGTCTGGAATAGTACGATTTGAGTTTGTTGCAGCTACGAATCCTTCAATTGGAGCACCCATTTCTTTTGCAATAAGACCAGATGTAAGGTTACCGAAATTTCCACTAGGAACAATTGCAATAATTGCAGGATTTTCAATTTTGCTGTCATGAAGAATACGGTTTCTTACAAGGAGAGATGAATACATATAGTAGAAACTCTGTGGCAGAAGGCGGGAAATGTTAATTGAATTTGCTGAAGAAAGACGGAATTTACTTCTCAATTCTTCATCTACAAAAGCTGTCTTTACAAGTTTCTGACAGTCATCGAATGTTCCGTTAACTTTAAGGGCACGTACATTTCCGTCAAAAGTTGAAAGCTGCTTTTCCTGAAGAGGGGAAATCTTTCCTTCCGGATAAAGAATTGTTACGTCAATACCAGGAACATTATGGAAAGCTGAACCTACAGCAGAGCCTGTGTCTCCTGAAGTTGCAACCAGAATATGAAGATTGTCTTTTTCATTTCTGTTAAAGTATGACATTACACGAGCCATGAATCTTGCACCAAAATCCTTGAAGGCACATGTTGGTCCGTGGAAAAGTTCCATAACATAGGTAATTGGGTCGATTGGTACTACCTGAGCTGTAAAAGGATATGCATCTGCTATGATAGCCTGCAGATCCTCATCAGGAATTTCACCTTTTACATAAGGTTTTGCCATTTCAAATGCAATTTCTCTGAATGATGGCTCTGGAGTTCTTTTTAAAAATTCCTCAGAGAGTTTTGGAAATTCAACAGGAATGTAAAGGCCACCTGTCTTTGCATTCATACCGTTCATTACAGCTGTTTTAAAATCAACTGAAACATTTTTGTCTCTTGTGTCTGTGTAAACCATATTCGTCCCTGTAAAAATAAATTTATATATAAGTCAATTTAGCAAAAAATGTATATTTATACAATAAGTATGCAGATTAAAATTAAGGAAATTGAGCACAGATAAAGGAAAATCAGTAAAAAAACTCACTTAATATCCTTAATTTAAGTGCCCTATAAGTGCCTTAATGGGAAAAAAAAGCAAAAAGCAGCATAAGCAGATTGTATACAAAATGAGCTGCAAATCCTGTATACACATTGCCCGTTTTTTTGTAGCAGATACGGAAGATTATTCCAGAAAAAAATGCATTAATTACAGAAATATATCCTGCATATAAATGTCCTGCTGCAAAAAGAATTATACAAAAGGCTTCAAGAATTATAGTCCAGATTAATTTCCTTTTTTTGTTATTTTTATAAAAAATTTGATTCAAACTTTCAGGTAAAAACTCCCGGTAAATAACCTCTTCTGAAAATGCTCCAGTCATCAGTTGTAAAAATGCACCTGCCCATTGTATGCCTTGAGGAAAAGTTATGCTTATATTTTTTCCCTTTAGGGGGGTAAAGAATGAAAGTAAAAGAGTAAAGGCATATACAAGCATTATTCCGCCTAAAGTAAGTGCAAACCATTTTAAAAAAGTGATAATCTTCATAAACCGGATTATATCAGGATTATCTTGCAGATTATTTCTTTGACTGTTTTCATTTGATTTTTCTACTGCTTCTTTTTTTGAAAAATAAGAAAACTGAATATTCAGCAGAATTGAGATAATAAATAATATAATCGTTTGAAAAGATATGCCGAAACTATAAACAGGAGTATCTCCCTTTAATAAAAAGGAAGGTAAAACGAAAAATAATAGTATTATAATCAGTTCTGGAATAAGATATTTCTTTTTCATAATTGCTTAGTACTATTATAAAATACATTTAAAAATGCAGTGAGGTCAATTTGAATTGGGGAGTAATTATACCAGTACTTAGTCTTCTGGTTCTTGGAATTGTTGCAGTCAGACTCTTTGTTGTTTTTCAGGATAAAATACAATTTTTTTCAAAGGGGCTTGATCAGCAGTTCAGGTTTTCTGAATTAAGAACACTCTGGTCTCTTGGAAAAAAATGCGAACTTGAGGAACCTATTTCTCTTTTTTATTCTGTTCCAACAATCAATAAGTGCATAGGAATGATTATTACAGAGTCAAGAAAAAATTTAACTTATGATTCACCAAGAGTTCAGCTTTTTCTTGATAAACTTTATAAATTCCGGACAAGAGTAGCCCTTGATGCAGAAGGAAAGAAAAATATTGAAAATACAAAATATCTTGATGCAGGACAAAAACTGACAGTAATCCTTCCGGGAAAAGGTGTTTTTGTTTCTAAAATCCTTAACAATGCAAGTGAGATGGTTATTTCCCTGCCTACACGTTTTGATAAAAAGACTCAATCAACTGTTATATTAAGCGGGGAAAACTGGGCTCATCAGATGATTACACTCTTTTTCTGGCGGAAGGGAGATGCAATGTATTCTACAATTACTCAAGTTAATGAAGCGGGTGTTTATCAGGGAGATCCGGCACTTTTTGTAAAACATTCAAATGATCTGGTCCGGAACCAGAAACGTCAGTCAATTCGAAGTGAATGTGAAATCTACGCCCAGATGTACGTTATAAAAACTGAACAGGTTGATTATTCAAGAATTGATAAAACAGGCGGATACCGCTGCCTTCTTGAAGATATTTCAGAAGATGGTGCTCTTGTCAGAATCGGAGGAAAAGGTATTCCCAATGTTATGATTAAACTTCAGTTTAAACTGGAGGAAACTTTTATTATGATGTTTGGAATTGTAAGGGCAGTTGAATATGATGCAAAAATAAATCAGTCCCGGCTCCATTTTGAATGCAAACATATTGAACCTGTTATGCGAAATGCTGTCCTTCAATTTGTATACAAAGTAATTCCTGACGATCAGAAGGAAATTCAGGAAGCAATCAAACAGACTGAAGAAGATATTGATGAATCAGAAGAAATTGAAAATGATTCTCTGAATGTTGAAAACGATGATGCAAAGAAAGAAAACCAGGAAATTAATTTAAATAATGAAGATGATAGAATCAGAATAAATGATGATTTTATAATGCCTGAAACAAAGAGTAATCCTGAAGACGAAGAAAAAGCCGCCCTTGAAGCTCTTAGTAAAATTGACGATTTTTAATAAATTTTGATAAAAACGTGGAGAAAAAGTGAATTTTAAATCTGATTAATATATAAGAGGATTTAAAATCATGAAAGAAAATCTGCTGTTTTATTTAAAGAATCCATTAGTTGTTTCAGTCTGTATTCTTATCCTGCTGTTTTATACCAGAATTATAAAACTGCCGGATGAAAATCATTATTTTATAGGGACAGAATCTGTCACCTCAATAAGTGGAACCATAAAATCAAATCCGGTAAAGAAAAATAACGGTTATTACCAGTGTACAATGCTGCTGGAAAAATCTACCGGGAAGGTGTCAGATTATATAATAGAGTGTTCTGCCTTTGGAAAAATTTCTGTCTTGATTCCTCAGGAAATAGTTGAGGCTCTTTATCCTGGTAAATTATACAGTCTTTCAAATTCAAAGAGTCTGCTTGTAGAAGAAAACTCCAGACTGATTCTTTATGGGCGGATTACCAGAAATTGTTTTATTGCAAAAAAAGTTGAAAATATTCCTCAGAAAAAATCCTTTATAAATACCCTTTATTCAATAAGGGCAAATATTCGTCTGGCATTTAAGCGATTAATGTATTCCTGGGGATCTGCAGGAGGTCTGATACTTTCACTACTTTGTGGAAGCCGGGAATATATTGAAGACGGAGTAGGTGACAATTTTAGAAAAGCCGGTCTTTCACATATTCTTGCATTAAGTGGAATGCATTTAAGTTTTTTTACCGGAATATTTACCTGGATTGCAAAAAAAACTTTTGGAAAAAAATTCTCCTTTATATTTAGTTTGACGGGAATTATTTTTTTTGTTTTCCTTGTTGGATTTACACCTTCACTTTTTCGATCTTTTGTTTTTACATTTATGGTTTTATTTGCAAAAGAATTAAGGCTTAAAGAAATTAAACTTTTACCCCTACTGGCATTTGTTTTTTTATTTCATTCAATTTTTATTCCGGAAGACGTATTTTCCCTTTCCTTTATGCTTTCATATGCAGCTCTTGCAGGAATTATACTTTTTTCAGATTTAATCAATCATTTATTAATAAAGATTATTCCTGGTAAAATATCCTCTTCTTTGGCGGCCAGTCTTTCTGCTTTGAGTACAACAATTCCGGTTTCTGCAAATGTATTTGGTCAGATTATGCCTGTCAGTGTAATTTCCTCATTATTTGTTTCACCACTGATCAGTTTGTTTATGGGATTATCATTTTTTGCTGTTTTTTTATGCCTTTTAATGCCTTTTCTAGCAGAGCCATTTGGTTGTATAATAAAAATAATTTATGGGGGAATTAAATTTCTGGTAAACTTTTTTTCAAGGATTCCCCCGGTTACTTTATAGAACAAGGAATTATTATGCAGCATCCAGATTACAATTCGCCGGCCGCTTTAAAATCTTTCATGGAAGAAAATGGAATGGCCATGCAGAAAAAATTCGGTCAGAATTTTATGATAAACAGTGACAGCAGAAAAAAGATAATCAGTTATCTTGAATTGAATCCAGAGGACAGGGTGTTTGAAGTTGGTCCCGGTTTAGGTTGTATGACTGAAGAAATACTTAATTCTGGTGCAAGACTTACAGCCTTTGAAATTGATTATGGTTTTATTGAGCTTCTTCATCAGTTTTTTGAGAAGGAAGAAAAAAACGGACAGTTTAATATTGTTGAAGGGGATGTGCTGAAAAAATGGAATTCTTATTATAACGACCTTAATCTTTCTCTTGATGAAAAAGGCGTAAGTCCTGTAAAATTTTTTGGTAATCTGCCTTACAATATTGCTGCAACATTCATTGCAGATACAGTAACTAAAAATGTTATTTTTAAAAAAGGTGTTTTTACTCTTCAAAAGGAAGTTACCCAGCGTATTTTAGCAAAACCATCAACAGAAAATTATTCATCATTTTCAGTCCTTTGTCAGTTTGCCTATGATGTTAAAGCTGGCATTGAAACAGCACCGGGATGTTTCTGGCCAAAACCAAATGTATCAAGTCAGACTGTAATCCTTACTCCAAAAGAAAAACCGTATGAATGTTCAAACAGGGCTTTTTTTGTCAAACTGGTTCACGGACTTTTTTTAAGCAGAAGAAAAACAATCAGCAATAACATAAAGCCATTTTTGTCTGGAAATTTAACTTTAGACGAACTTTTCTCAAGAACAGGTATTTCACCAAATCAAAGGGCTGAAAATCTTAAAGTTGAAGATTTCCTCTTGTTGAGTGAAACAATCTCCGGTGCTATACTCTAGACATTATGAACGCTGAAGAAATAAAAAATAATTTATTAAAAGTAAAACTGGAAATTAATGACGCTGAAATTAAATCTGGAAGAGAAAAGGGGTCTGTAAAACTTTGTGCTGTAAGTAAGTTTCATCCTCAGCAGTCTCTTCTTGATGCAATTCAGGCCGGGCAGTTTCTATTCGGTGAAAACAGAGTTCAGGAAGCTGCTGAAAAATTTTCAAATATAGACTCTTTAATCGCTGACAGCAGTAATAAGGTTGAACTTCATATTATTGGCAGCTTGCAGAGTAATAAAGTTAAAAAGGCTGTTGAAATTGCTTCCTGCATTCAGTCAGTTGATTCTGAAAAACTTATGCAGGAGCTGGAAAAAAACTGCGCAAAACTTAACCGTAAAATTGAAGTATTACTGGAAATTCATACCGGGGAAGATTCAAAATCAGGCTTTAGAGATGAAGATTCTGTATTAAAAGTTCTGGAAAATTCATGTAAAAATTTGTATCCACATTTGGTTGTAAATGGTTTAATGACAATGGCACCATTTGTGGATGATGAAAAACTTATCCGAAAATCTTTTTCTTCTTTAAGGGAAATGGCAGGTAAGTTTAAAAAGGAGTTTCCGGAGCTGCCTCTTAAGGAATTAAGTATGGGGATGAGCGGCGACTTTAAATATGCAGTTGAAGAAGGATCAACTATGGTAAGAATAGGAACTGCAATTTTTGGTCAGCGTGTGTACTGATTGTTACAGGATAATACAAAATATGAAAAGGTTTATTAAAGTTATTTTTGCATTTTCTCTCTTGTTCTGTCTTGGACATTTGTCTTTTGCTGCAGAAGATACAGATCCTGTTCCCTATGAAGAAGGGGAATTTCCTCAGTGGGCATATGATCTTAGAAGGGCTGAAATAATTACTTTAGGTTCAATGCCTTTTGTTTCAATTGGTGTTACTCTGGGATACGGGGCCTTTTTAATGGCAAACGGAGAAATTTCCAGTTTTCCAAATCCCTTCAGTTCATCAAGTTCAGTATTATCCTCTGACCAGGTAAGAAATATATTTTTAATGACAATTGGAATCAGTACAATTTATGGAATTACTGATTTCATAATCAATTACGTTAAAAGGAAAAATAGTCAGCAGCAGAATGATATGTTGCAAAAGGAATCTAATCAGTTTCAGGTGAGAAAAGTAACGCCAGAAGAAGCGGCCAGGCTTTTAAATGATTCCATGTCTGAACAAACTGAAAGTCAAGAGGATAGCGAAACAGATTCCATATCTGAAAATCAGTCTCAGTCAAAACCACACGATGAAAAGGCAGGTAATTAGAATGCCTTATTTTAGATATACTGTTTCTTCAGATTATTCTCTTGGGGAACGACTTGATAAATACATTGGTAAAATTCCCGGTGGAATGACCCGCAGTAAATTAAAAAGCGGTGTTTCTGAAATATTAGTTAATGATAAAAAAGAAAAACTTTCTTACAAAGTCAAAGCTGGTGATAAAATTGATATTCAGTGGGAAGATGACATTCCTGAAGTAATTCAGGCAGAAAATATTCCCCTAAACATAATCTATGAAGATTCTCATGTTTGTGTGATTAACAAGGAACAAGGAATGGTTGTTCATCCGGCCTGCGGAAACTGGGAACATACACTTGTAAATGCACTTCTTTATCATTTTGGATGGAATAATATTGAAAATCTCGATGAGGGTAGTGAATCTGAAAAACTTACACGACGGCGGCCTGGAATAGTTCACAGACTGGATAAAGATACTTCTGGAATTATTATTACAGCAAAAGATGATATGTCTGTTGAATTTCTTCAAAAGGAATTTCATAATCATCGAAATATTACTAAAGAATATATTTGTATCTGCCGGGGTAGACCGCAGCATAAACAGGGGGTCATTAAAACTCAAATAATCCGGGATCCTAAAAACAGAAAGGCTTTTCGGGCAGTTCTTGAAAGCAGTCAGGGAAAAACAGCTATATCTCATTATAAATGCATTGCCTGCTATGGGGAGTATTCTTTAATGAGGGTTAGAATTTTAACTGGACGAACTCATCAAATCAGAGTACATATGAAGTTCATTAATTGCCCGATCCTTGGAGATCCAATTTACTACAAACAGGATATTGTGTTCCCTAATGCAACCCTTATGCTTCATGCAAGAATGTTAAAAATCATGCTCCCTGGTAAAAAAGAAATATCTGTTTTCAAAACTGCAACCCCGGAACGTTTTTTAAAAGTGTTAAAAAAGCTTAAATCTGAGTATAAAAAAACTATTCTTCAATAGCGGAGGGGGAATTATGAATCAAATAGAAATCATTCATGCAGCGAATGAAGAAGAGCCTTTTCTTATAATCAATAAAGCCTCTGGAATTCCAAGTGCCCCTCTTAAAGAAGGCGATTTATCAGCTTTTTCTCTTGCAGCTGATTTGTACCCCCAGATAAAAAATATCAAATCCAAAAAAAGTGTTGAGGGGGGATTAATCCATCGCATTGATAATGATACAAAAGGTTTAATTCTTATTGCAGCAAGTCAGTCTTTTTATGACCATTTATGCAGCGAGCAGGAGAAAGGACTATTTACAAAACGATATGAAGCTTTATGCTGTAAAAATGAATGTGAGCCAGATTCCTCTTATGCCCAAAGAAATTTTTCAGTTAAAGAAGGGGAAGAAATCATTGTAAAATCCTATTTTCGAAGCTATGGTCCAAAATCCTGTCAGGTTCGTCCTGTAACAGAGGACTCTGGAAAATATGCATTAAAAAAAATTTCATCTGCAGAATATGAAACAAGAATTTGTATTACAAAGAAAGGGGACTTTTATAGGGCCAGATGCTTTTTAACAAAAGGTTACAGACATCAGGTCAGATGCCATCTTGCCTGGTGCGGTTACCCCATTTCTGGGGACAGAATTTATAATCCTTCCTCAAACCAGAAAGAGTTTTTATTTACCGCTGATGGCTTGTATTTTTCATGGAATGGAAAAAAATATTCTTTTGAATTATAGGAAAAAGCAGGAAATAAAATAATAAAAAAATTACAATGTATTTAAAAAAATAAAAACCTCAGAATCACTGAGGTTCTATATGTGCCCAGGACGAGACTTGAACTCGTACGCACGTGAGTGCTCTAGTACCTGAAACTAGCGTGTCTACCAATTCCACCATCTGGGCAGATTGCCGTAATCGACAACGACAATAAGATACTTTTTATTTTGAATGATGTCAATCAGTTATTAGAAAAATTACTGACATTTATGAACAATTATTCCAATCAGACATATTAAAACTACAAATAAAACTACAAAAAGCCACATTGGTACACCTGGATCGAAATTTGACAGATTGTCACTGTGTCTTTTAAAGGCTTCCCGGATTCTTCTTTTTGACTTCGATGAAAGCTTGTGTTTTAATCCATCTGAACCTGTATTTCCATCATCTGCAGTTCCATAAAGTTCTTCCCTTGTCATGGAGTAATGGCAGTTTGGACAGCCATCCTTAAAATCTTTCACAGTTCCAAGGGTTCCGCATTTAGGACAACGTACTGAAGAAAAAAACTTTCCACAATTTGGACAAAAGCGAGCATTTGCCTTTACTTCATACCCACAGTTTTCACAAAAATATTTAGCAGCTGCTTTGTCACTTTTTTTACTTTTATTTTTTGCCATTCTTGATTTTAGTTCTCAACAAGAATTTCCATTGCGTAAGGTTCAGTTGATTGTACTGAAAGTACCTGAGCTCTTACGTTTTCCGGCCTGCTTCCTGTATTTAGGGTACAGCTTTTTAATATCGTTCCAGTAGCAATCTGTAATGTGTGGGTAAGAATATCTGGAACGAATGTTAATATTTTATCATGCATTTTATCTACATTCCCTGTAACAAGGACATCTGTAAATGGATTTGCAAATACAAATTCAGAATTCTGAACTTCAATTGAACTCTGCTGATTTTGTGTAATTATCTGATTTAAGGCTGCCAGTCCTTCATCAGAGCAGGAATTGAAAATTCCTTTAACCCCAATTTTACCTGCATCTTCTGAAATTTCCCGGTTGTAAATATCTTCATTCAGGAGAACGAGAGAAGGCTTGAAAGTGCTTGAACGGGAATAATCAATTTTTAAATTATAAAAGGCGTTGAGAAATGTTCCCATTACTTTCCAGTGACGGGGGTATTCCTGGCATGAAACAATAATAAAAGCCGGTCTGATTTCAAAAAGGTTGTCCATTGCCTTAATAAAGTCATGGTATACGATAACATCATATTTGTTTTTCTTTAAGCTTGATGAAATCTGATTGATAGAATATTCATCATTTGAAATAATTAATGCAATCATTTGTAACTCCCTGTTTGTACTATTCGATTATTCAGTTCCAATGTTGTCGACAGTATAATCGTAAATCTGCCAGATGCCGTCCCGCTGTCTTACATAATAAGTATAACGCTTTTTTTCCAAATATGTCGAATAATTAAAATATTCAATCACTGTAACGGTACCTTCTGTCTGGGAGTAGGTAGTAGTCTCAATATGGAAATTAGATGGAATTGCAACAATATTTGTGTCAATTCTTGACTGACTTAAATCTGCCCTGTATTGACGAAGCATTTGAGCTCTTTCATCAGCACTTGCAAGATTATACTTTCTGCCTCTTGAAGGATCGTTCTTAAGCATTTGTTCCAGATCCATATAGAGGAAGAATTGATCCCAGAGGCTTCTCTGACGTGCTATGATTGTCTGTTCAACAACCTTGTCCGGACTGATTTCTTCCCTTTGAAGAACGGAACCTGTTGAAGATTCCAAAGGCAGGTAAGTTGATGAAGATGCTGATGGAGAAGGGTGAACTTCAAGGGAAAGTCTGTTTGATTTTATTTCGATGCTTTTATTCTTGTACAATTCAGGATAAAAACTCAATTCAACGTAATAAATTGAAGGTTCTTCGATTGTGAGATAATTTTTAAGATTTTCGATAAAAGAGTATTCTTCATCAGGCTGGAGGGAAATCTCCCTGAAATAAACCATTTGATTTGTTGTGCGCTTTCTTAAAAGGCCTTCTGTCTGAGGCAGCTGAGCATTTTTAACATTAAATGCCCTGAAATCCAGGGAAAACATTCGGTCATCGGCAAGCATAAAGCGGAGCGTCTGTGTAGAATTATTTCTGATTGTAATGTGGATATAGACAGGATTTTCTTCACTGTTTCCAGGATAATACATCGTTCTGTCATAGAATTTTATGCTAACGTTAGCCTTTGAATAATCTGCCTGAGTCTGGGCAAAAATACTATGTGCAAAGATGAAAAAAACAGTTATTATAGCAATGGTTATACGTTTCAAGGTAATACTCCCGTATCTGATATGGTATATAAAAAGCCCATATTGTGATTGACTTTTGAAAATAACCAAAAATCTTACTTATATAATCGGTAAAGTATGGCAAATACATTAAAGACAATTTCGCTTGAATCTCTTTTAGAATCTTCTGAAGCAATCCACAATGCAGTGCTGACTGTTGCAGACGGATGTGATACAGCAGAACTTCAGAAAAATACATTCCCCGTTGAAATAAAAGGTTCAAGAGGCAGTTTAAACTCGTTTTTTATTCGCCTTCTTCATAAAAGAATACTTTTCAGTACCAAAAGTGACAGACAATTTTTAAACAAAAAAAGCCCCGCAAAAGATTATTTTATTGTAGTTCCTACAAGCAGGGAAGCTGATGAAGTTGAATCAGATTTAAATACAATCTTTAAGGGACAGGCCCAGATCTTTAAGATGCCTTGGTGGGGAATGATTCCTTACAAGGCTGCTGCTCAGAATTCCATCGTTTTTGGAAAAAGAGCAGCTGTATTCTCTCACCTTACAATGCGAAATTACGATGTGGAACATCCAAGAATCTTTATTTTTGACCAGCGTTCCCTTATGGCTCCCGTTCCTTCTCCAAAGTATGAAAGAAATCTGATTCTTGAATTAAAAAAAGGGCAGTCTCAGGACATTAAGGAACTGGAAGAAAAAATCAGTGAAATGGGATATTTGAGAGTTTCAAGGGTATCTGTTCATGGAGAATTTGCAGTTCGTGGTGAAGTAATTGATATTTTTATGCCTGGTGATTCCTATGCAACCCGTATTCAGTTTGATTTTGATCAGATAGAAAAAATCAGGACTTTTGAAGCAGAAACTCAGGTCTCTCAGGAAACTCTGGATTCAGTTTTAATCTATCCAATGAAAGAAGTTGTATGGACAGATGAACTTATTGCAAACCTTGAAAAGGCCCTTGAAAAAGAAAATTCTGGTATTCAAAATGATTTTGCCCAGTACGATGCAAGACGTAAAAGTGGTACCCTTGATTTATCTCAAAAAGAAAATGATTCATCTGATGATATGGATAATCATGAAGATGATGAAGAACGAAAAAATAATGGCGGAGAAAATATACGTCTTTCCTTTACAAAAGCCGCTCTCCAGAAACAGGAAGAAATCTTAACAGAACTTTCCGTGAATAAAGAATGCGAGGGGGAAGAATTTTATTACGGTTTTATTTTTGATAAAAAATATTCCCTGCTGGATTATATTTCTAAAGATTCCCTGGTATTTTTCTATGATTATGACCGCCTTAATAACAGTCCGGAAATGATTCTGAATGAATACAATTTCCGTTATAGGGAAGCCCGCCTGGAATGGCCTGTTTTTCCTCCTAAAGCAATGCTTTTTGATTTTGAGCAGCTTATGGAGAAAGCGGAAAATGGTGTATTCTTCCGTCTTTTTAACAATCTTGATGAAAAAACTTCAGACTCTGTAAATGCAACTGAATCTGAAAATTTAACTGACCAATCTTCTGAAAATCAGGAAGTTCATGAAAATAATGTGAACATTAATCCTGAAATTACAGATGAAGGCAATCTGAAAGTTGTAAATACTGAAGCCACAATAGATTATCTCAGAGGGCAGAGAAGTGAAGAGGAAGAGAAAGAAATCATTCACTTTAATACTAGTCTGGATCTTCTTGCAAATGTAGGACAAAGTTATTTTGGTAATATTAATTATCTGAAAGAACAGCTTACTGAATTTCAGAAAGATAAATGGCATATTTTTGTTTTTGCTGATAACAAGAATCAATCCCTTCGTCTTAGGGAAGTCTTTAAGGAATTTGTTGAAGTTGAAGACAAAAGAATATTTCCTGTAGAAATTTATCCGGAACCAGTTACCCAGGGCTTTACACTGCCGGATGAAAAACTTCTTGTAATACAGGAAAATGAAATCTTTGGAAGAAGAAAAGCCCAGCCGAAAGCAAATAGAAATGTAAAATCCAGGGCAATTGATACATTTATTGAACTTAAACCAGGGGATTATATTGTTCACGTAAATTATGGAATTGGTCTCTTCAAAGGAATTGAACGTATTAAATCAATGGGAATGGAAAGAGACTATATTAAACTTGAATATGCTGATCAGGAATATGCTTTCGTTCCGATTGAGCAGCTTAATATGGTTCAGCGTTACATTGGTGGAGGAGACAATCGTAAACCGGCAATAGATAAACTTGGTTCTAGAAGCTGGGCAAACAGAAAGGCTAAAGTTAATGCAAAAGTAGAAGAAATTGCTGAAAAATTAATTGATCTGTACTCAAAACGTCAGGCTTCAAGAGGCTATCCTTTCCCAAAAGATACAGAATGGCAGGCAGCCTTTGAAGCTGCATTTCCTTATGAAGATACTCCGGATCAGTTTCAGGCAACCCAGGATATCAGACAGGATATGGAATCTCCGGTTCCAATGGATCGCCTTGTCTGTGGAGATGTAGGTTATGGAAAAACTGAAATCGCCATGAGAGCTGCCTTTAAGGCTGTTATGGGAGGAAAACAAGTTGCATTTCTTGCACCTACAACAATTCTTGCAGAACAGCATTACGAAAATGCAAAAGAACGGTTTAAGAATTTCCCTGTAAAGATTGCTCATCTTTCAAGATTTGTTCCTCCTGCAGAACAAAAGAAAATTCTTGAAAAGCTTGCAGAAGGAAAAATCGATCTTTTAATTGGAACTCATAGAATTATTCAGAAAGATGTAATATACAGGGACCTTGGACTTTTTATTGTTGATGAAGAACAACGCTTTGGCGTAAAAGATAAAGAAAGGCTTAAGGAATTAAAAACAAATATTGACTGTCTGGCAATGTCTGCTACACCAATTCCGAGAACCCTTCATATGAGTCTTCTGAAAATCCGAGATATGTCTGTTCTTGCAACAGCCCCTCAAAGTCGAATTCCAGTTCAAACCTTTATTGAAGAATTCAATGATGATAAAGTTGCAGCTGCAATTCGTGCTGAAGTAAAACGCGGAGGTCAGGTTTTCTATCTTCATAACAGGGTTGAAGATTTAACAGATGTTGTTGCCAGACTTCAGAAACTTCTTCCTGAACTGTTAATTGATTATGCCCATGGACAAATGACAAGCAGTGAACTGGATGATATTTTCCGTCGTTTCAAAATGGGAGGATTTCATGTGCTTGTTTCTACAACAATTATCGAAAATGGTATCGACATTCCTAATGTAAATACAATCATAATAGACAGGGCTGATATGTACGGAGTAAGCCAGTTGTACCAGCTTAGAGGAAGAGTAGGACGAAGTGATAAAAAAGCCTACGCATATCTTTTCTATCCTCAGGGAAAGTCTTTGAACGAAATTGCAATGAAGCGTCTCCAGGTTATATCAAATTTTACTGAACTGGGCTCTGGTTTTAAAATTGCCATGAAGGATATGGAAATCCGAGGAGCAGGAAATCTTCTTGGAAAGGATCAGTCTGGAGAAGTTTATTCAGTTGGATTTGATATGTATCTTACACTGTTAAATTCTGCAATTGAACGGTTAACTAAAAGCGGATGGCAGCAGGATGATGAACTTCTTCTTGAACTTGAATACACTGGCTTTATTCCAAATACATATATTGATGAACCTGAAATTAAAATGGAAATCTATAAGAAGATTGCATCAATAAAGGAAGAAAGTGAGTATATAGAAACCCTTAACGAACTTGAAGATAGATTCGGACCAATTCCAGATGAAGTTAACAGTCTGATGAGTATTGCAAAAATTAAGATTTTGTGCAGAAAACTTAAAATCGATTCTCTTAAAGAAAGGCGCGGGGTAGTGACAATACTTTTTAATAAAAAGGCTAATATTTCTATTGATAAACTTATGGCTCTTTTGAAAACAAATGCAAATAAGATTAAGATGAATCCAAAAAATACTTATGAAATGCAGATGTTTATTGAAAACATTGACTTGAATACAAAAACGGACTTCATCAGGGAAAAACTGGAAATGCTTCTTTAGTTTTTATGATTGATTTTTGTAAGGAAGATTTTTGATGAAAGAAAATGATAATCAGTTGAACCTTCAGGATCTTATAGAGTCTCGTTTTTGGGAACATAAATCAATAAAGGATTTATCACAAAAAGAATGGGAAGCTCTTTGTGACGGTTGTGGTAAATGCTGCTTCAGAAAATATGTTGAAGGCCATTTTAAAAATAAAAGAACTTATCTGACCCGGATTGCCTGTGACTGCCTCAATTTGGAAAATGGGCTTTGTTCATGTTATCTGAATCGTTTTGCAATTCAAAAAGACTGTATTCAGTTGAATGTAAGAAAACTTAAGAATTTTAAATGGCTGCCGGAAACTTGTTCTTACAGAGTTTTTTACGAAAAAGGTGTATTACCTAATTTTCATCCTCTCTTGAACAGGGGCAGTTTTGAAAATGTTCCAAAAATCTGTAACCCTGTTCATGAAAAGGATGTTGATTTTAACGATAATTCATATATGGATTTTGTAATCGAAATTCAGTAAAAATCAGTAGTGAAGTCCAATTCCAATATAAATTTCATATGCGCTTACATCCCGGCGCCAGGAACTTTCATAAAAGTTTGTTTTTGAAAGGAAGAGATCTCCCAAATCAAAGCCAAGACTTCCTCTAACAACAATTCCCTTCCATTTTTCAGGATAAACCAGAACTTCAAAACCTGCTGAGTAATATCCGTCTGCAGGATGGAAATTTCTTCCAGATGCAGGATTGCTTGTGAGGGCCATGTCAATAAATGGACTTAACTGGACATCAAAGTTTAAATTTGACCAGAAATGACTGTCAGTAAATTTAGTCCAGTCCCAGGTAAAGAGCTTAACTGGAAAATCCATATTCAAAAGAATTACTGATTCAACATTAAGGGCAATTTCTTCGTCATAGCCTGTTCCTGGAGCAAAACGGGTTTCGTCCCTTATTCCGCGAAGGTATTCTCCCACCTTGTAATATGGGCTTTTTTCGCTCTGGATAAATCCATAAAGTCTTCCGGCTAAAGCAAAACGGTTAAAAGCTTTGAATGCCTGCATATTGAATGAAGCTCCTGGTACACTTGTCTGCTGCTGAAAATTGTACCCATAATATGCAGAAACATCAGCGTACCAGCCTTCCCTGAAATTTCCAAACCAGTTAATGTCATTGGCTTTAAACTGTACCCCTGTTTTTACGACTGGACTTGAAAGATTGTAGTTTGACTGTGAAATTCCGTTATAATCATAATTAATGGTAAAATCAGCATATGGAATCAAATACAGTTTTGTGTAGTCCATTGTTTCGTAAACTGTAACTGGAAGTGAAAAAGTAAGCTGATTTCCAAAGTATAAACTGTCCCCATAAACTTCATAATCCAGTTCTTTTCCAATTCGCTGCAGAGCCTGGAAATTAAGTGACAGTTTTTCAAATGGAAGTGTAAAGTCAACTCCTGTTTCAGCAAAGAATTCAGGACTGGTCTGACCAATTGTATAACTAAATTCATAATCATTAATCCATTTACCATCCAAAGGTCCCAGCTTGAAAGGCATGTCATAATCAAGGTCAAATCCAAACTGATAATTGATCTGGTCTGATTCTCCGCTGGACAAAAAAGCTACATATGCATCAGCATTAAACTCGCTTAAAGTTCCAAGAAAATTAGTATCCTTTGCCTTTAACTTAATCGAAAATCCGCTGGAAGAAGAATACTTTGGATATGGGAGAATAAGCAGATGCTTTGAGTCAACTGTAGTAATATGAAGTGTTATTTCAGTAATATCATCCTCAACATTTACTTCCTTGACCTGATCATCACTTATGTCCACAAGAGCGTAAATTTCGTATTCAATTTCAGCAGATTCAAAGTTACGCTGATTCATTAAGGCCTGTTTAAGTCCTTCAACATAAGCAGAAAGCTCTTCTTCTGACTGGAAAACGATTGTCTTATCAACAGGAACACGCTGTTCAAGAGCAAATTGTTTTGTCATTCCTGTAATATCATATTCAACTTTTGTAATCTGATATTTATTTGCAAAAACTGACATTGAAAGAAATAAAGTTGTAAAAAGTAAAAAAAATCTTTTCATAACGTAATATTATAGGATTTATTTTAAATAATAAATAGAGGAAAGGCCTTTATTCTCCTTCAGACACTCTATTTACCATAACAGTATATTATATTTTTTTTATTGGAGAAAATTGATATTCTTGATAATATGAGGTTAGGTTTAGTTCGAATTGGCTTGCTGATGGAGCATTAATGCCCAAGGAGAAAAGTATGAGAACTGCAATAATTTATGCATCTGTGCATCACAAGAATACTGAAAAACTTGTGAAAGCTATTGAGGAAAGAGTTCCGGACGTGACTCTCTTTGACGCCAAATCGGTTATCCTGAAGGATTTGAGCAAGTTTGATTTAATTGGAGCAGCTTCAGGAATTTTTTATGGTAGAATGCATAAGTCGGTTATCCAGTTTCTGGATAATAATCTTCCTGAACATAAGAAAGGCTTTATTATTTACACCAGCGGTGCTTATTCTGATAACTACGGTATGGATGCAGCAATGGTTTTCAAAAACATGGGGTGTCCGATTGTAGGAAAATTCAACTGCAGGGGATATGATACTTTTGGTCCTTTTAAGCTTGTTGGAGGTTTAAATAAAGACCATCCGGATGCAGATGAAATAGAAGCAGCCGTTAAGTTTGTAGCAGGAATTACAAGAACTGATTTATCCCGGGAATATCTGAAATCAGAAGAAAAAAGAGAACCTGATTTAGTTTACGGTTGAGATTTTATAAAGAGAAGGTTATTCCAAAAGTTAAATCTGTTCCGTAAAAAATGTACAGAATGTCATTTACAGTGGCGGATGCCAGACAGGGACCGAATGCAATTGTTCCCTTAAAAGGTTTCTGCCACCTGTATACAAGTTGAAGGGAGCAGGCTGTCATTAAAGAAAAATTTTCCTCTCTAACTTTTGAAAGTATATTTGTATCAAAATACTCAGTAGTTAAATGTAGAATACCTAAGTCCATTAAAGTTTTGATTTCAAGACTTGAGTTATTTTTGAATGTAGTCAGTTTATAACTGGCATTAAGATTTGCAGCCAGTGCTTGAAATGGATAAATGTAAAGGGAAGCCCCGGTTCCAAGGGACCATTTTTCAGAACAATCAAAAACATAAGTTAATCTTACCGGACCAGCAATTAAATAGGGTAAATCCAGAAAATCAGTTGAAAAATAAGTATAATCCAATTCATTTTCCGTTTTTGCAAAAGCAGTTTTTAGACCTGTTTCCAGTTCCAGAGATTGAGAAAAAAGCATGCTGGAAAACATAAATATAAATAATGAAATAATCAGTTTTTTCTTCATTTTACAAAGTCTCCAATATAGTCTGCGGTAATAGACTGCTGTTCCTCTCTGCTGATGTCTGCTTCATTGTCACCAGACTGTTTTCCGTAGGAGCCGAAGTTTCCGTGATTTCCACCCTCAATTATGTATTCAGTATAATCATCCGGGAGATTTGATTTATTTTTCTTATAATTGTCCATATTCATTACACCGTCATTTGAACCGTATATACATAGAACATTGAGGCCGGTTTCAGAAATGTCTTCTGTTGAATAGGCTGCCAGTAAAATAAGTCCCTTGTAGTCACTGAAGCAGGATGAAATATGTTTTGAAGCCATGGCTCCACCAAGAGAATGACCTCCCAGATACCAGTTTTTTATTTCAGGATAATCAATTAGATATTTTTCAGCTTCAGATATGTCAAGAATTGCCAGGTCATAAGGCATCTGGGGCAAAAAACATTTTATTCCATTTGATGCACATTTTATCATCAGGGGAAGGTAGGCTGAATAATCTACTGAGCCTCCTGGATAAAAAATAAGGGCAGTCTGACTTTCTTCAGGAGGATTTACGATAATTGTTGTGTTGTGATTTTCAAGAGTTACCCCAGGAGCCGCAAGGAGTAATTCTTCAATATCAAAATCTGCCTGATATGAGCAGGATGTAACTGTTAAAAGAATAAAAGAGAGTATAAGTATATGTGCAGTTTTCTTTTGCTTAAAAACATCTGTGAGCATAATAAAAATATATAAATTCTGAAATAAAAAATCAATCAAATGATAGTAATACTATCACTTATATATAAAAAAAAGACCGGATAAACCGGCCTTGAAAATATACGAATACTCTTATTTTGCAGTTAATTTTTCTACAAGATTCTTTGCTTCCTTCATGTCAAAACCTTCAATTGCTTTAAGTTTTGGCATAATGTTTTTCAGAACCCTCTGGTCTTCAGGTAGTTCAGCAAGAACTTTTTTTACAGCTTCTTCCATCGCTTCTGGACTCATCTGTTCAGGTAAGAAAGGCTGGAGAATTTTGATCTGTGCTTCAAGTTCTGAAGTATCTGCATTTCCTTTTTTATAGTCTTCAATTGTTCCTTCCAGTTCTGCTTTCATTTTTTTTGCAGCTTTCCAGAAGTCTTCAGGCTTTTCATCACGGCGTTCATCGATTGTCATCTGCTTTACGGCATTTACCAGCAGAAGATATACATTTGCTTTTAAAGGATCACTTGCTCTAATTGTAAGTCTTTCCTTTGTCAATTCTTTCATAGATGTAGTTAATGGCATGATTGTATCTCCATATTTTTATGATAATAAAATAATACTTTTTTTTATTAAAGTGAATGATTTTCATTTGATTTTTCTTAATATTCTCAGCCAGTATTGTGGCAGGGAAAGATTATTCAAATCTGTCTGTGAAAACTTTCCTCCGTTTAAAATATCTTCCCATTGACCATCTTCTCCATTAATTTTAATGAAGTCTTCTTTCCCGGATTGATTAAACGCTGCGATAATTTCTTCTTCAAAAAATGTTCTCTTAAAGGCAAGGCAGGTATTTGTTACTGCCAGCTGCTTATAATCTCCCATGCGAAGAGCCATTGAAGATGCCCTTATTTTTGCAAACCGTTTAATTGTATTTTTCAAGTCTTCTCCCTTAATTTCAGGGCAGGCATAGGCTTCAAGATTTTCGGTAAAAGGAGGAAGTGCTGGACGAAGCTGAAAATCCCCGTCAGCATTCCGGCTTCCTTTTAAGCCAAATTCACTTCCATAATAAATTGATGGAACTCCTGGAACTGTAAAAAGCATTCCGTAAAGTGGGAATAAATATTCCTGTTTTTCTACAGTTGATGCCAGCCGGTTTACATCATGATTGTCTAAAAAATTATACAACTTAAGAAACTTATATCTGCCCTCTGGTCCGAATTCTTCGTTAAGACTCCATGCAACTTCAAACATATTTGCAGAATTGTAACTAGACCACATTCCTTTATAGAGCTGATAGTTTGTTACTGAATCAAGCCTGCCTTCTTTTACCCAGTTATTGTAATCACCATGGACAACTTCCCCCATAAGCCAGAAATCTTCTTTTAAAGAAGAAGTGAACTTTTTAAGTTCATCCAGAAAATCCGGAGAAAGAACGTCTGCTGCATCCAGCCTTAAACCATCTATATGAAAATCCTTTATCCATTTTTCTACTGCTTTAAAAATGTGATCTCTTACCTGAAAATTATCTACATCAAGCTTAACCAAATCCATACAGCCGGCCCATCCTTCATAAGTAAAATTATCTCCATAGGGGCTTTTTTGACCGAAATTAATATTTTTATACCAGCAGGAATAGGGAGAACAAGGACCTTTTTCCTGAATATCTTTGAAGGCAAAAAAATCTCTCCCTGTATGATTAAAAACTGCATCTACAATTACATTTATTCCTTTTTCATGACATTTTTCTGTAAAAAAAGCAAAATCCTGATTATTTCCCAGCCGCCGGTCAACATGATAATAATCCACTGTATCATATCCATGGGAACTTGATTCAAATAGTGGTCCAATATAAATGGCATTAACTCCCAGATCTTTAATTTGCTCAAGCTGGTTTACAAGCTGGAGGAGCCTGTCTGATTTTGGTGAGCTAAAGTCATTGCGGAAAGGGGCATTTGTCATTCCTAAAGGATAAATGTGGTAAAATACTGTATTCTGAATTTGATTTTTCATCTTAAACTCCTTATATACCTACTAGTCGGTAGGTTTTGTTATAAAAAATTATACTACTTAACAATAATTCTAATTTGCTACACCATATACAAAGCTGTGAATGACTTTGTAAATATTTGATTCATTTAGTTCCAGATTTTTCTGGAGAATAGAATTGCATGTTGAAATGATCAGTGACTGAAAACTTTTACTGTATAGTTTTTCCAGGCCCCTCATATTTCCAAATTCATTACTGCATTTTTCAAATAAATCAAGGTACAAGAGATCTATTTTTTTCTGCAATTCCCTGAAAGATTTAAAAGCTGGATTTTCTTCTGGAGAAAAGGCCGTATTACAGGATAAATAAAAAAAATCAGGATTTTCCAGGGCGAATGAAATCTGAGCCTTTAGTAAATCAGTGAGATGCTTTATAAAATCATGATGATATTCTGATGCTTTTGATAAAAGTTCCAGCTGCCTGCTTCCGTAAAAATCAACTATTGAGTCCAGGAGACCCACTTTGCTTTTAAAATAATAGTAAAGAGTAGGTTTTGATGTCTGGCAGCTATCACATATTTCCTGAATTCCTACAGAATCAAATCCTTTTTTGCTGAAAAGTGAAAGTCCTTTATTTAAAAGTACTTCTCTAATATTTGCTTCTTCCATAAGGATTATATATACCGAACGGTAGGTATTTGTCAAGAGTTTTATATGTATCCCGAAAAATTTATCTAAACTTGTATACTAAAATTTTTTGTTATAAAATGGAGATAAAGGAGATTTTTATGAAAGCAAAAGTATCAAATCTTTTAATTGCTGCTGCCTTAATGTTAATTGCAGCAGATTTATATGCACAACCAAAATTAGTTGATGCTGATTCCAAAATTGAATACGCAATTGAATGGCATTTGAACGGGGGTACTCAGAATCCTTCAAATACAGAGACTTATACTGCAGAAGATGGTCTTGTCCTTGCAACCCCAATCAGAGAGGGATATACCTTTGACGGATGGTTCGAAAACGCTGATTTAAGTGGCTCAAAAATTACTGAAATTAAAAAAGGTGAGACTCAGAAAAAGGTTTTCTATGCAGGATGGGTTATTACAAAAGAACAGGCCATAAAAATTATGAAGGAAGAAATGGTTACTGTTATTCCTGCAGGGAAAAAAGTAAATCTTGAAAATTTTGCAGGAACTGAGGGAATTCAAGTAATTAACGCATACCAGATTGGAAAACATGAAGTAACTCAGGAGCTTTATATGGCTGTTATGGGAAACAATCCTAGTAATTTTAAGAATAACCCTGCTCCTGATGAGATTCAGGAAAAACGACCTGTTGAAAATATCTCTTGGCAGGAAGCCTGCGATTTCTGTAACAAATTGAGCGAACTTATGGGACTTACCCCCTGCTATGATAAAGATTACGAATGTAACTACAGTGCAAACGGTTTCCGTCTGCCAAGCCGGGGGGAATGGGAAATGGCAGCTCGTGGTGGAGTTGCAGGTGGCTGGGATTACGAATACTCAGGGGGTGATTATCCCGATAATGTAGCATGGAATTGGAATAATTCCTACTGGGAGAATGAATATAGGGAAAGAGGTACACACGAAGTAGGAAAGAAAAATCCAAATTCCTTAGGAATTTATGACATGTCAGGTAATGTCTGGGAATGGTGTAATAGATATTCGTATGTTGATGGCTGGGGCTATAAATATACCAATCATTACTATTGTGGCGGCTCATATTATGACTATGGCTCTGAAATTAGCGTCACAAGTTCAGGGTATATTACTCACGGACAGGGATGGGAAAAATGTGGTTTCCGCCTTGCCTGCTCACTTTTTAATTAGAGAAAAATAAAACAATCAATGTTAAAAGCCCCTGGTAAGTTTTTTTACTTATCAGGGGCTTAATCATATATATAAACAGGAGAAAAATTAATTAGTGTTCAGCCGGGTATTTCTTTTGCGCAGCCTTTACGTCATCTTCCGTAGCTTTTACCCAGTACTGGAAAACCTGAATTGGTCCAACTGTACCTGCCATAGCAAGTGTAGGAACCTTTGCAGTGTACTTTTTGTTTGTTTCACCAGGTGCCAGATACTTAATTACACAGCCGTACATTTTTCCGCTGCCCGGATCAATAATATTTCCGCCTTTCCAGTTGCCTGCTGAAACTTTTTCCATTCCAAAAATCCATGGAGTTCCAACAGTGTGCATTTTGTTTACAGGACCTGCAACAGGGAAACCTTTGTATGATTCCTTACATGCAGAAGCCACTACATCCTGAGGAAAACCAATGGTAGCAGCAATTTCGCCATAAAGAATTCCGTTTTTTTCGTAGATCCTCCAGAGAGCTGTTACTTCTCCAGTCTGATCATCCACACTTTTCCATAAACCAACTGCAGGGTCTGCAGCAAAAACAATGCTTGTAAAAAGGAAAAGCGAGCCAAATAATGCCAGCATTTTTTTCATAGTCTGCTCCTTATAATAAAATAGAGTTGTACGCAGTAAGAGTAAATCTCTTGCTCTGATAGTAATTCTATCACAGTATTCAGGATTAGCAAGAAAAATTTTATTAAGTTTTCAAGTAATAGAATTTATACATTAATAATGTTAAAGTTCTTTCATGATTATTCATATTGATGATTTTACAGTTCCTGGAGCAGAAATTTACGCCAATCTTACCGAAAGAGAACTTAGAAATTCTTATGAAAAAAGAGGCGGTTTTTTTATTGCAGAAAGTCCTAAGGTTATTGAAAGAGCCTTAGATGCAGGCTACGAAGCTATTTCTCTCCTGATGGAAGAAAAACATATTACTGGAGATGCAGCTTTTTTAATTAAACGCTGTCCTGACTTACCTGTTTATACCGGTTCAAGAAATTTACTGGAAAAGTTGACGGGATATAAATTAACAAGAGGGGTACTTTGTGCTCTTAAACGAAGAGAAGAAATGTCTCTTGATGAAGTATGTCAAAATTCTTCAAGAGTTGCTGTTCTTGAAAACATTGCAGATTCTTCTAATGTTGGAGCCATATTCCGGTCTGCGGCAGCTTTAGGAATTGATGGAGTGCTTTTGACACCAGAATGTGCTGATCCTTTGAACAGAAGATGCATCAGGGTAAGCATGGGGAATGTTTTTCAAATTAAGTGGGCAAGAATAGGACAGACTCCGGATGACTGGCCGGAGTGGGGAATGAATAAACTAAAATCACTGGGATTTAAAACTCTTTCCATGGCTTTAAGAAATAATTCAATTAGCATAGAAGACCCCCTTCTTTCAAAAGAACAAAAACTTGCGGTTTTACTGGGGACTGAAGGTGAAGGCCTGATGCCGGAAACTATCCAGTCCAGTGATTATGTTGCAAAAATTCCTATGAAAGAAGGGGTTGATTCCCTTAATGTTGCGGCTGCTGCCACAATCATTTTCTGGGAATTGGGTAAAAGGAATAACACATCAAACTGATTATTATGAGCCATCATTCCGGCCCACATAATATTTGCTCTTGCTTCATAACGTTCATACAGAAGAGCCATATTATCTGTAATTCCAGCGGCTATGGCTTTTGCAGAATCAATTACGCTTCCACCTCCTACAGGTTTTACAGGCCTGAAAGTTCCTTTGCTTTTTCTTCAAGAAGACGGGAAAGTTTATTTATATCATTTTGATTTTCATCTATGATTCTTACAAATACACTTCCTGCAACAATGGAATCTACTGATGATGCAAGGGCTTTTGCCTGTTCACCTTTAGAAATTCCAAAACCTCCGTAAACTTTGCTTCCTCCCTGACTGACTTTTTTAAGAAAATCAAGAGTTTTGTCATCAACCACAGTATCACTTCCTGTAATGCCTGTTCTGAGGGCTGCATAAATATAAGGAAAGCCTGCATGGGCAAGTTTATTAAGACGTTCATCACTCATACTTGGAGCGGCAACTGGAATATTAATCATTCCGTATTTTTTGCAAGCTTCAGATAATCCTTCATCAAAATCAAATGGAAAGTCCGGAATGATCATGCCTTTTACACCAGCCATGCTTGCCCGTTTACAAAAATTATCAACTCCAGGTGTATAAATTAAATTTCCATAACTCATAAGATAAATTGTTACATCAGGATAGGCCGAATGAATTTTTGAAATCAATTCAAGACCATCCTTAGTTTTGTATCCGTTTTTAAGTACCTGGGTGCAGGCAGTTTGAATTGCAGGACCGTCTGCACTTGGATCTGAAAATGGCAACTGAACTTCAAGAATATCAGCACCACCTTTTATTAAAGATTCTGCAACAATATATGACGCTTCTGGATTTGGAAAACCTGCAACCAGATGACTCATTAGTTTTATTTTATTCATTTGATTCCCCTTATATATTTTTAATCATAACTGATGAATATCCTTTCCACCTTCAAGACGATCAATTTCTGAATGAAGGAAAGAAAGCCATTCCTGTGGACGGAAAACTGGACTCGTAATGAAAACATCCTTGTCTCCACGTCCGCTCATATTAATGATGATTGCTTCATCTGAAGGAATTTCTTTTGCAATCTTCATTGCTGCAGCTCCTGCGTGTGCACTTTCAAGGGCAAAAAGAATACCTTCATTTTTTGCAAAAAATTCAAGTGCCTGAAGAGCTTCTTTATCCAGAATGGAAGTAAATTCAACTCTTCCTGATTTACCTAAGGCTGCCAGCTGAGGACCAATTCCACAATAGTCCAGTCCGGCTGAAATTGAACGGGTAGGGAGAACCTGCCCATCTTCATCCAGTAAAAAGCGGCTCTTGTATCCCTGAAGAATACCGTCACGGGCAGCATTTCCTGTCATGCGGCTGGCGTTTTCTCCAATTCCAGGTCCAATTCCACCTGCCTCTGCACCTATAAGACGGGGAGATTTTTCATTAATGAAAGGTTCAAAGAATCCAATTGAATTTGAGCCTCCTCCTACACAAGCAACCATAGCTCCAACTTTGATACCTCTTTCTTCAACCTGTTTTTTTACTTCCCGTCCTATTACGCTTTGAAATTCTCTAACCATATCAGGGAATGGAGCCGGCCCAAGAGCACTTCCTAAAACATAATGTGTAGAATCTGGATTTGCTGCCCAGTCTCTCATTGCTTCATTTACAGCATCTTTGAGTGTACGGCTTCCGCTTGTAACAGGGTGAACTTTTGCTCCATACAATTCCATTGCGGCAACATTAGGCTGTTGTCTGCGTACATCAACTTCACCCATATAGATTGTGCAGTCAAGACCTAGTTTTGCGCAGGCTGCTGCAGTTGCAAGACCATGCTGACCCGCACCAGTTTCTGCAATAATTCTTTTTTTGCCCATTCTTTTTGCAAGCAGACACTGACCTATGGCATTATTAATTTTGTGTGCTCCTGTATTTGCAAGTCCTTCCAGTTTAATATAGATTTGAGCACCTCCAAGAAGTTCTGTTGCCTTTGGAGCATAATAGAGAGGAGTTTCCCGGCCAATATAATCCCTTCTGATTATTTCTAGTTCATGGATAAAATCTGGATCTTTCATTGCTTTGTTAAATGCAGTTTCAAGTTCATCTAATGGGCGTCGGAGAACTTCTGCAATATATTTTCCTCCATAAGAATCAAAAAATCCGTCTTTAGAATATGTTGTTTTTTCCTGCCGATTAATGCTATTAAAAAAATCTTTCATTTTAACCTCACTTTTTTTTCCAATAATATTTTCTTCAACTCCGCTTGAAACATCTACCAGTTCGCAGGCAGAAAGATTACTTACATTATCCGGATTTATTCCACCTGCAATCCAGAGATTGTCAGTAAAACTTAATTCTTCTTCAGCAACATTTGCAGCAAAATCTTTAGAATCCAGAAGAACCCTGAACTCTCCTTTTTCAATTAAGAGTTTCCTTTCTTCATTAGAACTGACTGCAAAATAATGGGGAAGCTTTAAGAAATGATCAGGTACCGCTTCATATTGAATTTTATGAAACTGAATTAAATCAAATTTTCCTTCAGAAACAAGTTCAATGGCTTTTTTTGCTTCTGGAGAATTAAGTTCTGTAATTACAGCAACTTTTTTAGATTTTAAGAGATTCAGTTTTTCAGAAATTTTTTCTAAGCGTTTTTCAAGACAAATGCTTCTGGGATAATTATTTGAAAAGATAAATCCTAGAAAATCAGCGCCCAATGATTCAGCTTTTTCTGCATCTTCAAAATTAGTAAGTCCGCAAACTTTTATGAGAGGGTATCTTTTTTCTTTTTGGGATGATTGTTGAAGTGTTTTCGCATATTCCTTCCAGAAGGCTGCATTTAAATTTTTGTCTTCACAGGCAAATGCTTTAACAAAATTTGCAGCTGTCTTTTGATTTTTAGCAACTGCTTCTCCTATTAAAATTCCATGAAAACCAAGATTTGAAATGCTGGATGCTGTCTGAAAATTTGTAACACCGCTTTCAAAAATTATCTTTGCATTTTCTCCCATAATTACATTGATTTTTTCTTTCATCATTACGGGTTTTAAAAGATCAATTTCAAAATTTGCCAGATCCCTGCTGTTAACTCCGCATACAAATTTTTCTTTATTAACTTCTTTCATGACAAAAGCAAGTTTTTCCAGATCTTCATTTGAACGAATTTCAACTAAAGCTGAAATGCCAAGTCTTTCCACTTCTTTAGCCATTTTAAGAAATGTTTCTTTTGAGAGAATTCTTGCAATCAGTAATACTGCATCTGCTCCAGAGCGAAAGGAAATTTCAATTTCTTCTGGGAATAAAAGAAAATCTTTTCTTAAAAGAGCAGGGCCTGTTGTATTTGTTTCCTTTTCAAAATCATCTATGGACTGAGCAACTTTCTGCAAATCTTCAAGGTTTCCCTTAAAATAATTTTCTTCTGTCAGACAGCTGACAGCCTTTGCTCCGGCAATAGAATAATTTTTTCCAGCTTCATAGGAATCAAGATCAGGAGAAATGGTTCCCTTACTTGGAGATGCTCTTTTGATTTCAAGAATGAGCCCCTTATCCTTCATAAAAGGATGAATGCTTCTTTTTCTTTCATCTGGAATTTTATGACCAAAAGTAAACCCTTTGCTTTTTATTTGGGATTTTCTTTTTTCTACAATTTCACTGAGAATATCTTTCATTTATGCATTCAACCTTGAACTAACTGCCTGGATTTCCTTAAGTTTTTCCAGAGTTTTACCACTATCAATTGCATTAAGGGCAACTGAATATCCATCTTTTAATGTTTTAACTTTTCCGCAGAGATAGAGAAGGGCTCCTGCATTAAGTCCCACTGCATAACGAATGGTTTTTCTTCCGGCACCATTAAGAACTTCCATGGCTAATGAAGCATTTTCTGCACCATTACCTCCGTAAAGTTCATTTTCATCTGCATCTGTAATTCCAAAGTTTTTAGGATCGATTGTATAAGAATTTTCATTACCTTTTTCATCAATCTGATAAACATTTGTAACTGCACAAGGAGAAATTTCATCATAACCATCCTGAGAATTAACAACCATAACTCTTTTTGCACCAAGAGATTTAGCAGCCCTGGCATAATCACAGAGAAGATCTTTTGAATAAACTCCAAGAACTTCATAATCTGCATTTGCCGGATTTAACAATGGCCCCAGAACGTTAAAGATTGTTTTTATACCCAGAGCTTTTCTAACAGGTCCTGCAAAACGCATTGCTGAATGATAAACGGTTGCCATTAAAAATCCAAAGCCTGTTTCTTTTACCAGTTCAGCTGTTTTTTCAGGTTTTGCCATAATGTTGATTCCAAGATTTTCAAAGAAATCTGCTGCTCCTGACTTTGAAGAAACAGCTCTGTTTCCATGTTTAGCAACTATCTGACCACAGGATGCAGCTACTAAAGCTGAAAGGGAAGAAATATTAAAACTTCCTTTTCCATCACCACCGGTTCCAACAATTTCAGCAACCCCATGATTTTCCAGAGGAAAGTTCGTTTTCTTTTTAAGCATTACTTCCGCAGCCCCTGTCATTTCTTCTTTTGTTGGTAATCCGCGACTTGCCATTGCTGTAAGAACTGCTGAAGAAATTTTTTCATCCATCATTCCATCAGTAAGTTCTCCAATAAAAAGAGAAACCTGTTCTTTTGATAATGGTTTCTTTTCATCAATCAGCTGTTTTAAAATCAATGTGTAGGATATATTTTCCCTTGAATATTTTAAGAAACTTTTGAAAATCGCATCTGTTTTTTCGCTGGCAATACTTTCCGGATGAAACTGAACACCTTCAATAATATATTTTTTATGACGGATACCCATTATGTCACCGTCTTTAGCTCTTGCCGTAACTTCAAAATCTGAAGGCAGACTTGCTTCATCAACAACTAAGGAATGATATCTGGTAAAGTTAGCCTTTAAACCAATGTTACGGAATATTCCTCTTCCATCAGTTTTAATTTCTTCAACAATTCCATGACGTATATATTTTGCACCAGTAATTTTTGCTCCAAAAGCAGCTCCAATTGCCTGATGTCCAAGACAAATTCCAAGAATAGGAATTTTACCTGCAAAATGCTTAATTGCTTCTACGGAAACTCCTGCATCTTCTGGTCTGCCAGGTCCAGGTCCTATTATAATATGGCTAAGTTTTTCTTCCTCAAGTTCCTGAATGCTTGTTTCTTCAGAACGGAAAACTTTTACTTTTTCTTCTGAAACTTTTTCCAGACTCTGAACAATGTTAAAACTAAAGCTGTCTTTGTTATCTATAAAGCCAATCATAATTATCTCCTCTAGTTATTAAATATGCTTTTTAATGCGCCTAACTTTTCGTTAGTTTCTTCCCATTCTCTTTCCGCATTACTGTCATATACGATTCCACCACCTGCCTGAAGCGTCCAGACTTTATCCTGTTTAAGAGCACATCTGATTGCGATACAGAAATCCAGATCTCCGTTTGACTGAATATAGCCTACAGCTCCTGCATAAAATCGCCTCTTTGTTTTTTCAAGTCTGCTTAATATTTGAATTGCACTAATTTTTGGAGCCCCAGAAACAGTACCGGCAGGGAAGGCTGCCCTTAATGCCTGGATAGGTTTGTATTTTTTTGAAAGTTTTCCCTGTACATCAGAAACTATATGCATAACATGGCTGAACATTTCTACATCCATAAATCTTGTAACTTCAACACTGGCATTTTCACAGACTCTTCCTAAATCATTTCTTGCCAGATCTACAAGCATCAGGTGTTCAGCTTTTTCTTTCTTATCATTTAATAATTCATTTTTAAGGATTTCATCTTCATCAGAATCTTTACCACGTCTGCGGGTTCCTGCAATTGGCCTGATTGATACCTGTCCGTTTCTTACTCTAATTAAACTTTCAGGACTTGAACCAATTAACTGCATGTCATCAAAATCAATATAAAAAAGATAAGGGCTAGGATTTACGCTGCGGAGTCTGCGGTAAATTTCCAGTGCTGAATTTTCACATTCCAGCTGAAGTCTGCGGCTTGGTACAGCCTGTAAAAGATTTCCATCAATAATTTCTTTTTTAATTGCTTCAACTTTTTCGATATATTCTTTTTTACTTTGTTCGATATTAGTAATTGTTTTTACTTCACAAGGATCTTCAAAATCTGAAAGGTATGAAAAGTCCATGTCTCCCAGACGTTTTTTTATTTTCTGAACTGCTTTTTCAAGATCAATCTGATGTTCATTATAATTTAAGGCAAAGATATGAAGCTTTTCTGTAAAATGGTCAAAAATTATGTAAATATGTCCTGCAACAAATGAACTTTCCGGAATATGAAGTTCATCAGTCTGATTCTGAAGATGAATTGTATCACAGCGGGCACAAAATTCATAACTTAAGTATCCAAGTCCACTTGAAGGAACCGGAATTGTATTTACATGCTCCCTTCCGTTTTCATCAATTACAGTGCTAAGATCATTCTGTTCTGCAACATATAATAGAGCATCAAGAATGTCAGGAGTATGTAATACTTTGCTTCCCGGGGCAATTGTTTCACCGGTTTCATTTTTTGCTTTGTATGGAATCCTTCTTCCATCAATTAAAAATGCAACCCCCTGATCATCCTGAATGAGTTGAAAAGCTTTTTCAAGAAGAAGAATTGAATAACGCTCTCTGCCACGAGCAAAACTGGCACTTTCCAGAATTGCTGTGGCTCCCAGCTTTCTAGCTAAAGAGAAGGGAGTGTAGCGGTCACAAGGTAATGTAAAATAAATTGAATCATTTCTAGACATATTATACCTCAAGTTTCTTTGTATAGAAACATTATGCGATATAATATTGTTACTGTCAATAGAAACGTTGAATTATTTTCAAATTTTAAATTTGTTCAGTTCCCCTGTAATATGTAGCACGGAAGTCCTGTTTTGTTCAGCTTTTTCTTTTACCGTTTTAAAGGAATTAGAAAACTCTTTTACTACTGATTCAGATTCTTTCATTGCGCTGTTTATGTCTTCAGCAAGATTTACTATATTTTCAATTCCATTTTTAATATCCAGGGTATACTGAGTCTGGCTGTTAATTAATGAACTTACTTCAGAGATTTTTTCCGTAATCATCTTTGTATTTGAAATAACGTTTCCTGCTTTTCCAGACTGGCGGATTATAGATTCAGAAATTTCATTTACAGCATCAGATTGAACATTGATTTTTTCCCTGATTTTTCCGAATGCTTTCTGTGTGTCAACCATACTCTGTTCACCAGATTCAATTACCTTAACTATTTCTTCAATAATAGTACTGATATCCTTTGCTGATTTTTGAGTGTCTTCTGCCAGTTTACGGATTTCACCTGCAACAACTGCAAAACCTTTTCCTGATTCTCCTGCATGGGCAGCTTCAATTGCAGCGTTCATGGCAAGAAGGTTAGTCTGGTTAGCAACAGAATCAATTACCTGAATGACATCACTCATTTTTTTAGATTTTTCAGATATATCATTTATTACAACCATACTTTTTTCTACTTCAGTTTTTCCTGTTGAAGATTCTACATTCAGTTCCTTTGAAAGTACCTGCGCTTTTTCGATTAAAGAGGCAATGGCTTTAAGGTTTGCAACCATCTCTTCAATTTCAAGGGCGTTTTCTTTTTCTGAAGATGACTGTGCATCCATAATCTGATTAACAATAGAAGCCTTTTCATTTAACTTTTCAATATTAATTCTGGCATTTTCAAGAAGCTTATCCTGTTCAGAATTTTGAGCACTCATATTCTCAAAAGATTTAACAATCTGTGTTATACCGGAGAAAGAATTCTCTGTAATGTTAAGAAGTTCTCCTGCATCAGTATCAACTTTTGTATTTTCAAACTTAAGGTTTTCAAGGGATTTTTTCAGGAAATCCATGAGTTTATTCATTTCAGTCATTACAACACCAAAATCATCGAAATCACTGATATTCAATCTTGAAACAAGATCTCCATTTTCCCTCAATGAAGAAATCTGATTTATTGTATTGTTAAAACGATCCTTCAAGGATTTCACAAAAATAAGAAGTATTGGTAAGGTTAAAAATATTCCGTAGCAAAGTGCAATTGCTGCTTTTTTCAGAAAAATATCCATTGACCAGCCGTGACGAATTGCACTATAGCCGCTGCAGAAAACATGCCAGATTGCAGTAAAGGAAATACAAATAATCAAATTGAAAAGAAGTCTGGACATGGATTTATTTTTATAATTTTCTGTACTGTGAATTTTAAGTTTTGCCAGTTGTTTACTGGAAACAACTGAAAATCCTGTAATACAATATTCAATTGCAATCAGGGCATAAAATATAATAAGAACCATAATTATTGAAATATCTGTTGCATTGTATGAAACTTTTCCTGCAAGGGTTTTAATTATGATTGTAGTTCCATTTCCAATAGGGTAGCCTACAATGCAGGATATTATAGAAACAATTTTTAATCTTTGCAGAATTTTATTTGCGTTTAATTTTTCATTTTCTGATAATTCCCTTTTTTCAGCCTCTTTAATCATTCTGGAAAGTGGTTTTAAGACAATAAAGGCTATAATCGATATAATGATTACAATCAAAACAGCAGGTCCAAAAGTTGCAGGAAGTCCTGAAACCCAGTCTTTATAGGTGGAACCTTTAATCTGTGTAACCTGAAATGATGATAACAGAGGAACACCGATTATTGTAGAGATACCGAAAAACATGATAAAAATGGAAAAAATACTCATAATAAACCTCTAATTTAATATCAGAAACTTTAAATCATGGAAGTTATAGAAGTATAAAGAAAGGCTTTTTACAGTATACCCTGTTATTTCATTATTAAACAAGATAAATCTTTGTAATTTTTAGGGTTTAAAAAATATAAAAAAAATCAAAAAAATATTTGCATACATCCACCTTTTTTGTTAATATCGCCTTATTTCATTAATTTTACTTATAGGTAGGTAACACTGTAATGTTCAACAGAGAGGATTATGTATCCGATTCCAAGTGGCAGAGTTTTCTGGATTTATCTAAAGACTTTGCCACACCAAACATCTTTATTGATTTAAGCACAATCAAGGAACGCTTTCTTCAATTGAAAAAATCTTTTCCCTATGCAGATTTTTACTTTGCTGTAAAATCTAATCCGGGAAACCCTGTAATTAAGATGCTTGATGAATTAGGTTCTAATTTTGATATTGCATCCCGCTATGAATTAGATCAGGTTTTATCACTTGGTATTTCACCTGAAAAACTCTCTTACGGAAACACAATTAAAAAGGCTCGTGACGTAGAATATTTCTACAGTAAGGGTGTCAGAATGTTTGCAACAGATTCAAAGGAAGATTTGAAAAATATTGCAAAGTATGCACCTGGATCTAAAGTTTATGTAAGAATTCTTGTAGAAAATTCTTCAACTGCAGACTGGCCTTTGTCAAGAAAATTTGGATGTCATCCTGATATGGCATATGATTTACTGGTTCAGGCTAGAGATTCAGGATTAATTCCTTTTGGTATTTCATTCCATCCTGGAAGTCAGCAGAGGGACATTGGTTCATGGAATGATGCCATTGCTAAAACAAAATATCTCTTTGAATCACTTGAAGAAGAAGAAAATATTAAACTTTCAATGATTAACATGGGTGGTGGTTTTCCAGCCCATTACATTCAGCCTACCAACGATCTTTCTGATTATGCTTCAGAAATTTACCGTTATCTTCATGATGACTTTGGCGATAAAATTCCATCGATTATTTTTGAGCCTGGACGTTCTCTTGTAGGAGACAGCGGTATTTTAACAACAGAAATTGTTCTTATTTCAAGAAAAAACAATACAGCCCTTCAGAGATGGATTTATCTTGATGCCGGCAAATTTAACGGTCTCATAGAAACTCTTGATGAATCCATTAAGTACCCAATCATTACAGATAAAGATGGGGGAAAAGAGGGTGAAGTGATTCTTGCAGGCCCTACCTGCGACAGTGCAGATATAATGTATGAAGATTTAAAATACAGACTGCCTACTGATTTAAAACCAGGGGATAAGCTATACTGGCTTTCAACAGGAGCCTATACTTCAAGTTATGCATCTGTAAATTTCAATGGTTTTCCGCCAATAAAAACTTATTATATTACAGAAAGAGGAATTGAAGATCCTGCAGGCAATATAGTAAAAGAAAAATAAAAATAAGGGGCATTTCTTGTGGAAGTGCCCCTCTTGTTTTAAAGAATTATTGCTTAAAGATCAAACCTTAAACTGATCGATTTGATTTCCAATTGTCTGGATTGAATCTTTCATCTTGTTTGCAACATCACTAAGTACAGTGTTTGTTTCATTGATTTTCTTTGCACCAACGCTCATTTCATCCATACTTGAACTCATTATTGTTGTTGCATTCTGAAGATTTTTTACTTCTTCAAGAATTGCCTTGTTTCCTTCAGCCATTTCAGTTGAAGCACTCTTTACTTCAAGAGTACTGTCTTTCATGTTATGAAGGGCTTGTGTAATCTGCTTAGAACCTTCATTCTGTTCTTCCATTGCAGATTTAATCTGTGCAACAAGAGCATCTGTTTCTTCAAGTTTCTTTGAAACAGATGCAAAAGCTACACTTGCTTCAGAACTTGCAGAAACAACTTCGTCAATAGAATCTTTAATACTGCTTAACTGATCACCGATTGTTTTTGACTGTGCAGTAGATGTTTCTGACAGTTTACGAATTTCATCAGCAACAACAGCAAATCCCTTACCGGCTTCTCCAGCATGGGCAGCTTCAATGGCCGCATTCATGGCAAGAAGGTTAGTCTGACTTGCAATTGCAGAGATAGCAACGTTTGCTTCCTGCAGCATATTTGACTGATTTTCAATCTGTTCAATTCTGTCATTTACGGCTTTCTGTTTTTGAATACCAACCTGAGAATTAGATCTTAATTCATCAAAAGAACTGGCCATTTTATCCATTGAAGAATTAACGGAAATAATATTACCAATCATCTCTTCTACTGCAGCAGAGGCCTGTGTAACACCTGCAGTCTGATTTGTAATCATCTTTTCAAGGGATTCAATGTTTGAAGCAATTTCGTTAACGGCACCGGCTGTTTCTGTTACGCTGTCTCCCTGAGTGTTAATCTGAGAATGCATGCTTTCAATGTTAGCAATAATTTCGATTATAGAACTTGATGTATCTGAAAGACTAACTGCAAGTTCATCTCCAGCTTCAGTTAAAAGGGATTTTGATGTTTTAATATCTTTAATAATTGTCTGAAGTTTTTCGGAGAATTTATTAAATCCATTAACCAGGCTTCCAACTTCATCATTACTGTGAAGATTGATTCTCTTTGTTAAATCAGCATGACCATCAGCAATTTCATTAACTGTTTTATCAACCACTTTAACAGGCTTACTGATTGGACGTGCTATAAGAAGAGCAATAACGGCAGCCACAAAAAGTGAAATCACAGAAAGAAGAATTGTAATTACAATGTTACGATAGATTGCCCTGAATAATTCTGTGCGAGGTCCGGTTGTAACAAAAATCCAGCCGCTTTCCGGAGATACAACCTGTGCAGAAAGATAAAGTCCGTTTCCACCATCTTTTACAAAGAAAACTTCTTCTGTTGAAAACTGATTTCTATAATCCTGAAATTTAAACTCATCAAAAAAGTTTACATTCATCAGCTTTGATGAATCATCATTTGTAACATATTTTCCATTTCTATCAAGAAGGAATGACTGTCCTGATGGTGTAATTTTTATCCGGGAAACTGTGTCATTAAGTTTTCCTAACTGAATATCAATTGAAAGTACGCCAGCCAGACTTCCGTCCTTCTTTAAGCTTGTAGAAAGTGCCGAAACCATTGATTTAGTTACGCTGTCCAGGTATGGATCGGAAACTGCATAAGTATCCGTTTTGCTTCCTGCAATATACCAGGCTCTTGTTGTCTGGTCATAATCTGCAGGAGGATTCCAGTGGTCATTGGAATAAAAATATCCTCCGTCTTTACAAGGAAGGGCTGAAGCAAAGTAAAGTTCAGAAAACTGATTTTTTTCTTTAAGAACATCTTCAAGAAACGGCTCAACTGAATCTTTTTCAATTGAATGCGTCTTTAAATAGGATTTTGTTGTGGAAACAATTGATACAGGTTCCTGCAGAAACCAGTTTAAATCAGATGTGGCATTTGATACTTTAGATTCACAGGATTCAATTGCGTTGTTAAGTGAATTCTTATACTGAATTAAAGTAACAGGAATAGAAATAAGCAAAATAGAAAAAAATACAACAAGAATGCTGCTTACAAGAATTTTTACGCCTATAGATTTCATTTTTCTCCCCTAAAATAAAACAAATGTTTTATTTGTAGTAATATTATGAATTATTATACTTAGATAAGTCATTATAATGATGCGTTATATAATCAAAAATCTCCAAACCTGAGGCTTGAAGATTTTTGAGGCTTTTATACTTTTAAGAATTTATAGTGTGGCTCAGGAATTTTTCCTGATATTTTTATTTCTGAAATTATATAAACGGAATTTTTTAGGAGTAAATTCTGTAACTCTTTTGAAAGTACTTATAAAATGACTTTCGCTGCTGAAATTAAGAAAGTTCGAAATTTCAGAAGTTGAGTAATCTGTATACATCAACAGATTTTTTGCAGCATCAATTCTTTTATTGATGATATAAGTTGAAATACTCATGCCGGTCTCTTTGTGAAATAACCGTGAAATGTATGATTCACTGAGTTTTGTAACTTCTGCAATATCTGAAATGAGGATTTTTTCATGAAGATTGTCATAGATATAATCAATGGCCAGCTGAATAGGTTTTGAATAACGTGCAGCCGGACGGCATTTCTGCATTCTCTTAACGTAGGATTCACAAAGTTCTCTATGAATGTCATGCAATTCTTCTTCAGAATTACAGGTATCTATTTTCCGAATATAGATATCACTGAGATTGTAGGCATTCTCCATTTCAAGACCGCCCTCAATACAGTATCGTGTAATGAAAGCAATTGTAATAATAAGATGGTATTTCAGATTACGAAGGGAATTGTCACTTAGTTTACCAAAACCTTCAACACAGAGTGGGGTAAAAAGGCGATGCATTTCCTCCATATCTCCATTACGGATACTCTGATAAAAAGCCATTTCTTTGTCATAAGGAATATGACTGAGGGAGTATTCACGGTTATAAAACTCTGTTTTAGCAAGTTCATCTTTAATACTCATTTTTTTCCACCTGTAAAGAATCCCGGAATCCCAATGAAAAATCATCTGGATTCCAGGACAAATATTTAGTAATTAATTATTTTGAAATTTCTTCTACAACAATATCATCAATGTAGATTTTGTGACTCTGATTGATAACCTTGTTGTTTACAGCACCAACAGAAATTGTAAAGATTACTGCTGTATCGGTACTGCTTGTCATAGTGAATGTATGTTCAAAAACTTTGTATTCACCTGTAACATTAATTCTCTGTGTATCTGAATAAGGAATCCAGTTATCATCTTTAGAACCGTCTCTCTGAAGGGCCCACATGATTGTTCTGTCCATATCAGATTTTGCCTTGAAACTTACATGGTATTTCTTGCCATTTTCCAGAGTAATATTGTTCTGTTTGAGCTGAATCATCCAGTCCATATCTCCGGTCTTGTCTACAGAAATCTGTGCAACCTTGTTCTTGTTTTCTTCAATAATGTCCAGTTTGCACTGAGCATTCTGATGTGCATAAAGTTCCCAGGCTGCTGTATCTGCATCAAAGTTTCCATTAATCAGATTTGAATTTTCCTTAATGAAAATATTGTCAACAAATACAGTATTTCCTTCACTTGCCAGCTTAAGCTTGAAAGAATAATCCTTTGTTTCAGGAATAGTGTAGATGTACTTAAAGTGCTGCTTTTTCTTTGTTAAAGAAGGCTTTTCGTTAAAAGCACCAAATTCCACACCAATCTGACAGTTCTTTACAGCATAAGCATCGAAACTAATAATGTACTGTTTGCCGGCTGCAAGGAATAATCCGTCCTGGTAAACAATTACTCCGCTTGAATCAGTTTTTTCTTTACCAGTTGTAACAGTCAGTTCTCTACGACCATTATCATTTGAAACTTTTACATCTGCAATTGTTGTCTTATTGATTTTCCAGTTTGCAAGACGACCTTTTCCTTCCTGGAACTGTCCATTGCGGATCAAATTGCCGTCAGGAAGAAGGTTTAATCCAGCCTTTGACAAATCAATATCACCAGTTTTTTCAAGGCGAATATTTGAAATGTGAACTGCTGCAAGAGAATTCTGGTTTCCACAGTTAAATTCAATTCTTGCTGTTGGATCTGTAAATTCAAGCATTTTGAATTCATATGTAAAGTGCTGCTTTTTTGTAGTGAGATTTACGTTTTCATCACCAAAATAGCGGATCCAGCCATTGTTTGGAGCAGAAATACAAGCTACGATTGTACGGTCTTTGTCAGCATAAGCATCAAAAGAATAGCGGTAAACGCTTCCCTTGTTAAGGGCAATATTTTCCTGAACTACCTGAACTGCATGAAGAACAGGGCCGTCAGCACTAGGAATAATATCAAGTTTATTGTCTGCGCTTACATTAAGAGTACCGTCACCACCCTGGAACTTAAGGAAGCCCCAGTTTGAACTTCCGCTTCTAACCATATTTCCTGAATTATCAGTCTTAGCTTCTACAACCTTCTGTGCAGGTTTTTCTACATCTTCGTTGTATGACTTTTTCTGATAAACCTTAACCCAGTCAACAACCATCTGAGCTTCTGGACCAAATGTTGTTGTTTCATCAGGATATCCAGGCCAGTCACCGCCAACAGCAACGTTAAGGATAATATAGAAAGGCTGATCAAAAGGAGCAGGATAAGTTACTTCTTCAAAACCCGGACGTCTTGTAAACCAGTCATTAACTGTCTTGTATTTTACACCGTCACAGAAGAAACGGATTTCACCAGGTTCCCATTCAACAGCGAAGTTATGGAAACTTTCAGAAAAGTCTTCTGCTGCAAGAGTGTATTTTCCCTGCTGTGAAGAATGAGGTTCTCCATAGTGGAGTGTTCCGTAAAGAGTATTTGTTTCATGGCCAAGAACTTCCATAATGTCGATTTCACCACACTTAGGCCACTGACCGTAGAAACTTTCATCATCCGGCATCATCCAGAAAGCTGGAAGGTAGCCCTGTCCCTTTGGAACTTTCAGACGTGCTTCAATTCTACCATAAGTAAAAGTATGCTTTCCCTGAGTGTTAATACGTCCAGAAGTATATGAATAACTTCCATCCTTATTCTTAGTCTTCAGAGGCTGAATGATAAGGAAACCATCTTTCAAATAGGTATTCTTTGAAGAGTCATCGTATGACTGCCATTCATTGTTTACCCATCCAGGCTGATGGAATTCAAAATTCCAGTCCTTTGAACTAAGTTTTTTACCGTTAAAATCTTCTTTCCATACCAGATCTGCTTCTGTGTAATTAGGAGAGGAAACAGGCTGTGCGGAAAGACTTGTGAAAACTGATGCGGCAACTATCAAAAGCGCCAGTTTACCTTTGCTTATTTTCATAATACCTCCACTTAGGCTGAAAAACTCATTTACCTAAATATTGAATCCAGAAATAAAAGAAAAATATCAATAAACTGCTTTAAATTACATAATAATATCTTAAATATTAAAAAAAACACAAAAAATATTAAAAATTTAACAAAACAACTGATTTTTAAAATTCAGGGCAAAAAATTGATATTGATTATATTTGAGCCACATTATAAAGTCATTTTAATCAGTGAAAACTTCAATTTTCAGGAATGTGCCGGAGGAAGCATGAAAAAATTTACAGGATTTTATAAGGGAATTAACTTAGGCGGCTGGATTTCCCAGTGCAAGGAATATTCAAAAGAACACTATGATTCTTTTATTTCAAGGGATGATTTTTTTAAGATTAAAGAACTTGGATTCGATCATGTACGTCTTCCCCTTGATTATAATGTTATTATGGAAGATGACGGTTCTTTTATTGAAAGTGGATTTTCATATCTGGACAAGGGAATCAGCTGGGCTAAAGAATCAGGATTGAAAGTAGTTCTTGATCTGCATAAAACTCTTGGCTATATGTTTGATACAAATGCAGTTCCAAATCCTGATGATTTTTTTATCAATTCAAAACTTCAGGATGTATTTGTAAAAATCTGGGATAAACTTTCTGAACGCTACAAAGACTGCACTGATATGGTTGCCTTTGAACTCTTAAATGAAATTGTAAATCCTCACTATGAAGAAAAATGGAATGAAATTGCCAGCCGCGCGTTTGCCGTAATCAGAAAAAATGCTCCTGATTCCTGGATTCTGGTAGGTGGGGTAAATTACAACAGTGTTTCTGCAGTTCCTGGAATCAAAGTTCCTTTTGATGAAAAAACCGTACTTAATTTTCACTGCTATGAACCATTAGTATTTACTCATCAGAAAGCTCACTGGATTAAAGAAATGCCTTCTGATTATGATGTAAATTACCCGGGCCCTGATATTAATTATTTAAGGGAAAAAAGTTCATCTATTCCTCAGGCAAGGTACGGAGCAATTTTTGATCCTGCAATGGATAATCTTCAACTGGATGAAAATTTCTTTATTAATCTTTTTAAGCCTGCAATTGATACTGCTGAAAAACTAAATATTCCTCTTTATTGTGGAGAATATGGCGTAATTGATAAAGCACCTGCTCCTGATACAGCTGTATGGTTTTCTCATATTCACAAAGCAATGAATAAGTATCAGATTAGCAGTGCAATCTGGAGTTATAAGGAAATGGATTTTGGCCTGATTGGTTCACATTATGATTCAGTAAGAAGTCAAATTTGTTCCGGTCTTGAAGCTTGGGATGGAAATTAAAGATATTCAAAATGGAGATTTGCTTTTTATGAGGGACAAATCTCCGTTGTCACAAGCAATCATTAAATCAACTTCTCAATACAGTCATGTAGGAATTTTTTTTAACAGTTGTATTTATCATGCAACAAAAAAAAGGGGAGTGAATAAACAGGATTTATCTGCCTACCTTAAGGAAGAAGAAAGGGAAGTTTTTGTATACCGCTATCCTCAAATAGAAGAAAAAAAAGTTCTTGAAGAAGCAGAAAAACATCTTGGAAAACCATACAATCACAGCTTCTATCCTGGAGAAGATGCTTTTTACTGTTCCCAATATATTGCAAAAATCCTCCCTTTATTTTCTACAATTCCAATGAAATTCGGAGACGAAAATAATGAAGTTTCTGATTTCTGGAAAGAGTATTATAAAGAATTAGGAGTTCCTGTTCCCTTAAATCTGGAAGGAACTAATCCAAATCAGTTATCTCAGTGTGAAAAATTAATATTTGTTGATCAACTGTTTTATTGATTAATCTTAGCATCATGTCCTGGAAATATGATAGAATAAAAACTCGACTATTTATAAAAAAAGATTTATTATCATATAAAATTAGTAGTTAAAAATATTTATCCAGGAGGGAAGAAATGAAAAACTTATATCAAATTCTTCTAATTTCCATAATTGGTAGAGCAGACGGAAACACATCAATTTATGTCTCTGACAAATCTTTAATTTTAATGGTACTGGAAATTTTGCTCATTGTCTTTATTAAATTTTTAATCATTTTTTCTGTTTATAAATTTGTTCAAAACATTAAGCATAAGGATATAAAAAAATCTGTTCTTTTCGGCAGCGTAGTAATGCTGGCACTTATTGTTTTTATTTCAGGTTTATTTGAAGTTTTTTCTGATCTGAAAAATATTAAAATGATAAATCAGGATGAAAAATTTAATGCAGAAAAGGGCAGTGTAGAAATTTTTTATGATAACAATGAATCTTTATCTGAAGAGATTTTAAGTACGACAGTTCTGGTGGATTAGAGAATGAAAACTTATAAATACGAAACTCATCTTCACACAAGTGAAGCAAGTGCTTGCGGTTCTTCAAAAGCTGCTGATTATATCTCTGTTTATAAAAGGATTGGTTATGATGGAATTTTTGTAACAGATCACTTTTTTGGAGGAAATACCTGTGTTTCCTTTGAACTTGACTGGTCTGCAAGGATTCAACAGTACTGCTCAGGTTATGAAGCTGCCCTGGAAGAAGCACAAAAACAGAATGAGATTGACGGCGGAAATTTCAAAGTCTTTTTCGGTATAGAGCAAACTTTTGACGGTGACGATTATCTCATTTATGGATTAAATAAAGAATGGCTTCTGGCACATCCTGAAATTGAAAGTATGAATCATGGACAATTATTTGAAGCCGTTTCCCAGGCCGGAGGTTTAATGATTCAGGCCCATCCTTTCAGATTAAGAGGCTACATACAGGCAATTCATCTTCATCCACGAGAAGTGCATGGAATAGAAGTATATAACGGAGGAAATACTCCCGACCAGAATGAGCTGGCACTTGCCTATGCAAAAGCCTATGATTTTCCTATGACCAGCGGTTCTGACATCCACAATATTACTTTTGCTCTGGAAAATAAGATTGAAGGCAAAATGAATCTGGGGGGCATGGAATTTGATGAACCCCTTAACAAGATTGAAGATTATATACGATTAATTAAAGAAAAAAAAGGCCGGATCTTAAGGTAAATCTTACTTAATTACAGATGCTTTGAAAGATGAAGTCAAATGTTACGAAAGAATGAAAAGAATATAAATTTCTGATTATGTTCTAATATCTCTGTCTTAAAAACAAATTGGCAAAATATATTACTAACTATAATGTATATTCTGTCTACTTACAGACTAATTTTATTTACACTATAGATCTTTACCCTTTCAAGGTTGGCATCTAGCTTTTTATGGCCGCATTCTTTTGAAATTGCAGCCATAATATAATCTCCTATTCCGCAGCCTTGAAGTTATAAATTGGTTTGATAACATTTACGATATCTGCAGTAGGTCCGATGTTAGCAACAATGTCATCCATTGTTTTATAAGCCATAGGAGCTTCATCCAGAGTTTCCTTTGAAACAGTAGTTGAATAAATTCCTGACATTTCGGCTTTGAATTCTTCCATACTCAGAGTTTTCTTAGCTTTCATTCGGCTCATAACACGACCTGCACCATGAGGAGCTGAACAGTTCCAGTCGTCATTTCCTTTACCAATACATACTAAAGAGCCATCACGCATGTTGATTGGAATCAGAAGTTTTTCTCCTTTCTGACTGCTAACAGCACCTTTACGGAGAATCATGTTCTCTGTATCAATGTAGTTATGAATTGTTGTGAACTGATCAATGATTTCTTCTTTTTTAAGATGAAGCCCGATAGAAATAACATCAATCATTGCCTTTCGATTCAACTGAGCAAAATGCTGCAAGATTCTCATGTCATTGATATAGTCATCAAACAAATACCCTGATACATAAGCAAGATCTTTTGGAATCGAGGTTCTAATCTGAGTATTCAATTCCTGACGCTTTTCTTCAATCTCGTTTTGACGGCCGGCGGCTTTTAATTCTGCAATCATTGCATCAATATCAGCTTTTGTTTTACCATTCAACTGTCTCCAGGCCATTTCCTGGTAGTATTCAGCAATTTCAAGACCTGCATGACGACTGCCTGAGTGAACTACAATGTAAAGGTTTCCTTCTTCATCACGATCAGCTTCAATAAAATGATTGCCGCCTCCAAGAGTACCAAGGCTAAGTCTGGCCCTGTTCTTAGAATACTGGCCCTTAATGTTGTCCCATTCTACTTCATCAACATATTTATGAGTGAATTTTCTGACATCATATCCACATGGAATATTTTTTCGAATGATTGTATCAAGGATTGCAGGATTAAAATTTCTGGAGGCTTCACTATCCTTGTGAATCATTAGCGTTTCCATACCACAACCAATATCAACACCTACAAGGTTAGGAACAATCTTGTCTTTGATTGTCATGGTAGTTCCGATAGTACAGCCTGCTCCGGCGTGAACATCCGGCATAAGTCGAATCTTACTGCCTTCCGTAAATTCCTGATCACATAAAACCTGAATCTGCTGCAGAGACTTTTCATCAACTACATCTGTGAATACTTTCGCTGTGTTGTACCTTCCATTTACTTCTAACATATCTTTTCTCCTCGTAAGTTATGGTTTTATGATATGCCAGACGATGACTTATTTCGTGGAAAATTTATTGCGAAATTAATCTCTGCTGTATTCCAATTCTTTTTTTTATTTCACCAACGATATAAACAGGTTCCAGTACTTTAATTACTGGTCCAAACTGGAGAAGACGAATAACCATTTCTGTTTCATCATCCCGACTGAATTCCAGTTCTATACGGTATTTATTATCACCAATTTTTGTTGTCTTCTTCTTCAGATTTGCAAAATGTAAACTGACTCTTTCCAGTGCATTTCTTTCTTCAGTAAGTTCAAGAACGATTGTGTCACGATCTTCATCCCAAGCATCTGAATATGCTTGCTTCTGTGGAATTTCTGCATATTTGAGAGCAACAATTCTTCCAAGGTTTATAGTGTTTGTCTGTGTGTGTCCGGCAAGCATGACACGGAATTTATCATCTTTTTCGGAGTATTCAATTTTTTCAGGAAAACCTGTTACTTTGAATTCTTTTCCGTGTCGATTTCTAAGCGTGAAATCCAAAGGCAGATTATTCTGTTTTGCATTGAGAATCATTCGGAAACGTTTTTTGTAACTGGCATCTTCAAAGTCATCGCCGTCATCATACTTATCAAAAACCTCATAATCACCTGGCTGCCACAGAGGCTCTACATCAGTAAGCTGTTTTTCAAAGTAATCAAAATCTAAATCAAAAAGGCGAATTCTCTTGTCATACAGAAGAGCTTTAAGATACTGCAGCTGAAGATTAGTCAGAGGCATTTCGGGAGTATGCTTTACAACTGGCGAAAGCAGATTTTTTTCACGATTAAATTTCAGAAACTGCCATCTTTCTTTTTCGATTGCATCAGTAATTGGTACAACACTTTCTGAATATGCATTTTCCATTATGCAGGAATAAAGTCCATCTGCAGTAAGCTGTTCATTTAATGCTTTTTCGAGAATTTTGGCCATTGTATTGTAATAAGTTCCGTATACTTCACTAAAAAGCATATAAGTTCCCCATTTCATAAACATCATTCCAGAAATGCTCCTCTAAAGCTTTGTCTGAAATATGAAGTTCTGTAATACGCATAATAAATGTACGAATCCATGGCAGCATTTCATGTGCATCCCATACTTCTGCATAATATCGGGCTTCTGTAGGAGAAAGACGTTCAACTTCTCCACATCTCTTTTCCCGAATCAGCCGATGGTAAATATGTTCTTCATCTTCCCTGAACTTAACTGTGAATTCGACCGTCTCCAGTGTTTCAAAATTTCCAAAACTGGAACCCCAGAGATGTTTCTCAGCTTCTTTGAATTCTTTTTTTACAGTGTCATAGTCATAACAAGGATCTGCAATATTTACTTCAATAATATTATCAAGGCGGAAGGATTTTAATTTTTTATGTTTCAACACGTGGGTGACAACATACTGACGTCCTGCTTGACTTGAAGACAATATTTTCAATGGAGCCGCTTTTACTCGTGTTCCTCTGGAATTTTTCTTTGTACTTTTGCGATCATTATAGGTAAGAATGTTAACCCAGCATTTGCGTCTCATAGCCTCGAACAGAATAACCATAACTTCAGAATCCATGGACTGAGTTATATAGTGATGTTTAAATGAAAAACAGTTATCATGCTCATTCATTTTATCCAGCAAAGTTGAGCCAAGGATTCCTGCAGGAAGAATTTCAGATGCAAAGTCCAAAGTATCCTGAAGTTCTTTCTGTGAATGGCTCATCAAATCAATATTTTTTTTGAGGGAATAAGCAGATTTATTTCCTTCTTTGGAAATTTCAATAAAGCCCTGTTTTTCGTATTCAGCGAGTTTCTTGCGGATTGTTGATTCATCAAATTCCAGGGGTTTGTTAAAACGGGACAGATATTCTTCATCAATGATGGATATAATCTCAGAAAGAAGAAGTTTGTCCCTCCCCTTCAGCAAATCCATTAAAATAAAGTGGAGTGTTATGTCTTTATCAGTAAAACTGGCAGATTTCCAGGCACGGTAAAGAGGATTAAAGCCCACATTACGAACATCAATACTTAATGCTGTTGTTTTGCCGTCTGGTCCATGGCTTTCTTCAACGTAATCTCCCAACCAGCTTTGAATACGACGTTTCTCGTCATCGTATGAACGGTCAGATTTTCTGCCTACATTTCCACGAGAATTGTAACCATAAACAAAAAATTCTTTGAGATAATTGCGGATTTTTGAAAAATTTTTAATTAATTCTTTATAAGCCATTTTTTTCCCTGCTTATGAATAAATTATAGCACGCGAGGTAAACTTGATGTAAGAACTTTTACTATAAATTACGCTACGATTTTGGCATAACGCTCATTACCAATAACTGAAAGCATGAACTCATAAGGAGAAAGCTTATCATCCTTAAGCATTGCGAATATTCTTGGACTAGCACCGCTTACAAGTGTTACCCCCTGCTCATTTCTTGATACAGGAAGATTGTCCTGTCTGCTCTGAACATTCCAGAAAACAAGATTAGGAAGCTCATAATCAGCCTGTTCAAACTTACGTTTTGCATTCTCAAAGTTTGTAAGCTTTGAATTTGCAGTACAGTAATTGAATTCCATATCAGAAATGATGTAGATGTTTTCAGGCATGTCATCCTGAGACAAATGATTTTTTACAGCTGCACGCAGAATCAAGTCAAAAACACCTTCAATGTTTGTTGAACCGCCCCAGTCTGCACGGCTTACATAATCTACCTTATCAACAATGTCTTTTCCTTTAATCTTTACCAGTTCCGGGCGATCAGCAAAAGTAATGAAGTGGTTATTAAATATACCTTTATTCTTTTCTGCAAAGTAAATGGCAAGAGATACTGCAACTTCAATTGGATAAGGACTTCCACCTCCAAACATTGAACCTGAAACATCACAGACAACAAGAGCATTCTTATCACCTGCAAAGTTCTCAAGATTACTCCAGGTAGTATTCATTACACGTCGCTCTTCTGGAGAAAAGCCTTTATACACTCCGCCAAACTGATTTCTGAACATTGGAGAAATAACATCATAAGGATACAGAGAACCTGTCTTCAGCACTGCTTCCCCTTTTTCCACTTTATTCATAAAGCTTTCATAACGTTCTGCATCGTTACGGACAAAAGCCTTACGATATTTAAACAGGGCCTTGGAAGTCTGCTTTTCATAGTCAAACGAATAATCCTTTGTACGAAGGTTGTTCTCGATGATCTTAATCTTGCTTCGAAGGGCTGAAATCAGTTTGCGATATTGAGCACAGTTTATTCCCATGTAAGTTGCAATTGTTTTTGCAGTTTTGACAACAGCCTTGTTACTTGCATTGATTGAAGGAAGCCATTTTCCAAGAAGAGAAACTTCATTTTCTTCTTCAAGAGCTTTCTGGTCCTTAAGAAGCATTTCTTTAATTGTTTCAAGAACCTCCTTCTTTGCAGGAGTTTCAAGAAGGCATAAAAGATCATCATAGCGTCCAAAATCAGCAATGAAACCAATATTTTTTACCACTGATTCTTTATGATTTTCAGCCAGAACCTTGAGCATTGTTCTGAAAGTTTTTCTTTCTCCAAG
>JAEEGF012497838.1_pt1 | contig 52597 bp, 37 predicted proteins | sample 9134171 | NCBI WGS metagenome assembly JAEEGF01 (sample SAMN16246542, study PRJNA631951) | gut metagenome | biome: gut microbiome; feature: rumen; material: AP-attached | host: Bos | place: Iran: Karaj | collected 2018-10 | reverse complement strand
CGAAGTTCTTGAACTGCTTTGTAACGTTAACGTTGATACAGAGAACCGGATTGTAGCAAGGCTCTACCTGCCTTCTATTCTTGGCAATGGCACCGTTGGTCTCGTTGCGGAGGATAGGCAGCCACTTGTCGTAGTCTGCATGTGAAGGATTTGCCCATGCGGCGTCAAAGTCATGAACCTGTCCGTCTTCAATTGCAAGATACTTGACAGGGATGGTATCGCAGGCACCGTAGGTTACCCAGCTCTTCTCTCTCCAGTTTACGTTTGCGGTAAGGGAGATAACGAAACCGATCTTAGGAATGTTGTGGGTGATGATGAAGTTGGTGATCAGGTTCTGGTCTCTGCTGATACCTGAAGATGTCTTGGAATCATAGATACCCATATTGGCCTCTTCGCTTCCGTTCTTGTTGTACCAGATCCAGCCGTTTGACCAACCCTTGTAATCGTAGAACTCACCGTTAACCAGGAAGGATGTGCGGATTGCATTGATTCTTCCGAAGTCCAGCACGAACTCTATACCCTTCTGCTCGTATCCGCGGTTGTTGCCAGGACGAGTGTACTCCAGGAATACCTTTCCGTTCTTGTCCAGAATCAGGTAAGGAAGTGACGAACCGTCTTCAGGATATGGACCGGCCTTGTACTGCAGCCAGTTAACCCACTGATAGTCGTTCAGACCCCTTGAGAAGGTGTATCCGTTGTTGCTCTTATCCTTGTAAGCGGTAACGGAGAGTTTAACCTTCTTGATCCTGAGGTCGAATCCAACCTCGGCCTTCTTCTGCTTTGCAAGCTCGAGGTCGTGGTTTTTGATGTCATATACGTGAGTTGTGATCAACTGGAACTTCTGGGCGTCAGGAACTGTAGTCTGAAGCGAGTTGTTGAAGTTGACCATGTCGAAGTATGCGTTGTCAGGATAAACATAAGCCATTGAAGGGGCTGTTACGCTGACTCCGTAGCCTCCCCTTACGCTGAATACTCCAGGAACGATATCCAGGGATGCGTTGATTCTTGGAGAGAATGCGTCTGATACGCTCCAAACCTTATCCCAGCGGACACCGGCTACTACCTTGAACTCTCCGCCTGCCCATACAGGAACGCGGAAGTCTTCCTGAGCGTAAACACCCAGCTTGTTCATGAAAGGAATATCCTTGTAAGGCCTCTCTCTCTGGGTAGCGAAGCGGTAGGATACTGAACGGTAAGGAGGATTGTCATAGTCGAATACCTTACCACGGCCCTTGTTGCCGTCGTTGTAGAAGTCGGCACCGAGGATTATGTGGTGGCTGGTAGCTCCGAGGTTTCCGGAAAAGTTGAGCAACATCTTTGCAAAGGTGTTGAGCTCTTTTCCGTAAACGTTGTACTCATAAGTATAGGAAGCAGGAGTGATCCAGCTCTTGTCGTTTGCGAGCTCGTCGTTAGGACCGAACCAGGTCAGAACCTTTCCGCCATCGTCATAGATAAGTGTTCCAGGACGGCTGGAAAGAACGCTACCGTCTATCTTGCTGTAAGAGTAAGCAACATCGGCGTTGGTTCCCTGATCCTTGAAGTAGCTCCAGCGGTTGGTGTAGTTGAAGGATGCAGTATACTTTATATTCTTGAACCATCCGGCGTTGATCCTGATTTCACCGTTATGGGTGATGCGGATTCCCTTGTCCCTTCTGTTACGGTACTGGAAGTCTGTCTCATCCTCAGGGTTAGGCTCAGCCTTCTCCTTTGTCCACAGGAAGTTGAGGGCGGTGTTGGTGTAGAACTTGCCGCCGAAGAATGTGTTGGAATAAGCGACTCTTCCGGTTGATCTGTGATACTTATCGTAACCCTCTCTAGGATCGGCTACTGAACGTGCATAGTCAACACCGTAGTTGATGAAGCCGTTGCCTTCTCCGAGGCTGAAGCCGTGGGTTGCGCCGATTGCATAAACGTTAGGGTTAGTGTTGAACTTTATTGCAAGAGGCTCAACACCGCTCTTTGCGTTTACGATAACCGTACCGGCTGAAGCGTTACCATACTCAACGGATGCGATACCCTGGATAACCTCGACACTCTCTACGTTGTCTGTGGTGATTGTCCTCAGGTCGATACCTGTTGTAGGGCTCTGTCCACCGGAACCAGGAGCTGCCCCACCGATAGCGGCAGACATCGTCTGCATGTTGGCGGCGTTGGAAATCGGAGCACCATCCATGATGATGGCGGTTCCCATTGCGTTACCTCCACGTACGGACAGTGTCTTTACGCCCTGAAGGTCTGGTTTAAATGTGCTTGATGTAATGTCTGCACCAGGAAGCAATACCATCACGTCTGCAAGTGAACTTGCCTGGATGTGCTCAATTGCCGTCCTGTTGATCTTGGATGCCGTTGCAGCTCCGGCTTTTGAAGCCTCAGCCGTTACGGTAACGTCATCCAGACGGAAGTCGGCAACTCTAAGCTTGAAGTCGTAAACCTCCTTAGCAGCGGTTACGTTAACCTTCAAGTTCAAAGTCTCATAACCAAGAGAGGCAACTATGAAATCGTAGGTTGCCGGAGCTATGCCCTTGATGACATACTCTCCTTTCTCGTTGGCAACAGCGCTCATACCAGCACTCGGTATCTGAACCGTAGCGTAAGGAATAGGCGCTGAAGTTCCGTCGCTCACCTGTTCAGTAATGGTACCCTTGATGGTAACCAATCCTTGGCGCTGGGCCCAGGCGCTTCCGCAAAACAGAAGCAGAGCCAATGCCATGAACAGGCTGCTTGCTTTAAATCTTGTTTCCTTCATAGAATTAAAATATTTGGTTTGTAGATTTGTCGCTTCTGCGGGTATTTTACAAATACTTCTCAAATCTAATAAATTTTTTGCGAACAAACAAAACACAAAAAGCAAATTTCCTTTTACCGCATTTTATTTCAGAACAATACGCGACCAACAAAATTGTTACTATTTGTTACGATAACTCTCAATACCCAAAAATCGGCTCCTCCGGGAAAAATGTTTAAATTTGTACTCATATAGCATCAGAGACATGGAACAGATCAAAATGGTGGACCTTCTGGGTCAGCACAGCAATATCAGGGAGGAAATTGACTCGGCGATAAAATCTGTAATAGATTCTTCCGCTTTTATAAAAGGAAAGCCTGTTGGGGATTTTGAACAGAATCTTGCAAGATACCTTGGCGTAAAGCACGTGATAGGATGCGCCAACGGGACCGACGCCCTTCAGATTGCCCTTATGGGCCTCGGCCTGGGGCCGGGAGATGAAGTGCTGGTGCCTGCTTTTACATATGTGGCGACGGCAGAGGTTATCGCCCTGCTGCATCTTGTTCCGGTGATGTACGACGTGAACCCAAGGACATTCAACACGGATGGGCAGACGTCTTTCGAATACATCGATGAACTGGTTACTCCAAAAACTAAGGCCATCGTGCCGGTCCATCTGTTCGGCCAGTGCAGCGATATGGATGCGGTCAAGGCCGTCGCTGAGAAATATAATCTGAAAATTGTTGAAGACTGCGCCCAGGCCCTGGGTTCCGACTTCAGGGGCACCAAGGCCGGATGTGTGGGACACATCGGCTGCACATCCTTCTTCCCGACAAAGAATCTCGGCGGGATGGGAGACGGAGGGGCACTGTTTACCAATGACGATGCCCTGGCGGAAAAGATAATGATGATTGCCAACCACGGCCAGAAGGTTAAGTATCATCACGACCTGATAGGATGCAACTCCCGTCTGGACACACTCCAGGCCGCAGTTCTGGATGTCAAATTGAAACATCTGGACGAATACCTGGACTCCAGAAGGAAGGCCGCCGCGACCTATACCCGCCTTCTCAAGGCATTCGATCCGCTGGAACGGCACATCTGCACACCTGTGGAATCAGACTTTTCCACCCATACATATCATCAGTACACGGTCATAGTTAAGGACAGGGAGCAGGAAATCACCCAAGACACCTGCACCAGGGATGTCCTCAAGGCCTTCCTGGCCGAAAGGGGAATTCCTTCGATGATATATTATCCGCTTCCTCTCAGCGATCAGGCTGCCTTCAAGGGCCTGGCAAGAAAAAGGGAAGACTTCAACCAGGATGCGGAAGACTCCCTCCACAACTCAGAATACCTGGCCCGGCACGTGCTCAGCCTTCCGATGCACACCTGCCTGCCGGAAGACCAGATAAACAAAATCGTTGAGGCTATAAAGGAATTCTTCCGGAAATAATCCGGATCTGGGATTGAACTCAATGGCCGGCAATCCTGTGATACATCCGCTTTAGGAATTTCTTCCATTTTGGCTGAGGCGGAAGCCAGCTTGCCATATACCAATGTATGGAACGGGTGTTCGCGGTCTTTTTCAGACGCCCGGTAACAGGCTCAAGCGGATTGAAGTATTCTGCCGGATAGAAATAGTTTCCGCCTATCTCCTCTATCGTTCCGTCTCCCTTCAGACCCTTTTCAAAGAAAATCCGGGTCAGAAGCGGATTCATGGTGAAAGAAGAAATCTTGCCATCCTTGTCATAGAAAGGAAGGCTTTCGTATTCTTCCAGAATCTTACCGTAATAAGGATTTCCCTTTTCCGCGGCAAGGCAGAGTCCGCCGGCAAGGGATGGTTTCTTTCCCTTGTTGCCGTCTATTTCAAAAGCCCATATCGGACCTTTTTCTACAAGGTCATCTATAGGTTTTATCACCTCGACATCCACGTCGAAATAAATGCCACCATTATTATAAAGGACCCAGAAACGGGCATAATCGCTTACGAAAGCGTATTTCCCTGCCTGGTAAGCGTCTTTGGTATACGGAATGATGTTGACGTCGAAATTGTCTTCGTTCCACTCCTTGATCTGATACCCCGGACAGAACTTCTTCCAACTGTCTATACATTTAACTGCTGATTCGGGAAGAGGATTCCTGCCGAACCAGCAATAATGTATGACCTTAGGTATCATCTCTATATCGTGGAGTTATTCTCAAACAGTTTCAGAAGCTTGTCTGTGCGCTTTGAATTCAATTTGAGATGTTTGGTTGCCCGCTGGAAAGTGGACAGGCGATGGAAGTCGCTGCCGGTAAAGCTGTACATGTTGTTATCCAGAAGGTCGATGGCCCTTTCATATACAGCATCTCCGTAATACCCGGCCAGGGCAAGGAAGTTCAACTGGAACTCATAGCCCTTGTCCTTGAGGGTCCTGTAATCCTTCTTGGACATGTACTGATATCTTTCCGGATGAGCTATAATCGGTTTGTATCCGTTCAGTGCCAGGGAATAAAGTATCTCCGTCATTTCAACAGGAGGGGCAAAGTAGGATGTCTCAACCAGAACGTGGACGCCATCCGCGTATGTGAGAAGGTCCTTGTCGTGAACCTTTGCCAGGAACTCCTTGTTCATCATATACTCGGCAGCCAGGCGTATTTCAACATCTCCGGTATAATGCTTCTTGTATTCTTCAAACCTTTCCTTTAGATGGGCGTTGGAAAAACCGCCTTCAGGTTCGCCGGCAAAAGCGCTTGCCTTTGCGGATTCGGCATAAAGGTTTTCCTTTCTCTTGATAAGGACGGCGCTGGAAACGATACCTCCCTCGCCTTCTTCAATAAGCCGTTCTTCCGCATCCTCCGATTTTGAATGATGGTGGTGGCGGCGGTGCGGGGTAGCTTCCCTATCCACCACGGCCCCCTCCAGGCCCATGCTGTGAGGAGTAAAATAAACCCGCTTGACACCGGCGGTCGCCTCCTGGGTCAAGAGTTCAAAACTTTCAGAAAGACTGTCCATTCCATCGTCCACACCTACCAGGAGATGGCAATGGATGTCAGTAGCGTTTTCGAGAAATTTTATACCAGAAACTTTCTTCTTGCAAAACCAAAACATAACACGTCTTTTACCAACGGTGAGTATTATGGTGCCTCTTTGTCAACTTCTTGCCTATAATCGGAAGTTTTTCCGCCCATTTGCGGAATTTGGATTTCTTTCTGCCTTCGTATTCTTCCGCGCCGTAGCCATAGCCGTAACCATAGCCGTAACCATAACCGTAGCCATAACCATAGCCGTAGCCATAGCCGTAACCAGACTTCTTCTGTTCGGTAGAGTTCAGTACCACGCAAAGGTTGTTAAGGCTCTTTTCCTTGTAAAGCTTCTCAACCTCAGGCAGCAGACGGCGGTCCATAACGCCGGCCCTGACAACGAAGATAGTAAGGTCGCAGAGTTTGTTCACGATGCTTGCATCGGCAACGACTCCGCTCGGCACGTTGTCCAGGAAGATGTAGTCGTAGCTCTTCTTCAACTCGTTTACGAGAATTCCAAGACGGTCGGTCATAAGCAATTCCGTAGGATTAGGAGGTATAGGTCCCGCAAAAATAACGTCGAGTTTGCTGGAGAATGCTCCGCGATGTATGATCTGTGAAACGTCGTCTATCTTTCCTGAAAGGTAAGTGGTCAGACCGTTGACGATCTTGCTTTCTCCCTCTTTCTTCACAAGGGTTTCCAATGTAGCCTTTCGAATATCCGTATCTATCAGGATGATCTTCTTGTTTGCCTGGGCAAAGCTTACGGCAAGGTTCGTGGAGACGAATGTCTTTCCGTTTCCAGGTGTCTGGGAGGTGAACATCACCACCTGCTTCTGGCCGTTGGAAACGTTCATGAAATCCATGTTTGTACGGATGATTCGGAAAGCCTCGGAGATGGAATCTCGTCCGTCTTCCCTTACCACGATCTGGCGACCCTCCATGTCTGCCTTCCTTGGAATCTCTCCCAGGAACGGAGCGCTGATGGCATCTTCGACATCCTTGCGTCCGCGCACTGAAACATCCAGGATATCACGCAGCCAGAATATCAGTGCAGGAATGGCAAGACCTATCAGAAGGGCTATTATCATTATGAACATGCTTCTCGGGGCCACTGGAGCCAAAGGACCTTTTGCATAGTCAATAACCTTGATATTGCTCTCGGTCATAGCCAGGGAAAGTGCATTTTCCTCACGCTTGTTCAACAAGTACAGGTAAAGCTCCTCCTTGATTTTCTGCTGTCTCTCCTTTGAGAACAGATTGTTCTGCTGACGAGGAATGGCGGCGATACGTCCCCTTGTCATAGCCTCCCTGCTCCTTACGTTACCCGCCTGGATTGCCAGAGAACTGACAAGGTTGTTGACAGAAGATGCTATTGTCTGCTTGAGAGGAATCAGCTGAGCATCCAGGTCCTGAACCAGAGGGTTCTTCTCGGAACTGCTGGCAAACAGCTTGTTGCGCTGAAGCAGCAGATTGTTGTACTGGCTGATCTGAGCCTCTATACCCGGATCCAGACCGAGGTTTGAAGGCAGCGGCTGGTTGCGGTTTGAAGGGGTGTTTATATAGCCTTGTATCTGGCGGGCGATGGCCAGCTGGTTTTCAATGGCCAGACCGGATCTTCTGTATTCACTTCCCTCGGCCGCATAACCGGAAGTTTCCGTGGTTACGTCCGTAAGACCGGAAGCTGATTTGTAGCTCGCGATATCTGCATCCACGGCGCCAAGTTCCTCGTTGATAACCTCCAGACGGTCGTTAATGAACTTGTCTGTACTGCGGGATATGGTGTTCTTGTCATTGAGGGCTTCGGCATTGTAGGCATCTATCAGGGTATTCAGGACATCCTCTGCCCTAGGCTCTGAAACATCCCTCATGGTAAGGTTCAGGACAGAAGCCTGACGGTCTGCGATGGAAACCGTAACCTTGCCGAGATAATTGAGCACGGTCTGCTTGTAACCGTTCTTTGAAATATTGAAATTCTCGCCGATATACTGGTTGATCCTGTCGGTAGGAACAATGAAAACCCTACCCACCGGAGTGTCTACCGTATCGCTGAGGCGGACCTTGATACTTTCATTATTCTTGAATCCGTCCAGTTGTATTTCATTTTCATTCAGCACTTTAGCCTTGATAGAAAAAGAGTTGTACGGATTGGCGTCTATGAAAGTAGCCTCAACCGGTGACAGTTTGTAAAGGTTTATTTTCTGCAGGCCTTTCTGCATCGTATAGTTAACGGAAAGGTTCAGCCTGTCCACTACGTCTGCCATCAGTTTGTATGACTTGAAAACGTAGAACTCGTTGTTCACGTCGCTGGTCATCATACCGAACACACCCATATCCTGGAACACGGCCGACTGGCTCATTCCGGTACCTCCACCCTTCTGGCTCTTTACCAGGACAGAAGCGGTTCTCGAATAAGTCTTCGGAGTTTTCTTCAGGTACAGAACCGCCAATATCAGGCAGATCAGAACCGAAATGACAAACCACCATCTGTTGATCCAGAAGATGTTGACTATATCTCTCAGGGTTATCTGCGTTCCATTGCTTTTGGATTCGCTCACCTGTTTGATTTCTTCCCTTGCCATAAATATGCAATTAAAAAGTTACTACTTGAACAACATCATCAGAACCGTTGTCAGCAAGGATGCGGCAGAAAGCCAGACACCGACATTGTTGTTCTGGTTGATACCGCTCTGCTGAGCCTTTACACGGTTAGGTTTAACATAAACCACGTCGTTCTGCTGAAGGAAAAATGATGGAGAATTCAGAACGTCCTTTGAAAGAAGATTGTTGTACATTATCTGCCTTTCACCATTATTTTCCCTGATTACCATTACGCTATCCCTTCTTCCGTAGATAGTCAGGTCTCCCGCCATTGCAAGAGCGTCAAAAAGGGAAACACGGTCACTTTCCACATTGAACTTGCCCGGATGGTTTACTTCTCCCAGGACGGATATGTTGAAATTCTGGTATGCAACCGTCACTACAGCTCCTTTAAGCAATCCGTCGTCGTCAAGTTTCTTGGAAATCATCGTGGAAAGTTCGCTTCGGGTAAGGCCGGCAACCTTGATTCGGCCCACTATCGGGAAGTCTATATTACCCTCCAGGTCTACGGTGTAGCCTGAAAGTCTCTGTCCAAGGCTCGTGCTGGATCCGGTCGGTGAAGTGCCCTGAGGATTGAACAAAGCGGAAAGGGTAGGTTCCTTGTGGCTCACGAAGATACTCAGCATGTCCCCGGGCTTGATCTTTATATCCTGGAAATTTGTAATCTTCTGTATATCCTCTGTATAAGCGTCCTGGATATAAACCACCTCCTTGGCGGAACGGCAAGCTGCCATAGCCAGGACTATCGTTGACAATGCAAAGAATGTCAAGAATCTATTACCTTTCATAATGTTCATATTACTGTGTCCTACAAAAATAATAAATATATTCCAAAAACACTATTTTTGCAGTATATGGAAAAAAGCATCCTGTCCAAGACCATAGATATCCTCCGCTTCCCCATCATGCTGGGAGTGGTGGCGGAACATGCCTTTTTCCAGACACCGTCCGGAGATGGTTATCCGGTTTACAGCACTGTCAAGTTTTTTCTTTCAGACGTTTCCACGGAAGTCCTTCCGCCGCCTTTGTTTTTCCTTGTCAGCGGAATGTTGTTTTTCTGGGGACTGGAGAAACTGTCTTCTTCAATCTATTTCCAGAAGATCAGGAAAAGATTCCGCACCGTTCTCATACCTTATCTTTTCTGGAATCTGCTGATTCTTGGTGTCTTGTATGTGGGTCAGACCTTTTTTGCCGACCTGGCCGGACAGGAAGCCACAAGGGTTTCCGATTATTCCATTAAAGACTGGCTCTGGGCCTTCTGGGACACTAGCAAGGGAACGGCATATGCCTCAGCGACGGTTGGGGATCCCGTCTATTTCCCGTTCTGGTTCATCAGGGATGCCATGGTTCTTTTCCTCCTGTCGCCGATAATATTGTTCCTGCTGAAAAAGACCGGCGGCTGGATACTGATTCCGTTGGGAGCCTGGTGGCTGGCTGCAGGTTTCCCTGATATTCCCAGATGGGTATACGGAGTCGCGGGCTTTTCTCCGAGGGCCATATTCTTCTTCTGTCTCGGAGCATGGACCGTTATTTCAAAGAAAGATTTTGCGGAAAATATCCTTGGTAATAAAAATGCCGTTTTCATCCTGCTTCCGGTAGTTGCCGCGGGGATTGTGATAGCTTGGCTGCTCAAAGGGAACACTTTGTATCAGCCGTTTATCAGAATATATACCCTGGCTGCCGTCTTGCTTTGTTTTTGCGTTGCGGCCAGATTCTCTTCAAAGGGAAACCGCGCTTGGGCTTTCCTTTCCGGGGCAACATTCTTCCTGTATGCCTCACACGGCTATCTGGTAAAGATCCTGCCTCATATCGTGATAAAGAAAACGGGACTGTCTTCTGACTGGGGTTTTGTGCTGCTTTATTTTTCCTGCCTGATTGCCTCCCTTGCCATCTGCCTTTCCGTATACTGGATACTTAAAAAAACCGCCCCGAGGATTCTCGGAGCGATAACCGGCGGACGGTGCTGATTACCACTGTATAAGTTTGTCTGCTTCCTCTAGGGTGACGAAGCGGAAATCATCCAGCAGTCTTGAGAATTTTGTCCAGGACCTTTCCTTGCCAAGATTCATTTTAACAGATCTGGTAAACAGAGACAGGCTGCTCGCCTTTTCCTTGAAATAAGATTCGTATTCTTCTTTTGTGAACCTCCTTTCCTTTACGAAATCCACCATATGGAAATAGCAGATGTTGTAGTCTCTCTTTTTCATTCTCCGCGACACGAATCCGTAAGAGAAGAAGCGGAAATATCCGCCTCCGGAAAAGGCTGTCTTTCTGCCCATGAAGGACGTGATGGATATTGGAAATTCCTTTAAGGCATTGCCTTGGGTTTTAATAATGGACGGCGTGTCCTTTCCGAAAGAAGGAAATCCTCCGAAATCCCTTCCGGCCGGAAAAACAGAGGAGTCTCTGGTTATGCCGCATTCGGACAGGATGTCGAAAACCCACCTGCTGTCTTCTCCGATAGAAAAAGCCGGAGCCCTGTAGCTCAAAACCTTCTCTCCCAGGCACTGCTGGAGGTTGTCTATTGCAGAGCGGGTGTCTTCCAGACATTCTTCCGGAGTCATCTTGTTCAGCCAGGTGTGGACGTTCGAATGACAGCCTATCTCGTGACCGCGCTCCCTTATCTTCCTGACAACGTCTGGAAAATTCTTTCCCATCATTCCCACACAGAAGAAAGTGGCCTTCGTGCCCCGGGCGTCAAGAAGGTCCAGCAGGCGGGATAGGGTGTCGTCATATTCCTTGCGCCTTTGAGGAGAGAAACGGCAAAGCTCTTCCCAGACAAACCATTCTTCTATGTCGAACGTGAGGATATTCATGCAACGTCAAAATCCATTAGTTGGTAGAACAGGTTTGAGGCGGTCATCCGAGGAAGTTGTCCTCCTGTCAGATCGCGGAAAATCAGGTTGAAGGGAGAGTGCTTCACAAACTTCGGAACCTTAAGGAAAGTCCAAGGGACATCGGCTCCCATTCCTACATATAGCCTCACTGCGGGAGAGAATCCTTTCTTCAGCTGCGGCACTTTGTCAAGAAGGTTTCTGTCAATCGTTCCCATAACGGCAGACACTCCCGGCTTGAAGCGCTTCAGGACCTGGTCCTGTCTGCGGAAAACTTTGGGATTATCCGTACGCCAGGCCAAAGATTCCGGCCTCCAGTGGCGGCGGAAAACCTTGCCCTTAGGTTCCCTGACCCTTCCGAATCCGAACTTGACATCCAGTTTTCCGACAAGGGAGAATCCGCAATATTTAAGGAACGTGTGTATGCTGTTTCCGTTGGCTATTCCGTAGACAAACTCATATCCCCTATTCTGAGCCTCTTCTATGCATTTGTTGGTAAGGATTGCCAGTAATTTCCGTCCGCGGTATTCCGGAAGGGTTACGCTTCCCATGGACCTCAGACACCTTACCACCCTTCCATCCACTTCCATCAACTCCGGAACCAAAGCCTCATGAGCCACGATCCTGTCTCCATCAATAGCGTTGAAAGAAATGACCCTGCCTTCCGGATTGTCTCCATACCAGTATCTGAAGTCCGCCGTCGTGAACTTCAGTCCCCGCTGACGATAAACCTCGTTTTGGGTGACAATCAGATTTTCCAGATCCTTTTCGCTGGAAAAATCGCAGAATTCTATTTTCAGGTCTGTTCCTTCCATGAAGGATCCGTTTATTTCAGGAGTTCTTCAAGAGTAAGCTTTATATACTTGAAATTGGTCATGTTTACAACCTCTTCCAGAGGTATGCTCACACCGAATTCTTCTTCCAAAGACACTATCAGGGCAAGACTCTTTACGGAATCCCAACCGGCTATGTTGTCCTGGGAAGAGTCTTCGTTGATTTCTGAAGGCTCAACCTCGAAAACGGCGCTCATGACATCTTTAAGTCTCTCGTCCAAATTTGTCTGTTCCATGTGGTGTTTCTTATTTGTTTGTCTTTGTTTCTATGTATGTTATTCCGCTTTGAACATAGTCCTCTATCTCCAGAGCGTAGGATTTCGTCCCGTCCTTTTCCTCTACAACCTTAAAGCCACACTGGTTATAGAAATCCGCAACCGGCTTGTTCTTCTGTGTAGGAATATATGCAGACTCTATCCTTTTGCATCCCCATTCTCCCAAAAGAGATACCAGGCTATCCATGATCACTCTTTCTATATTCCTTCCCATTATCCTGCAACTCATAAGGAAATCATCTATGTGAGCTGTATTTCCATTGCAAGACAATATCGCCACTCCGGTAAGTCCGGAATCTCCGAACTTGTCAGACACGGTGGCGGAAATGAAATGCTTCCCGTTTGAGTTTCTGATTTCTTCAATCTGGCTTTCAGTATAACGGTTGGTGCAAAGGTTGAACTGGTTTGTCTTCTGGGTAAGCTGAGCCACCCTCTCAACCTCCTGAGCCTTGTCTATATTCAGTTCTACTTTTATACTCAGCGATTTGAGATAACTGTCCATGTCGGTAAACTCGCGCATGGATTTATTTCTCTGGGCTTGCTGTTTATACTGCAGGGTCTTTTCAAGATCAGCCTTCGATGAGGAAATGAAGAAATAGGTATTGACCATCCTTGCAAATTCTCCCGGGTATGTATCTATAGCCTGGGGAACCTGCAGGCAGGTAACCTGAGGAAGCTGTTCCCTTATAAGGTTGATCTCAAAGGACGAATCGTCCACAAATACCAGACTGTCCAGACCTATGTTGAGTTCGGCTGCTATCTGTCTGAGGTTGGAAGCCTTATCGTTCCAGTTTACCTCGCTTACAACGATATTCTCGTTTTTAAGCGCCATGTCGGGATGGCTGTCCAGTACCTGCTGGACATCTTCCGGATTGTTCTTGCTGCAAAGCCCTATGAGCACGCCGTGCTTGCTCAGCCAAACGGCCATCTGCTGCACCTGATGATAGAAACTGCCCGCCTTGGAATGGAAAGACATATCTATTCCGTCGAACCCGTCCTCTCCCAGGATTCCTTTCCAGAGAGTATTGTCGCAGTCAAAGATCACGGCCTTCTTCCCGTGCCCCGTAACCTTCAGAAGCAGAGGGAATATCATTCGCGAGTATTCAAGGTCAAAATCTATTGTGTACAGGGTCTTGGTTAGATTGTACAGCTTGAAGTCAAAAGACGATTCCCGGCCGATGGAGCGGATAGCCCAGTCAATGTCTGCTATCGTCATATTGGAGGTGCGGTTCTGTTCCAGATAGAGGTTGAGGCGGCTGGCCAGTTCCTTGACCTGATTACCTCTCAAAGGATTTACCGGCCAGGCTGCTGCGGAAAAACTGTCGAAGATAACGCAAGGCACTCCGGAAAGATTCCGGATGATCATTCCAAGTTCTCCCGTCAGCGTTTCTTCAATATCCCGGATCTGCCCGGAGGTAAGGTCCTCGCAATAGATATCCTTCTTTCCCAATATCCCGAACAGGTCATAGTGGACTATCACGGCCTGGAGTCCGTCCACACTGAAACTATCCTGAAGAATGTTGTCGTAGTTCCCCAGGGAAACGGCAGCATTGACACCTTGCCCATAAAGACCATAGGCTATCACATCTCCCAGCACATTGCATGTAACATTGCTCAAAATCCGCAAGTTATACGGTTTTTGGGAGGAAACTTCCTTCTTAAGTTTCAGGTTGGACCTTAGTATCTCGCTGTATTTTATCTTTTCCATATCAAATCATAACCTGGCCGCCGTTGACGCGAATAACCTCTCCGCTCAAATATCCCGCCTTGTCAGAAGCCAGGAAAGAAACGGCTCCGGCAACGTCTTCCGCCGTGCAAAGCCTGCGGAGCGGAGTCTGCATCGCCGAGAGAAGTTTCATCTTTTCCGGAATATCTGCGGTAAGGTCTGTGGACACAAGACCCGGAGACACCACGTTTACATTTATGCCCGATGGAGAGAACTCCTCTGCCAGAGACTTTGCAAATCCCTCAAGGGCACTTTTTGCAGCGGTGTAATGAGTCCATTTCTTGACAGGCTTGTCAGCCACCTGGCTTCCTATCAGGATTATCTTCCCCGATTTCCTCTCCACCATCTGAGGTATCAGCCTCTGGAGGAATGCGGTGTTAACCTTGATATTGAGGTTAAGCTGGGAAAGAAAATCATCCCACTTGAGGTCCGCGAAACTGATGTAAGGAATCGGGGCAGAAGCGCAGTTTACAAAGCAGTCAATCCTCCCGAACACCCTCATCGCCTGGTCTATAAGATTGGAGATGTCTTCATCCCTGTTAATGTCCGCGCTAAGGGCGACGGCCTTGGATTTTCCGTCTTTCTCAATATCTTTTTTCAGCGACAGGGCCTTGTCGCGGTTCTTGTTGTAGTGAAGGACAACATTGTATCCGTCAAGCCCCAGCTGAAGAGCCACTGCCGATCCGATTCCGCCTGTAGCGCCAACCACCAGTGCCGTCTTCTGGACCTGCTCCTTGAGTGTCTGCTCGGCGGCTTCAACCAGTTCTTCCAGCACTTTCACCTTGGAAGTTCCGCGGGTTACCACCTGGCGGTTCTGGTTCTGGATTTCAATGTTCAGCTCGATTATCCTTTCCTTGTCGATTTTCTTGGTAACCTCTGCGATTACGGAAATCTCGTCGCCTACCCTGACGGGAAGCAGGAACTCCAGGGTCTGGGAGAACCAGAGGGCTCCGTCACCCGGTATCCTGGTGCCGATTATCGTGGAAATGAAACTTGCTCCTATCATTCCGTGAACCACCGGTTTGCGGAAACTGGTCTTGGCGGCAAAGTCCTTGTCAACGTGAAGCTTATTGTCATCTCCGCTCAGGTCCACGAACTTGTCTATGTCCGCCTGTGTAACCTTGTGCCTGAGGACCTCTTTCTGCCCGATGTAAATGTCTTCATACTTCATGGGGTAATTCCTCCTATCCTATTTTCTTGGCCGGATTGCCAAATACTGTAGTCTCCGGCTTAACATTCATTATCACAAAACTGCAGGCTCCCACCATAGCTCCCTGTCCAACGGTGACATTGTGGTTGATGACAGAACTGGTGTGAACGGTTACCGCATCCTCCAGAACGGTTCCGCCAACGGTGGTACAATGTGTATCTATCCTGCAGCATTCACCGATCTTGCAGTCGTGACCGATAACGGCAAAGTTCAGAATCAAGGTATGCGCTCCTATCACGACATCCGGGCAAATCATTGCAAATTCGGCGATTATGCAGCCCTCCCCGATTTCCACATTCTGGCTTACACAGGCTCTTTTACTGATTATTCTCTGGAACACCGCACCCTTGTCTTTCATTTTCCGGCTTATTCTCAGTTTGGTCTTGGTATCTCCGAAAGAGCAAACGAACACATCATCTTCCTCTATCTTGTAATCATCGATTGAGGAAAGAAGGGGCGGATAGCCTTCGAATCCGTCCAGAGACTTTGGGTTGTCGTCAAGAAATCCCTTTATGTCAAACTCCTCCCCGTAACCGAACGCCTCTTTTGCTATACAGTACACACAACGGCCCATTCCTCCGGCGCCAATAATAACCAAATGTTTCATAATCAATTGTGTCCGTTAAACATTTCCATGGAAACCATACCTTCTTTGGATATGCCCTCCCGTTTGAAAACCTTATATATCGTAATAAATATAACCTTTATGTCAACCCAAAGGCTGCAGTTGTCAACATACCACACGTCCAGCTTGAATTTCTCACTCCAGCTGATGGCGTTTCTTCCGTGGCACTGCGCCCAGCCCGTAATGCCGGGCCTGACCTCGTGCCGGCGGGCCTGTTCCGGGCTGTAAAGAGGCAAATACTGAACCAGCAGAGGACGAGGACCTATCAGAGACATATCTCCCTTAAGTACGTTTATCAATTGCGGCAACTCGTCTATGGAAGTGGACCGCACTATTTTTCCCACCTTGGTAATCCTCTGCTCGTCAGGAAGAAGACGGCCGTCAGCATCTCTTTCATCGGTCATGGTCTTGAACTTTATGACCTTGAAAATCCTGGCGTCCTTGCCCGGCCTTTCCTGAAGGAAGAAAACTCCCGCCCCCTTGTTGGCAAAATGCAGCAGCACTATGAATATCAAAAGCAGCCAGCTGATGCAAACCAGCCCCACAAGGGCTATCACAAAATCCAGCACCCTCTTGAAAAAATCCCTGTATATGCCCCAGCCTTTTTTCATCCCAGTTTCTCCCTGTAAAAATCTTTCAGGCATTTCCACACGAAGCCCCTTTCATATCTGGAAGCTACAAGCTCCCTGGCGCAAGCCTTCGCGCTTTCATAAAAGGACTTGTCCTCTATCATTCTCTTCATCGCCGAGTAAAGCGCAGCTGCATCCCTGGCGGGAACTATGAGCCCGTTTTTCTCTGCGATTATTATTTCGTTCGCTCCGTTAATGTCGGTTACAACACTCGGAAGTCCCATAGCTCCGGCCTCTATCACGGAATTAGGGAACCCCTCCCTGTAGCTAGGCAGCACGAAGCAGTCAGCGGCGGCGTACCACGGCCTGACATCTTTCTGCAGACCGGCTTCAATTATGTTTTTCGAAGACTCTATTTTTTCAGACGTCTTCGCGGTTATCGGATTGATTCCGTTATCCCGGTCCCCCACCAGAAGAAGCCTTGTCTGCGGATATTCTTCGTTCAGGCGGCAGAAAGCGTCAACCAGTTCGTTGATGCCTTTGTCAGTGACAACCCTGCCCACAAATACAAAGGTAAAGGTTTTTCCGTCTCTTAATTTTTCCGCCTCAGCCTCAACCTCCGGTGTGCGGTCATAGACGGAAAGGTCTATGCCCCTTATGTTTCCATTTCCCAATATCCTCAGCGGCTTGCGGGTTATCTTATTGTTTTTAAGGTCATTGTACACGCCCTTGCCTTCCGGCAGGATATCAGTGGAACACCAGCAGATAAACTTGTCTACCTTCTTCAGGACATAGCGGGAAAACCCCGTGGCGGTTGGAAAAGCCAATCCGGTAAACGTGTGGACACGGTATTTAACACCTGTCAGCTTTGCGGCAAACTGCCCGATGATGGCCGCCTTGTGTCCCATGCTGTGAAGCATATCCGGCTTTTCTTTGCGGAAAACCTTTATCAGCCGGAAAAGGGTTACGATATCCTTGAATGGGGACAAGCGCCTTTCTATCGGAACCGCAATGGTCTTGACACCTTCCCTTTCAGCCACCTCCTCAAGATCCTTGCCCGGAGAAGAGAGAGCCACAATCTCGTAGTCTTTTGAAAGTTCCTTCAGAAGATCCTTGAAAAAGACATTCAAAGACACGGGAATGTTGGTTATCCTTATTATTTTCTTCTTTCCGCTCATCTCAGAACTTCCTTATAAACGTTTTCGTATGCAAGGGCCATCTTCCCGAAATCATATTCCCAGGCCCTTTCAAGACAGGATTCGGCCACCTTCTTTGCATAATCACTGTCGGAGCAAACTTTTTCAATTTCAGACGCCAGGGCCTTGTCGTCACCTTCGGGGAAAAGTATTCCCGCCCCGCTTACAATCTCCCTCAGCCCGTCCACATCGGAAGCTATGAACGGTTTTCCGACCGCCATACCCTCTATGCTGGAAAGGGAAAGACCCTCGTAGTGAGAGCTCATTACCACGACGTCGGCTGTCTTCAGTATCTGTGGAACATCCGTCCTGACGCCAAAGAATCTCACCCTCCCTTCAAGAGAAAGCTCCTTGGCAAGGGCCTTCACTTCTTCCAACCTCTGGTCTCCACCCACCAGCCACAGGCAATAGTCGTCGCCGAGCAACCTCATTGCCCTTACCAGAGTATCCTGGTCTTTCTGCGGGCGGAAGGCTGCTACCATAACAACCACATTCCTTGGGCAACCTTCTCTTAGCTCCGGTTCGGGCTCGGCTGCGACAAGACGGGAAATATCCGCTCCGTTCTTTATTGTCTGAAGCGCTATCTTCTTGCTGTTCAGGTGTGCGGCCAGGTTGTCGTAAGCCTTGTCCGATATGCAGATATTCCTTGCAAATTTTCCATAGGTCCACCTGTCTATCGCCCGGAAATACCAGGTTCGCCTCCGCCCGGTCGTATTGTGTTCGGTATGTATGTACTTTGTCTTCTTTCCGCCAATCATCGCCCTTGACACCGCGGCAAAAATCTGCGGAGAAGAATTGTGGGTATGAACGATATCATAGCCACCCTCCTTTATCAGCTTTTTCAGGCTGAAAAGCATCTTCGGCGAATACACGCTCTTTCCGACACCGAAGCTATGGACCTTGACCCCGGAAGCCTCCAATTCTCTCTTGAAAGGAGCGTCTTCCCCGTCAAACAGCGCAACCTCCACCTCGTGCCCTCTGTTTTTCATGAATTCAGAGAGCTGCACCACGAGCTTTTCCGCTCCTCCCGTCCTCAGCGATGTTATGACGTACAGTATCTTCATTTCTAATATCTTCCTGTCAGGTACCACATCAATATCGTAAATGCCATATGGCCTACCATGATAATTCCGACCTTAAGTCCAGGTTTGTCTTTCCATACCGGCATGGCAAGCATAGGATAAGCCAAGACTATCGGGTAAAGGAACCAGCTCAGGTAAGCGAATCTGTTGGAGAACGCGGCTCGGATAACCATTACCCAGAATGCGTTGGCGTAAATGTAAGTTCCAAGCAATATCGCGTATGTCTTCGTATAAATCCTTCGGCGGAAAATAACATACCAGCCCAGCACCACAGGCATCGCCGAGTAAAGCAGGAAGTCCCATCTGAACACGTCCTTGACAACAAGGTCCTCCACGGTTTCCCCGGTGATGTAAGTGTTGAGTCTCTCGTCAAATCCCAGGCCGGAGAATATCTCGGATATGGATCCTCCGATGGTAAGGCTGGCGGCAATGGAAGCTACCCAGAAGTAGAACATCAGCTTCGGGTTAGTTATGAAGTATGCGGCAACCGAGGCGGCGATAGGAAGTGCCATGGAGTGGTGCAGGTTATATGACACGAAACTAAGCAGAAGGAAGACGATTTTCTCCCAAGGCTTTTCACCCTTCATGAAACTCAAGGCGAGCATGAATATACTACTGGCCGCACCGTTTCGGATTCCATTGACACCATAGGAGAAGAACGAGAATGCGGTCAGGGCGAATATTATCAGGGTGGCGGCGTTTTCGCTGGAAAAACGTTTGCACGCAAAATATATCGGAACTATGTACAGCACCTCTATCAACAGGAAGAAATACTGTACGCTCATTATCTTGGAACAGCTGTACATTATGAAGTTGAACAGCCAGTCTCCCCTGGTGTAATCAGGCAACAGCAGGTCGTCTGTCATCAGCATATACACCGCCGCATATGTTGACGTGTCTCCGAAAGCCCTTCCGGAAATAGGTCTCAATCCAAGAAAAAGAATAACGGCAACCACCAGAATTGTTACCAGTGCCATCGGTTTTTTCTTATCCAGAAGAGAATCCGTGTCCATAGGATACAGGCGGTAGAAATGCACTATGGTAATAACCAGCATTACTGCCAGAAAAATCGGATAGTATAGTAGCGCCTGTAAATTTCCCATTTTATCAACCTATAAGTGTTTCAAATATCTTTATCTGGCTCTCGTTGGAATAGTCGGATTCGGAAAGGTTTTTCGCTATCGTTCCCCTCAATTCCACGTTCTTTATCATCTCGGCGATACCTTCCGCACAACCCTTGTTATCCATAGGGACAATCAGTCCGTCCTTTCCGTCTGTAACCTGGGATCCCGCGGTAGGATAATTAGTCACCACTACAGGGCGGTGAAGCATCTGGGCCTCCCTTACGGTCACGGAATTGCCCTCGTATCTGGAAGGCTGCACATAAATATCGCAGGCCTTGATGTAAGGATATGGATTTATCTTCTTTCCAAGCAGAATGACAAAGTCCTCCATACCCGTTTCCCTTATCCTGGTCCGGATCTGTTCCTCTTCCGTTCCATATCCGATGATATACCATCTGACATTACAGCCGGCCTCCCTGACACGGCGGCAGATATCCGGAACATTATCGTAGTTCTTTGCCGGAGAATAGCGCCCCACCGACAGAAGGTTGACAACCCCGTCCCCTTTTGTCATTTCCCCGGCAACCTCCGCTGCCGGAATCATCTCCGCACGATCCTCGACAAATTTCTTCGGGAGGATGTTGTGCATCAGTACAATCTTTTCCTTCAGCGACGGGAATGTCTTCAGGAAGCCTTCCGTTACCGAATCGGAGATGGAAATGATATGGTCATATCCACTCCACACCGGAAGGTCGTGCCCGGCATTTACCGAAACGGTACTGTAATCCGTATGGATCCAGCATATCTTCTTCTTTGCCCTGACTTTCTCCAGAACGATGTTGTGAGGCTGGAGAAAACTTACGGCAAGATCATATTCTCCGTATTTTTCAAGAGAAGGCAGGTTCCCGATAGTTGCCCTGGCCACTATCTGGTGATGGGCGAAATCATCTTTCGGATTATAGCGGCGGCAATAGGTGCGGAACTGCCATCTGGCCTTCAGACGACTCAGGGCCAAGGATATATATCCATCCAAGATGGCTTTCCTGACCGGACATTCCAGATGTGCGTACGCCCCAATTTCAGGAAGGAGGTTCACCTGGGAAGGTATATACTCCATAAGTTCCCCGACATGGCGGTATACAAACAGGTCCACGTCATATTTGGAATAGTCAAGAGAATGAAGAAGACCCACGAGACTGATTTCAGCCCCGCCGATTTCCATATAGTGGATTGCTATGAATATCCTTTTCTTCATCCTATCTGCCGGTCAGTTTCCTCTTGAGTATGCTCCAGAAATTCTTCTTGTAATAGTTCTTAATTCCGTCTCTGTAGGCCTTGTTGAAGTCGTATGTGGTAAACCAGTCTACGAAATCTTTCTCGGCGATGTTCTCGTAATTCTCCTTCATCCTGGCCATTGTCGGCGGCCAGTAGCGGTCTCTTTCCTTCGGAAGTTCCCAAAGATACACATTCCCGGGGGCTGCCTTGCTGTAGAAATCTTTCAGAGACCCCTTGATTTCAAAGCCGAAGTCTCTCGGATCTCCACCCTCGGCCACAATCTGCACCACGCTGCGGAAACATTTGTCGCAGACGCAACATTCGTGGTCCTTGAAAGAACAAACATGCAGCGGAAGGGCCTTCCCGTTCTTCTTCTGATACTCTACCAGCAACCTCACCTTCTCAAGTCGTATCAGCTCAAATCCGTCGTGAAGGGTGGTTCCGTTTTCCGCCCAGCTCCACTGACTGTCCGTGGTAATGAAAGAAGTGCAGTATCCCTGTATGCCCTTTCTGAAAGAGCTCGCTATGATTATCCTGTCCAGGCCCTTTTCAAACGCCATCGGGATGCCCATCGAGATGAAAGCCATGGAATGGAGAAGACCGTACCAATAGTTGGTGTGGAGGGCCTTCTGGAAATCCTTGTCTATCTGCGCCAGGTTCAGCACCTTGAAAAAGTCAGACCTTATGTGCCTCGGAGTCTTTCCGGCAACCGCGCAGAATTTTTTTGTGAATTCGTCGTCGTGGCGGTCCACCTTATTGTCCTCAGCGATGTCGCCGAGCCAGCCATAGATATTCAGCACATCGGATATGCTGTCTTCGTGACGGATAAAGGAAGACTGGCAGTCTATTCCGCCTCCGAAAAGAAGCAGGCTTTTTCCGGTCTTCGGTGTGGTGTTTTCCATAAAGCGGCAAGGCACCAGTTCTCCCTTGAGCGGAAGGTCCGAATGCATCTCCTGATAAGCCCTCTTGATTCTGAAGAAGGCCTCGTAGAAGGTCTTGTCCAGGTCGTTTACCCAAAGCTCTATGTCCGCCAGCCACATCAGGCCGGCCAGAGAGCCTATGAACGGAATGGATAATATGCTCTCAGGAACACCGGACATATCCGTGTCGTACTCAATTGTTACCTTATCCTTGGTGAAATACTTCTTGAGTGCATCTGCCGCACGGAACGGGTATTCCACCTTGTTGCCGCTGACAACAACCTTGTCCAGTATGAGATTCTTCAAAGCCATATCTATTTCTCCTGTGTCATGAATTGGTTCTTCCACCTTGCTATAGCGTCGAAATCCATCTTGATTTCCGTCTTGAATTCACTCTGTATCATAGACTCAAGCGCATCCAGGTTCTCCTTGTCCACGCAATTGAGGTGATTGCCTTCGTTGATGCCGCGAGCCCTTTCGTCTATCGCGATTATTATAGCCCTTCTCTTGTGCCTCATGGCATATACGCCGCCGTGGAGACGGGTTCCGACATAATCTGCATCGTGAGCTGTCAGAAACTCGTCATACGCTTCTTTTGAAGGGTCGAGAACCCGGATGTCTTCCGTTCCGGAAAACTCGCGGATATAGTCTCTGTCCAGCCAGCCTTGCGGCCAGTAGACAACTTTGGCGTAATTTCTCTTCAGGGTGTCTATGATTCTCTGATCCCTGTGGTCTTTTGCCCCTCCCGTAGCGGTAAGCGTGAAGATAACCTCGTCCGACTTACGGGAAGGTATCTGCGCGCAGAACTCGGGTGTCAGGGCCCACATGGTCACACATCCGGTATTTATGGCCTTGAGCCCCAGGCTTTCCACATACTCCCTGCTGCGCTCATCCCTTACGCTGTGGAAATACTCAGATGAAAGCATCTTACGATAGATATGCCTGGTGTAGGCATTTGACCCGCTCCCCTTTCCGGCACCGACCCCGACCAGTATGGCACCTTTGAATGGCTTGTAGTTGAACAGGTTGATATTCCACTGAGGATAATGCGTCAGGAGGTCTTTAACCATAACGTTGCTTCCTCCGACAAACTTAAAATTGCTTTCGCTGTATTTTTGCAGGACAACAGAATTCCTAAGAACCTGATACCAGTGGAAGGAAGACACCTGAGTCGGGAAAGACAGCAGATAATAATCCTTAAACATAGGCACAAGTTCCTTGCGGACGCATTCTGAGATTATGTGGTCTCCCAGGTTTCCGGATCCTATTGACGGATCGAGCAGCATTATGTTTTTCATACCTATCTCCTTTTTAGTTTCTTCCTGATAAAAGACAGAACCCATTGTCTCTTGCTCCTATCCAGGCAGAAGAAATATGTTCCGGCCCCCAGCAGGACTGTCGACATCAATGCAGAAAGAAGCACTCTCGCCAAATTTGCAGGAAGGCCCCTGACTGCCAGGTATACGATTATCATCGATACCGAAATCACAAGCAACATCTTCAACACGCATACGATGAGCCGACGTAGCGAAAACTCCGGTATCTGCTTCTTTACAAGCACCATGATAATCAGAGCCAATATCATGTTTATGAACACGTTGCTCACATAGGCAAGGCTGACCACAGGAAGCGCCCTGAATACCAGATAAACGATGAAAGGATTGAGGGTCAGCAAAATTCCTATGCAGAGGCTGACTATCTTGACCCTTCCCGTTGCGTGTATGCTTATAAGGCAAACCCTTCTTATGGTTTCAAACAAAAGACCGGTTATCATCAGGCGACAGAATACGTCGCTCTGGTCCGGAACCTTCTCCAGCCAAAGCCTCAGGAGGGTTTTCACCTCAACGATAACCGGAATGGCAAAAAGCGCAAAGAAGAAAAGGCACATCTGCATTCCGAGAATCATGAAATCCTCCGACTTATCCATCTCCTTTGCCGCATAAGACTTGGTGATAGGCGGACGGAAGGCTATGATGGTGTTGTTGGAAAAGGAGCTGACCACGTTGCTGACCGTGGCAGATATGCTGGACGCCGCATTGTAAACAAGACCGAAAAAGTTGTTAATCAATATGTTGGTAACCTGCATATTGAAAATTACACCAAAGTTTCCGAACATATTGTATCCGAAGAATGATACTATGTCCTTGGACATTTCCTTCGTGTTCTTGTGGGTGTAACTGCACTCCTCGAAATGGCGGACCGAATATCTGCGGTAGATAAGACCTGTCAGCAATGTTATGACCATCATCAGAACCGCATAGAGAATGAGGTTATCCCAGGTGGAATGCATCAGGATAAAGACAATGGCCAGTTTCATCGTCACGTTTATGATGTCCACATATGCATAGACTCCCATCTTCTCGTGAGCCACTATACTGGCAACGTAAGGAACCTGGATTATGCTGATGACAACCGAAATGATGGCACACTGGTAAACCCAGTTGGCAGCCACCATCCTCTCTGCCGGAATCACCAGCTTGTGGTTGACAAACCAAAGGCCGCCGGTTTCAGCAATCACGAAAACGATCAGGGCTATCCAGATGTGAACTATCAGTGCCGAATCGAAAGTGGAGTTCAGGCTTTCCTTGTCTCCTCTTCCCAGTTCAAATGTAAGGAAACGGGAAGTAGCACCGCTCATCGTGGAATTCAGGAAAGCCAGCATTCCGACGATTCCGCCAACCAGACCGTAGACACCAAAATCTTCTTCTCCGAGTACCTGCAGGACAACCCTGGATGTGTAGAAACCCACAACCATAGTTACCAGCATCCTCAGATACAGCATTATGGAGTTTTTGGCCACCCGTTTGTTGTCAGAATCCTGTAGCATTCAGTCAATAGTTATTCGGTTGGTTGCGGCCCATCGGCCTTAGCGGCTTCCATTATCATCTTGTCCAGCTGTTCGAAAACGGAATTCTTGGACTTGTACTCCGGAACCATCTTCTTCATCTTCCTCACGGTGGAAATTATATCCACCCTGGAAGCCATATCGATGAGATCCTGGACATCCCTGTCCACTTCCGCATACGGGAATTCCCTTACCTTGGCAAGGAATATTTTCTTGTTGGTTGTAGGAAGGGTATTCTCCTTGGTGTTCAAAAGCTCTTCGTACAGCTTTTCTCCCGGACGGAGGCCTGTGTATTCGATCTTTATATCCACGCCCGGAGTATATCCGGCAAGTCTGATCATATTCTCCGCCAGGTCTGAGATCTTCACGGGTTTGCCCATGTCAAACACAAAGATCTCGTATCCCTGCCCCAGAGTTGCGGCTTCAAGCACAAGACGGCACGCTTCCGGTATGGACATAAAGTAACGTACTATGTCCTTGTGTGTTACGGTCACCGGACCGCCAGCCGCAATCTGCTCCTTGAAGCGAGGGATAACACTTCCGTTGCTGCCAAGCACGTTGCCGAATCTGGTGGTTATGAACTTGGTTGTACCTTCGACTTCCTTGTTTATGATAGCCCTGGAAAGGGATTGTGTATATATCTCGGCGATTCTCTTGCTGGCACCCATCACATTGGTCGGATTAACGGCCTTGTCCGTGGAAATCATTATCATCTTCTCCACCCCATACTGAACGGCCAGCCGGGCTATATTTCTGGTTCCCAAAACATTTACCCTTACAGCTTCCGTAGGGTTCAGCTCCATCATAGGTACGTGCTTGTACGCTGCGGCGTGGAAGATTATCTGTGGATGCCAGAGATTGAAGGCCCTTTCAAGACGAACCTCGTTTCTGACGTCGCAGATGAAAAACTCAAACTTGTCAGACTCCTCCGTTCCTCCGTTGAGTTCAAGGGTCAGGTTGTGCATCGGGGTTTCAGCGCTGTCGAGCATAACCAGCCTCTCAACTCCATATCCACTGATCAGCCGGCACAGTTCGCTACCTATACTTCCGGCGGCACCGGTAACCATAACCCTCTTGCCTTTCAGAAACGCAGACACGGCCGTTTCATCTATTTCAACCTCCTCCCTTCCGAGCAGGTCCTCTATCCTGATTTCCTTCAGAGGGGCCGTCATGGATGATCCTCCGGAAGCTATCTCATTCGTATCCGGCACCGCGAAAAGCCTTATTCCGTGCCTGAGTGCAAACGGAACCAGATTATCCTTCTGGTTTACTGCAGATATCTGGGAAGGGAATACTATTGCCTTTATGTCTTTCTTGCCCATTATCTCCTCCAGATACTTCAAGTCCTTGACATAGAAGACTTTCTTCCCGGCGATATTATGATATCTTATTTTATCTGAAAGCTGGATGAGACCAACCACATTGTAAGCTGCATTATGTATGTTTTCCAGGTATTGTATGCAGGAAATACTGCTTTCGCCAGTGCCATAAACAAGGATATTGCTTATTTCTGAATGCTGGATACTTGAACTGTATCTGAACAGGGCGACCAGAAAGGCTCTGGAGAAGGCCAGGAAAGAGAGGGAGGTTCCCAGATTCAGAAACTCTATGAGCAGTATTTTCGCATTGGACGTTTCCGGACCGAATCCAAGATGCCTTCTGAAAAGAAGGACAAGGGGAACCTCTATAGCCATCTTGACGATAATGGCATAACAAAGCTTCCATACCTCCTGGGATGTGGTGTAACGCAATATTCCCTTGTAGGTTCCCGTAAGCAGAAATGCCAGCAAACTGGAAACAACAGAAAGAATCGCAGCCCTGGCCCCTATCTGGACAAAGTGATACTGGTCTATCAGATATCCCACAATCACAAAAGCCAGCAAAGCCGCTCCCGTGGCCAGGATAAGATCCATCAAAAGCACAAGCCACCTGTTCAGAAACTTGAAATTAACTATCGATGACGACAGTTTCTTCATGAATCTTTGCCTTGTACCCGTATCTTTATCTATACTCATAGATTTCAAATTGCTTTAACTCTCAAATTTAAGAATTTTTTGCCCTTGGTGCAACGAATTCGCCAATAATGGCATCTTTAAGATGTAGGTTTAGGTTTTAGTATTTAAAAAGCCGCCCTCTTCGGAGTGCGGCTTTTTAGTTTTTTTCTTACAGTGCATCGCATTTCCATAGTGGAATAACGTCTCCCCTGAAACGGGTAACCACAATGTTTCCCTGATTTGAAGGATCTGTATCCGTAGGGATTGAACTGTAAACCAAAACGCTCAAAGATGGAGCTGGATCAAAGAATTTGACGGCCTCTTTTTCAGCGACTCCTATAATCTGAAAAATTCTCGGACGGCTGGTCGGCATAACCAGGAAATCCAATCCACCTCTTTTGATTCTGAAAATCTTTTCGCGGAATGTCACAAGATACCACCGGGCATAGGAAGCGTCTATCACAGAAGGATTCCGCTTAAGATAATTCTTGGGACTGAACATTATTTTCACACGGTCTGCCTTCAGGACTTTCCATCCGAACTTAAGATATCCGGCGAGGCTGCTCGGGTTTGCAAATCCATAGGAAAGGGTGTCTTCACCGATCAGGGAAAGTTCTTTTTCTATTGCCTTGCGGAACAGGCCGTGACCTCTGTAAGCCTCAAGGGTGCAGGTATCTATACGCTGAAATGCAACACGCCCCCCAATATCGTTTCTCCACATTGCCCCTGAGCCGGCAGGTTTTTCCTCGCAATAAATCACAGTCAGCAGAGACGGTCCGTAGATGTTATGGAAATAGCGGTTTTCGAAATTCCTTTTAAGTTCTGCGGTGTCGGCGACATTCCAGGTTGTAGCTAGAACATACAGGAAGTCTTCCACATATTTGTCGGATGCGGAAAGAGAGTCGGTCCATCGGCAATCAAAAACAAATTCCATAACTACATTTCTTCAAGTCCCTTGATTTTGAAATAGATATCGTGGAAAACCTTACTGCCGAACCTGTATCCGTCAACCACTACCTTGTTCCCGGAAACGGGAAGGTAATTCCACGTGTGAAAACCAGGAGACAGCATCTTTCCCCTTGGATATATTCGCTTGACTTCCCTGAGGGATAATTTTCCGTCTTTCAATTCAATTTGCTGGAGGGAAAGTCCTTCACCGTAATATTTGTTGCACACCTGGGCGGGCGATATGAGCCGGCCTCGGTTCATAAAGACATTCCCGGCACGTCTTGCTATGTTGTCCGAAAAAGTAATTTCCTGAATCTTCCGATATCCTGAGAGCGGCTTGTCGCTGGAGAAAACGCTCAGCACATTGCCGTTCGGATTCGCCGCCTCGGTGGCCAAAAGATAATAGGATCCTTCCAGAGAGAAAATCGTTGAATCAAATACTGTCTCCTTGAGAACGGTTCCACACTTTTCCAGAGTTTTGCCATATCTGTAGAAGGAAAGCTCACCGGACGCTCCGTTTTCAGGATACAGGAAAATCCCGTCTTCCGTCTTTATGTGGTTAGGAAAAGACAGGTGGGTGTCCAGATCCAGCAGCACCTCTAAGTCGCTGAGCACCATATCGGTTTTATTAACCGTAAGTCTCACGATACGGCCTCTCGACTTGTCAACCAGCATCTCCTCTGCCAGAATGATGTAATCCCTGTCTGTTTCCTCTATCACAAATGGATCGGCAAACCAGGATTTCCTAAAGCAGTGATTGTGTTTGACATAACGGATGTTCCTGATACTGAAGTCATCATCAGTCTCGGCGATGCCGATGTTCCATCTGGCATCTATAAGATTTGACTGGCACTTTCTCAGGAACTGCTTCATCTTCCGATACTGTAATAATCGAATCCGAGAGACTGGATTTCTGAAGGGGTGTAAATATCCCTGCCGTCTACGACCACATTGCCTTTCATAGCCTTGCGGATACGGTCCCAGGCTGGAACCCTGAATTCTTTCCACTCGGTGACAAGAGCCACGGCATCAGCGTCCTGAACGCAGTCGTAAATGTCTTTTGCATAGATGACCCTGTCTCCGAGGTGGCGGTTGCGGCACTCGTCCATCGCTATAGGATCATAAACCTTGACGGTTGCTCCGGCTTCAAGCAGCAGTTCTGCCGTAATCACGGAAGGGGCCTCTCTCATATCGTCGGTTTCCGGCTTGAAAGAAAGTCCCCATAGGGCCACGGTTTTTCCCTTGAGGGTTCCCAAGGCCTTCTTGAGCTTGGCGAAAACTATCTTTTTCTGCTGCTGGTTCACTTCTTCCACAGCGCTGATAATCTTCATCTTGTAGCCATTATCCTTTCCTGTGCGTATTAGGGCCTTAACGTCCTTAGGGAAGCAGCTTCCGCCATAACCGCATCCAGGGTACAGGAACTTGCTGCCGATACGGGTATCGGCCGCCATTCCGGCTCTTACTTTCTGGACATCGGCTCCGGTGATCTCGCACAGGCGGGCTATCTCGTTCATGAAACTGATGCGGGTTGCAAGCATCGAGTTTGAGGCATATTTGGTCATCTCGGCACTCATGATGTCCATGAAGATTATCCTGTATTTGGACATCTGGAACGGCTTGTAAATCTTCTCCATAAGATGACGGGCCTTCTCCGATGAAACTCCGACCACAACCCTGTCTGGAGACATGAAGTCCTTTATAGCAGCGCCTTCTTTCAGAAACTCCGGATTGGAGGCGACGTCGAATTCAACCTTTGCGCCTCTCTTTTCCAGTTCCTCCTCAACCTTGCGGCGCACCTTGACGCTGGTACCGACAGGAACGGTGCTTTTAACTACAAGAAGCGTATATTTCTTTATGTTCTTTCCGAACTCCGAAGCCACGTTCAGAACATAGCTGAGATCCGCGCTTCCATCTTCTCCCGGAGGGGTTCCTACGGCTACGAATACAACGCTCAGACTATCCAGCACACTTGCCAGGTCTGTTGCGAAATGCAATCTTCCCTTCTTTGAATTTCTCTGGACAATTTCCTGAAGTCCAGGTTCATAGATTGGAATCTGACCATTCTGAAGCTTTTCTATTTTCTTCTTGTCTATGTCTATGCAGGTTACGTTCATTCCCATTTCAGAGAAACAGGCTCCCGTAACAAGCCCGACATAACCGGTTCCTACTATTCCGACATTCATATCTTTTGTCTGTTTTTTAGCAACATCTTTTTGAGCAGCCGGCACAAAGGGTATCTTCTCCCCTCAGCCTTTTCTCCACCAGATGGGAAAGCCTCTCCCGGAGCTCCGGATGGGCCACTTTTTCGAGCACCGTACCGGCAAAGGCCTGCTGCTGGAGGATTCTGGCTTCCTTTTCGCTGATTCCACGGCTGCGCATATAGAAAAGTTCCTCGTCGCCGACACTTCCGGCCGTACTGCCGTGTGAGCACTTTACATCATCTGCATATATGACCAGATGGGGATCGCTGGAAGCCCTGGCGCTTTCGGATATCAGGAGGTTATTGTTTGCCTGATATGCTTCCGTCTTCTGGGCGGCCGGGCTGACAACCACCTCTCCCTCAAACCTGGACCTTGAATTGCCATCAAGGATTCCTTTGAAAAGCTGGCTGCTGACGCTCTCCCCGGCGTTGTGGACAAGCACCACATCCGTATCCACAATCTGCTGTCCATCTGCAAGATACAACCCATTAAGATTGCACGTGGCCTTTTTCCCTGCAATCAGGGAATGTATCCTGTTGGTAACATTTCCGGCGTGGAGCGTAACAATATTCAGGCTCAGCGACGCTTCTTCTTCCAGTCTTATCCTGTAGTCCGATTCGTGCCTTGAAAGCGAATTCTCGTTCTGCATCACCACAAGGTCCAGACTCGCTCCCCGGCAAACGTGGATTTCTATCTGTCCCTTTGTGGAAAATCTTTCCTGACCGACGGTGTGGGAACACAGAACCACATTGTATTTGCCTTCCGGAGAGCATTCTATCACTGTTCTTTCCGAAAGCGGGGAAGGAGACACCCGGACGGATATAACCTGGGTGATTTCTTCTCCATTCGGTTTGATGATTGTGGCCTTCAGAGAGGATTCCGCATCCCTCGGGGCATAGTGGATCCTTTCCACCCTGGTGCTGATTCCGAAATCCGCGGAACAGTCCAGAGAAGAGACGTTTTCAAAAGGAAGGCCTTCCGGAACACCGTCCCAGACAAAGAACTTGCGGGCTCCTGTCAGGGGAACGCTGCAATCGAAAAGCTGTTTCTTTGGTATGTACCTGAATCCTTCCATCTGTCTTTATTCAAATTCCTCGTAGCCGTGAGCCTCTACCTCGGCGGCAAGTTCCTTGCCCGCTGTCTTTACAATCCGTCCCTTATAGAGCACGTGTACCACATCGGGAACTATATAATCCAGAAGCCTCTGGTAATGAGTTATCACCACAAATGCATTTTCTGCCGTCTTGAGGCGGTTGACCCCGTTTGCAACTATGCGGAGGGCATCCACGTCGAGGCCGCTGTCCGTCTCGTCAAGAATGGCAAGCCTCGGTGAAAGCATAGCCATCTGGAAAACTTCGTTACGCTTTTTCTCTCCTCCGGAAAAGCCCACGTTCACACCTCTGGACGAGAAGGAAGGATCCATCTCCACATAAGCCATTTTCTCCCTCATCATCTTCAGGTATTCAGCGGCGCTCAAAGGCGGAAGGTTTTTCTGGCGGCGATGTTCATTTACCGCTGTCTTCATAAAGTTGACATTGGTAACTCCCGGTATCTCAACTGGATATTGGAACCCAAGGAAGATTCCGGCCCAACTTCTTTCTTCCGGACTCATCTTCAGAAGATCCTGCCCGAGATATGTTACGCTGCCCTCTGTAACGGTGTAGTTGGAGTTACCCGCAAGCACCGCGCTGAGGGTACTTTTTCCGCTGCCGTTCCTTCCCATTATCGCATGCACCTCGCCTGGCCTTATGACAAGGTTTATCCCTTTGAGAATTTCCTTGTCGCCGATGCGGGCGTGCAGATTTTTTATTTCAAGAAGATTTTCCATTTCTGTCTATTTTTTTTCTTTGGCCCATTTTTCCTCAACCTGCCGCCTCAGGTCAATGTAATGCTGCTTCCGATACATCTTCAGCCAGGTGAGGAAACCTCCGATGGCCAACAGGAAGTACAGGGCGTAAACAAGCGTCATAAGACTCAATCCCAGACGGTAGCAAAGGATGATATTTAAACTGTTGGCGACCAGCCAGCACACCCAGCAGTCCAGTTTTTTCTGTGCGCTCAGAAGCTGTGCCATAAGCACCGTTCCCAAAATGAACGCATCGAAGTATGGCATCTTTGCCGGAGCCGGGAACAGGGACGGGATCCAGACATCCACCCTTGAGAGGATATATCCCCACACAAATGTGAATATGAGAATGATGGCAGCCACCACGCTTCTCTGGCCGAAATTGAAGGTGGTTACCTTGAGTCTGGATTTCTCATCCTTTTCGTCATCGTGAGGATGGGTCCATCTGTAATGCCCGAAAAAGTTAATGGCCAGGGAAACGGGCTGGAGCATCATGCTGGAGTAAGCCCGTGTCTGGTAAAACATCAGGAACAGTACGATGTTGTAAATGTATCCCACCCAAAAATTAGCCACCTTGCCCTTGACGGCAAGCAGGACGCATAGCAGTCCGCAAACCGTGCTTGTAACTTCCAGGGAGCTGATCCGCTGGCCTAAAAACTCGAACAGCACGTTATCTATGCTGAACCAGTTGACTAACATCTGCAGATATTCTTCTATCATAACAATCATCCTATGCTGCCCTCAAGAGAAACCTGGAGAAGCTTCTGAGCCTCCACGGCAAACTCCATCGGCAACTTGTTTAGCACGTCACGTGCATATCCGTTAACAATAAGCCCCACGGCATCTTCTTGTGTGATACCTCTTTGCAGACAGTAAAACAGCTGGTCTTCACCGATCTTGGAGGTTGTGGCCTCGTGTTCTATGATTGCCGTAGGATTTGCGCTTTCTATATGCGGGAAGGTGTGGGCCCCACATTTGGAACCCAGCAGAAGGCTGTCACACTGGGAATGGTTCCTGGCCCCTGTTGCTCCAGGCAGAACTTTCACCATACCGCGGTAACTGTTCTCGCTGCAACCTGCGGAAATACCCTTGCTCACGATACGGCTGCGGGTATTCTTCCCGATGTGAATCATCTTTGTTCCGGTATCGGCCTGCTGGTAATTGTTGGTTACCGCCACGCTGTAAAACTCGCTGACGGAATTGTCCCCCTTGAGTATGGTGCTCGGATATTTCCAGGTTATCGCCGAGCCGGTTTCCACCTGAGCCCAGAAGAGACGGGAATTCGAGCCCTCACACAAACCCCTCTTGGTCACCAGGTTATAGATTCCACCCTCTCCGTTCTTGTTTCCCGGATACCAGTTCTGGACCGTGGAATATTTAACCTCGGCATCCTGTTTTACCACAATCTCCACCACAGCCGCGTGAAGCTGGCTTTCGTCTCTCTGAGGAGCCGTACAGCCTTCAAGATAGCTTACGTAACTACCCTCGTCGGCGACAATGAGCGTCCTCTCGAACTGGCCCGTTCCAAGAGCGTTTATGCGGAAATAGCTGGAAAGCTCCATCGGACAGCGGGTGTTCTTTGGAATGTAGCAGAAACTTCCGTCTGAGAAAACCGCGGAATTCAAGGCGGAAAAATAATTGTCACCGACAGGAACAACGCTTGCCAGATACTTGCGGACAAGGTCCGGATAATCCCTTACTGCCTCTGAGAAGGAGCAAAAGATTATGCCCTTCTCGGCGAGGGTTTCGCGGAATGTGGTCTTTACTGATACGGAGTCGAATACGGCATCGACCGCCACGCCTCCCAGCACATTTCTCTCCTTGAGCGGAATGCCTAGCTTCTCGAACGTGGCTTCCAGCTCCGGATCCAGCTTGTCAGCCGTTTTCTTCTTGGGAGCGGCGAAATAGATTATATCCTGATAATTAATCTGGGGAAGCTTGAGATGACCCCAGGAAGGAGTTTCCATCGTAAGCCATTTGCGGAAAGCCTTCAGGCGGAATTCCAGCATCCACTCCGGTTCCCCCTTTCGCTGAGAAATATGACGGATAATATCTTCGTTCAAACCCTTTGGAGCAAATTCCTGCTCCACATCGGTGACGAAGCCTTCCTTGTATTCCGACGAGGCTACTGCCTTCAATATTTCCTTCTGACTGCCCATAGGGCCACAAAGATAGTATTTTCGCACGATTTGCACTATATTTGTCTTATGGCAAAGAAGAAAGAAATCACCCGTACGGAAATTAAGGAGCTCGGAAGGATCAAGACTCTGGACCGGCTCTTTGAAAAAAGCAGCTTCAAGAATTCCAGAACCACATTCATCCCTCCCGTCAAGGGCGGCGGTGGTGTAGTTACCGTAAACTCCCTCATGCTGGAGGGAGTGGACTTCGACCTTACCTACACTCCGGTAAAATATCTCGGATACAAGGCGGCCGTCCACGCCATGGGCTATCTCTATGCCCGTTGCGCAAAACCTTGCGCCCTGAATTTTTCCATCGGGGTTTCTTCAAAGTTCAGTTTTGAGCATATTGACTGGCTCTGGGCCGGTATCCAGGCTGCGGCAAAACTCCATTCTGTGGAAAACCTTACCCTGGATCTGGTTCCGAGCATGAGCGGACTTATGATCAGCTGTGGCGCGACTGGAAATCTTCTGTCGCCGGAGAACACAAAGGAAACAGCTCCGAATTCCCTTATATGCATCAGCGGAAACCTTGGCAGCGCCTGTATGGGATTCTATGTCCTGGAAAGAGAGAAGGCTGCATTCACCGGAACCCAGCCTCAGCTTGAAAAGTATAAATATCCTCTGGGGCAGTATCTTACACCTGATATCGAGCCATCCGTCCTGGACAGTTTCAAGGAGACGGGCATCTGGCCTACTGCCGGATATTTTCTGACCAGGGGTCTCGGCGATGCCGTAAAGCAGCTTGAGCGTGATCACTCTTGTGGGGCCAATATCTTTTTGGACAAGATTCCGGTAGCCCCGGAAGCCAGGATGGTGAGCGAGGAAATCGGAATAGATATGGCTACAGCAATTATAAACGGCGGTGACGATTACCGTCTGATGTATGTCTTCCCTCTGGAAGCTCACGAGGCCATACGCAAGGAACTGCCTTGGCTGGAAGTTATCGGCCATACCGCAAAAGAAGGCTGCCACCTGGTAAGTCCAGATGGCAACTATCTCGAAATCAAAGCCCAGGGTTGGGACTAACCCCCTAGAACAGGGACAGGTTAACGTTACCTTTGTATTTCAGACCCATCTTGTCAAATTCCTTGAGAAGGGCATTGTCCACTTCCACAAGGAATTTTGTGTCATAGTCCAGGCTGAATCCTTTTTCCTTCTCAACGATTTTCATCTTGACCGGAGTCTTGCCCACACCTTCGCTGTTTGCCTTGGAGTGATGCTCCTTGATAAGTTTTATGAGATCTGTGCGGAACTGCTTGTCTATCAGATTGGCCGGAATGATGATTTCCAGAGACTGCAGTCCGCTTGCCTTCACGTTGGCAAGCAGGCGGATGGACTCGATCTTAGGCGAAGGAGACGGATCCTGAGGGCCGCGCCTTCTGATTTTCAGCTTTATGAAAACGGCATTCCCGTCCTTGATGTAGTTCATGTTGCTCTCGTAAGCCTTGCCGAAAAGGGTGATATTTACACTCGACGAGAAGTCTTCCAGGGTAAAGCTGCAGAAAGGACTTCCGGATTTTGACACCCTCTCGTTGACGTTGGTAACGAGTCCTCCTATGAAATAATCCTGGTTTTCATCTATCTGATAATCGGAACCGAGCTTGAGTCTTTCTGATATTTCCCCAGGAGTCGCAGTGCAGAAATTTTCCAGTTCAAACTTGAAAACGTCCAGAGGATGGGATGAGATGTACATACCCACAAGCTCCCTTTCCTTTTTCAGGAATTCCATCAGGTTCATCTCGCCCGCTCTCGGCGGAATCTCCGGTTTCGTAAGCTGGAATCCCTCATCCTGGTCGCCGAACAGAGAGTCTATGCTGCTGTCCATGGAGTTATAGTCCTGGACATATCTCATCAGGGAATCAAGGAAAATCTCGCCTTTGCGGTTTTCCATAAAATACTGGTCCCTGCGGATATCCGGGAAGGATGAATCAAAAGCCCCGGCATAAGCCAGATTCTCCATGGTCTTGCGGTTGATGCTCTTTGGGCAGGCCCTTTCCACAAAATCAAAGACATCCTTGTACGGAGCATGTGAGACAATATCCTCAGCGATCTGGGAGCCCAGACCCTTGATGGCGGCAAGACCGAACCTTATTTCGTTGTCTCCGGTTACGGTAGCGTTAACCCCTCCTTCGTTCACATCCGGCCCCAGAACATTCAGCCCCATTCTCTTGCATTCGTCCATAAGGACCGTTATCTCCTTGGTGTCGGCGGAATTCTTGGTAAGGTTGGCGGCCATGAATTCTGCCGGATAGTGGGCTTTCATATAGGCTGTCAGATAGCCTATCCAAGCATAGCACGTAGAGTGTGATTTATTGAATGCGTACTTTGCAAATTCCTTCCAGTCATTCCATATTTTCTGGAGAACCTCCTTCGAGAATCCGTTCTCAACTCCGTTGGTGAGGAACTTCTCCTCCAGGACCTCCATTTTCTTCAGGTCTTTCTTTCCCATCGCCTTTCTCAAGGTATCGGCCTGACCTTTGGTAAACTTGGAGAGTTTCTGGGAAAGCAGCATCACCTGCTCCTGATAAACGGTAACTCCATATGTGTCTGAAAGGATCTCCTCCATTTCCGGGAGCTCGTAGGTGATTGGCTCCTTGCCGTTTTTCCTGGCGACGAAATTCGGGATATACTGCATTGGCCCCGGACGATATAGGGCGTTCATCGCTATCAGATCCTCAAACCTTGAAGGATGAAGTTCCCTCAGCCATTTCTGCATTCCCGGACTTTCAAACTGGAAAGTGGCTACGGTATCTCCCCTTCCAAACAGCCGGAATGTAGCCTTGTCATCCAGCGGCACGGAATTTATGTCGATATCTATTCCTCTGTGTTTCTTTATGTTTGCCAAGGTTTCCTTGAGGATGGACAGGGTCCTCAGCCCCAGGAAGTCCATCTTGAGCATTCCCACATCTTCTATCCTGGTTCCTTCATACTGTGAAATCCATCCTTCCACACCCCTTGCCATGGCTACCGGTATATGCTCCATAAGATTATGCGGACCTATGATCACGGCACAGGCATGTACTCCGGTCTGGCGGATGGTTCCTTCCAGCTCCCTGGCAAAATGGAGGGTTTCCCTAACCTTAGGGTCGGAGGAAGATTCGTATTCCTTGCGGAAATCCTCCACGAATTTCAGACAGTTCTCGAAGTTCGGCTTGTAGTCCTTATCTCCTTCCTGGAATGCCCTGGTCGGCACCATTGCGGCAAGCTTGTTTGAGATTGGAAGAGGAAGGTCCTCTATCCTGGCCACATCCTTTATGGCCTGTTTGGTCGCCATCGTGCCGAATGTCACCACGTGGCTCACGTGATCCTTACCGTATTTTTCCTCCACATATTCGTACACCTCACCCCTTCTTTCCTCCTCGAAGTCTATGTCTATATCCGGCATCGATATTCTGTCGGGATTAAGGAAACGCTCAAACAGGAGGTCATACTTAATCGGGTCCATATTGGTGATTCCCAGGCAGTAAGCCACGACACTGCCGGCAGCTGAACCTCTTCCCGGCCCTACCCAGATACCCTTGGACCTGGCATGGTTGATAAAGTCGTGGACGATGAGGAAGTAGTCCGGGAATCCCATTCCGCGGATGGTGTCCAGCTCAAAGTCTATCCTTTCCTGAATGCTCGGAAGAATGTTTCCGTAACGCTTTGCGGCTCCTTCCATAACCAGGTGGCGCAGATAGGCGTTAGAATCTTCAAATTCTGCCGGAATGTCAAAGTGCGGAAGAATGTGCGGAATGTCAATCTCATACCTCTCCACCTTGTCTGCCACCTCCAGAGTGTTGGAGATAACCTCCGGATGTCCCCAGTTGATCTCGGCCATCTCGTCTCCGCTTTTCATATACTCTTCCTGGGTATAGTGGAGCCTTCCGGGATCGGTGAGCTTGCTGGCCGTATTTATGCAGATGAAAAGGTCGTGGGCCGGGCCGTCTTCCTTCTTTACAAAGTGGCAGTCGTTGGTGGCAACGCACTTTATCCCAAGCTGCGCCGCCATTGAATACAGAACCGGATTCACCTTCTGCTGTTCCTCGAACACTATGTTGCTCTGCCCCGGAACCTTGCAGTTATGGTTCTGGATTTCAAAGTAATAATCCTCACCGAAGAGATTCCTGTACCACAGGGCTACGTCCATTGCCTCCTGCAGGTTTCCCCTAAGGATTGCCTGCGGCACCTCTCCGGCCAGGCAGGCGCTGCAGCAGATCAGCCCCTCGTGATACTTCCGGAGAAGTTCCCGGTCCACCCTGGGACGGTTGTAGAAACCCTCCGTAAACCCCAGGGACGACAGTCTCATCAGATTGTGATAGCCGGTAATGTTCTTTGCAAGAAGAATAAGGTGATAGGCACTTCTCTTGTCCGTATAAGCTTTCTTGACAAAACGGCTTTCAGGAGCTACATACACCTCACATCCCACTATGGGCTTGAGAGTTTTGCCGGTCTTCTTCTCGGCTTTCTTTACGGCATCCAGGAAATCCTTTACTCCATACATCACGCCGTGGTCCGTAAGGGCCATCGCCGGCATGTCCAGCTCCATCGCCCTGGCTATATAATCCTCTATCTTTCCCATTCCGTCCAGAATGGAATAGTGGCTGTGAAGGTGCAGGTGAACAAAAGGAGTGCTCATCGATCGTTTTCTGTTTTCAGGTTATTCTTTTACCAACACTTTTCCGGTCATTTCCTCTGGCTGTGGTATTCCCATAAAGTGAAGGATGGTCGGGGCTATATCGCAGAGCCTTCCGTCTTCCACTGTTTTTACATCATTGTCCACGACAACAAACTGGACAGGGTTCAGGGAGTGGGCGGTGTTCGGAGTTCCGTCTTCGTTTACCGCATAATCGGCATTGCCGTGGTCTGCGGTAATGAGTACAGAATAGCCCATCTTGCGCGCCTCTTTCACAACCTTTCCGACCAGATTGTCTATGGTCTCAACAGCCTTGCAGATAGCCGGATACACTCCAGTGTGGCCGACCATATCTCCGTTTGCGAAGTTGAGGATTATCATATCTTCCTTGCCGGTGCGGATTGCCTCAATGAGTTTCTCGGCGACTTCCGGAGCGCTCATTTCCGGCTGAAGGTCGTAGGTTGCAACCTTCGGGGAAGCAACCAGAATCCTGTCCTCGTTTTCGAACGGCTCTTCCCTTCCGCCGTTGAAGAAGAAGGTAACGTGGGCGTATTTTTCTGTCTCGGCGATGCGCAGCTGTCTCTTTCCGGCCTCGGCGACAACTTCTCCCAGAGTCTTATGCACGTTTTCCTTGTCAAAAAGTATGTGAAGGCCCTTGAACTGGTCATCGTATGGAGTCAAGCAGCAGTAGTAAAGCGGAATGGTGTGCATTCCCTCTTCCGGCATGTCTTTCTGAGTTAAAACAGAGGTCATTTCACGAGCCCTGTCGTTACGGAAGTTGAAGAAGATGACAGCGTCGTTTTTCTTGATGGTGGCAACAGGCTTGCCGTTTTCCACAATGCATATCGGCTTTATAAACTCGTCTGTAACTTCCTGGTCATAAGATGCCTGGATACCTTCCTGCGCGGAAGTGAAAGCCGCTCCCTTGCCTTCGGTCAGAAGGTCGTAGGCTTCCTTGATCCTGTTCCATCTCTTGTCGCGGTCCATCGCGTAGAATCTTCCGCACACGGAAGCCACCTTGCCGCAGCTTTCCTTCATGTGCTCTTCCAGCTCGGCGACAAAACCTTTTCCGCTACGAGGGTCGGTGTCTCTTCCGTCCATGAAGCAGTGGACATAAACCTTCTCCAGGCCGCACTCCTTTGCTGTATCCAGAAAGCCGAAAAGATGCTCCAGCGAACTGTGGACTCCGCCTCTTGAAACCAGACCCAGGAAATGCAGGGCGTGGCCTTCTTTGGCATATTCCATCACAGCTTTGATCTCCTTGTTTTCCAGCATCTTGTGCTCACGGCAAACTTTATTGATCTTCACCAGGTCCTGATATACAACCCTTCCTGCGCCGATATTCAGGTGCCCTACTTCGGAGTTTCCCATCTGGCCGTCCGGAAGGCCCACATCCTCTCCGCAGGCCATTAGCTGCGAGTGTGGGTATTTTTCCCTCAAGGCGTCAATATTCGGCTGTCCCTGGGTATATATAGCGTTAGACTTGTCACATCTTCCCAATCCCCATCCATCGAGGATCATAAGCAAAACTTTCTTTCCCATATTCTATTTCTTTGACTTCTTTGTTTTCTTCTTTTTAGCCGGAACTTCTTCGGAGAATACTCCGTAGTTTTCCATTTTATCTTCCTCCGGAATCACCAGGGAGAAATCTATGTTCTTCTGCTCGAGGGAGGCACGCTCTACCTTGACCTTAACCTTGTCGCCGAGCATAAACTTTCTTCCGGAAGACTTTCCATAAACGCAGAAATTCTTTTCGTCAAACTGGTAATAGTCGTCCGTAAGTTCCCTAAGGGCAACCATTCCCTCGATATGGGTAGGCTCTACCTGGACATATATTCCCCATTCGGTAACGCCGCTTACGGTGCCATCATATACCTGCCCAATGCGGTCTTTCATATACTCGGCCATCTTGTACTTGACGCTGGAACGTTCTGCCTCCGTGGCTATCTGCTCCCTCTGCGAAGAGTGCTGGCAGTATTCCTCGAAGGCCTGCTTGTCAGCGCTCTTTTCGCCGGCAAGATAGCGGGAAAGAAGGCGGTGAACCATCATGTCCGGATATCTTCTGATAGGAGAGGTAAAGTGTGTGTAGTACCTGAATCCCAGACCATAGTGTCCTGTGTTGTCTGTAGAGTACTGCGCCCTTGCCATGCAACGGAGAGCAAGCAGTTCTATGGTGTCGCATTCCGGTTTTCCGTGAACCTGCTCAACGAGTTTGTTAAGGCTTTTGGCCAGCTGGCCCGGAGTTTCGGCCTCCAGCTTGTATCCGAAATACTTGACAAAGGTCTTGAGTTCGGCCACCTTCTCCATGTTAGGCTCGTCGTGGATACGGTAAACGAATGTAGGAGCCTGCTTGCGGATGGCTGTGGCCACATAGGTTGCAACTGCCTTGTTGGCAAGAAGCATATATTCCTCGATAAGCCAGTTGGCGGACTTGGTGATTTTCTGCACAACGTCTACCGGTTTTCCGGTTTCATCCACGAGAACCTTCATCTCCGGCCGTTCGAAACTGATTGAGCCTTCCTGGAATCTCTTCTTCCTGAGCACGGAAGCCAGTTTATGGAGTTCCAGCACAGCGGTTATCACTTCCTGGGACGGAATCTTCCCTTCCGGCATCACCGGAGTATAAGATGTCATATCCCCATTGTTGTCTATGATCTGCTGGGCTTCCTCATAAGCAAACCGGAACGCAGAGCAAATAACGCTTCTGCCGAACCATTGGCTGTAAACCTTACCCGCGGCATCCATCTCGAAAATCGCCGAGAAACAAAGCTTGTCCTCATCCGGCCTCAGAGAACAGAGATTGTTTGACAGGGCCTCCGGCAGCATAGGTATGGTCCTGTCTACCAGATAGACGGAGGTAGCTCTGGCATAGGCTTCCTTGTCCAGGACGGACTGCGGCCTGACGTAATACGACACATCCGCAATGTGGATTCCTATTTCAAGATGACCGTTCGGCAGAACCTTGTAGGAAACCGCATCGTCGAAATCCTTGGCGTCCGCCGGATCTATGGTGAATATGCATTCCTTGCGCAAGTCTTTCCTTCCCTCCAGATCCTTGGCTGTGATTTTCTTTGGAATCTTTTCCGCCTCAGCCTCCACCTCGGCCGGGAACTTGTACGGAAGACCGTATTCGGAGAGAATGGCGTGCATTTCCGTATCGTTATCTCCAGGCTTTCCGAGAACGTCCACAATCTCCCCCACCGGAGTCTGGAATCCTCTCGGGAATTCCTTTACCAGAACAGCTACCTTCATACCCTGCCATTCCTTCTGGACAGAGTCGTAAGGAACCTCCACGTCATAAGGCATGCTCTTGTTCTCGATAATCACCCAAGCGTGCTTCCCGGTAATCTGCAAAAGCCCAACCCAAGGTCGTGTAGAACGCTCGACAACACAAATAACCTCACCCTCATTTCCTTTCTCTTCGTTTTTCTTGAGGATGGCAACCCGCACCTTGTCGTTGTTCAGGGCGCCCCTCATCTTCCCTATTGGAATGAATACATCCTCTCTCTGGTCTCTCTTTGCGCCCGGGCGCGCGTCCTCCTTCGGAGCCATACGTACGAAACCGTATCCTCCGGAAGCTATTTCAAGAATTCCTTCTATTTCTTCTATTGCCCGCTTTCCGTGCGGATGCAGGCCCGCTGCCCTTCTCTCTGCATCCCTTCCCATTGTCATTCCGGAGCGGCGGCGGGACTTCTTCATCCCGTAAACCGCTGATTTCTTTCTGGAAGATACAGCATTGCCTTTTCTGTTTCTCTTGCTCATTTCCTTGTGTTGGTTTTTATATGTGCAACCACAAATTTAAGAATTAAAAAAAGAAAAGGGGAAGAATCTTCCCCTTTTCTGAAAATAATTCTCAACTCGTTGATTCTTACTTCTTTGCGAGCTTATCCTGTTTCTTGGCGTTAAGGTCGTACATAACAGGAGTTGCAATGAATACGGATGAGAATGTACCTACGATAACACCGATTGCCAGGGCTACTGCAAATCCACGGATTGTATCTCCGCCGAAGATTGCGATTGCCAGCAATACAACCAGGGTTGTACCTGAGGTGTTGAAGGTTCTTGCAAGAGTGCTGTTAACCGCACCGTTGACATTATCCTTGAGAGTTCTCTTAGGATAGAGTTTCTTGTACTCACGGATACGGTCGAAGATAACCACGGTATCGTTGATAGAGTAACCGATGATTGTCAGCACTGCTGCAATAAATGTCTGGTCAACGTCCAGGGTGAACGGCAGCACTCCGGTAAAGATTGAGTAGAAACCGATCACGATGATGGCGTCGTGAGCAAGGGCGGCAACACCGCCGGCTCCCCAAGACCAGTTGGAGAATCTTGCGGCAATGTAGAGGAAGATAGCCACCAGCGCGATGATAACGGCGTAAGTACCCTTACGTTTCATATCGTTCGCGATGGTAGGACCAACCTTGTCGGAACTTACGATTCCGTTAGGATTGTCCACCGTTGTCGTGAACTGCTCCTGGCTGAGGTGCTTGTCAAAGAACTCGCTTCCGTTGAGGGCGTTGTAGATCTTTGACTCAACCTCCTGGTCTACTTCCTGTGAATTGTCGTTGATCTTGTACTTGGTGGTAACCTTCATCTGGCTTCCTGAACCAAACTGCTTAACCTCGACGCTCTCTCCGAATTCGGCCTCGACGGCTTTTCTAACCTGCTCGGCAGAAACCATCTTGTCGAATCTGAGAACGTAGGTGCGGCCTCCTGTAAAGTCAACTCCGTATGAGAATCCTCTTCCGAAGATGAAGAACAGGCAGATTGCAATCACGGCAGCTGCAAGAACGTAGGTGAACTTCCTCATTCCGATGAAATCGAAATGTGTGTTGGTAAGGAAGTTGCGTGTGAGCTTACCCTCGAAGGAGATCTTCTTGTTCTTTGCAAGGCGACCCTCGAAGTACAGTCTGGTAATGAAGATGGAGGTTATCAGGGAGGTAATGATACCTATGATCAGGGTTGTTGCGAATCCCTGGATAGGACCTGTTCCGAATACAGCCAGAACGATACCTACGATGATGGTCGTGATATTACCGTCGAGGATTGCGGAGTAAGCGTTGCTGTAACCGTCCTTGATAGCAAGGCGAAGCTGCTTTCCGCTGCGGAGTTCCTCCTTGATTCTCTCATAGATGATGACGTTGGAGTCCACCGCCATACCCAAGGTCAGAATCAAACCGGCGATACCAGGAAGTGTCAGAACCGCTCCGATGGAGATAAGTGCTCCAATCAGGAAGATCACGTTGCAGATCAGTGCGATGCAGGCTGCAACACCGGCTCCTCTGTAGAAGAACAGCATGTACAGCAGTACAAGAATGAACGCGATCAGGAACGAGAACATACCGGCGTTGATGGATTCCTTACCGAGGGAAGGTCCAACTACCTGCTCCTGAAGAATTGTTGCAGGTGCCGGAAGCTTACCGGACTTGAGCACGTTGGAAAGGTCTGTGGCCTCTTCGAAAGAGAATTTTCCGGAGATTTCACTTCTACCTCCTTCAATTGGCTCGTTTACGTTAGGATAGGAATAAACCATTCCGTCCAGGACAACGGCTACGCTTCTGCCGACGTTGTCTGCGGTGATTCTTGCCCAGGTTCTTGCACCATCCGGGTTCATTGCCATGCTTACGGTAGGATAACCGCCCTGCTCTCTGTAGGAGATGCTTGCATCGGTGATGCAGCTTCCGTCCAGAGGAGCCTTTCCGTCTCTCTGGGAGTTCTTGATGGCAACGAGTTCAAAGTAAGTCTCTGCATTGTCCGTTGGTTTTACGCTCCACATAGGAACCAGGTCAGCCGGAAGGACGGCCTTTACCTGAGGCATGCTCAGATATTTGTTAACCATTGCGGTATCCTTGTAGTGTACAACTCCCAGACAAGCACCTCTCTGATAAGGGCTTGGACGAAGAATGGCAAGAAGCGGATGGCTCTTTGCCAAAGCGGCCTCGTTTGCGAGGGAATCAGCAGAACCGATTTCCTTCTTTACGGCCTCTGCCAGTCCACCCTCAGCCTTTTCTGAAGCTGTGGTGTCAGCCACCTCATTCTGAGCCTCCTCGGCGAGAAGGTCTCTCAGGATGGCGTCAGCCTCGTTGATGGAGCTGCTAACCTCGGAAAGTTCGTAAGTAGGCCAGAACTCAAGGGATGCTGTTCCCTGGAGGAGCTTTCTTACACGCTCCGGCTCCTTAACGCCAGGAAGCTCTACCAGAATTCTTCCGGAACTTCCCAGTCTCTGGATGTTAGGAGCGGTTACTCCGAAACGGTCGATACGGCTGCGGAGCACCTGGAAGGAGTTGGAAATTGCACTCTCGGCTTCCTGACGGATAACGTCAATAACCTGATCGTCTGTGCTTTCTGTCTTGATCTTATCTCTCATCTCATAGGTGGAGAAGATGGAGGACAGTTTCTTTCCGCCGCCAAGCTCTTTCCAAGCCTGTGCAAACAGGGTTATGAAATCCTGGCGTTTCTCAACCTCATCCTTGGTGGCCTTCTCAAGGGCCTTAACAAATTCCTCAGACTGGTTGTTGTTGCTCAGCGCCTTTACCAGATCCTTCAACTGCACCTGCATCATGACGTTCATACCGCCCTTCAGGTCAAGTCCCAGCTTGATCTCCTTCTCCTTGACCTCCTTGTAGGTGTTGTTCAAGAATACTTTCTGGTCTGCTATGGAATCCAGGTAATATCTGTTCTTTACTTTATTTACAGAGTCCAAGTAGTAAGCCTGGTCATCATCGGAGACCATTGCGAATTCCGGCTTGGCTTTCTCTGTCTCAATGGCTTTGGCTGCGTATTCTTCCGCCTTCTTCTCCTGATGTCTTGTAGCCCAGGTGAACGACAGCTGGTACAGACAGGCCAACAATATCAGGATTGCCAATACTCTAAAAAGCCCTTTGTTTTGCATTTTTAAAACTCATTTTTGATAATAGGCTGCAAATGTACAATTTTTTCGTTAAAAAAAAGTATTTCCGTACCTTTGCCAAGATGAAGAAAACCATATCGCTGACCATATTGCTGTTGGGCTGTCTATTTCTCTGCGACAAAACACCCGCCCAAAACCTGAGTGACGGAGCGCAGAAAAATGAGCGGCGGGCTGACTCTCTATACCGCAGATACGAGTTTGCCCGGGCGCGTGACATTTACGCCCAGATGGCCCAAACAGCCGAGGGCCAGGACAAAAACCGCCTGGAACTCAAATCAATAGCCTGCCAGAACGGCCAGGCGATGTTGCAATATGTTTCGTCTCCTACCATCGTGACCCGCAAGATCCAGGACAAAAAAGACTTCTATCTCTATTATCCTAAAATCAGCAGCGTGGGCCATTTTATCCACGCACCCCAGGGACTTCCTTCCACCAGCGACACACTTTACCTGCCGGAGGACAAGAATACTCTTTACTATAGTACAAAGAACAATTACGGAGACTGGGACATATTTATTACGCGTAAGCAGGATGACGGAACCTGGAGCGCTCCCGAAGCCCTTGGAAATACCGTCAACAGCAAGGGCAACGAGATATTCCCGTTCCTTTCTCCGGACGGAAAGCGTCTCTACTTCTCCTCCAACGGCCATTATGGGGCTGGCGGATATGACCTTTATGTAAGCGTATGGGACGAAGCCGACCAGAAATGGGGTCTTGCCCAGAATATGGGCTTCCCTTATTCCTCCCCGGGTGACGATCTGTTCTTCTATGTAACCCCGGACGGAAAATATGCCGCCTTCTCTTCCACCCGTTCCCTGGACGATCCCAATTCAAGGCTTTATAGCCCCTCAAGGATCATCAGCTATGTGGTGGATTACGAGGAAGAGCCCGTCAAGCACATAGCTACGTCTGAAGAGGCATATGAACTTTCCCGTCTCAGAAGCGGAAATGTATTGACCCAAAAACAAAGGGATTCCATCAACAACGCAGAAGTAGCCAAGGCCCTTGAGGGGGTTGAGAGAAAGAGCGGACTTGCCGAAATGGACTCTACCGCCCGCAAGACCACGGAGAGATATACTGCGGCAACCCAGAAATACCGCGCTCTGAAAGCCAGCCAGGAAAAGCTCCAGAGCAGCCAGGCTGCTTACAGAGACCTTTATTCTGACCTGACCGCAAGGATGTCTCAAAACCTCAGCGAAGAAGAAGCCTCCCTCAAGAGAGATTCCCTCCAGGCCATAAGCGACCTGATCGCACAGTCCGAGACGGCAGCCTATGCCGTAAGCCAGCAAATCCGGGAAGTTGAAAATGAAATCCACGCGATAGAATCCATTTTCATGTCCACCGGAGTTGTGGTTCCATCCAGCAATGCCTTCAAAAGCGCCGAGCAGCTGAAAGCCGAGGCGGAAACGGGAGTGGCCCAGGAAGAAGAGGAGAACATCGCGAATATGCTCTCCAACAAGTCCCAGGTTGAAAACAATGAAGATTTCAAGGTTGAAAGAATCCGCCCTAAGGTGGACCTTACCTTCAAAGTCCAGAAAAAAGGAATGCTTGTGGACCTCGAGGATTTCCCGGACGGCCTGATCTACCAGATTCGCTTCCTGTCTTCCTTAAAGAAACTCACGGAAACTTCCTTCAAGGGTCTCTCTCCGGTATTTGAAAGGCAGGCCAACGGCCGCTACACATATGCCGCCGGCGCCTTCCACAGTTATTCAGACGCATACCGCCAACTCTCACGGGTAAAGAAAGCAGGGTTCTCATCGGCGACGATAGTAGCCTTTGAAAACGGAGAGGCTATTCCTCTGGAAGTTGCCAGAAAGAAAGAAGCCCCAACCCCAAAAACAGCCGGCCAGAAGGGTAAGAAGGGTTCATATAATGTAGTGATCCTCAGCGATGAATCCAGTCTCGATCCCGATGTTATGAAACTTGTCCAGTCTTCCGGAAAAGATATTGCCAAAACCCCCGATGGAGGAAGCTTCAGGTTCATCTGCGGACCATTTTCATCCCAAAAGGAAGCGGACGAACTTTCTGTAAAGCTCCGGGCTGTTTCAGACAAAAAGATCTCCGTTGAAGCAGTTAATTAAAAAAATGTTATATTTGCAGTCCATTTGACTGAAACGCTTTCAGCACAAAACCCGGTGAGGTGGGAGAGTGGCTGAATCCAGCAGTTTGCTAAACTGCCGAACCGGTTTAACGGTTCCGCGAGTTCGAATCTCGCCCTCACCGCAAACCTAATTGATTTTCAATCAGTTGGGGTGTTTACGCACAGATTTACGCACGCTTTTTGTGTGCGTATTTTCTTTATGCCGGAATCGAACTCCAGCTTCCCCCTACCCTCTCTCTACCTTATTATATATCTCTCATGCCCTATTCTTATTCTTTTTTTCCTTATCTTTGAACTGATATCTGATGGTATCATAACATAAAGCGAAAGTGTTTTCGTTTGTCCCTTTTACAGAAATGTGGAAGTTTCAACAGACAGAAGGGCTACGAGGATTCCTTACGCTCGTGCATAGTCATGTCGTATCGTTATTCCAAAGACGATGCTCCATAACAGCCGAGTGTGAAGTATCAGTAGTTTATCTCTGTCAAGGTTCTTCCACAACCTCTGTAAGGGTAAATGAAATTGGCTTCACACTTTTTTTTAAATCGGCATTCAGAAGCCATTTGCCAACAATTCCATGTTTTATGAAGAAAGCTTTTTTGGTGTTTTGCGAAGTGTTTTCTTGGATTCTAATGATTTTAGGCGGATTAGCAGCACTCCCTCTTGGTGCTTATAACATTTGGGGAGGAATTGGTGGTGTTCTTGTCTTTATTTGGGGACTATTAATTTATCTTCAAACAAAGAAAGTAAGAAAACAGATGGCTAGCAAAGAAAGTCCTGTTAATATTATCGGTGGCATAGATACATCTGCAGATTCAGAAGAGACCCCTGAAACAGAAGCCAAAGAGATAAAAGAAGTTAACAATAATGGTAACCGGAAACGGCAAAATATTGGAATTTACATTTTTGTTGGTATTATCACTCTTTTCGCAATACTTATTGTTTTGGGGATTATCTTTTCAGGTGAAAGTAAGACAGAAATTAGTAAAAATGAACTCATCATTAGAAATCATATTAATAAACTAAAAACCGCTTTACCCAAAGTCGTAGTGCAGGATCCTGCTGTTATTAAATGGATAGATATATCATATCATTCCAATCTAAAAACAATTGAGAGCATCTTTGAATCCGATAATTCGGACATGCTTGAGTTTTTAATGTCCAAGTCGGAAAAGGATTCGCTTTATCTTTATTTATATCGGTATGAGATTTTCGAGGCTGATGATGAGACTAATAGATACCATAAAGCTATGCTTGAAGAAGGAGTCAATGAACGAATGACGTTCAAACTTAGGTTTAAAGACGGCCTTATTCTTGAATGTGGACATCGTGACTTTTCGGTAGAGTTAAATAAAAGAGCTTTAGAGCTATCAACAAAAGAGCCAGATAAGGCAAAGAGAATCGTTATTAATCATAATTTGTCCTCATATAATGAATCATTGCCTTTTAATGTAGGTGGAGGCAGTTTTTTAATATCCATTTACGAAGGATTAAATCCTCAGACTGGAGAGCCAACCTTTGTGTTAAAGCATCATATGGGGTCAGAAATAGATTTTGATTATATAAAGGAGAATGGCCGTGACCTTTTTCTGAATGAAGTTATAAAACTTACAGATTTGCTCGTTTTTTCAAGGGCTTACAAGATGGGGATCGGCTATTTGTTTTATAAACATGATCAAAAGGATTCTGTATTTGTTGGTTATTCCTATGAAGATTTGCTTCCATATTCAGAGGACGCATATCAATCCGTTCATCGGATTTATTAGTTAGCAAGCTCTATCATTAAATAGACAAGGCGAGGGAAATCTTATTATGCCCTCTCTTTCTAGGGGCTATTATTTAGATGGCTAGTGGAAAGACTGTGGATAGTACTTTTTATAAAATTGTTTAAAAGGTTCAATGGCATCCGCAAAAGACCAACAAGTTTTAGCATACCTATTTAATAGAATCGCTTTTAAAGTTATTGGCACGTTGTCTTCAGTGCTAAAATACTCCAACCCGTAGGCCTTGTATTCCTGTACGTCTCTTTGATGGCCGTGAGGATTATTTACATAGCATCGCTCATAAAACCAAAGCATTGATTTATTTTGATTGTCAGGGGTACTGCTATCAAAAGGGCAGGTTTCCTCACCTTTATAATATCTGCAACGTTTAATAGAACCTTTCATAAGTAATTTCAATTATAATGGATATTTCCTTTTTATTCTAGGGCGTGGAAACTGAACAACAACTTTGGGCTCACATGAGCACTTTGTAGCAACAGTATCGAAAGAGAGATTGTTCTTAGTAAGGGTTACACTCATTAGCATATTAGCCGCCAACCCTCTTTTCTCCAACTCCAAAAAGTCGTTCTTTTCTAGCCTATTAAATAGTATCAGCCCTAGAGCAGAGCGATATTCGACATAATACACATTGCTTTGCTGTCCACATCTTCTACAAATAGCTTTATCCTCTACTAGATGTCGGTCTAACATATTTGACATGAACTCCTTACATTTCTTATTCAAACATAAAGTTACAATATCCGGTTTGTGAAGCTTTTCCACAAGCCTAGGCAAATCTTCTAGGTTAACGTTATACTGAACTAAAACAATTCCGTTTTCCCTATAAAACTCCAATGTGCTTTCCTCTGGAGAATGAGTATACACAACTTCTAATACAACTCGGACCATTCCCGAATCATCCAACAAGGCAATATCTGGACGACAGACCTTCATATCATGCTCTACTGATATTGTTTTAGCACAACACAAAATATTCCCCGAATATGGCGTATTGCAGGCGCTACACCTCCAATCAACAACAAATGCTTTTTTATCTTTTAAGAAACCGTTTAATAATGTTGCGGTCTCTTTCTTAAAGACTGCGTGTAAAACCGATTCTGGATCACAATTGTGTCCCCCTCCTCCCTTATGTGCAAAATGAGGACAACGAGAACCCGATCCAGTTTTGCCACTATTCTTAAAAGTCAGCTCCTCGCCACATTCTGGACAGATATACTTATTTCCCCTAACAGCATCTTTAGCCAAGACAAGATTTCCTGACTTATCATATGCGATTTTTATTAATACATCTTTCATATTCTGCTTATTGTCATTTACTAACTTATCTCAGGATAGTTGGCCTCATACCATGACAATCCTGTTATTCTACTATTTTCTGCAAAAATATAACGTTATAATGACAACTCTTGTCAAAGCATTATATTTTTAAGAAAATAAATTGACGCAAGTTGTCAAAATCCAGAGATACCTTTGTTTTACCAATGGTCCATGGACAGTTTAAATAAATAAGATAAGTATATGATGGAAAAAAAGCAAAGAGCATGCAGGAGACAGATCTGGCAAAAAAGACAAGAGGATCTATTGAAAGACTTCAAAAAGATAATTGAAGTAATTGTCAAGAGGCACGAAGAGTTTATGTTAGAAGGAGTGCCCCAGGCTCTGGAACAGATGAGCTTAGAAGAATTCCAAAAGCTGACAGAGAGGATTAAAATAAAGAAAAAGGACATGCGAGATCTTGTTCTAGATAGATCTCCTAGAGAATGTTCTGATACTTGGGTATTACTTGAAATATCAAAAGATCTTACCCGTCAGATGACCCTTAAGGATTACAGAAGAATAGCAATAGAGGTGGCTATACTTAGAAAAAAGTATCATAGCTATGTAAGCGTTATAGAAACAATGAGAGATGATATACTGGCCTCCTATAAGGAAAAGGGTGAGGTTTCTCCGGCGACACTACCATTACTTCTGTCTACCGGATTATTAGATGGCACTACAGATTGGCACAACAATTCAGATTATATTTATGCACTTAACTTTAACAGAACCTCTTAAAAACAGGCTTCCTATAGTAATAGCCCTTCTGGTGTATGTGGCTTTTGTCGTGATAGATCTAGGATTGGGAGCCTTTGAGCCTAGGCATCTATACCTTTTTCCTCTGGCTTTGATTTGCTTCTTCCTGCCGATAATTGTACTAATTATTCTCCTAATAGCCCTAATCATTCTCCTTTGGATGAACGAAAATCTGGTGTGGACAATGATAGGTGCTTCTATCATATTAGCCGGAGTACTAGCAGCAATGAGAGTGTTATGAGATATACTCTGTTTTCGTACGATTCTGGAATTGTACGCGATTTTTGTACGAATCTGGAAATATCAAACAGGGCGGACAATCAATACCCATATATTTTTTGTACGAATCCAGAATCGTACAGGAATTATTTACGATCCTGGAGTTTTTTACGATTCTGGGGTTTTTTGTCCGTGATTGGAGACCAATATGATGATATGATTAAGCTGGTGACATTATTTTTAATAAATTTGTAGAATTAGATAAGCCCATGTCCGAAACTAAGTGTAATAAGGAATCTCTGACTTACATCAGCCTTTTCAGTTGTGCTGGTGTTGGATGTTATGGCTTTAAAGTTGAAGGTTTTTCTTGCATAGCCTCTGTGGAGATAAGTCAGCGCAGATTGGATGTTCAGAAATATAATCAAAAGTGCAAATATGACAGTGGTTATATATGCGGTGATATGACCTCCGACGCGACAAAACAACGCGTGTTTGCGGAGATTGAAAGGTGGAAGAAACATGATAAATTGAAGAAAGTGGGTGTCCTGATAGCAACTCCTCCTTGTCAAGGAATCAGTGTCCAGAATCATAAGAAAAAGAATGAGATCAACCGAAACAGCCTTGTTGTAGAGTCTGTAGAGATGGTTAACAGTATTCGCCCAAAAGTGTTTGTATTTGAAAATGTGATGGCGTTTGAAAAAACACTATGCATAACAAAAGATGAACAAATCAAGCATATTGGCGAATTTATTCGCGAGGCTCTTGGGGAGCATTACGTGATCTCTAGCCGTATTTTGAATTTTATGAACTACGGGGCTAATTCTTCTCGGACCCGTACTCTTGTTATTGGTGTTGATAAGGCCTATAAAGAAACCATTACACCTTACGATCTGTTTCCTGCTTATACAAAAGAAAAGACTCTTCGACAAGTACTCGA
>JAEEGF011830499.1_pt1 | contig 52601 bp, 47 predicted proteins | sample 9134171 | NCBI WGS metagenome assembly JAEEGF01 (sample SAMN16246542, study PRJNA631951) | gut metagenome | biome: gut microbiome; feature: rumen; material: AP-attached | host: Bos | place: Iran: Karaj | collected 2018-10 | reverse complement strand
CTTTCAGATCCCGAAAGCTGCGCAGCCTATTTTATGGAAAGACTCAGATACGAAAGCGAGGAACAGGTTTGGGCTGCCGCCTTTGATTCAAAGTTTTCGCTTCTTGCGGAAAAAATGCTTTCCTGCGGCATTTCAAATTCATCACTTATAACGCCAAGGGAGATATTCCGCTTTGCCATAGAACAAAGAGCGGTATCAATAATACTTGTGCACAATCATCCTTCCGGAGATCCAACCCCCAGCATGGAAGATATAGATCTTACTAAGCAGGTGAGTAAAGCAGGGGAGATAGTGGGCATTGCCCTTGCGGATCATATAATCATCGGAGACAACCGTTATTACAGCATGAAGGAATACGGCCACATGGGCTAGAGGAAACATGAAAAAGAAGATCAAAACACTTTTTAAAATTAAATATGTCCTGCTGGTCCTTACCATCATTCTTCTGGGCTCTATAGTGCTTACATATGCAAGGGGCGGTAATCTTTCGACCTATAAGAATGGTATCGTTTCCATATTCTCGCCCGCAAGAAATGCTGTTGCGGGCATCAGGAACGCGATCAACAATTCCGCCGAAGAAAAAAAGTCCAAGGAAGAACTTAGGGCTGAAAATGAAGAGCTGAGAACTGAAAACGAGAAGCTTAAAAGCATCATCGAAAAATATCAGACGGATATTTACGAACTTCAGGAGCTTAAGTCTTTGCTCGACCTTTCGGGCGAGTATTCGGCTTACGGAACGGTCGCAGCAAATGTCATAGGAAAGAACACAGGAAACTGGATATATGAATTTACGATAGACAAAGGAAGCGACGACGGCATAGAAATGTATATGAATGTTGTCGCAGACGGAGGTCTTGCCGGCCTTGTCACGGATGTCGGCAAAAATTACAGCGTCGTGACTTCGATACTCGCAGATGATATGAATGTTGCGGGAATATCGTCTACGACAAGGGATTCATGCATCGTCAGCGGCGATTTAGAGCTTCTTGAAGAAGGCAGGATCAGGATAATGTATGTCCATGGGGATGCCGATATAAAGGATTACGACAGGATAGTCACATCTACCACCAGCAACCGTTATCTTCCTCATATCCTCATAGGCTATGCACAAGATATTACGATGGACAATAATGAACTGACCAAATCGGGTTATCTTGTTCCGGCTGTGGATTTTCAGCATTTGGAATATGTTATGGTCATCAAACATGTAAAAGGAAAGAACAAGGAGTAGGGATGCTTAGGTTTTTCTTGAGTCTGATATTGATAGCCCTTTGCACACTTTTTCAGGGCAGTGTCATATCTATGATTCCGTATATAAATTCGACTCCCAATCTTCTTTTGATAGTTACTTTTTCTATAGGTATCTTAAGAGGCAGGGATGAAGGACTTTTATACGGCCTTTTATGCGGTATCGCCATGGATCTTGTAAGCGGCGGATACCTGGGATTTTATGCCCTGTTTTATATGTACCTTGGTTTTGGCTGCGGATTCCTTCATCAGCTTTTCGATGTGGACGTGCCGCTTGTTGCCGTCATACTTACGATACTGTCCGAGATACTTTATCACCTGTATGTTTTCCTTTTCAGATTCGTGATAAGAGGAAGACTTTCGATCTCATCTTATATTTCAAGCATTATCTTGCCGGAGATGATATTTACCATTGCCTTTGCCATCCTTCTTTACGGGATCATAGTTGCAATGAACATAGCGCTTGAAAAATATGAGCAAAGGAGTGCACTGAAGTTTGTTTAACGAGATACTGGGAATAATCAAAGATTTTCTGAGCCGGGTCATAAAGTCCCGGTTATTCCCCGTTATGATAATCTTTTGCCTGCTTTTCTTTGCACTCATTTTAAGACTGTTCAGACTTCAGATCATAGAATCAGAACAGCATCAAAAGGATTATGTCCAGATGACCTTAAGCGAACTTACCACAGACGCGGTCAGAGGAAATATATATGACAAAAACGGAACATTGCTCGCATATGATCAGATGGTATATTCCGTTACATTAAAAGACATTGGCTATTATGAAAAGCATGCACAGAAGAATCAGATGATCTTAGAGCTCATCCATCTTCTCGATGAATGCAAGGAAGACATCGTGCTTACTCTTCCCATAGGAATGGCGGATAAAGGCGATAAACATGTATATATGTATACCACCACATCGGCTGCAAGAAAAAAACAGTTCTTAAGGGATCTGTACGGAATAAGGCTCGATCAGCTTGACGACGAATCCGGAAAATACCCTTCCGACATATCGGCAGACAAAGCCATGGAGATCCTTAAAAAGCGCTATTATTTTGAAAAATGGCTGACAGAGGATCCTGATAACGTAAAGACTATATCCGACTATGACGCTTTAAGAGTCGTAAATGTAAGATACGCCCTTGCGCAGAATGTCTACAAGAAATATCTTTCAATAACGGTCGCTTCAAACGTATCGGAAGAGACCATGTCGACAATAAAGGAAAATTCCATGAATTTTAAAGGCGTCGACATAGAAGAGGATTATGTCAGGATCTATCCCGACGGAGATTATTTTGCGCAGATCATAGGTTATACGGGTATAGGAAGTACCGAAGAGATCGATGAATTAAAAGCAAAGGATCCTTCTTATGAATACGGAGATACCATCGGAAAGAGCGGTATCGAAGCATTGATGGAGACAGAGCTTTCCGGAAAGAAGGGCACAAAAACGGTTTATCTTGACAGTACGGGCAAGGTTTTGGAGGTCCTTAAAGAAACGCCTGCCGTTGTCGGCAACGATGTGTATCTTACCATAGACCACGACCTTACAATAGCAAGCTATAAGCTTCTTGAACAGGAAATGGCAAGTATCATTCTTACTTATCTTGTAAGAGAGGACGCAGAGGCAGCGGGCGATACCGTAAAGATCCCTGTAAAGAAGGTATATTTTCAGCTTTTCAACAACAATATAATATCGCTCTCAAGCCTTTCGAGAAACGGGGCTCCATGGTGGGAAGGCAATATCAGGACATTGCTTGACTCAGAGATGGAAAGCGTTATAGGTCTGATCAAAAGACAGCTTTATCCTCCGGATGAAGAGATACTGCCTCCTTCCGATGCCGAAAAGAGATATATCGATTACTTTATCGATTATATCTGCAATTCTTCTGAACTTATAGACAAGAGTCTTATAGATACATCATCCGAAAGCTATAAGAAGATGAAGGACGGAAGCGGATCTGTAAGGGATTTCCTATATTCGGAGATCTACAGGAGCGAGGCTGTAAATCTTTCGCTTCTTGTGGGAGACGGTGATTATTACAGCTCCGACAAAGTCTATGAGCTTTTATGCGACGAGCTGCTTTCAGGCATATCAACAGACAATGCGCTTGAAAAACTGATCGTAGAAAATCTTATATACACGGAAAAACTGGACCCTTATCTTATTTGTCTTACGCTTTATTCGCAGGGCATAATAAGTACCAACAACGAGAAAATGACCGCCCTTACAGGCGCAGACAAAGAGTATTGCTATAATTTCATAAGCGAATGTATAGCAAAGATACAGATAACACCGGCTCAGCTTGCTCTCGATCCTTGCAACGGTTCGGTTGTGATAACGGACGTGGAAAGCGGAAAGGTATCGGCGCTTGTCTCATATCCGGGATATGATAACAATCATTTTTCGGGATCCGTTGACGCAACATACTATAAAAAGCTGCTTTCGGATCAGTCGAATCCGTTGTTTAACTATGCGACTCAGGCGCGTTCCGCACCCGGTTCCACTTTCAAGATGCTTTCTGCCATAGCTGCGCTTGAAACCGGCATTATGGATAAGGATTCGACAGAAAACTGTACGGGTATATTCGATATCATTCAGCCTTCGGCAAAATGCTGGATCTATACACAGCAGGGCATAGGCCACGGTGAGCAGAATGTTGTTCAGGCACTTGCAAACTCATGCAACAATTATTTTTACACTGTGGGTTACAAGCTTAGCCTTGAAGAGGATGGAACGTACAATCCGGATCTTGGCCTCGAAAAGCTGACTTATTATGCAAAGCTTTTGGGACTCGGACAAAAAAGCGGAATAGAGCTCAATGAATATGCTCCTCAGATATCCACGGAATATCCGGTCATGTCTGCGATCGGTCAGGCTACGAACAACTATACACCTGTAGTCCTTTCAAGATATGTTACGGCTATAGCAAGCAAGGGAAATCTTTACGACCTGACATTACTTGACCATGTAAATGACAAAAAGGGAAGCGGGCTTTTTGAGGAGACGAAAAACATCTCGCATATCGATGAGATATCATCTTCCACATGGGAATCCATATGGGAAGGAATGTATGAGGTTACACATTCGGGTACGGTCGCAAGTTATTTTAAGAATTCCAACTTTAACGTATCCGGAAAGACCGGATCGGCACAGGAAGACCTTACAAGACCGAACCACGCATTGTTCGTAAGCTTCGGACCGTCGGAGGATCCCGAGATAACGGTCACTGTTTCGATAAGAAACGGTTATTCATCAGGATATACCGCAGCGGTCGCAAATGATATCTACAATTATTACTTTGGATATACGACGCTTGATTATATCAAGAGTCTGTCCATCAATCAGGACAACAGCTCGGTTGTCGGGGATTAGGAGAATTTATGGAAGTCATAACGTTTCTTTCCGGTAAAGGCGGACAAGGGAAAACGGCGGTATTGGCATCTGTTGCGGCAGGGCTTGCAGGGGCAGGAAAAAGGGTCCTTGCGATAGATCTTTGCTACGGAAGCCGTCAGCTTGACATTTTTATGGGCCTTGAAAATATGGTCTTATACAATATTGATGATGTGCTTTCCGGAAAGAATGATCTTGCGTCGGCTTTGGTTAAGAGCAGGGCATACGAGAATCTGTATCTTCTTTCGGCGCCTTTTACAAAGGACATTACATTTCTTGACAGGGAAAGGTTTGCAGGGAGCATATCGGCATGGAAGATGCAGTATGACTATATCCTTATAGATTGTCCGTCGGGGATTTCTGCCGGATTTGAGGTATCGTGCGCGGCCGCTGACCGTATATGCAGCGTGTTCGTTCCTGATGCGGCCGGGATAAGAGGTATGGACAAGGTCATAGGGTGTATGGAAAAGACCAAAAGGGACAATATGTTCATGGTCATTAACATGATACATCCCTACTATATAAAGGCAGGCGGACAGCTTTCGGACGAGAAAGTGCCGGATATGTTCCCTTATCCGGTATATGCGGTCATACCTTTCGATCCTGCCTACAGCGTATCACTTCTTGAGGGCAGGATGATTCCAGGCGGCGGCTTTGCACTGCTTTTCCATGATCTTTGCAGACGCATCACGGGAGAGGAAGTACCTTTTAAAAAATGGGAGAAATATGCTGCCAAAAAACTTAAATGATCCCTTTGGTCATATGAGGTCATAATTACATGTTTGAAAACTATCATATCAACCGGCTCAATATAAGGATCATCATATATGCGCTGGCACTCAGCACCATAGGCGTGATGCTCATATACAGCGCAACTAACAGGACGACCTTTTACGCCGATTACTATAAAAGGCAGATAATGGGCATTGCCATCGGAATAGTGTGTATGCTCGTTATGATCCTTATTAATTACAAATTCATATTGAAAATGTGGCCGTTTATCTATGCATTCAATGCGGCACTGCTTATCCTGACGCTTACAAACGGTTCGGTCCACGGCGGAGCAAAGAGATGGCTCGTTATTCCCGTCATCGGAAGCATTCAGCCTTCGGACTTTACCAAGCTTTTCATGGTCATATGTCTTTCGGCTCTCATAGGAGTGTTCTTCGGAAGGTTCGGAGAGATAAAGACATGGTTTTATGTCATGCTTATGGTAACACCCGTTATATTCCTCATTTTAAAGCAGCCGGATCTTTCCACGACGATCCTTTTGACGGCAATGGTCGTAGTTATGCTGTATGTCGCAAAGATCAGCTACAAGATAATCGCGGGAGTGGCTCTGTTTATACTGCCGTTTGCGGGGTATTTCATATTCTTTCTTGTGAGCCATACAAAGGAAGAACTGATTGCGATAGCCTCGGAACAGTATCAGCTCAAGCGTGTCCTCTCGTTTATATGGCCGGATCTTTTCCAGGACAGTATCTATCAGCAGCATAATTCGGTCATGGCGATAGGAAGCGGCGGACTTCTCGGAAAAGGTCTGAATACGACCACATTTGAATCGGTAAAAAACGGAAATTTCATTTCCGAATCCCATACGGATTTCATCTTTACCATAGCGGGTGAGGAGACCGGCTTTGTGGGCTGCGTGATCATAATCATTTTGCTTCTGCTGATAGTAGCCGAAGTAATGCTTATAGCCAAAAACGCGGATACTCCTGCGGGAAGAAGCATATGTGTAGGGTTTGCGACCATGTATGCGATGCAGACATTTATAAATATCGCTGTCGCGACATGGATGATGCCAAACACCGGCCTTCCGCTTCCTTTTATAAGCTACGGGCTGAGCTCGATAATCAGCATGTACATATCCATCGGGATAGTTTTAAACATCGGTCTGCAAAGGCCGCAAAAAAAGAAAAATGATATCATAGATATTTAGTGATAAGGAGGAAGATATGAATATAGCTCTTATAGCGGATGACGCAAAAAAAACATTGATGCAGAATCTGTGTATCGCTTATAAAAACGTTCTTTCATCGCATGAACTGTATGCAACGGGAAGCACGGGCAGGCTTATAGAAGAATTCTCCGGGCTAAGGGTAAATAAATTCCTTTTCGGTCATCTTGGCGGAGAGAATCAGATCGGTACAATGATAAAGAACAATCAGATAGACTGCATTATATATCTGAGAGACCCGGCAAGAAGCGAGCAGTCGGGAGCATCGCTCTTTATATTGTGCGAAGAGGCATCCATACCCATAGCGACCAATCTTGCATCGGCAGAGATCCTTATAAAGGCTCTTGAAAGAGGAGATATGGACTGGAGGGAGTGGTATAAATGAGATACAGACTGTCAGTGCTTTTGTGCATCGTCATCTGTCTTGCAGGCTGCAGCGCCTCGTCATCAGTCATACATCCTTATAAGATGGATGAGCTGTCTTCCGCCGGTATATCCTATAAAACGACCAGACTTGAAAGCTTTTCGCAGGGACAGATCTATTTGAAGGATAACTCTGCTTACCCTGTAGAGAATGTTTCGGCAGGGCAGGCTCTGGTATTTGAACTTGACGGAAAAGAGGACCCGGTCCTGCTCTGCAAAAATGCATATCAGCAATTCGACCCCGGATTTCTGGTAAGACTTATCGCTGCATATATGGTTGCGGAGACCAGCGATATCTACAGCGATGTGACCGTGACAGGAGATATTTTCCAGATCGACAAAGAACTCCCCGCAAGTGGATTTGTAAACGGAGACAAGGTGTCCGTAAAGGATCTTATATACGGAAGTACGATGTATGGAAAATGCGACTGCGTCATACCGCTTGCGCTGTTTTATTCTGCAAGGATAAGTGATTACCTGACAGATCTTAATGAGACCATAAAGGATAAAGGTCTTTCGCAGACAGCCGTAACAAGCATTTACGGAGTTCCTTCTTCGGGACAGTATACGACCATATACGATCTTTACCTGCTTCTTCCAAGGATCCTTTCAAACAAGGATATCTATGATGCCGTAACGGCAAGATCTTATGAATGCAATTATACAAGCAACGGATCTGCCAACACCTTGAATATGTTTAATCAGCTTCCGTATTTTTGTGAGAACGGATTTAATTCGACTTCCGGCCTTGCCATCATCGGCGGGCTTTGCGATACAAGGGATGATTCGAATTCATCCATGCTTGTAATAGCCCAGACCGCGGGCGGAAAGAAGTACGTTGCTTATGTGGCCGGATGTACATCATACGAAAATACAAAAACACAGATGGAAATAATACTTTCTAAAATATTGAATTAGAGATTGCAAAAAATCCGTATCTATAATATAATTGACTTGTGTTCAAAACCATATCTTTTATTGGTTTCAGGGGGTGCGTTTCCTGATAAAAAAATAAAATGTTTAACGCACAGTAAAGGGGTGTAATCATGGTTCAGATCATCGCAGGAAAAAAAGGAAAAGGAAAGACAAAATTCTTACTTGAAAAGGCCAATCAGGCTGTAAAAGAAACAAACGGAACTATCGTTTATATTGACAAGAGCACTAAACATATGTATGAGCTCAACAGTGAAGTAAGGCTCATCAACATCACGGAATATCCTATTAGCTCATATGATGCTTTTCTCGGCTTTATATCCGGCATAATCGCTCAGGATTATGACCTTCAGAACATCTATCTTGACAGCTTTATCAAGATAGCGGGACTTGAAGGACAGTCTGTAGAAAAAGCCATCAGTGATCTTGAGAAAATAAGTGATGCACATAATATTACCATGGTTATAAGCATTTCTCTGGATGCGGAAGATCTTCCCGACAATGCAAAATCCCATATAGTTATCGCATTATAATAGAGTCTGATAAGAGTAAAGGGCTGTTGAATACGGCCCTTTTTTTGAGAAATCGCAACATTTTTTCAGGATCTTTTTGTTTTCAAGGGTGTTAAGGAAATATGGCCGGGCAAAAAAACGATCGAAAGAAGCAGTCGCTTAGGGCAAGTGAAAGGGATATGCTTCCTGTTCAAAACAGAATAAAGCTTAATCCGACCGTGATATTGTTTGCTTTTGTGTTTGTTTTTCTTATCGTTTGCATCTTGCGGCTCGTATTTCGCGAGACTACCGGATATTACGAGGTGATGCCGGGAAACAACGGTAAGGTCAGCAGCTACACGGCTTTTATTACGCGTGATGAAATGGTATACAGAACGGACCGCGCAGGTTTCATACATTATCTTGCAGGCAACGGAGACAGGGTAAGAGTGGGCCAGGCAGTCTGCACCATAGATGAAAACGGCGATTTCACATCGCAGCTTTTATCTGCATATTCGCAGGAAAAGAGCATGGATGACGAATCCCTTGCAAAGATAAAAAATGCCATGCGTTCGTTTGCGATATCATTCGACCCGGATAATTATTCATCCATCTATGACGAAAAGATAATCCTTGAAAATCAGGTTTTCGGATTTTTGAATGACGATATAATCACAAATGCCGGTAATGCCACGGATATGTATACTTTCAATGTGAAAGAGACAAAAAAATCCGGTATTTTTGTTTGCGGCTATGACGGTTATGAAAAATTTGACCCCGATGATTTTAAGATGAGCGATCTTGACGTGACCGATCTGGAGTTTAAAAGAATAAAGAATGCCCAGAGAATCGAGTCGGGAGAGCCTATTTACAAACTTGTCTTAAAGGACAGCTTTTCCATAATCTTCCAGATGACGGAAGAGGATGTTGTAAGGTACTGGGAGGCGGACAAGCTTAAAGTATATTTCCCCGATATAGACAAGGAGCTTGTGGGACATTTTTCATTCACATATGCATCCGACGATCCGAACACAAGGCTCGTGCGAATCGATTTTGATGAGTGCGGATATATGCTTGCCGATGTTCGTACGGCAAGGATCGAGATAAATTCAAGTGTTGTATCCGGGTTCAAGATCCCCAAGACATCGCTTACGACCAAGGATTATTATGTCGTACCCGCATCCTATCTGACCGTCGGCGGCAATAACAATACGGATGCTGTGTCGGTGACAAAGGGATTAAATCTTCAGGTATACGAAAACGGAACGATCTCGGTAAGGTTCACCCCGATAACCGGTTACAAGACATTTGACGATTACATACTTGTGGACACTTCATCTTTCAAGATAGGTGATATCCTGATAGAACCCGAGACAAGCAAGACTTATGAAATAGGTGCGCAGAAGAGCCTTCAGGGCGTTTATAATGTCAATAAAGGTTATGCTGTCTTTAAAAGCGTAAACATTCTCGATGACATGGACAACGGATTTGTGATCATAGAGAAAACAGGCTCGGGCGTATCGATATATGATCATATCGCGCTTAATGCAAATCTGATCAAGGAAGGGGAGCTGATCTACTGATGAACACAGCGAATCTGCTTGAAACAAAAAACAGGATAAATGCCGCAGCGCTTCGCGCAGGCAGGGATCCATCGGACATAGAGCTTATAGCCGTAAGCAAATACAAGCCGGCAGAGGATATTCTTGAGGCCTATAACGCCGGGCAGAGACATTTCGGAGAAAACCATGTGCAGGAACTTGTTTCCAAGATAGAATTGCTTCCGGGCGACATAAAATGGCACATGATCGGAAATCTTCAGAAAAACAAAGTAAAGTATATAGCAGATAAGGTCTGCATGATACATTCCGTCGGTTCAGTCAGTCTCGCAGAGCAGATACAGAAAGAGGCGGAGAAAAAAAACTGTGATGTGGACATACTTCTTGAGGTAAATGTTGCCGGAGAAGAGTCAAAATCCGGTTTTTCGGCAGAAGAAGTATATGATGCGGCTATGCAGATCGCAAAGCTTTCAAGGGTTCATATAAAAGGGCTTATGACAGTTGCTCCTTTTGTAAATGACCCGGAAGAAAACAGACCTGTTTTTAAAAAACTGCATGATATTAGTGTTGACATAGAACGCAAAAAAGTGGATAATATTTCCATGCGGGAACTATCCATGGGCATGTCGGGAGATTTCGAAGTGGCCGTGGAGGAGGGTGCGACATTTGTAAGAGTCGGCACCGCTATTTTTGGGGAGAGGGATTATTCGAAAAAATAGGAGGAATATACAATGGCTTTCAAGGGAATCAAGAGCATTTTTAATCTGGATAAAGGAAACGGAGACGATTACAACGACGAATATGATGAATTCGACGATTATGATGAATTCGATGATGAAGATGAAGAACCTGAAAAGAAGAAGGCTGTAAAAGTAAAGAGCGAGCCGGACGATCTTTTGGATGATTTTTCGGAGGCTCCCGCAGAGCGTATTCAGCCCGAAAAGAAAAAAGCAAAGCCCATATCCAAGAGTAATGATTCATACAGCAAAAAGAATTCTGAAAGCAGAGTGATCAATATGAGCAAATCGTCCTCTAACAACTATAACAATAATTCGGCCGGCCAGATATTCATGCTTAAGCCCAGACAGATAGATGATGCAAAGTCTGCCGTAGACGCTCTTTTAAGCGGTAAGGTGGTAATTCTTAATCTTGAAGGCATTGCACTTGACCTTGCTCAGTCGGTAACGGATTTCATAAGCGGCGCAAGCTACTGCATAAGCGGTAACTTCTCTACGATAAGCCAGAATGTATTCGTATATACACCGAACGGATTCAATCTCACCGGTGCTTTTGATGAAGATTACTTAGGTTCAAGCATGAGAGGATTCTAGATCATTTAAGCCATTGGTTTTTACCTTTGGCTTTTTTTTAGGGGAAATATGAAAAAGAAAGATATTATTTTAAAAACCGTAATACTTATCTTAACCGTTGCGGCTCTTGTCCTCATCGATCAGTGGACAAAGCATATTGCGGTAAGCAGTCTTAAAGGCAAAGAGGGCGTAAGCTTTATCGGCGATCTTATAGTCTGGCAGTATGCCGAAAACAAAGGCGCGGCTTTTTCCATACTTCAGGGGCAGCAGTGGCCGCTTACCATCGTAAGCCTTATAATAACCATAGGTATCGTAGTTTTATATGAGCTTTCGACTCCGGGAAAAAGATACCTTCCTTTACGAATAGCTTATATAGGTATAATAGCGGGCGCTCTAGGAAATATGATCGATCGCATAAAGCTTAATTATGTCGTCGATTTTATATATGTAAAAATAATAGATTTTCCTATTTTTAACGTTGCCGATATATGTGTTACCTGCTCATGTATCTGTCTTATCATACTGTTCATTTTCATTTACAAGGAAAACGATTCTCTTACCGTCTTAAAAAAGAAAAAGGAAGAAAAGGAAAAAGAGGCAAGTAATGAATGAATTTGTTGTTCCCGAAGAGTATGAAGGCGAGCGTGTCGACAGTTTTCTGGCCGCAATAAATGATGACCTCAGCAGAAGTTTTATTCAAAAGCTTATTAAAGATGAAAAGGTCATCGTAAACGGAAAAAGCGTCAAGCCCAGTTATAAAGTATGCACAGAGGATGCTGTAGGGATCGATATCCCGGATTCGATCATTCCCGATATCCTTCCCGAAAATATTCCTCTTGATGTGCTTTATGAAGATAACGATGTGATACTTGTCAATAAGCCAAAAGGCATGGTCGTGCATCCTGCTGCAGGCCATTATTCGGGTACGCTTGTAAACGCGCTTATGTATCACTGCAAGGATTCGCTGTCCGGCATTAACGGCGTGTTAAGGCCCGGAATAGTCCACAGGATAGATATGAACACCACCGGTGTGCTGATTTGCTGCAAGAACGATAACGCTCACAGAAATATTGCAGAGCAGATAAAGGCACATTCCGTAACAAGAAGATATTATGCGCTCTGCCATGGCAGTTTTGACCGGCCTGAGGGCGTTATAAATGTTCCGATAGGAAGAAATCCCAAAGACAGAAAGAAAATGGCCGCAGGGAGCGGAAAAGAGGCTGTAACGCATTACAGAGTTCTTGAAAGCTTTAAGGGATATTCTTTTATAGAATGCAGACTTGAGACCGGCAGAACTCACCAGATAAGGGTACATATGGCATCTATAGGCCATGCGGTCGTGGGTGATGATGTTTACGGGACTTCAAAAAAAGAAAAATGGGATACAAACGGGCAGATGCTCCATGCCTATATATTCGGTTTCATACATCCTGTATCCGGTGAATATATTGAAGTTACGGCTCCGCTTCCGGCATATTTTGAAAACATTCTTAAAGAACTTAGAAATAAATAATCTTATTAAATCTTTTAGTGCAATGTTAATTTGTTTCATTAATTAATGTTGCATTTTTGTTTTTTTTTTGATACAATAGATAAAAGAAAAAGGAAACGAAGGGGGTGATAAGATGAATGATCATTTTGTTATCACAATAGGTAGGGAAGCAGGTTCGGGCGGTAAGATAATAAGCCAGATGCTTGCCGAAAGGCTTGGGGTCAAATGCTATGACAAAGAGCTTATTACTCTTGCGGCAAAGCAGAGCGGTCTTTGTACCGAGGTTTTTGAAAATTTCGACGAAAAACCGTCAAACAGTCTTTTGTATTCCATAGCCATGGATCCATATTCGGGCATGAGCGGTGTAATGAATCATATGCCTCTTAATCATCAGGTATTTCTTGCACAGTTCGAGACTATAAGAAATCTTGCCGCAAAGGAAAGCTGTGTTATTGTCGGCAGATGCGCCGACTATGCACTTTCGGGCATGGATAATGTCACATCTGTATTTATCTGCGCAAACAGAGAGGACAGGATAAAAGAGATAAGCAGGAGGCTTGAGATATCCGAAAGCAAGGCAGAAGACAAGCTTATAAAAGCGGATAAAAAGAGAGCCAGCTACTATAATTTCTATTCCGAAAAAAGATGGGGCGAGGCAAAGAGCTACCAGCTTTGCTTAAACAGCTCCGTTCTCGGATATGAAGGCTGCGTTGATATGATCATCGATTTTGTGGAGAAAAAGAATTCACGTAAATAGTATAATGTAACAAAAGCCCTTAAAAAATGCTGAAAAGGACAGACAGAAAATGAGGACTCTTTTTGAATTTGATTTCAAGAATTATGAAGAACACGGTACGGTCGGAAGAAGACCATCGGTGCGCGGCATAATCATAAAAGACGGAAAAGTGGCACTTGTGCACAGCTTAAAGTATGATTATTTCAAGTTCCCCGGCGGAGGAATAAAAAAGTTTGAAAGCCATTCCGAAACACTTTTGCGTGAAGTGGAAGAAGAGACAGGGCTTATCGTCATACCTTCATCCATAACGGAATACGGTCTTGTATTCCGAAAAGAAAAAGGCAGGTTTGAAGACATTTTTATTCAGGAAAACTTTTATTATTTCTGTGAAGTCGAAGAAAAGTGTACATGCCAGAAGCTTGATCAGTATGAAACGGACGAACAGTTCGTGCTTGAATGGGCCGATCCGATCGCGGCAATAGACGCCAACAGAAATCATGACCATTTTGATAAGGATTCCGAGCTTGCGCAGCATATGATGGAGCGTGAAGCCAGGGTGCTTGCACTTTTGGTGGATGAAGGGTATTTTAAATCGGACTGACTGGGGCTGTAAAAAAACAGCCCCATCTTCTCCTACAGTCTCTAAAAGTATTGCGATTCACCCGGAACTGATGGTGAGATTATAAGACACGGGGACAGACCTACTGACATGAGAGGGTAGGTACATCCCCGTGTTTTACATAGTTGTAATCGTTTTTGTTGTACTCATTTTGAAGAGTTTGCTGATCTCAAAGGAGACTTAAGTGAAAAAGATCTCTGCTTTTACAGTTAAATATTATTTGGCGTTCTTCCTTTTATTTGCACTGTGTCTGGTGTATTGCATCCTTTGTATAAAGAAGGTAAATGTGGATTCCGATCTTCGTCACTTTCTGCCGGATGAGGCGGAGACGAGACGCGGAATTGAAGCTATGAACGGGGAGTTTAAGACCTATGCATCGCTTCGAATCATGCTTGAGGGTGTCACGCAGGAAGAGGCCGCATCATTTGCATCGGAACTTGGGCAGATTCCGCATGTTTTGGAGGCTTCATTTTCAGATGATGCGACTCACTATAAGGATGGGGATGCTCTGATAAATGTAAGCTTTGACGGACAGCGCTCGGATGATGGTATACAGTCTGCCATGAATGAGGTTTCACAAGTCGCAGGTAAGTACAAGAGTTATATAAGCGGAGATATTCTCGGAAATTACTCAAGCGTTCTTGCAAAGGAAATGAAGGGCGTTATAGCCATTGCTGCCGTAGTTATTTTTATTGTGCTTCTTATCACATCGCGCAGCTATTTTGAGGTATTTGTTTACCTCATAGTTTTCGTAGTTTCCGCGATACTGAACAAGGGTACAAACTTCTGGCTCGGAACGATATCTTCGATCACGGATTCCGTCGGGATAATACTTCAGCTTGCACTTGCAATCGACTATGCCATAATTTTTGCGCACCGTTATCAGGATGAAGCCGCAAAAATTGAAGATCGTAATGAGGCACTTATAATATCACATGCAAGATCGATGAGGGAGATAGCATCATCATCCCTTACCACCATATCCGGGCTTGCGGCGCTCACTTTAATGACATTCCGCCTGGGGCGCGATCTGGGGCTGGTGCTTGGCAAGAGCATCATCTGCAGCATGCTTACGGTATTTCTTTTAATGCCGGGGCTTATAAGGCTATTTGCGCCGCTGATAAAAAAGACCACCCACAAAAAACTTGTTCCGGATATTTCCTTCTGGGGGCGTTTTCTTGCAAAGAGACGTTTTGTTTTTGTGGTGATCTTCGCACTTATTCTGCCGGCAGCATTCATCTTTTCTCAAAAGACCGAGTTCGCGTTTTCGGACGGATCTGTCACGGAAATAATCGAGTCCGAGTCACGTACAGCGAGAAAAAAGATTAACGAACGCTTTGGTAACCTTTCCGCTTCGGCACTTATTATTCCGGAAGGAGATTTTGAAAAACAAAGGGAAATAGCATCGCGCATAGAGGGGCTTTCCGGTACGGCATCTGTTACAGCGCTTGCACAGATTAAGGTCACGGATGATCTCTACATAACCGACAGTGTCGGTGCAGTTGACCTTGCAAGGATACTCGGCGCTGACAGCTCACAGACTGAGCTTTTGGTAAAAGGATATGCACTGAAAAACGGAAATCTTAAAGTCCTTGTTTCGGACGCCGGCGATCTTAAATATCCTTTCTGCGACCTGATGATGTTTTTGCTTGAAAATATAGAAAATGGGGCCGTCAGCTTAAGTGAAAAGCAGCAGGAAATGCTTGGCAGCCTTGGAGCAAAACTTAAGATGGCTGTAGAGCAGCTGCGCGGCAGCAGACTTGACCGAATTGCCTTTATGTCCACGCTTCCCGCCGAAGGCACATCAAGCGAAGCTTACGTTGAGGAGATCCGGAATATTGCAAAGGAATACTATAAGGATGAAGATATCATCATAGCCGGCGATATCACCAGCGCAAGGGACCTTAAGGCATCCTACGAAAGTGATTCCTTAAAAATAAGCCTTCTTACCGCAGGCTTTGTGTTCGTCATATTGCTGATAACATTCAAAGATCCCCTAACCGCGATCATTATGGTCTTTGTTATACAGGGCAGCATATGGATCAATTTCTCCTGCTCATACATATGCCAAGACCGAAGTTCCTTTGTCACCCATATGATAGTTTCGGCCATACAGATGGGCGCCACAATAGATTATGCCATAGTTTTCATGAGCAGATATATGTCTGCGAAAAAGAATTATGATAAGAAAGAAGCTGTTACTGTTGCGATAAACGAATGCTTCCCCACTGTACTCACCTCGGGACTTATCATGACCGTTGCAGGCCTTCTCATCGCGTACAGAGTGAGTGATGTGTATGTTGGGCACATAGGGCTTGCCGTAGGACGCGGCGCCGCAATTTCCATATTGCTGGTGCTCACGGTACTTCCGCAGCTTACTCTTATAATTTGTCCCCGGGACTTAAGCCAGAAGTTAAAAATGAGACCCCGGGACGGGGTCAGAGTCTCAAAATAATGAGACCCCGGGACTTAAGTCAGAGTCTCAAAATAAAAGACAGGTGGAAAAAAGTATGAAGCCTGTAATAATATCTCCCGGGAATAAGCTGAATTTCCTTGCGCAGTTCCCGGGAGATATTATTTTTCTTTGAGATATTAGTTTTACATTAGCGCCGCCAGTTCTTCGTCGGTGATGGCGGTGATGCGGCCGCCGTCATACTGAGCGGTCACCCAGTCATGTATCCGGCAGATTAGGGGATCGGTCTTAGGAAGCTCAGCTTCGCCGCGCTTTTTGCGGTAATCGTTGACCCAAAATGCGATGCCCGCAAGACCGGAGGTGTTTGTTACGGATACCCGTGGCGGGCGGTTAAGGATAGTATCGGTATCAAAAATATTGTAGATCTCGGGATCCTTCATCATGCCGTCGGCATGGATGCCGGCTCTTGTTATATTGAAGTTGCTTCCTACAAAAGGAGTCATTGGAGGAATATTGTAGCCGGTCTCGTGCTCTAAATATTCTGCAATCTCCGTGATGACCTGTGTGTTCATACCGTTCAGCGTGCCGCGAAGAGATGCGTACTCGAATACCATAGCTTCGAGGGGCACATTTCCTGTGCGTTCGCCGATTCCAAGAAGCGAGCAGTTGACGGCCGATGCACCGTACATCCATGCGGTCGTGGCGTTGACCACGCCTTTGTAGAAATCGTTGTGACCATGCCATTCAAGCATCTCTGAAGGTACATCAGCATGGTGCTGCAGGCCGTAGATGATGCCGGAAACGCTTCGAGGAAGCGCGGCTCCGGGGTAAGGAACACCGTAGCCCATGGTGTCGCATGCACGGATCTTTACAGGTACGCCGCTTTCTTTTGAAAGATTCATCAATGCATTTGCAAACGGCACCACGAAGCCGTAAAAGTCGGCGCGGGTGATATCCTCAAAGTGGCAGCGCGGACGCAGACCGGCCTCGATGCACTCAGAAACTATGCCAAGATATTTGTCAAGCGCCTGCTTTCGGGTTAGTCCCATTTTGTTGAAAATATGGTAGTCAGAGCAGCTGACCAGAATGCCGGTCTCTTTGATCCCTATGGAGCGGACAAGGTCGAAATCCTTTTTGCACGCGCGGATCCAGGTAGTGATCTCAGGAAATTCGTAGCCAAGCTCCAGGCATTTTTCAAGCGCTTTGCGGTCTTTTTCCGAGTAGACAAAAAACTCGGTCTGGCGTACCATGCCTTTCGGTCCGCCGAGCTTGTGTAGCAGCTTGTATATGTGTACCATCTGTTCGGTGGAGTAGGGCGCGCGGGACTGCTGGCCGTCGCGGAAAGTGGTGTCGGTGATAAAGATATCTTCGGGCATATTCTCAGGCACGCGGCGGTAGTTGAACGCTATTTTCGGAGTTTCGGTGTATGGAAACATTTCCCTGAAAAGCTCCGGCACTGCCGTGTCCTGCAGCCTGTAGATATAAGGGTCCTGTTCGAGTTTGTAAGTTTTGTTGCTCAGTACGATTTCCTTCATTTGGTATCTCCTTGTAAAACCTGTTTTTAAAAGTTGTTTACAAGTATAGCCACATATGGTATTATGTGTAAAGTGAATAATTTTGATAATAATAATTCGAAATATCGATAAAAAAGGAGAGAGCTATGGATATTCAGATGCTTGAGACTTTTTTGACTCTCGCAAAGACACGCAGTTACACAAAAACTGCGAATGTGCTGTTTGTTGCGCAGTCCACCGTGACGAACCGTATAAATGAGCTTGAAAAAGAGCTGAAGATCAGCCTATTTAACCGAACGAATCGGAGCGTGCAGCTTACCCCGGATGGAGAGAAGTTTAAGATCTATGCGGAAAAGGTAATGGACATGACAGAGCAGACGCTTGCGGAACTGTCAGTTGAGAGAAAGTTTGCCGAACATATCCGCATCGGCTGCGCGGACTCCATCTACGAGGGACATTTGGCTGCACAGATAAAAGCTTACAGAAAAAAATACCACGAGAACTCACTGAAAATAACCATCGGCTACTCAGATCATCTGCTGGAAATGCTGCAGGAAGACAAGCTTGATGTGGTATTTGTATACATTCCGCTAAAGAAGGCCGCTTACCGGTCCGAGCTTTATAAGCAGGACAAGCTGGTGCTGGTGACCGACATAAACAATGATCGCTTCCCGAAGGGTATCACCCGGGAACAGCTAATAGAGGAAAACTACCTTATGTGCAACTTTGCGTTGCAGGATGTGGGAAAGTTCATCCGCGGCCTTTTTCCGCGCTTTCATCAGTTTGAGCTTGAGATCGACGACTGTATGAAGATAGTGCCGTACCTGATAGGGCAGGATAATTACACATTTTTGCCCAAGGACATGGCGGACACCTACATACGTGAGGAAAAGCTGCGAGAGCTTTCGCTGATCGATTTCGATACGCCTATAATCAGCAGCTACATGGTCTATAAGGACTCGAAGAAGGAGCTTGTGGAAAAGCTGATCACATGATTTGTGCTAGGATGTGTTATATGATATTAAAGAAATTAATACTAACAAGTTTGTTCAGTATTGACAGAATGCAAAAATACGACTAATCTAATATTGGTTTTTAAATCAGTCGCAGAAGGCATATATTTATATCCCGGAAGCAGTAGTTTTACTGTAATTAAATTGGAAAAAAATGGAGGGCAGTATGAAAAGAAAACAAGGTATAATTTCATTAGTTCTAGCGGTTATCATCGCGTTTGCTTCGGTAACTTTTTTGCACACTGATACATATGCCGCCGGCAAGATGAAATTCACGGATGTATCAAGCTCATCATGGTATTATGGAGATGTGAAGTACGTCTTTGAAAAAGGAATGATGACAGGACTTTCCGATACAAAGTTCGGCCCGAATGCCAATCTCACCAGAGCGATGGTAATAACCGTACTTTACAGGCTTAGCGAGGAAGAGGTCTCTAAGGTCAAAAAAAATGTGTTTAATGATGTCCCTGCAGGCAAGTGGTACAGCGAGGCAATATCCTGGGCTATGCAGGCAGGTATTGCTGTAGCGGACAGCAATGGCAAATTTTATCCCGACACTAACATCACCAGACAGGATATGTGCATGATGCTTAAAGGTTATGCGGACTATATCTGTGTGAGTCCGGTAGTGACTGTTTCAGGAAATTATACCGATAAGTCCGATGCCAATCAGGTTGATGAATATGCAAAGACAGCAGTTGCATGGGCTTACAAAAGAGGATATATCGGAAAGGATTCGGGCCTCAATCCCAAGGGAAAACTTACCAGAGCGGAAGCTGCCGCGATGTTTACAAGGTTTGACAAAAGCTTTACGAGATTAAAAGCCGGTGACACAATTACACTTGGAACATATGCGTATACAAAAAAAGGCACCGCAAAACCTATCAAATGGGATGTGCTTGAAGTAAAAGGCGGCGAGGCTTTAATAGTCAGCAAATATGTGCTGGATTGCCAAACATATAATACGAAGAAAACCGCCGTTACCTGGGAGACAAGTTCACTAAGGACCTGGCTTAACGGAACATTTTATAAAACGGCTTTTTCGGCGGATGAAAAGACAAAAATACTGAAGAAGACAATTACAAACGCTAAGAATGCGGAGTACGGAACCAGTGGCGGCAGCAAAACCAAGGACAAGTTGTTCATTTTAAGCATTGATGAGGCCAATAAATATTATAAGAATTTTGTTTATTATGATGAGGATGAGGAGTGTGACTGTGTAGGCAGTAAAACCCGTGCAGCCAAGTCCACGGCTTATGCAAAGGCCAAGGGTGTATTTACAAGCGAATGGGACTGGTATTCCGGAAACGGATGGTATTGGCTCAGATCACCCGGAAAAACCACAAAAATGGCGGCATTTGTGCACGCTGACGGCTCGATCGATACCGAAGGATATGCTGTAAACGATATAGAAATTGGTGTTCGTCCGGCTTGCTGGATCAATGTGAAAGGATTATAAATGTTTAAAAGGGGCTGTTTTTTTACAGCCCCTTTAGTTTCATTTTTTAGGCGTATCCTGATAAAGATCCATTGTGCCGGCTTCCTTGCGGTGCCTTTCTTTCATGGAGGCATAATGCCTTGCGGTCGTTGTGACGTCCTCATGGCCCAAAACGTCTGCAACAAGTCTTATATCGGATGTTTCGTCGTATAATGCGGTACCGTATGTGGAACGCATCTTATGCGGCGTTAATTTCTTTCCGGGAAGGGCCTGAGCGGCATATTTTTTCACCATATATTCGACGGAACGCACCTGTATGCGTTTTTTCTGTGAGCTTAGGAAAAGGGCTTTTTCTGTGTCCGAATCACAGTATTTTTTGCGTTCTCCGTCGATATATGTCTTTAAAGCTTCAGCTGTGCGCTCGTTAAAATACACGGTCTGGTCGTAACCGCCTTTTCTGAAGACTTTTACGGAATTTTCGTTAAAATTGAGGTCTGAAAGGTCTATTCCGACGCATTCGGAGACACGGATTCCGGTATTTAGAAGGAGAGTAAGCAGGGCAGTATCTCTTTCCTTTAAGTTTGAGACATACTTTTTCTGACGTTCCGAATCAAATCTTGTATTTTCGGTCACATCAAGGAACCTGTGCACTTCATCCGGCGCCATGTATACAATTTCTTTTTTGTTTGCCTTATTTCTTTTTTGGCCTATTTCGCTGATTGTGGGATTGTTATGCAAAAAGCCCATATCGTTTGCAAGCACATAAAAACCACGAAGCGGCGCAAGGCGCCTTTCAATCGATGATGCCTGGTTCGAATGTTTGTTCTCGCCGTTATTGTATGACAAATAATTTTTGTATTCAATGATATCCTGAATGCTGAGTTCATCAAGGATCTCAAGCGGAATCTGCTTGATCTCAAGATCTTTAAATGAAGGATTCATTTCCTTTAAATATTCAAAAAATGTGATCAGGTCGCGCGCATATGCAACCAGTGTATTTGGCTGATAGCCGACACGCATACCGTCAAGGTACGGCTGCACATAACTTGGCAAAACCTGCTGAAGTTCTTTTAATTTATCAAGTTTTTTTGCGCGAAGCTCACGGTTGTATTCGGAATTTTTTGCCATGGCACACCTCATAAAAAATAAAAAAAATTTTTGAATGATCATCTTTGTTTTGCTTACATTATAGCACACCTGCTTTTAAATATCAATAATCTTTTCGTTAAATCGTAATTTAACGAAAAGATGTGTATAGAAAAACACTGCTGTTTTGCCATTTCAGCCTTATAAATAAGGCGTTTTACGCATGTTGACGCTGAATAAATATCGAATAAAATATAAAAAAAACGAAATATAATAATTTAAAAGTTCCTTAAAAAAAATCCCTGTGCATGCACAGAGATTTTTTTACATGATCCAAATGATGAAATTCATCAGATTCACAGGCGATCATGTTTTATCTGCATAATACGGTAAAACCAGGTACGCACCTGCATATAATGTGTCACCGGTAAAACCGTTTATGGATCTGACTTCTGATATGTATTCATCTGCTGATGAATATTCGCTTGTGATGAACTGTTTTGCGATGCCGCTAAGCGTGTCGCCGGCTTTGATCTCGTAGCTTGTGAAATACTTGGGCCTGCTTTGCGAAGCTCCCTGAGACGGCGTTTTTGCGTAAACAATGATGCATCCCATTATAAGAATGAGCGTTAAAATTATGGCTGCTGTGAGAATGTTTCTTTTTGCTGTGATCGTCATGGCTTTTACCTCCCTTAAAGAATGTGAATGACTATAAGTGACTTCGTTTGATGAAACGAACATTTGTTTCGAACGTGTGTTTATAATACAACCGTTTGTTCGATTTGTCAACACGAAAATCGAACAAATTTTCAAAACAAGTGTTTGATTTTTCGATTTTCTTATGCTATAATCACATTAAGGGAATTTTTTGGTACTTGATAAGCAACCATCAAATTTTCAGCTTGACAAATTATGAAATTCTTTTTTAAAAACAGTGTTTAGACGCTGCACATTACGGAGGGTGTATAATGGAAAGAAAACCACTTAGTTCAAAGCAAAAACAGATCTTTGATTTTATGAAAAGCGAGATCAAGACCAAGGGCTATCCCCCATCGGTCAGAGAGATAGGTGCAGCTGTAGGGCTCAGCTCCACTTCATCCGTGCATTCACAGCTCAATTCGCTTGAATCGAAGGGCTATATAAGGCGTGACCCCGCAAAGCCCCGTACAATAGAAATATTAGAGGATGATTTCTACAGCTATCGCGAAGATTCTGCAGTTATCCTCACCGATCAGGATACTGTCTCTCTTCCCGTCATCGGCCGCGTTGCAGCCGGCGAACCCATCTTTGCCGAACAGAATATCGAAGATTATTTTGCGTTAAATGCATCTTTTCTTCCTGCAGGCAAGAATTCCTTCATTCTTAAGGTAAAAGGCGAAAGCATGATCAATGTCGGTATCTATGACGGAGACTATTTGATCGTAACCGAACAGACCACAGCAAATAACGGCGATATAATCGTCGCTCTGGTAGACGATTCCGCCACCGTAAAGACTTTCTATAAGGAAAACGGATATATCCGTCTTCAGCCTGAAAATGACTCTATGGAACCGATCATCGTAGAGTCCTGCAGCATCCTGGGAAAAGTAAGCGGGCTGTTCAGAAAATTCTGATAAAAAAAAGCGTGCACGCGGCACGCTTTTTTATTTAACTTCCTTTGCGTCTCTCCAGAGCCTTTCAAGGTCATAGAAAGATCTTTTTTCCTGATGGAATATGTGGACGATTATATCCGTATAATCGATGAGTATCCACTCTCCTGCCGCATATCCTTCCTTTGATCTGGGTTCAAATCCGGCCTTTGCCATATGCTCTTCAACATTGTCGGCAAGTGCCTGTACAAGATTGATATTGTTTCCGTGCGCAATGACAAAATAGTCGGCAACGGATGAGACCTCTGAAATATCAAGTATTTTTATATCTGAGGCTTTCTTGTCCTCAAGCGCATTCTTTATGATCTCAAGCTTCTCCATTCTCTTCTCCGTTTCCTGATGTCTCTTTGTTGTAAAATTCAAATACTTCCTTTGTGTTCGGGTCTATGACGCCGCCCTTTTTCTCAAGATATTTAAGGGAATCCTCGGATATCATGGCAATAGCCTTGTCTATTACGGTAAATGCCGCTCTTCTGATGGCATCAATGCGTGGAAGAGGCTCTCTGCCGGGCTCTATATAGTCGGCAACATATATGATCTTTTCTAAAATGTTCATGCCCTTTTTGCCCGTTGTGTGATATCTTATGGCATCTGCGATCTCTTTGTCATCTATGCCGTAATCCCTTGCCGCAATATAAGGCCCGAGCTTTGCGTGAATAAGCGCAGGGTTATCAAGCTCTTCTTTGGAAAGAACGATACCGAACTCGTCGCAAAGGATCAGTTTTTCCGCATCGGAAAAACACTTGGCGCAGTCATGCAGAAGACCGGCCGTATATGCCTTTTCATGGTCTATGCCGTATCTCATGGCAAGATATCTTGCAGCCTCGGCTACGCCCTTTGTGTGCTTGTATCTCTTTTTATCAAGGCTTTTCTTGAGCGTCTTTTTTATTGAAGATATATCATATTCTGACATGATTTTGTCCTTATCTTGGAAGCTGTATTTTTCTGTTTTCGGGATCGTATGCCTGCTTGTAGATGACTATCTTGCGGCCGATTATCTGAACGACCTCGGCATCCGTGTTTTCGGAAATTGCGATGGCAAGTCCTTTTATATCATCCTCGCAGTTTTTAAGAACATTTATCTTTAAAAGCTCATGCTTTTCAAGAGCTTCCTTGTAAGCATCTATTATTTCGGTCGTAAGCCCGGATTTACCTATCTGAAAAGAAGGATTCATCGTCATGGCAAGACCTTTTAAGTATGAACGCTGTTTTGAAGTCATTTTTGCTCCTTATTTGTAATAATCAAAATGAAGGCCGTACATTCTTACGGTATCCCCGTCCTGTATGCCGAGATCTTCAAGCTGCTTTAAGATGCCGGTATCCTTAAGGAAATTTTGGAAGAATTCGAAACCTCTTTCCGAATCCAGATTCGTATATCCGAGCATCTTTTCTATCCTCGGGCCTTCGACCACATATACGCCGTCCTCTACCGTTACAGTGAAAGGAAGCTTAGAATCCGCGGCGTTTTCATATACGAATTCGGGCTCAAATACTGTAGTCTCGGAAGGAAGGGTTGCCAGGATCTTTTTTATCTCGCCGAGAAGTTCTGCTATGCCCTCTCCGCTTACACCGGAAATACCGAATACGGGTATTCCGTCCTTTTTAAACTCTTTTTCGAGCCTTTTAATAACAGCTTTCTTTGCATCGTCGTCAAGTGCGTCCAGCTTGTTTGCGGCGATTATCTCGGGTCTTTCAAGAAGAGTCTCGTCATAGCTTTTGAGCTCGTTCCTGATGATATTTATGTCATCAATAGGATCTCTTCCCTCCACCGATGCCGCATCTACGATATGCAGAAGCACTTTTGTTCTTTCGATATGACGAAGGAAATCATGTCCAAGGCCCGCACCTTCGCTTGCACCCTCTATAAGTCCCGGAATATCGGCTATGACAAAACCGTCTATACCCTTGTAATCCACTACTCCAAGATGAGGAGAAAGGGTCGTGAAGTGGTAATTTGCTATCTCGGGTCTGGCATTTGAGATGACAGAAAGAAAAGTTGATTTTCCGACGTTTGGAAAGCCCACAAGGCCCACATCGGCTATCACCTTAAGCTCCATCAAAAGAGTCAGCTCCTGAGCGTCCTGACCCGGCTGAGCGTATTTGGGGACCTGCATGGTGGAAGTTGCAAAGTGCATATTTCCAAGGCCGCCCTTGCCGCCTTTAAGAACGACTACTCTTTTGTTCTCTCCGGAAAGATCCGCCACAACTTTTCCTGTGGTATATTCCTTAAGTACGGTTCCTTCCGGTACTTTAAGCACAAGGTCTGCCCCGTTTTTTCCGTGCTGTCTCTTCTTGTTGCCTTCTTCGCCGTCTCCGGCTACATATTTTGTTTTGTGGCGGTAAGGCGTTAGCGCATTTAAGCCTTTGTCGACTTCAAAAATGATATCTCCGCCTTTGCCGCCGTCTCCGCCGTCCGGACCGCCTGCGGCAACATATAATTCACGTCTGAAGGAAACATGACCGTCTCCTCCTTTTCCCGAACGGATATATATCTTTGCACGATCTGCAAACATATGATCTACCTCTAAAAAAATGGCTCCGGATCAAATGATTCAGAGCCATAAAACGTATTTACTCAGCTACAGGGTAAACAGAAACCTGCTTTTTGTCTCTGCCCTTTCTCTCAAAACGAACTGTTCCGTCAACCTTTGCAAATAATGTGTCATCGCTACCGATTCCAACATTGTTACCGGGATGGATCTTTGTTCCGCGCTGTCTGAAAAGAATATTTCCGGCCTTAACAAACTGTCCGTCTGCTCTCTTGGCGCCTAATCTCTTTGACTCTGAATCTCTACCGTTCTTTGTAGAGCCGACACCCTTCTTATGAGCAAATAACTGAAGGTTCATCTTTAACATGGCTTATACCTCCTGATGATCGATGATTTTATAATTATGGTCTGAAAGCTTCTTTACATAAACTATCTTTATGTATTCGCTTCCGTATTCTTTTTCTGTTTCCTGCAGACCTATAAGGAATGCGTTAAACAGAAGCTTTGCGTCATCCAAAACCGGCTCTTCATATTTCATACGCAGCAGACCGTCTTTTTCCGAAAGCTCATAGATAAGACTTTGAGAAGTAAGCTCCAAAGTCGAGTTTATGAGATTCAAAGACATGGCCGATACTGCGGCACAGACGATATCTTTACCTCGTTTTGAATAACCTGCATGACCGCATGAACGAAAACCGAAGAATTCGCCCTTTGCGTCATATATGATGTGAATGGTGATCATAGGCTTATGCGTTGATCTTTTCGATCTTCAGTTCCGTATACTGCTGTCTGTGACCATTCTTCTTGTGATATCCTGACTTCCTCTTGTACTTGTAAACGATAACCTTCTTGGCCTTTACGTCGCCTACAACGGAAGCGGATACTGTTGCGCCGGATACTGTAGGATTACCGATAACGGTATTCTCTCCGCCGACAACCAGCACCTGATCAAAGGTATAAGAATCGCCTGCAGAAACGCCGAGCTTTTCTACACGGATAGTATCTCCTTCTTCAACACGGTACTGCTTTCCACCAGTTGCAATAATTGCGTACATGCGTACACCTCCTATTTATCATTACTCGCCAGTTTCGGTGGTATTTAATACACTTAAAAGACCCCACTGAGCGGCATACCCTAGAATGATACATTATCGATATAAAAATGTCAAGGACTTTTTTGCCTGTCATTTCACAAAAACAAAGCTTACAAGGTCAAACAGCAGTCTGCCCTCAAATTCATCCTTTGCCCAGGATGTATAATTGTCATCGATCTTAAAAAATACAGAGTGTCTTCCGGTCAGTTTTTTCATCCTGCCCGAAAGAAATGTGTCGCGGCGGTTAAAATCCACTACTCCTATTTCATTCTCATCCTTTACTTCATCCACATAGACATGAATTTTGCCGCTGCATCCTCTTGGGATGACATTCATGAAAAGTCTCATGCTTCCGCAGGTGTAGTCTTCTCCGAAATCATAATACTTCCAACCGAGCTCGGTGCCCTTTTTGATATTTGTAAGTATCAGATGGAAAGGATCGATCTCTGTTATAAGCCCGCTGCCCCTTATAACGCAGGCGGTGTCAGCCCTTGTAACGATATAGGGGTTAAGGGCTTTTTCAAAGCCCAGGGATGTCATTTCGACCGTTTCTATGGTCCCGTCAGGCTTTATTGTTATCGGCTCTACGCATCCTCTTCTTGACATGATGGAGCCGTTTGTCATCCTGTGATAAAAGATGTACCACTGCCCATTTATGCATGCAATGCTTCCGTGATCGTTTCCGCCCGGGTAATCCACACCGTTATCAACTATATAGCCCCTGTATGTGAACGGCCCTCTGGGGCCCGGCGCGGTGGCATATGCAAGCCTTGAGCCTACATTCGGGCTGTATATCATATAATAGGTGTCTCCGACCTTGCGGGGGGATGCGGCTTCAAAAAAGCCGTTGTCACCGTCGTTTGGAAGAAAGTTTTCCATATATGTTCCGGGTATTACCGTACACATATCATTCGGGTCCAGCTCGCACATGTATGAGCCTTTAAAACCGCAGTATACATATACTCTTCCATCGTCGTCGACCAGAACTCCCGGATCTATGAATGTGCCCTTGTCATAATGATCCTTAACGCAGCTCCAGTTGTATTTTGACAGGAATTTAAACGGCCCTTCCGGCCTTTCAGAGACGCCCACACATCCTTCGGCACCGCATATATAAGCATACAGATAGTATTTTCCGTCTTTTTCGACAACATCCGGCGCAAAAAGCGGACAGTCCGTGTAATCCACATCGGAGTTGTGGTCATCATCGGGCTGCGTGCGGAATGCGTCTCCGTGGCACACCCAGTTGTTAAGGTCATTAATATCGGCAGACCACACTTTCAGCTTGTGGTCGCAGAACACTTCCTGGTCGGGCTTGTCATGTGACCCGTAAACATATACCCTGTTTCCGAATACTCTCGGTTCTCCGTCGGGAATATATTCCCAGTGAGGAAGATATGGATTTGGCATTTTCTTATCCTCTTATTTTTTCGCAGTAATCTATTATTCTTTTAATGTTTGCGGATCTCTTTTTGAGGAAATCCCTTATGCATTTGGAAGATGCATATCCTCCGTTGAGCGCTTCCTTTGTGCTTCCTGTTCCCGGATATCTGTCAAAGAACTGGTCGAGCAATGCTCCGTAAACATCTTCAAATTCTTTAAGCTTTGCGTCTGCTCTTTCATATGCAAATGTTTCATCCGAAAGCTTGTTTAATGCGTCATAGAAGTCATTTCTAAAGCCGGCATTTGTCATAAGGTGTGCAAAGCAGAGCACATGAACGTTGTTGGTATCAAAATCAAGAAGTCCCAAAGGCTTGTAATTGTCTTCTTTTACAGTGTTTATCGTTGCATCGCCCGCACCTGAAACGCCGCCGAATTCTACGTCATATATGGTAAGACGCCATCTGCCGTCTCCGTAGCCTTCGCCTGCGGACTTGGTCTTCCACATGGACCAGTTCTTTCCGGGCCAGTCCCATTTATTGTTTATCCATACCTGGATGGCAAAATAATCTCTTACCGAATCTATGTCGACAAGCTTTGCAAATTCAGAAACGGTAGCATCATCCCAACTTTCGCCGTTTTTCTTGAAGAAATCCTTTATCTCTTTAAAATAGTAATCCTCCTTCTCACCGTCCGGAATCTCGCCAAGGTCAAGCTTGTATCCGCTTTCATATCTTTCGGCATCGCCCTTGTATAAGACTACATCATTGCTCTTTACATTATAATGGTCTTCAAAGTATTCGTCAGAATAATCTTCTTCAAGAACATAAAGTCCGAAATATTCTCCGTTAAGATATACTACTGCCGGCCTTGTTGCCATGGTTGAAACGGCCATGTCCTCTAATAAAGACTGCCAGTACGCGTCACTGAACTTTGTCGTGAAGGCACAGTTGCCGCCGTTTCTTAAGATAAGAGTCTTAAAGGTATCTATGGTCTTTCCGTCGATATCTGTAAGTGAATCACCGAATACAGCATAGCGGAAACGTTTGTCGCCGTAATCGTTTCTTGCGTAGAGCCTGAAGCCCTTCTGGGCGTCCGAACGTGAATAATTGCCCTGAACCCTTATTCCGCAGCTCTGTGACAGAACGTTGGTGCTGCCGTCAGCAGTATATTCGTACATATCCATGTACGCTTCTCTTTCCCACTCTCTGCCTCTTGAGTTGTAATTTGCCATAAGCTTTCTGCCCGAATCATCCTGAATACGGTTTGAACGGTCGGATATATATTCTTCCCAGGCTTCATCAAAAAGCTTTCCTTTTACATAGATACCGTTTTCGTAATCAAAAAGATCATCAAAATTCATTGTGATCGAAATTACAGCAAGGGATGTGCCTGATGCTTCGCATGCCTTTGCGATGCCTTCGACATGATCTTCAATGCTGCCGGTGAAATAAGCCTGTGAATACAGGGGAGAAAATCCTTCGCTGTCCTCATATACGGCTTTTATTACCGTGCATTTGTCCACGGCTTCTGTTGAAGGTGTATCAAGGTTGCATTTAAGCGACTTTGTCTTGCGCTCATATTTGCAGTGTGCGGTGTCATAAAGCCCCGGATCAACGGCCGCTATCACATTCTCCTTGCCTGAAAGATCTTCTATGGCAACAGGAGACTCATATGCAAGCCTTGTATCGCTTGTGCGGGGGTCCGATCCGTCAAGAGTATAATAGATCGTGCTGCCTGCAGGAGCCGAAAGTTCTACCTTTGTATCGACAGGATACACTCCGCCTGCCAAAGAGAAAGCGACAGGCTCCTTTTCGGCGGGAGCATCCGTTTCAGTCTCGGCATGGGTTTCGGATTCCGGCGTTTTGGTCTCGTCCTTTGTTTCCGTGCCTGCAGTAGGAGCTGCAGTCTCGCTTCCGGTACTCTCTTTTTCGGGATCCTGCGTCGTGACTGATTCCGATACAGGCGCCGATGTATCTTTATTCTCCTTGCTTTCGGATGATGCACATCCGAGTAGCGTAAGCGACATTGCAAATAATAACAGTTTCCTTCTCATGTGTTCCCCTCCGTATGCTTTGGTATTTAAGGCTGTAAACAATGTTTGATCAGAGTTATGATAGCATATTATGGTTTCCTTTTACATAGCAAAACTTGCAAAAAAGAATTTATAAGTGGATTTTTATGCAAAAAGACGGGTATTGCTTTTTGCTTTTTTGTATGGTAAGATGCAAAAGGATATGATTCATCCTTCTTTAGTCTTAATTTCTTTTTTTCGGGAGTATCAAATTATGCAAGAACACATCCACGTTTTTTCGGAAATAACAAGAATAGATATTGACGAAAAAAACATCATTGAATATGTACGCATCTGTAAAATATGCGGTTTTAAAGAGACGGTGGCATACGGAAAAAGAGGGAATGCCCTGCCGCCGGGTGGAGCTTTGCCCGATCCGACGCCTGCCCTGCCGTCAAAGCTGTATGATAAAGACGGGGGCAAACGAAAAAAACGCCTTATAATTACGGCAATTACAGTGACTGTTTCACTTTCTGTTTTGATCATTTATCTTCTTTTTATTCTTTGGAGCTTAGACAGACCCCAAACCGTTTTTACAAATGAATCTCTTATATTCGAAACGGCACCTACTGCTGACGATCGTTTTGAGACAGCCTTATTTACGAGTGAAGCTGAGGATGTTTCTAAAGAAATATCTCCTTACGCAGAGGCGGAAACCGGGGTGGAAACAGAAAAGGAAACTGATGCGGAAACAAAAAAGGAAACTGAAAAAGGAACCATTGAGGAAACTGCAAACGGGGAAACAGAGACTGTAACAGAGCCTGTTATGGTTTATGAAACAACTGAAAAACAGGCAGAACCTGTAACTAAGCCAGTGCCTGAATTCGGGCCGGAACCTGTAACTGAACATGAACCGGAATCTGCAGCCGAAAGTACTATGCCTCTCTGTACGGAAAGTCACGCTACTCCTTCATCCGCCATGCAGGAGACCTCACCCACTGTTATTGATCTTCCTCTTGCCGGTATGATCTATACAGGAGAGGAAATATACGGTTTTACGGGACAGGAAATTGTATTGAACATAATAGTTGACCCCGGCAGGACCTATCGCTTTGAAGGCAATAAAAAACCCGAAGAAGGCCTGTGGCCCGCTTCGGATTCGTATATCTGTGAAATTGATGAAACTGACGGTTCATTCCGCTTTATTCGGTTCTGAGAGCCTCTACAGGGTCTTTCTTTGCCGCAATGTGTGAAGGGAACATACCTGCTATAAACGTTAAGAATATGCTTATTACGACAAGCGCGATTCCGCCTATCCAAGGAAGCTTTGACAATCCGCTTACATCCGTAAGGGATTTGATTATGAGATTTATCGGAATGTTCAGCAAAAGCGTTATTATGATTCCAAGGGCGCCTGCTATAAAACCGATAGTTATGGCCTCGGCATTGAATACATGCGAGATATCCTTCTTTGAAGCTCCGATCGCGCGGAGAATACCGATCTCCTTTGTTCTTTCGAGAACAGAGATATAGGTGATGATACCTATCATTATAGATGATACTACAAGCGATATGGATACGAATGCTATCAACACGTATGATATGATATTGATGATGTCGCTTATAGAGCTCATCATGATTCCGACATAGTCTGTGTAGCTTATGACATTTTCAGGCTTGCCTTCTTCTTCCATTCTCTTTGAATAGTTTTCTATGAGTTCTGCCATCTTATCCTTTGATTCAAACGAGTTGGCGTACAGATAGATGGCATCGGGAGAATCAAGTGAAGGAACGCCTATCTTTTTAAGATTGTCTGCATATGTGCTGTCAGAGAATTCTGCCGGCATATATTTGTCATAGTATTTGGAAAGGACATCCTCAGTGAGAGTATCAAGGAGTGCATCAAAATACTTTGCGCCTTCAGCATCAGAAAGATCTCCGTTGGCCGCATCGACCTTTTCCTGATACTGCTTCATGGCAAGTCCCATGATCATATTGTCAACAGCCTGCTGCACTTCTTCTTCGGACATCGAAGCCATATACTGCTGCAAGATCGTCATGTCGATCTCCGTACCGTATGACGCCTGCAGCGCCTGGCGGAGAAGCTCCATCTGCTCTTCCTGAGTGGAATACTTTTCCTTTATCTCCGCTACTATCTTTGCCAGATCCTCTTCAGTGGGCTGAGCAGCAAGCTTTTTATACATCTTTGCTTTTTCTTCATTGCTCAGATTCCTGAAATGCTCAAGCATCTTTTCTGCCTTTTCTTTGGCAGTCTGATTTGAATTGGCCTCTGTCTTAAAAGGAAGACCTGTAAGTACATCTGTCTTTGTGTCAGCCTGCTGTGCCTTTACCACGTCAGTCTTGTTTATTTCTTCGATAACGTAACGTGTAAGTGCAGCTGTATATCCTATACCGCCCGAATTTCCGGCACTGCTTATCGATGCTGCATCAGGATTAGGCTTAACTATACCGACGATCTTAAGCTGAAGTCCATCCTGGATGAGCTTTTTCATGTAATCTTCATCATCCGAACGGTTTACATAGTGCCCTGCCTCTTCATCGTATTCATAGTATTTAGTGGGAATGACGAGCCTGTATTTAAGCTTGAAAATATCGTCAAACGAGATCTCTATAGATTCCTGTTCGAAGGTCTCCCTCTTCATGAGCTTAGCCATTATGTCCTTAAGACCGGATTTGTCTCTTAGGCCAAGTGAATATAAAACGAGATCGCTTACTTCGTTGTTTTTGTTGATGATTAGGATGACTTCATCCTTGTCTTTGGGCCAGCTTCCCGAAAGAAGCGTGTACTGCTCTTCGAGCATCTTCTGGTTTTCAATGAGCTCTGTCCACGAATCATACGAATAAGCCGAAGTTCCCATCATCGAACGCATCGTGTCAAACGATCCGCTGTTATAGCCCATAAAGCTCATCATTTCGGCCATGACCATGTTGGGATTTACCTGGTTTACACCTTTTTCGGTATTGTCATCAAATATGTTCATGGACACATTGTATATATACTGAATATTGCTTGTAAGTGCCGCTATCTCGTTTCCTTCGGCCTCAAGCTCTTTCTTTAAAGCGGTAAGGTTGTTGGTCTTTACTTCACTCAAAAAAGCGTTTACAAGCTCGTACATGAGATCGTTCGAATAGACCTTATTCTCCTCATGTATTTTTTTGTTCTCTTTTCGCTTTCCTGCTAAGGATTCCACAAGGGATGTCGTGTCGACATTCTGAGACTGGATCATAATGGGATAGCTTGAAAGCGTATCCTCCTGCACTTTGTCGATATAATTCTGTATACCGTTTGAAAGCGAAAGGATAAGCGCGATTCCTATGATACCGATACTTCCGGCAAATGCCGTAAGTAAGGTCCTTCCCTTTTTGGTAAGGAGGTTGTTAAGACTGAGCGAGAGAGCCGTAAGGAAAGACATCGAAGGCTTTTTGGTCTTTGAAGTGTCTTGCGGCTTCTCCTCTTCTCCTTTTATCGGGTTTGAATCATCTATGATCTTACCGTCAGAAAGACGGATGATCCTTGTCGAATAATCCCTTGCAAGCTCGGGGTTATGCGTTACCATGATGACGAGCTTGTCTTTGGCTATCTCTTTTAACAGCTCCATTATCTGAACGCTTGTTGCTGTATCAAGGGCGCCTGTGGGCTCGTCTGCCAGAAGAATATCGGGGTTGTTTACAAGAGCACGGGCTATCGCAACTCTTTGCATCTGACCGCCCGAAAGCTGATTTGGCTTTTTGGTGAGCTGATCGCCGAGGCCTACCTTTTCAAGAGCCTCCTTTGCTCTTTTTCTTCTATCGGATTTTGATACGCCCGAAAGAGTAAGCGCAAGCTCTACGTTTGAAATTACGGTCTGGTGAGGAATAAGGTTATAGCTCTGGAACACGAAACCTATGGAGTGGTTTCGGTATGCGTCCCAGTCCCTGTCCTTAAAGGTCTTGGTTGATTTTCCGTTTATAATAAGATCGCCGGAGGTGTAATGATCGAGACCTCCGATGATATTTAGGAGCGTTGTTTTTCCGCATCCTGAATGGCCGAGGATCGATACAAATTCATTTTCCCTGAAATCGATCGACACATCCTGAAGGGCGTGAACCACTGTATCAGCCATCTTGTAGTCTTTAATAATGTTTTTTAACTGAAGCATGTCTGGCCTTTCTGTTTATCTTGCGCTGCGCGCAAAAATGTGATTATTCAGCAGAACAAAAGAGAGGTTTTTTAAACCTCTCTTGATAGTTTATCAATTCTTTGAGTCACTTAAGATTATGAGTAGTCTCATGAAGATATTGATTATATCCAGATAGAGATCGATGGCAACATCTATGGCAGAACGAATGGTGCGAGGTCTGCGTGCCGCTCTTGACATATCAAAACCAATATAAAGTGCAAAGATGACAAGGAACACATATTCAAGAATTATTACATTCTGTCTGAAGAAAAGCATCAGAATAACATCTGCAATGATCGCCACACCAAGAGAAACCAAAAGCGCGGGGCCGATCTTTTCAAATGCGCTTGAAAATACAAATCCGGCAACCATCATAAGAGCTGAAATAAGAACTGTTCCGATGAGAGCCGATGTGATGACCGTTGAAGTGTAACTCGGAAGTATTGCCGCAAGTACAAGACCAAGCGGAACGCAGATCAGGTTATAGCCTATAAATGCACCGACAAATGACTTTGCCTTCATCTGAACGATAATACCTACGATCGCGCTGATGATATATACAACGCAAACGACACCAATATTAAGAGAACCGGGTTTTGCAAAGAGCTTTACAAGCAGGAAGTTTATTCCAAGTCCCCAAAGAAGAAACGCACCTATTGCCGCATAGTACTTTCTGTCATCAAGCTCCATGCTGTTGAGCTCTGCAGTATTTCTGAAGGCCTGGTTCTTTTCGCTTCTAGCGCCGAACAATCCGCCTTTTCTGAATGTGGCAGTGCCGCCTATCATTTTGCTGGCCTGCCGTGCCTGAGTTTGCTGTGCTATTTGAGGGTCATAATAGCTGTTGGAATTGTTATTGCTTGAAATGTTATTGCTTGAATTGTTTCCGTCATAAAGATTGAAATCACTCATTATAATTCCTCCTTTTCATGAATTACGGGTATTATAAATGAAAACGACATTTTTTAAAATACCCTAATAATTACGATTTTATTAATATTTAGGAAAACCTTCCTTTTTCCTGAGCTGCTGAGAAATAAGCTCCTTTACTCCTATGGAAGCTACAAACTGTTTCCAAGAGTAAATGTTTTGAATATTGTCTTCCGGACTTAAAGCAAACTTTCCGTATCTGCCGTTTTCGCAGATAAGAGTATCATTGGTAAAAAGGTAATAACCTTTGGGAATAACAAAGCCCGATCTGAAATCTCCGCTGTTCCATTTTTCATCCATAAGCTCGAAATAATTGCCCGTGAAGATATTTCCCGTAATATCTATGTCGGCGCTGATGATGCTTTCGGGATTATTTTTGTAATCGATGGAATAGATATAGAGCTTTCCGCCTATTATTCCTGTGCCGGGATCTTCTATCTTCAGCTGATAATAACTTATGACGCTTTCTGATACATCATATCCACTCCAGCATCCGGATATATTAAAGTTCACATCATCTATGGTTTCGCTCCATGAAGATACCGAAAGATGACCGTCGCTCAGATCGAATTTTGCATAACCGCTCAGGTTGAATACCGTCTTCCTGATAAGCAGCTTTATTTTAAAGTAGACTGTCTGAACAGCGCCGTTTTCGGCAACCTTTCTGTTGGTGATGGAGAGTTCTTCGACCATGTCCTCTTCTATCTGCATATCATTCACCTGGTTGAAAGAGAATTTATGGTCTTTGATAAGGTATTCTTTTAAGAGATCTTCATTTACTTCCCATGCTTCGGAAAGCATACCTGTAGATATTGATTCGGTTTCTACGGCAGAACCGTAAAGGTACCATCCGGAGCTGAAATGGAATTCAAGCGAAACATTTCCGCAAATATACATATACTTTCCTTCTCCGCGGAAGAAAAGTCTTATTTTCTCGGTGTTTTCGGTGCTGTCAAGTGAATCTTCATATATCTCATATGTGAGTTTGTCAAGCTCTCCTATACGCCATACGCTGTCCTCTTCCTCACGGAAGAAGTTGACGCTTTTAAGGCTCTCTTTAATAAGATCGTCCGTTACGCCGCCCTGAACCTCTACTCCCGCAAGGGAAAGAGTCGCGGTAGATAAAACAAACTTGTTTTCTTCATCAAGAAGATATTCGCAGAATATGGATAAGATCTCATGGACGTGATCGGCATTAAGTATGGCTTTTATGTTCGCCCTCATATAGCCGGATTCGGCGTCCGAATCTTCCTTTTCTATATTTGCCTCAATAAGACGCTTGTTTTCAAAAAGCATGTTTGAGTATCCGGAATAGTACTTGCGATCCTCAAGGTCTGAAGTGATTCGTTTGATGTCAGGTTTGTCGGCTTCCGCTCTCCATTTATCCCTCGATTCGGGTTCTATGGAATCCAGTTTCCATCCGCCCCTTGAGTATGAATAATTCATAACAAAATATCTGTTATAAGTGATGTCTCCGTAAACATAGGAAACATCTGCCCTGTATGTCCCGGATGTGTCGGTTGACGAAAGATCTTCATATGAGCTTTTGGTCACTGTGATGTTTTCTGATACTTCCTTTTTTATATATGAAGTCATATCCTCTGTCCTGTCTGAGACCGGCACGGGACCCGAAGGGATAGAGGCACACCCGATAAGTGCAAGGATGCAAAAAAGCATCAAAAATGTTAGGGCGGAAAAAGCTTTTATATTCAATTTTTTCATGGCTTCTTCCACCCCCTTTTTCGATGTATTTTTTTATATCACTTAAGAACAAATAACTTAGAACCTTATGCTTGCGACAGCCTCTATTTCACACAAAACATTCTTGGGAAGTGTCTTTACGGCAACGCAGCTTCTTGCGGGCTTACTTGTAAAGAATTTAGCATATACGGCGTTAAACTGTGCGAAATCACTCATGTCCGCAAGAAAACAGGTCGTTTTGATAACATCGTCGGCCGTTGCCCCGGCTTCTTTGAGTATCTCTAGAACATTCTTGCATGACTGCTCAGCCTGAACATCGATCCTTCCTTCAACTATGTTTCCTGTTGCAGGGTCGATCGGGATCTGGCCGGAGGTGAATACAAGTTTTTCTCCGATTGTTACAAAGCCCTGAGAATAAGGGCCGATTGCTGCAGGTGCTGCAGAAGTTGAGATCTTTTCTTTCATGACTATTCTCCTTTGGTAAACTTTTTCCAAACTATAATTATAAACTACGCCAAACTTAGTTGTCAATTGACTTTTCCCAGCCAAGCGATAATTTTACAGCTCTGTGCCAGCCTTTTATAAGTTTTTCTTTTTCAGCCTCATCCATTGAGGGCTCAAATACTCTTTCAGGCTTTTGTGAATTGTTAAGTTCGTCCATGGACTTCCAGAATCCGCACGCAAGGCCTGCCAAAAATGCGGCGCCCATGGCGGTCGTTTCAACACATTCGGGTCTTATTACCTTTGCCCCAAGAAGGTCTGACTGAAACTGCAAAAGGAAATCATTTGCGCTTGCGCCTCCATCGACCTTAAGACTTGTCAGCTTTTTGCCAAGGTCCTGTTCCATCGCGGTGAGCACATCCAAAGTCTGGTATGCTATTGATTCGAGTGTGACTCTCACAAGATGATCGGCTCCAAAGCCTCTTGTTATGCCTACTACAAGACCTCTTGCATCGGGATCCCAGTATGGAGCACCCAGTCCTGTGAATGCCGGCACAAGGTAGGCACCCCAATTGCTTCCCGCATTTATTGCGGCGTCTGATGTTTTATGAGCCGAATCAATGACCTTCATCTCGTCTCTAAGCCATTTTACGGCTGCTCCTGCCGTAAATACACTTCCCTCAAGCGCATACCGGACTTTTCCGTTTATTCCTATTGCAACTGTGGTTAAAAGGTCGTTGTAGCTCTCTATTATGGATGATCCGGTGTTCATCAGCAAAAAACAGCCCGTACCGTAGGTGTTTTTTACATCGCCCTCGTTTATGCAGCCCTGTCCGAAAAGAGCCGACTGCTGATCGCCCGCCATTCCGGCTATCGGGATGCCGCGGGGAAGCTCTTCGCATTCGGTAACGCCGTATATCTCACTTGAAGAGGCTACTCTCGGTAAAATGCATTCAGGTATATCAAACCATTCTAAAAGATCTTTATCCCACTTGAGTTCGTGGATGTTGAAAAGCATGGTTCGGGATGCATTAGTCACATCCGTCACATGTACTCTTCCGCCCGTCAGGCGCCACAAAAGATATGTGTCCACGGTGCCGAACAGTATATTTCCCTTTTCGGCCTCTTCTCTTACTCCCGGAACATTTTTAAGGATCCATGCGATCTTGCTTGCGGAAAAATATGGATCGACTATAAGTCCGGTTTTTCGTCTTATCGAAGCATCAAGATTATTTTTCTTAAGCTCCTCTATCATATCGGCAGTTCTTCTGCACTGCCATACTATGGCGGGATAAACGGCCTTTCCGGTATGCTTATTCCAGAGAATGGTCGTCTCTCTTTGATTTGTTATGCCTATTGCTTCTACTTTTACCGGCTCTTTGGCGATGGCCTCTCTTGCGGACAGTATCTGGGTCTGCCAGATCTCTTCCGGGTCATGTTCCACCCAGCCCGGCTTTGGAAAATACTGCGGAAATTCATGCTGAGACAGTGATACTATCTTTCCGTCATGGTCAAAAAGAATCGCTCTTGAACTTGTAGTACCCTGGTCAAGAGACAGGATAACGCTTTTCATAATATTCCCCCCGGTTTTCAAAAAAATTGACAGGAGACGAATGGATACGTCTCCTGTCATTATAACATAATTATCACTTATTCAAAACAGAAAATATCATTCATTTACAGGATTTTCTGCATTTTCTAATGATTCGCCGTTCTCTTTAAGATCCTTGATGCTGAATGAATATCTTCCCATCTTATCCTGTCCGAGGCATACTACCTTTACTACGTCGCCGAGAGTAAGAACATCTTCTACTGCACGGATGCGCTCCTTGCTGATCTTGGAGATGTGTACCATACCCTCTTTGCCGGGAGCAAATTCAAGAAATGCACCGAACTCTTTGATGCTGATGACTTTACCTGTGAGGATCTGTCCCTCATAGTAATCGGTAACGATAACGTTGATGGTGTCAATAGCCTTTGCGATCATATCCTTGTCAACGCCGCAAACATCTACTCTTCCGTCATCTGTGATGTCGATCTTTACGCCGGTCTCGTCAATGATACGGTTGATGACCTTGCCCTGCTTGCCGACAACATCGCCGATCTTATCGGGATCGATATTGATAGAGCAGATCTTGGGAGCGTATTTGTTGACTTCGGGTCTGGGAGCTGCGATAGCCTTGCTCATAACGTTGTCCATGATGAATAAACGAGCTTCCCTTGTCTTTCTGATAGCCTCTTCAACGATGGGACGTGTAAGACCATGGATCTTGATATCCATCTGGATGGCTGTGATACCCTTATGTGTACCTGCTACCTTGAAGTCCATGTCGCCGAAGAAATCCTCAAGACCCTGGATATCTGTAAGAACTACATAATCGTCATCTGTATCGCCTGTTACAAGTCCGCATGAGATACCTGCAACCATGGAAGTGATGGGAACACCTGCTGCCATAAGAGCCATGCATGATGAACATACGGATGCCTGTGATGTGGATCCGTTTGACTCAAATGTTTCGGATACGGAACGAATTGAGTAAGGGAACTCCTCTTCAGAAGGCAGAACGGGCAAAAGTGCACGCTCTGCAAGAGCTCCGTGACCGATCTCTCTTCTTCCCGGTCCTCTTGAAGGCTTTGTCTCACCTACAGAGTAGCTGGGGAAGTTGTAGTGATGCATATATCTCTTTGCTGTCTCGTTTGAATCAAGTCCGTCGACCTTCTGAGACTCGGAAAGAGGTGCAAGTGTAACAACGTTGCATATCTGTGTCTGTCCACGTGTGAACATTGCGCTTCCGTGTACTCTCGGGATGGTATCAACTTCGGCGGAAAGTGTTCTGATCTGTGTGAGAACACGTCCGTCGGGTCTCTTATGGTCCTTAAGGATCATCTTACGAACGGTCTTCTTCTGGAACTTGTAGATGGCATCTCCAAGAAGAGGGATCCATTCGGGATGCTCTTCGGCATATCTTTCTTCGAGCTTTTCTGTGATAGCCTTGATATTTGCTTCTCTTACCTGCTTTTCGTCTGTGAATACAGCCTCTTCCATAGCCTGTGGAGTGATGAATGCAACCATATCGTCCCAAAGGTCTGCAGGTGTATCAACACTTTCGTAAGAATGCTTTTCTTTGCCGAATTCAGCTACTATGGTGTCGATGAATGCGATAACGCCCTGGTTTACTTCATGAGCGCCGTAAATAGCTTCGATCATGATATCTTCGGGAACCTCGTTGGCACCTGCTTCGATCATGATGACTTTTTCTCTTGTGGAAGCAACTGTAAGGGCAAGGTCAGAAACCTTTCTCTGCTCTGTTGTGGGGTTGTAGATGAGCTGTCCGTTTATAAGACCGACCTGTGTAGCGGAAATAGGACCGTCAAAAGGAATGTCTGATACGGATGTTGCGATGGAAGCACCTATCATAGCGGTAACTTCGGGTGCGCAAAGAGGATCTACAGCCATTACCATGCAGTTAAGAGTAACATCGTTTCTGTAATCCTTGGGGAAAAGGGGTCTCATCGGTCTGTCGATGACACGGCTTGTAAGGATAGCATGCTCACTTGCCTTTCCTTCTCTTTTGTTGAATCCTCCGGGGATCTTTCCTACAGCGTACATCTTCTCTTCGTACTCTACGCTTAAGGGGAAGAAATCCACTCCGTCACGAGGCTTGTCTGTAGCTGTAGCTGTACATAAAAGTGTTGTGTCTCCGTAGTGAATGAGACATGCGCCGTTAGCCTGGGCTGCTACTCTGCCCATATCGACGCTTAAGGTCCTTCCTGCAAGCTCATAAGTGAATGTCTTATAAGGCTTCTGAAGGATAACGTTTGCACTTGTGGGTGCAGAAGTGTCGTTAATACCCATTTCGGTATCTCCTTTCTTTTTTTGCATATTTGTACGGCCTTAGGATACCGAAACTACTGATACATGCGCATAAATATGTGCACATATCAGTGGTCTCGGGATATATCCTTTGGCCGCGTGCAGCTTTTTAAACAAACAAGAGGTGTAGGTAATCTTTTCCTCCACCTCCTGCTTATTAATCAAATAAAAGATTACTTTCTTAATCCCAAATTATCGATCAATGTTCTGTAAGCCTCAAGATCCTTCTTCTTAAGGTAAGCGAGAAGATTACGTCTCTGACCAACCATCATAAGAAGACCTCTTCTTGAGTGATGATCCTTAGGATTAACCTTTAAGTGAGCATTGAGCTCCTGAATGCGCTCTGTAAGAAGAGCGATCTGAACTGCAGATGAACCTGTGTCATTTGCGTCCTTTCCGTACTTGGCGATTATCTCAGCCTTTTTCTCCTTGGAAATCATTTTTGATTCCTCCTTAAATAAAAATATTTATTAATTCACCTAGCACCAAGATCCGGCCGGAGATGCCAAGACCTGAGCGCAGGCAGACTAACCTTGAAGAATATAGCATATCATTTGTGATTTGTAAAGCGGAAATTATAATATTTAAGTAAAATCGTTATATGAAGCGCCTGCAAAACTTGACTGAAATGTGTTTACACAGTATAATACAGAATGTATTTTAATTCAAGGAGGGAATGTACATGATCACATATTCCGGCATGGATCTCGGACTTAATATTGCTGCGTTTATGATCTGTGTTTGCAACATAATATACACTTCCCTCGACGGTAATTTAGGCAAACAGCAGAATCGCGTTTTTATCCTCATGAATTTCATGCTTGGGGTAAACGCATTATGCGAGATAACGAATTATTATGTTTTCCAGCATGTGGGTGAATCCGATCCGGCATTCATGGCCATGTGTATTTCGCAGTTCACATACTTCCTGTGCCACACTCTTGTTCCTCCTCTTCTGTTCTACTATATCTCTTTTATGGTAGGAAGATCGATCGGAATAGGCGTACACAGACATTCGGGCAACAAGTCACTCGACAGATTATTTGATATCCTGCCCATAGCTATCATAGTTGCGACAGAGCTTTTCATAGCTTTCAACCCGTTGACGGAATGGTGCTGGTTTTATGACAGCAACCGCATTTTCGTAAGAGCATGGGGCGAATATGCGGTCATATATGCTTCTTCCGTATGCTGGATAGTCGCTTCATTCATCCTCGCGATGAGGTCATGGACATATCTTTCAAACGGAAGAAAAAACTCCATTGCGGTATGCTTCCTTCTTGCATGCTCGGGAGTTGCCATACAGCTCATATCAAAGTCGGTTCGTGTTGAAATACTGATGGAAGCCTTGGGATTTTCCGGTGCTCTCATCTTTGTCGAAAATGAGGATGACCGTAAAAATGTCGAATATGACATATATAACGCTGCCGCATTTGAACTGGATATGCAGACGACCGTAAAGAATCACATCCCGGTTCATATCCTAATGATAAGGAACATCGAATTCGACAACAAGGTAAATAAGGTCATCTCAAAAAAGATAAACAGATATCTTATCAGCAAGGCTGTTTCGGATTATCTTAAGACCGTCGTTAAGAAGCATTTTATCTACTATCTCGGTGAAGGTAAATTTGCTCTTGCCCTTTACTACTTAAGCGAAGAAGATACGGCTTCTCTTGCAAAGAACATAGAGAAGCGCTTTGATGCACCTTTTTATATTGCGGGATCAGACATGATCCTCTCTTCAAGGATCATAATCGTAAATGTTCCGGAGCAGGCCACGTCTCCCGAAGAGCTCGTCTTCATCTCAAGATGTCCCATATCGGATGACATGACCGATCAGATACTTAAAGGTGATGCTATAGCACCTATGATAAGGCGTGCAGCCATAGAAAATGCCATCATTCACGGACTTGAGCAAAACAGCTTTGAGGTCTACTATCAGCCCACTTACGATATAAACAAAAAACTGCACGGCGCCGAAGCTCTCCTTCGAATGAACGACTCTGCTTTGGGCCGCATCTATCCCGACGAATTCATACCAATTGCCGAAATGATAGGTATGATCGACAGACTCGATGAATTTGTATTAAAAGAAGTTTGCAATATGATCTCATCCGGGCTTCCAAGCCGATACGGGCTTGAATGTATAAACGTAAATCTTTCCGTAATAGAATGCCTTAAAGAAGGCTTTGCGGATCATGTAAACGAGATAGTAAAAAAGGCCGGCGTTCCAAACGAGATGATCAATTTCGAGATCACCGAATCGGTTGCCGCCAAGGACTATAATCACCTTTCAGATGTGATAGAAAGCCTTAAGGCCAATGACTTCCGCTTCTCCATCGATGATTACGGAACAGGATATTCAAATATCACTTCGCTCTTCTCTTTGGAGGTCGACATAATAAAGATCGACAAGAGCATCTTATGGAACGCCGAAAAGAGCGAGCTTGGAAGAACGCTTCTTAAAACATCTGTAGATATGATACACACGATGAACAAAAAAGCTCTTGCAGAGGGCGTTGAGACCGAAGCACAGATTGAAATGCTTAGGAAATTCGGATGTGAATATCTTCAGGGCTTCTATTTTTCAAAGCCTCTTCCACTTAATGAATTTATAGCTTATCTGCAAAAATGACACCCGGGGACATTCCCCGGGTGTCATTTTACTAGTCTTTATGCTCCCTTTCTCTTATCTTCGCTGCATGCGCTATGATCTTTTCCTTCCAGTCGTCATCCTGTGCCTCAAGCTGATATACATTGTAGCCGTACTGTCCTGCCAGCTTGCATACGATCTCCTCATCATCGATATGGAGAGAGATGTGATATCTGTTAGGAAGTTTTTGAGGCAAGGTCGTCGCATTGTTTCGCTGCACTTCCTTTAAATGCCTTGTCCCGTTTACGATACCGTCAAATTTCACATGATAGTGCCTGAACAGACGGACTATGTACTCTTCGCTCCTGAATGATGACGTGTATACCCAGACTTCATATCCAAGCTCCTGAAGCTCGTTTATAAGGTCGGGAGTGCCGAGCCTTAATCTTTCCTTGTATATCCTGTTAAATGGAAAATGAAGCGGCGGTTCTGTCTTATGAGTCTTTGGAGAAACGAATAAAACCTCGTCAAGGTCAAAAGAGACCCGCATCCTGTTATTTATCTCTGATACTTTTCTCTGCATTCTTATCAGCCTCCTTAATGCACCTTACAACTTCTTTTGCCCATGAAGGAGAATCGGGATCCACCTTAAATTCTTCAAATAATGCAAGATCCTTATAGGTCTTAACTATAAGATCCCTGTCGATATGTATCGTTTCGTTGTATTTACCGGCAATAAGCTTGTCTGTTTTTTTCTTCGCTGTATAATACCTTTTCTCTTTTCTGCCGGTTCCTGTTATGACTCCGTCTACCTTTACCGAATACATTTTAAAGAAAGCCCGGATATAGTCAAGCGAGTAATAATCTGCCGAATAGACCCAAAGATCGTATCCGTTACTGCTGAAATAATGCATAAGTGCCGGAATTCCTCGGCGTATTCTCATCTTATAGATCTTGTTGTTGGGGAAAGGAAGAGGCTTTTCGGGGGTGTCATTCGGACCGCAAAAAATCGTTTCATCAAGATCGAGCGAAACTCTTTTGTCATGCTTTGAAGCCGCAAGCATTTTTTCGATATCGGTCTGCTGGGTCAGGTTTACGATCTTTACCGGAACTGTCTTGAATCCGAGTCTGAGTGCCGCTGCCCATCTGTGGTGTCCGTTAAGTATCATATATCCGTCCGGATGTACCTTTTCCACCATCAACGGGTCATTGAAGGCATCGACCGGCATACTGTTGTAGCGATTGAATTTTTGAACATAGCTGTTTATTATTCCGTAATTGGGTCCGATGGAAGGCATACAGAATTCGTCATCGGGGTTTGGGTGAAGCTTGTTTATGTCTACTTTTTTTGTAAGCAGTCTTTCAGCCTGACTGGCTTTCACAGGAACCATTACGCCTTCATAGGCTTTGATCTTTTCATCCAAAAATTTCATAAATGCGTTGTCTGATGCCATTTATACCTCCGTTATTTTTTTATTCTTTCGGTATTTCAAATAGTGAACGATATTTTGAACCGATAAATGACCTGTGTCTCTTCTTCATGTCCGATATACCTGCCATATTAAGGCATTAAGCATATCTAAACCTCCGGATATTTGGCATGCTTTTTAGAAAAAGCCGCTTATAAGTATTACAAGGATGAGCAAGGGAAGAACATATTTAAAATAAGGGATAAACTTCCTGCTCATCTTTATTCCATTGCCTGTATTGACCTCGGCAAGATACTTATCTGCGCCCCACCCGAACCTGTATACGCAGAAAACGGTAATTATAAGCGAACCCAAAGGAAGCAGCAGGTTGCTTACGATAAAATCTTCTGTGTCAAGAATGTTCATACCGGGAAGCGGATGAAAACCTGACCAGAGGTTATATCCAAGCACGCATGGAATACTTGCAACAAGTAATATGATACAGTTTATCAGTACCGATTTTTTGCGGCTTATGTCACGATCATCCATGAGATTGCCTACAAGATTTTCAAAAACACCTGTTACGGTGGAAAAACTTGCAAATGTCATGAACAGGAAAAACATTGCTCCCCATATCCTGCCGCCCGGCATGTTTATAAAAACACTCGGCAGAGTGACAAATATGAGTGACGGCCCCTGATCGGGCTGAATTCCGAAGCTGAAGCATGCAGGGAAAATTATAAGTCCTGACATGATAGCCACAAAAGTATCAAGAGCGCAAATTTTTATGGATTCACCGGTGATACAGTGATCCTTTGACATGTAGCTTCCGAAGATCTCCATAGAGGCGATACCAAGACTCAAAGTGAAAAATGCCTGGTTCATCGCAGCTGTGATGACGTTAAAAATACCAACCTTTTCGACTTCTTCAAGATTTGGAAGCAGATAGAATTCTATGCCTTTGCTGCTGCCATCAAGTATTATACTGTTTCCGGCAAGTACGACGATCAGCAAAAGAAGGCCTATCATCATGAATTTGTTTACATTTTCAAGCCCCTTCTTCACACCAAATGCAAGAACTCCGAAGCCAAGTATAACAATGATCGACATAAATACGATCATCTGAGTTGGGTCTGACAGCATTTCGGTAAATGCCGATGGAACATCCGCTATTTCCTTTCCTTCAAAGCCGCCTGTCAAAAACTTCCAGAAATAGGAAAGCATCCAGCCCGCAACGGTCGTGTAATACATCATGAGCAGATAGCTGCCTGCAATACATATCTTGCCGTGAAAATGCCACTTGCTGCCCTTCTTTTCCAGTTCCCTGTAGGCAGAGATTATCGATCTGCCGCTCGATCTTCCTATGGCAAGTTCCATAGTGAGCACCGGGATACCCATGACCGCCAAAAATACCAGGTAAATTATAACAAATATAGCCCCGCCGTTTGCACCGCAAACGTACGGAAATTTCCAGACATTTCCTATGCCTATGGCGCAGCCGGCACTTACAAGAATAAACCCAAGCCTGCTGGCAAAATATTCTCTCTTCTCTTTCATTAAGATACTACCTTTTGAAAAATTATCCTGAACTATTATACTACACAAAAGGATATCTCACAATATTTTTCTTTTTGAGACCCGGGGACGGAGTCATAGTCTCATTTTTTACCGCCCACAGAGCCGAAGGAGCTTATGGGCGGTACGTTTAAAGAAAAAAAATACCACCCACAGAGCTGAAGGAGCCCATGGGCGGTAAGATTAAAGAAATATTGAATTTTACTTTTCTTTATAAGCCTCCACATCCGATGTAAGGGTGATCTCACTGTCAAGGGCTTCGACGGATATGTCTATGTCTGCGGCGCCGGCAGCCCCGAGAAGATTCCAGAGGGTGTGAAGCTTTTCAGCCTGTTTCTTTGCGAAAAAGACAAGATATGCTTTCGAGCCTGAGTAAAAGGTCACTCTATCTTGTCCGAAGCGGATGTCGCTGAGCTTTGCAAGCTTTATCTCAAAGCCGTTTTGGTCTGCTATGGCAAGTATCCTTTTGCCTGTGACAAGAAGGCGGCAGGGATACTTTTCAAAGTATTCTTCCGTTGTGCGTTCGGTCGTGTTGCCTTTTTTGACAGTGATGCTTCTCTTCTTTTCCTTGCCGATATCAGCAAGGGATATAAAAAAGCATGTTTCACCTTCGTCAAGCATTATTCCCGGGTTTGCAGAAACAAAGCTTGCTATGCGAAGCTTTACGATCTGGACTCTGTCGGATGCAAGCGAGCGGTATTCCTCTGCGGTGAGCTTTACATCAAAGCGTTCACCGAGACCTATAATGCTGCTGCAATCTGCGCAGATATTACCGTCGTCTAAGGGATGCAGTTTTTTGACCGCGACTTCTCTGCCGCAGATGCTGCAAAAATCCTTTTTTGAAAACAGATCAAAAAACATACATATCCCCCCTTACAGACAATCATAAGATCCATGACCGGAATCATTTCATGAATTCAAGATTCTTTCTTATCATTTCATTGCGCTGAGCAACGCACAAAACGCTTCTTAAAGGATCCTCGGGAGTGTTAAACACATAATCCTTAAGGATGTCAATAGTCGTTGTTGCAACGTGCATTCTTGTGTCCGATGATGCATAGTAAATATATACATCTCCGTTTTCACGTGCGATGGCGCCGTTTGTAAATGTTACGTTAGAAACGTCTCCGACTCTCTCCTCACCCTGAGGGCAGATAAGAAGACCCGAAGGCTCTGCAATTACTTTCCAAGGCTCTTTAAGGTCTGTTGCGAATGCGTAGATGACATATCTGAGGCCTGCCGCGGTGTTTCTTACGCCATGCGCAATATGTATCCAGCCCATGTCTGTTTTGATGGGAACCGCACCGGCACCGTTCTTTACTTCTGTTATGGTATGATATTTTCTCTTGGATGTGATTATCTCTTCGTCTATAACGGCTTTTGTTATATCGTCGCAAAGACCGAAGCCTATTCCGCCGCCCGAGCCCGTGTCTATAAAGTCATCCATCGGCCTTGTGTAGAAGGCATATTTGCCGTTTACAAATTCGGGATGAAGGACTACGTTTCTCTGCTGGGGCGAATTGAGGGTCACAAGATTGGGAAGTCTCTCCCACGTTTCAAGATCCTTTGTCCTTACGATGCCCGCAGCCGCAACTGCAGCCGAAAGATCATTTGACGAATGATCCTTGCTTTCGGAACAGAATACGCCGTAGATATAGCCGTCTTCGTGCTGTGTAAGACGCATGTCATATACATTTGTCTCTTCGGGACATGTATCCTCAAAGAGTATCGGATAATCCCTGAATTTGAACCCGTCTATACCGTTGTCGCTTTCCGCAACCGCAAAGAAGGATTTACGGTCATTACCCTCTACTCTTACAACAAGGCAGTACTTGCCGTTTAAATAGATGGCTCCGGAATTCATAGTGGCATTGATGCCAAGCCTTTCAAGGAATAACGGATTAGTCCTTGGATTCAAGTCATATTTCCAGAACACAGGAGCATGTGCGGCTGTAAGTACAGGATATTTATACCTGCTGTAAATGCCGTTTGTAAAGTCTGCTTTTATGTTCTTTCTTGCTATAAGCGCTTCATAGTCGGCCTGTACATAGTAATATCTGGGATGATATTTGGGCTCTATACCCCTTTTAAGTACTTCTATGCACATTCTGCCGTTGTGATAAGGACATTTCCAGGGCTCTACGATCGGCTTTTCAAAGTCAGGGGTGTGATCGGGGTTAAGTCTCCAGAACCATTCACCGCCCGGACGGAAATCGGTCATCTTTTCCTTTATGTATGTCCAGATATCACACGCTGCAGCGAGATATTTTTCTTCACCGTCTCTTTGATATCCGTTAAGGAAGCCGATCACTGCCTCTGCCTGGCCCCACCAGATCCTGTATTTGTTGTCGACTTCATTTTCGCATTCGTTAAGGATCGAATGCTCTGTGTATGCACGGTCGTAGATCTTCTTTGTAAGGGCTTTTGTGACCTCATGCATCTTTGCGGTCACGGTCGGATCGCCGTATACCTCAAGAGCTCTGTCTACGAGCCATGAAGTCTCTATATCGTGGCCGTACGAATGAAGATCGATTATGGAGTTCATATTCCTGTCAAAGAATACCTCCAGCCGGTGCTTGTCCTCATTATACAGTTTATTTGCTATGGTGTCAAATATCCATACAAGCCTGTTTCCGACTTTTTCATCCTTTGTGACCCTGTAAAGCTCTGTATAGCTTTCAAGCACATGCAAAAGAGTGTTCATGGTCTTTTCTGCCATTACACCGTTCTCGGAAAGCTTTTCGTTTGAAGCGGGTTTGAAATCTGCCGAGAAAGCCTCAAGATAGCCTATCTCGTCCGTGCATTTGTTCTCTATAATATCAAAAAGCCCGAAAGCAAGGTCTAAAGCCTCTTTGTCGCCCGATGCATCAAAATATGATGATAGCGCGTAGATCGCAAAAGCCTGATTGTATGTATGCTTGATGCTGTCATAGACCGTGCCGTCATAGTTCATGGACCAGAAAATGCCGCCGTTTACCCTATCGAGGCAGTGATCCTTTAGGAATGCATATGCATGCTTTGCGTTATCAAGCAAAACAGCATCTTTTAAAAGCATATATGCATTGCTGTAGAACCACAGAATACGGCTGTTTAATATGCAACCCTTTACGGCTTTTTTGTCACACTGAAGATCACTGTCCACGTATCCGTAAAATCCGCCGAATTCTTCATCTTTAAGTGCATTCCAGAAAGGGATGATCTTATTGTTCAAATGATCGGAAACTTCTTTTAAAAACATTGTATTTCTCCTTTTTAATACCACTACCCTCCCTTTTTAAAGGGAGGGAGTTTATTTTACAAAAGAATTATCTTCTTCCCGGATCGGTGTCATCCCATCTTGTTACGGAATGCTCTTTGATGTATGCAACGACCTTATCAGCCTCTGTGAAAGCAAGGCCGACATATGAGTCTGCACATCCGTAGTAGATGGCAATACGTCCTGTTGCCGCATCACAGATGGTAGCGCAAGGGAATGTTACATTGGGAACAAAACCTCTCTCCTCATACCACTCTTCGGGGGTAAGAAGGAAGTTTTCACATCTGTACTTTACTACAGAAGGATTGTCGATATCAAGTATTGCTCCGCCGATGGAGTAAACAAATCCGTTGCATGTGCCCGAAACGCCGTGATAGAACATAAGCCAGCCTTCGCTTGTCTCGATGGGTGCTGCGCCTCCGCCGATCTTAACAGACTCCCACCACTCTGAGCTTCTGCCCATTACATGGCGATGCTTGCCCCAGTATGTGAGGTCGGGTGATTCCGAAAGGAAGATATCACCGAAAGGTGTGTGTCCGCTGTCAGAAGGTCTTGAGAGCATTACAAAGTTTCCGTTTATCTTTCTGGGGAACAAAACAGCATTTCTGTTGAAAGGAATAAAAGGATTCTCTACTCTTACAAAGGTCTTGAAATCCTTTGTCTTTGCAAGATGGATCGCTGCTCCGTAAAAATCACCGCACCACATGATGTAGTAGGTATCCTCTACCTTTACAAGTCTGGGATCGTATGCGTATACAGGCATGAAATCCTTTCCGTCCTCATCAACAAAGTGGATCTTATCTTCGTCAAATGTCCAGTGGATGGCATCCTCTGAATGTCCGAGATAGATATAAGGTACACCGTTTGTCTGCTCGCCGCGGAATACACCGATGAATTTGCCCTCATACGGCATAACGGCGCTGTTGAAGATCCTTGCTACGTTCTTTAAAGGATTTCTTCCGATGATCGGATTATCGGGATATCTCCATACAGGTGCATTTGCGAATTCCTTTGGCCCTTCCACCCAGGGCATGTTGGGTACGTTGTCACAGATCAGCTTTACATTACTCATTTTTTTGTTCTCCTTTATTTTTTTATTGTTTTTTATTTTGATGTGCCGCAGCACTAAAACAGCTTTCTTCTCTTTGAACTGTCACGCTCTATTACTTCGCTGCAGATATGGATCAGTTCCTTGGGCATGCCGGGTTCGCACATGCGGTTATAAAGCTGCATGGCAAGCCTTCTGCCCATTTCGGTCGTATGTACCGCAGCGGTCGTGAGCGACGGCGAGATATACTCGGCAGTGTCGGTGTTGTCAAAACCGGTTATGGCTATATCCTTCGGAATATCAAGCCCGCGGTCCTTTAAAACCTTGTATGCCATGACTGCAATATCATCATTTGCACAGATGATGGCATCGGGAGTATATGTGCATTTTGCTATTGCCGATTCAACTTCTTCCGGATCGTAATATTTGCCCGGCGCAGGCCCCGTAAACTGCATATCGGCATCGATGATCAGCCCTCTGTTGTTTATTGCGGCGCAATATCCAAGATATCTTTGCAGTATCGAATTGCAGTAGGTCGTATCACCCAGGAAAGAAAATCTTTTAAGCCCCTGCTTTATAAGGCTTTCGACCATCTTTCTTACGGAATTGAAACCTTCGGGCATGATGCAGTCGCCGTACTTTAGGTATTCGTCACTGTTTGTCGGCGAGTCAAAGAAAACGACCGGCAGTTCATAGCGCATGATCCTTTGCAAAAAGCTTTTCTTGAAAACGCTGAGCACAAAAAGGCCGCTCACATTGTCAAAAAGCTCGGAAGGGATATATTCGTCGTTTTCATCCTCAGGGCTGACAACATAGAGCTGCATGTTGTCATTTCTTTCATTTATTACATCGGAAATGCCGAGGATAAGATCGTTCCAGAATTTGGAAGTTTCTCTCTTTGTTATGATGAGGAAATTGTTCCTTTTTGAGTAGTCGATATCCTCTTCTTCCATTTCCTTTGGCATGGTGATCCTGTAAGACGGATAACCAAGGCTTAAGGCCTTTTTGATGATAAGGGTCTTGGTTTCAAGGGCTACGGAAGGGCTGCCTGAAAGCGCCTTTGAAACGGTGTTTCGCGAGAGGCCGACCGCGTCGGCGATCTCTGTGATGGTCACTCTTTTCATTTTTTTCACCTTTGGTGCGGGACAATTGTTACAATGCAAATATACGACAAAAATGCACACTTTGTCAATAGAGAAATGCACGAATTTGCACACATATTTTGCACAATATGCACAATATGCCAAATATACGGGGTCTCCCGAAAATAAAAGTATAAAAAAATCCCGTCGGAGACATCCGGCGGGACGAGAAATTTTACATACGCTCGGGCGC
>JAEEGF010724295.1_pt1 | contig 52623 bp, 39 predicted proteins | sample 9134171 | NCBI WGS metagenome assembly JAEEGF01 (sample SAMN16246542, study PRJNA631951) | gut metagenome | biome: gut microbiome; feature: rumen; material: AP-attached | host: Bos | place: Iran: Karaj | collected 2018-10 | reverse complement strand
TCGCTCGCCGAGGTGACCGCCGCGGGGTGTCCGCCCGGCACTCTCGTCGAAGTACGCGACCTCTTCTGCAACGTCCCCGCGCGCCGCAAGTTCCTCCGATCCTTCCCCACCGAGGAAGGACACGTCAAGAACGTCTTCACCGTGCACGCCCTCGCGCATCCCTCGGTTGGCTTCTCCCTAGTCGTCGACGGACGCGAAGTCTACCGCCTCGCGCCGGCGGCGACTCTCTCCGACAGGCTGCTCGACATATTCGGACCTGACTTCGCCGAAAAGCTCCTCCCGCTTGAGACCCCAGACTCGCGCACCCAGCCCGTCCGCGTCACAGGCTACATCGAGCGCCCGAACCTCTCCGCTCCAACACGGCGCGAGCAGTACGTCTTCGTCAACGGACGCCCCGCGTCCGCCCCGTCGATCGCCTACGCCATCCGCGAGGCATACCCTCGCCACCAGGGCGACGCAAAGCCAGCGCTCTTTCTCTTCATCGACCTCCCGCCGTCGCAGGTTGACGTCAACGTCCATCCGACAAAGCGCGAGGTGCGCTTCCGCGACAACGTCGCCGTAAAGCGCGCAATCGAAAACGCAATCGAGCGCGCCCTCAACATTTCAAGACCAGTCGAGCCACAGCCCTTCGACGCAAGACCGCCGGCGGACGAGATTCCGCGGCCAGTTGCAGAGCCTGCGGCGACAGTCGACATCCGACAGCCAACAGCGGGAATCGACAACCGGCAGACGACAAGCGACACCCGGCAGCCGACATTCAACATTCGTCAGCCGGCAATAAAGTCCCCTGAAAATCAGCCAGTAAAACCCGTGCCTGCTCCGGTTGTCGTGGAGCTTCCGATAGCGGCCGACGAAGACGTCGCACGTCCGTGGAAATGGTTCCGGTTCCTCGCGGCGACGGAGAGCGGCTATGTCATCATCGAAACAGATTCCGGACTCGTCACGGTGAATCCGCACGCGGCGCGGGAGAGAATCGCCTTCGAGCGTCTTACGGACGCCGCGCGCGGCGGATGTGCCGCGCTCTCGCAGCAGCTGCTCATTCCCGACGCAGTGCGGCTATCGCCCGTGGAGGCCGCGAGAATAGCGGCGGCGCTTCCGGACATCAGGGCGATGGGATTCCGCATCGAGGAGTTCGGACGCGACACTTTCAAGGTCGACGCGGTTCCGCAGATACTCGGCGGGATGTCCGCGTCGGACGTTCTGTCCACGATCGCAAGAGACCTTGCCGAAGGCGGCGCGCGGCGCGGGGAGCGCTGGCGCGAGGAACTCGTGGCCAAGTCGATCGCGAGGTCGTTTGCCGGGATGTCCGTCGCCATGGATGAAAAAGGCGCGACGAAGCTCATCGAAGAACTCGCCGCGTGCAGGATGCCTTATGTCTGTCCGCGCGGGAAGCGGATAATGATCTTCACTTCCACGCGCGAACTTGACCGTCAGTTTTCGAAGAGCAGGTAGGGTCCGTCAGACCGTCCACTCTTCAGTCTTCGCCTTCTGTTCAACAGGCTTGGAATAGATGTCCGACTCGTCCGGCGGCGGAGCCTTCGGCTCGAGAGCGTTCTCGAACTTCGGGAGCTCGCGCTGCGGCGCGTCCTCCTTGAGGACAGCGGGCCTTCCGTCTGCGGTGGACGCGTTCGCGCCGACCAACGCGGCGGCGGCCGCCTTCTCCTCCTCGCCCGCCGCTTCGCGCGCGTCGACTTCCGCCTTCGCGGCGGCATCGACCTCGCCAAGCTTCGAATGGCGCGGGGGGATCGGCTTCATCAGCGGGTCGTCCGGACCGATCACGGTGCACTTCAGCTCCTCGTTGATGTACTTCTCGATGTCGGGAATCTGGCAGCTCTCGTACTCGTCCGCGAACGAGATCGCGATGCCGGTCGAGCCCGCGCGGCCGGTACGGCCGATGCGGTGCACGTAGTCCTCCGCCTCGTAGGGGAAGTCGAAGTTGACGACGTACTCAAGCCCCTTGACGTCGATGCCGCGTCCGGCGACGTCCGTCGCCACGACGATCTTGACCTCGCCGTCGCGGAACGCGTCGAGCACCTTGAGGCGCTTGTTCTGGTTCACGTCGCCGGAGAGCATCTCGACGTTGACGCCGCGGATCTTGAGCGACTCGTAGACGTCCTCGGTCGTGCACTTGCGGTTGCAGAACACGATCGTGCGCGCGTCCGGGTGCAGCGCGATGTGGTTGTAGAGAACGGTGAACTTGTCCTTCGCCTGGATGACGTAGACGACCTGCTTCACGGTGTCGGTGGCGTTCGTCTCGGACTCCACCTCGGCCTTGTAGGGCTCCTCCATCCAGTTCATCGCGAGGCGCATCACCGCGTCGTTGAGCGTCGCGGAGTAGAGCATCGTCGTGCGCTTCTGCTTCGGCGGCAGGTAGCTCATGATGCGCCTGACGTCGGGGATGAAGCCCATGTCGAGCATGCGGTCAGCCTCGTCGATGACGAGCGTATCGACGTTCGAGAGGTTGATGACGCGCGACTTGACGAAGTCGAGGAGACGCCCCGGCGTCGCGACCAGAAGGTCGACGGGCGCGGAGAGCACCTCCTTGCGCTGGCGGTCATAGTCCATTCCGCCGTAGACGGCGAGGGACCTGAGGCCGGTGTACTTGCCGATCGCGTCGGCGTCCTTGCAGATCTGGATGACGAGCTCACGCGTCGGCGCGATCACGAGGGCGCGCGGATTGCCGCCCTCCTTCGCCCGGTTCTCGGGGCTCCTGAGGTAGCGCGTGAGAATCGCGACGAGGAACGCGGCGGTCTTGCCGGATCCTGTCTGCGCCTTGCCGGCGATGTTCTTCCCTGCGAGCGCCTGCTCGAGCGAGAGAGCCTGTATTTCGGTGCAGTACTTGAAACCGAGGTCGGCGATGCCGTGCATCACCTCGGACGGGAGGTTGAAGTCGTGAAAGCGCTTCTTGCCCTCGATGGGCTCGACGACGAAGGAATCCATCGACCACGCGGCGTGCGCGGCCTTGCGCGCGGCAAGCTCCTCGGGCGATATCTCGCCGCCCGGGCGCATCTCGTTCGCCGCAGTGTCGACATGCACGGGACCGCGGCGTCCGCGGTCGCCCCTGCGCTGGCCGCGGCGGTCGTCCCTGCGGTCTCCACGGGGCTGCTGACCCTTCTGCTGGCCTTTCTGCTGCTGCGGGGCGCCCTGCTTCTTCTGCTGCTGGCCGCCCTTGGGCTGCTGGCCCTTCTGCTGGGCTTTCTGCTGCTGGCCGCCCTTCTGCTGCTGGTTCTGCGCGTTGCCGCCCTTGCCGCGTCCGCCGCGGCGGCGTTTCTTCGCGCCACCGGCAGAGTCCTCCTTCTTCGCGGAGGACCTGCCGGTGATGACGGCTGCGATCTTCTTGAGAAAACCGAATGCCATGATTAACGCTTCGAGAACTGGAAGCGCTTGCGGGCGCCGGGCTGACCGGGTTTCTTACGCTCTTTCATGCGGCTGTCGCGTGTCATGCAGCCAGCCTTCTTGAGAGCGGCGCGGGTCGTTTCGTCAGCGGCGACGAGCGCGCGGGCGAGACCGTGGCGGATCGCGCCGGCCTGGCCGGAGATTCCGCCGCCCTTGGCGAAGACGACGACGTCGACCTTCTCCATGTCGTATCCGGAGATCGCGACGGGCTGCTTGAGGTAGTCGCGCAGGGCCTCGCTCGGGATGTACTCCTCGAGCGCGACGCCGTTGACGGTCCACGCGCCCTTGCCCTCGACCAGGTTCACGCGGGCGGTCGCAGTCTTGCGGCGGCCGGTTCCAGCGGATATAGCCTTCTTGGTTGCCATTTCTTAAATCCTCCTTAGAGCTTGATTTCGACCGGCTTCTGCGCCGCGAGAGTTCCCTTGTCGGCCTCTCCCGCGAACACCTTGACGCGCGTCATCATCTTGCGCGCGATGTTGTTCTTCGGGAGCATGCCCCACACCGCCTCCTTGATCATGCGGTCGGGATGCTTCGCGCGCATCTCGGCGGCGGTGAACTCCTTGAGTCCGTTCCTGTAGCCGCTATAGCGCTGATAGGTCTTCTGCTCCTCCTTCTTGCCCGTGAGCTTCACGAGCGCGGCGTTCGTGACGATCACGAAGGCGCCTGCGTCGACGGAAGGATCAAACGTGGGGAGATCCTTCGCGCGGAGCTTGTTAGCGACGACGACTGCGAGGCGGCCAATCGGCTGGTCCTTCGCGTCGATGATGAACCACGGACGCTTGTCGCCCGGATTCGGAGCACGGTAGCTCTTCTGCATCTTTTTTCTCTTTCTTCTTTATTTGTGCGGATTTGTGCCCGTTTCCCGGGGTTTTGTCCGCGTTGCCAAGCGGAACCGGTTTTTCCCCGATCCCGCGAAATGAGCAAATATTATATCATTTTGTTGCCAAACCGCGCAAGGGGGCAAATTTCGCCAGATTTTTATGCGGCATGGTCTACCTGAAAAGGTGCAGATACCAATCTATCATTTCGGGACCACGGAACATCCACGCTAGGCAGCCCATGCAGATGTATGGTCCGTAGGGTATCGCGACGAACTTCCCAAGCTTCGTCTTTGACAAAAGGATCATCCCGATGCCGACGACGCTTCCGAAGACGGACGAGAGAATGAGCGTAACAAGAACCGCTATCGGACCGAACAGCGCGCCTACCGCGCCCATTAGGAAGACGTCTCCCATCCCCATCGCCTCGCGTCTGAACGCCTTTGAACCGATCCAGCGGACTAGCCACAGGAGTCCGAAGCCGAAGACAAGCCCCGCGAGCGACCACGCGAAGGGTATCCATGCCGCATCGCGCCCCCTGCCCCCAGCAGCGCAAGCAAGCCACGCCGCCTGCACGAGCGAGAACGCCAGTCCAAGCACCATTCCGCCGACCGTAGTGAAGTCGGGGAGAAGCTGATGGTCGAAGTCGATGAACGAACCCGCGATCATCAGCGATATCCATATCCAGAGAACAAGAACAGCCGCCGCGTCGCCGGCAACGCCGCAGTCCAGGACCGAGAACCACCCCGCGCCGCGGAGCACCACAAGCAGAAACGCCGCAAGGAACAGCACACCGCCCAGCATCTCCACAAGGATGTAGCGCGGGGAGATCGGCGCGCGGCAGTTCGCGCACTTCCCGCGCAGCGCGAGCCACGAGAGGATCGGGATGTTCTGCCACCACCTTATGGACGAGCCGCATTTCGGACAGTGCGACGGCGGAGTGACGATCGACTCGCCGCGCGGCACGCGCCAGATGACGACGTTCAGGAACGAGGCGATGCACGCCCCGAGCCAGAAGGAGAAGAAAGACAGGATATACAAAAGCCCTCGGTCCATATCCGCCTCAGCCCTTGAAGATGAAGAACCTGCGCGTGAAGAAGTTCACCAGGAACGACACGATGACCTCGACTATGGCCGCAAAGGAAGTCGTAACCCCGACGAAGCGTATGAGCAGGCTCTGGACCACGAGCGCGACGATCGTGGCACCTGCGGCCGCACCGAAGAAAAGCGCGAACTCAGCGTACCACGCGAACTTGCCGGGACGGAACACGAACGCGCGGTTCATAACCCAGCAGAAGACGTTTGCGACGGTGAATCCCGCAGCCGTGGCGACGGCTGCAAGGAACCATCTCGAAGCGTACCAGGGCTCCGAACCGGAGAACACGGCATACGGCAACCCCAGCAGCGCCACCGCGCGGTCATCCTCGGTAAGGCACCTGAGGCAGGTGGCCGCGAGGGCGTAGAACACGGCGAACTGGACGCACGTCGCCATTACGCCCACCGCACCGTACTTCACGAACTGCGCGAATGGTCCGCTGTCGTGCGAGAGGAACCTGCGCACAAACCCAGCGATTCTGCCGATAACAGCCATTTGCCCGGGGCCGCGTCGCCGCAGCCCCGCCTCCAGTCCGTCAGAAGTCGTATCCGACCGTGAAGGAGAAGACCTCCTCCTCGCAGTGGTCGGGCTTCTCGATCGGCGTCGCGAAGTCGAGGCGGATAGGGAACATCGGGATGTCGAGCCTGACGCCGACGCCGACCGTCCACGCGAAGTTGTCGCTGAAGTCGAGGTCGAAGTCGTCCTCTCCGACGCAGCCGAGGTCGGAGAACACGGCGAGGCGCACCATCTTGATGACCGGCACCGTGTACTCAAAGTTCATGCAGAAGAGCGTCTGGCCGCCCCACGGGATGTAGTCGCCGCCATGCGCCTCCTTGATGTACGGGGAGACGTAGCGGTACTCGATGCCGCGGATGGACTTCGGTCCGCCGAGGAACATGCGGTTGTAGATCGGCACGTCGTTGTTCGATCCGAATCCGTCGATCGTCTCGGCGCGCGCGCCGACCATGAAGACGTGCTGCTTCATCCAGCTGTCGCCCGAGACGATTCCGCGCCACGGAGAGAAGAAGTGCCTGTGGTTGAACCCGAGACGGTAGTACTCGTTGTCGCCGCCGGCGAAATCGAGGAATATCTGCGTCCTGGAGCCCTCGGTGGGCATGCGGAAGTTGTCGCGGTCGTCATGCGACCAGAAGATGCGCACCACGCCCTCCGCCGCGTCGCCGTACTTGTGCTCCTCCTCCTTGAGCCACTTCTTCGTGACGCCCTTGTACGTGTAGTACTTGTTCTCCACGTCGTCAAACTGGATGAACTCGCCGCCAAGCCTGACGCCGAACCTGCCGAACGGCTCCCAGGTGTGCCAGAACTTGACCGGGTACGCGAGCGTGGCCGCGCCGCCGGAACGGATGATGTCGTACTCGTCGTACCACCTGTTGCGACGGTACGCCTCGACGGTGAGCTCGAGGAGGCGGTCGAGGAAGTAGGGCTCCGTCACGCTGGCCTCGTAGCTCTGGATGCGTGGGCCCGCCGCGACGTAGAGCCTGCCCTTCTGTCCGCCGCCGCGGAAGAGCTTCTCGGGGGCAAACAGGTCGAAGTTGGACTGCTGCACCTCGGCGGAGACGTACACGGAGTCGACGGAGCTTGCGCCGATGCCGACCATGAACGAACCCGTGTTCTTCTCCTCGACTTCGTACACCAGGTCGCGCCACTCCGCGCCGTTCGCGTCCTTGCCCTTGCCCGTAGGCTCGAGGTAGTAGCGCACGCGGGAGAAGTAGTCTAGGTTTTGGAGGCGCTTCTGGCTGCGCTCCGCGCGGTCCTCGAGCATGCGGTCGCCGGGAGCGAGCGCAATCTCGCGGCGGATGACCTTGTCCTTCGTGTAGTCGTTGCCGCGAATCTTCACGTCGTTGATCACGACCGGAACGCCCTCGGCGACTTCGAAGACGATGTCCGCGACGGACGGATCGGCGGCGGACGGAATCGGCTTCGCCACGACATGCGTGTCGGCAAGGCCGGAATCGCCCGACCCTACGACGACCTCGATGCGGCGGGCCGCGTCGGTAAGGGTCTTCAGCCCCGCGACCGCACCGGTCTCGGGCAGCTGGCTCTTCTCGCGCACCACTCCCTCGGGATAGCGCGTAAGGCCGACGATCTTCATCTCGCCGATCTTGTAGCACGTCCCCTCCGTGACAGGGAACACTACGGCCGCCTTGCCGCCGTCGCGCGGCTCGAGGATCGGGTCGGCCACCCTGACGTCGAGGAAGCCGTGGTTGCGGTAGACGTCCTCTACCTTCGCGACGCACTGCTTGAGCTGCTCGTCCGTCGTCGGGGAGTCGGAGAACCAGCCGAGCGGATTCCACCACGGCAGGTCGCCGATCGCCTCGCGGAGCTCCGCCTCGTCGACGCTCTCGTTGCCGTCGAACTCATAGGAGGAAATCTTCTTCCTGGTGCCCTCGTCGACGACGAACCTGACGGTGCAGTCGTTGCCCGCGCCGAGGGGCTCGGCCGTGGCCGTGACCTTCGCGTCGGGGAAGTGCTTCTTCTGGTAGGCCTTGCGGACCTTCGCCGCCGCCTCCGCGAGGTCCGACTCGCCGAAGAGGTAGCCGTCCTTGAGCTCGGCCTCCTTCATGACCTTCGACGCGCTGAAGAAGTCGGACCCCTCGACGATCGCCGGCGCGCGGTAGCGCATCTTGCGCCTGATGTAGAACGTGACCTCGACGCCGTCGCCGGTCTCCTTCGCGTCCGCGGAGATGTCCTCGAACTCGTTGGAGTCCTTGAGCGTGTTCACGTCGCGGGAAAGCGCCACGGGGTCGTACTCCTGACCCGCCTTCGTCTGGCAGCGGCTCACCACGGACCCGGTGTCGCCCCCGAACCCGTCAAGAGCCTGGACCTTCACGTCAGTGACCTGCGCGGCCCATGACATGGAGCAGGCCGCCAACATAGACAACGCGACAATATGTGTTTTCATAAGCTGATATTTTACCAAAAATGCGCCCGGCGCGCAAAGAGGCGTCAGACGTCGATCTTGATGATCTTGCGGATGATGAGCCAGCCGACTATGATGAGCAGGAGCATCGCGCCGATCGAGGCGACGCCGGTGAAGCTGCACATGAACGGAATCATCAGGTTCGGCTTGAGGACCGTCATCACGACGCCGAGGAAAATCGGCATCACCGAGACGATTATGCCCTGCATGCGGCCCTGCGCCGTCATCGTCTTCACCTTGCGCTCGATGCGCATGCGGCCGCGTATCGTCTCGGATATCTTGTCGAAGATCTCGGTGACGTTTCCGCCCGTCTTGCGGCTTATGAGAATCGCCGTCGTCACGAGCGTGAGGTCGTCCGACCCGACGCGCTGCGACATCGACTCGAGCGCGTCCTCGAAGCTCATGCCGATCCTCAGCTGCTGCTGCAGGATCGCGAACTCCTCGCTCATCGGCTTCTCGCCCTGCGCGACGACGGAGTCGAACGCCTGCGACAGCGAGAAGCCCGCCCTCAGCGCGTTCGACATCGTCGCAAGCGCCTCGGGAAGCTGCTCGTTGAACTTGTCGCGCCTGCGCTGGTCGAGCCAGCGCGCGAGGGGGCTCTGCCCGTTCTGCCAGCCGGCCTTGATCTTCACGCCCGCGCAGAAGTACCACGCGACGCCCGCAAAGCAGAGTCCGAAAAGGACGACTGAAAGCCACAGTATCATCTCGTGCGCTCCAGTGTCACGTTGACGTTTGAATCGGGGTCGAACATCTTCGGGTCGCACTTTATGCCGCGCCCGGAGAGCTGGTCGTACCAAGTCGGCATCGCGCCCGTGGGCTTGAACTCGCCGATGATCTTCCCGTCCGGCCCGACGCCCTTCTGACGGAACGCGAAGATGTCCTGCATCACGATCTGGTTGCCCTCGAGCCCAGTCACCTCGGTGATCGCCGTCACCTTGCGCGAGCCGTCCGACATGCGCGACTCGTGGATGATGATGTCGACTGCGGACGCGATCTGCTCGCGTATCGCGCGCGAGGGGAGCTCCATTCCGCTCATGAGCACCATCGTCTCGAGACGGGAGATGACGTCGCGCGGCGAGTTCGCGTGGACGGTCGTGAGCGAGCCGTCGTGTCCGGTGTTCATCGCCTGCAGCATGTCCAGAGCCTCGCCGCCGCGGCATTCGCCTACGATGATGCGGTCGGGGCGCATTCTGAGGCAGTTCTTCACGAGGTCGCGTATCGGCACCGCGCCCTTGCCCTCGATGTTCGGCGGGCGCGCCTCGAGGCGGACGACGTGCGGCTGCTGGAGCCTCAGTTCCGCCGCGTCCTCGACCGTCACGATTCGCTCGGAGTGCGGGATGTAGCCCGAGAGCAGGTTGAGGAGCGTCGTCTTTCCGGAGCCCGTTCCGCCGGCCACGATGATGTTCTTCCTCAGGAGGACGCAGAGCTTCATGAACTCGGCAGCGTTGTGCGTCCACGTGCCGAAGCGGATGAAGTCCTCCGGCGTGAGCGCCTTCTTGGAGAACTTTCGGATCGTTATCGTGGGGCCCGAGAGCGCGAGCGGAGCGATGATCGCGTTTACGCGGCTTCCGTCCGCAAGTCGCGCGTCGACGTACGGCTGCGATTCGTCGCAGCGGCGGCCGAGCGGTGCGATGATGCGCTCAATTACGGAAAGCACGCTCGCGTCATCCGTAAACTGGCAGTCCGAGAGCTGGAGCTTTCCTCCGCGCTCGATGTAGACCTTGTCCGGACCGTTAACCATGATCTCGCTCACCGAGTCGTCTGCGAGAAGCTCCTCAAGCGGCCCGAGGCGCATGGCCTCGTTGAAGACGTCGTCCTCGAGGCGCACAGGATCGATTCCCTCGGGGAGGCGTCCGTTCGACACGACCTCGTCGATGATCTGGCGAATCTTTTCTCGCGCGGTGTCCTCGAGCCCTTCCCTGTCGACGCCCTGCACAGTGAGGCGCTTCATGTCCATGCGCTTGAGGAGCTCGCGCTGTATCTGCTCCTGCACGCTGCGCCTGAGCTCGCGCATCGGATCCGGCGGAGGCGGAACCTCCTCGTCGCCGAATCCGCCGACGCTTCCGGCGGGAGCGGACACCGCCGCGGCGGAGTCGGGCACCTGGGGCGCCTCTTCCGAAATCGCCTCGCCGCCCTGTCCTTCCGCAGCGGAGGCCACCCAGTCTCCGTCGTCGCACACCCTCATCATCGACTCGCCGATCTGGATGACCATCCCGCCGTCAAGCTTGACGGCTCCGTCGATCGGCTCGCCGTTCACATAAGTGCCGTTGGCGCTGTGGAGATCCTCCAGCACGGCGACTCCGTCGCGGACCGTCAGTATAGCGTGGCGCTCCGAGACGTCGGGGAAGTCGAAGCGTATCGGACACGTCTCGTTGCGCCCGATCATGTATGTCCCATCCGTTAGGGTGCGGGATTCGCGGTCTCCGCCGATGAGGGTGGTGAGTATCATCGCCTTACCTTCCGCCGAGCCTGAGCTGGCGCTTCTGGTTGAGTTCCTCCATCTCCTGGCGGATCTTCATGTAGTCGACCTGCGGGAGCTCCTTCTCGGAGGAGGTGTCGTTGCGGTTCCTGAGCGTGAGGATGAGACGGCCCTTTATCTGCTCCGCGAAGGCGAGCATCTCCGCCTCGCGCGGCGTCACCTCGAGCGTGACCGTGGAGTATCCGCCCGACGTGCGCATGCCGAGCTCGCGCGTCTGGGACTTCGAGGTGTCCTTGCCAGTCGCAAGCACAAGCACGTTCTGGAGGATCGTGCAGGTGACGGGATCGCCGCGCTTGATCTTGCCCTCGTCGTCCGGGAAGTTGAACGTGCCGATGACGTCGACGTGGTCGTTCGGCTTGATCATTCCGCTCACCGACGCCGAGCCGTTGACGTTGATGGAAATCGCGCGCATCTGGCGTTTGACGTCGGCAGAAAGACCCCTGACCGACGGATCGCCCCCCTCGATGTCGTACCAGAACAGGACTTCCTTCGCCTTGTGTCCGGTCACGGTCTTACGCCCAATGACATCATCCAGGTTCTCCATCGTGAGAGCCTGTCCGCTCAGTCCTCGTCCAGGCATCGTCATTTTCCCAATGTCGCTCTTCGTGAGGACCGTTCCCGACGGGACGTCGTGCGTGAACGCGAGGACTTCGATCGTCCCGTAGCGATCGACAAGCCGCTTCTTCTCGGCGAGTATCTCGTTCTCCTTGACGGTCAGGTACATACGCGTCAAAAGCGCCGCGATGAGACCTGCGACGAGGGAGACTATCAGAACTATCTTGCGCTGCATGTCAGAAGAGTCCTTTCACCTTTCCTGTTTCAACATCGACGTCGATGCGCCTGTACGCCGGGGAGGCCGACGTGCCGGGCATCAGCTTGATCTCGCCCGCGACCGGGACTACGAGTCCCGCGCCCCTGTAGATGAGAACGTCCTTGACCGGCATGCGCCATCCCTTCGGACGCCCAAGGAGCTTCGGATCGTGGGAGAGCGAGTACTGCGTCTTCGCGACGCACACGGGGAGGCGCGCCGTCTCGGGGTCCTTCTGGAACGCCGCGAGCTTCTCGAGCGCGAGCGGCTCGAAGTCCACCCCGTCGCCGCCGTAGACCTCCTTCACCTGCTTCTCGATGCGGTCCTTGAGAGGCTCCGCGAGGTCGCACAGGAACTCGAAGGAGTTGGGCTCGTCGCACGCCTTGATGACGGCCTCCGCGAGCTCCACCGCGCCCTCGCCGCCCTTGAGCCAGTGGTCGCTCACTGCGAAGCGCGCGCCCGCGCCCTCGGCTATCTCCTTGACGAGCGCACGCTCTGCGGGCGTGTCGGTGTAGAACGCGTTGAGGCACACCACGGGCTGCACGCCCGAGCGGCGGATGATGTCGATGTGCGCGAGGAGGTTGTCGCATCCCTTCCTGAGGAGGTCGAGGTTCTCCGTCGTGTAGACGGGATCGAGCGGAAGCCCCGCTTTCACCGCGGGCGCGCCGCCGTGCGCCTTGAGCGCGCGCACCGTCGCGACGAGAACGACGGCGTCGGGCTTGAGCCCCGAGCAGCGGCACTTGATGTTCCAGAACTTCTCGTAGCCCATGTCGGACGCGAAGCCGCTCTCCGTGACGACGTAGTCGCCGAGCGCGCACGCGAGCCTGTCCGCGACCACGGAGTTCTGCCCGATCGCGATGTTGGCGAACGGCCCCGCGTGGACGAACATCGGCTGCCCCTCGATGGACTGCATCAGCGTCGGCTGTATCGCGTTCACGAGGAGCGCGCACATCGCGCCGTCCACCTCGAGGTCCTTCGTCGTGACGGGAGCGCCGCTCTTCGAGTAGGCGACGATGATCTTCGAAAGCCTTTCGCGCAGGTCCTTGAGGTCCGCGCTCATCGCGAGTATCGCCATCACCTCGGAGGCGACCGTGATGTAGAAGCCGCTCGCGCAGTTGAAGCCGTCGAGCTTTCCGCCGCGTCCGATCTCGATGTTCCTGAGGCCCTGCGCGCAGAAGTCCATCGCCCAGCGGAACTGTATGCGCTCCGGGTCGATGTCGAGGCGCTTCAGTCCGCGCTCGGCGAGCCACGCGTCGTCGTGGTTGCGCTCGTGCTGCATCCTGGAGTTGAGCGCGACCATCGCGAGGTTGTTGGCGTTCGTGATGGCGTCGATGTCGCCGGTGAGGCCGAGCGAGAGCGAGGTTAGCGGAACGACCTGCGCGAGGCCGCCGCCCGCCGCGCTGCCCTTGATGTTGAAGGTGGGGCCGCCGGAGGGCTGGCGGACGCATCCGATGACCTTCTTGCCGAGCCGCCCGAGGCCCTCTACGAGGCCGAGCGTGGTCGTGGTCTTACCTTCGCCGAGCGCCGTCGGAGTGATGGCGGTGACGTCTATGTACTTGCCCTTCCGCCCCGCGCCCACGCGCTTCAGGACCTTCGTGACGTCGACCTTCGCGAGGACGCGTCCGTACGGCGTCCACTCGTCGTCCTTAAGCCCTAGCTCCTTCACGAGCTCGGCTGCGCTCTTGAGATTCTCCTCGGCAGCTTCGGCGATCTGCCAGTCCTTCATCTTCGTCGGATCAAGTTTCATACGGACATTATACCACAAAACGAGGCCGCCGTGCCTCTATAGACCAATATTTTCGTCCGGCGCGGACGCGGCAATGCGGTCACACCCCGAGGGCGTCCCAGAACGCCGCCGGGGATCGGTGCTCGCCGTAGCGCGCGTTCTGGACCACGCGTTTCGGATTGGACGTATTGAGCGCGACGGAGTCGAAGCCGAGGCGGAAGGCGTATTCGACCGCCACGGCTGCCGGATCGAGCGCCCGTTCGCGACAGAGCGCGAGGTAGCGGTCGCGGAACGCGAACGCCTCCGCGTCGCGTTTGGGGTCCGCCTCGCGGTAGTCGAGCATGTTGGACCCCATGAGAAAGCCTCCGTTGAACACCGCCGAGTCGATGAGCGTAACGCCCGCGGCCTTCAGCCGCCCCACGAAGTCCAGAAGCTCCGGCGGATGCACGAGCAGGGTCGGCGCGCAGGCGAACATCGCCCAGTCGAAGCGGATGCCCATGTCCCACAGCTCCCTGATTACGCGCCAGTCCTTTGCGCCGATTCCGACAGCCTTCACCTCGCCGCGCGCCTTGAGTTCGAAAAGCGCCTCGTATGCGCCATGTATATCGTCCCGCGCCTTTTGGCGTGAGACATGAGACGCGAGGTACTCGTCTGGATCGTGCACGCTGACTAGGCCAACCGGATAGTCGCCCAGAAGAGCCTTGGCCTCCTCGCAGCAGCGCAGGATCCCGTCATGCGAGATGTCCTGCACGGCGTCCCACTCAAGCCCCTTCCATGCGCCCGGCTCGAACGTCGGCTCCTCGCCGGACTCAAGCCGGCGCGATCTGCGCCATCCGAGCTTGACGCTGATGTCGATGTCGTCCGCTGTCTTGCCGAGCGCCTTGAGCGCCCTGCCGATGCATTCAAGAGACAGCCCCGCGCCATATTTCCCGGCGGAGTCGATCGTCGGATGCGAATATGCCTTGAACCACTCCGCCGCGATGGCGACTTTGGTCTCCATCGGAATCTCCCTGTAGAGGTTCCCGAGACAGCTGGTGCCGAAGATTATGGGATTGAGTTTCATGTTGTGCCCCTCTCGGCAAATAGTATACTAAATTCCTGCCACCTCGCACATGCCCCTAAAGTGTGATTCCCGCATGACAAAAAGGACGCGGCACATGTGCCGCGTCCTTTTGTGGCTTTGGAAAGCCGATGTCTTACTTGACCTCGACTTCGGCGCCGGCCTTCTTGAGCTGCTCGGCGATCTTCTCGGCCTCGTCCTTGGCGATGGCTTCCTTGACCTTCTTGGGAGCGCCGTCGACCATGTCCTTGGCGTCCTTGAGGCCAAGACCGGTGATCGCGCGGATCTCCTTGATGACGGCGATCTTGTTCGCGCCAGCGGCCTTGAGGATGACGTCGAACTCGGTCTTCTCTTCGGCAGGAGCGGCGCCAGCGGCGGGACCCGCGACTGCGACTGCGGCGGCGGCGGAAACGCCCCACGCCTCTTCGAGAGCCTTGACGAGCTCGTTGATTTCGAGAACCGTCTTGCCCGACAGCTCCTTGATGATCTCTTCGTTTGTCATTTTTTTGTTTCCTTTTTAGTTCAACCTTGGCCGTTTTTCATGCCAAGGAAATTTGTTGTTACGCGGCCGGAGTCTCCGGAGCGGGAGCGGCGTCGCCGCCTTCCTTCTTGGCCTTCTCGGAGAGGACGCGCGCGAGGCGGGTCGCAGGCTCCTTGAGGAGCATGAGGAGGGTTGCGCGGAGCTGGTCCTTGCCGGGCACCTTGGAGAGCGCCTCGACCATCGCGGCATCCACGATCTTGTTGTCGTAGTCCGCGCCCTTGACGGAAGCCTTGCCGCCGGAGTCCTTGACGAACTCCATAATGGCCTTGGCGACCGCGGTGGGCTCGCCGTGTCCGGTGACGATGGCGGTGTTGCCCTGGAGCATCGCGTTGACGTCGTCGCTCCAGCCCTTCTCCTTCGCGACCTTCCCGAGGAAGGAGTTCTTCACGACGAGAAGACGGCTGTCAACGGCCTTGAGGGCCTTGCGGAGCTTGGCGAACTGAGCGACGGTGACGCCGCCGTGGTTGACGATGAAGCAGTAGTCCGAGTCCTTGACGCGGGCGACGACTTCGTCGAGAATTGCGATCTTTTCGATTCTCATTTCAAGATCCTCCCTTATTCGGCATCGCTCGTGAGCACGACCGGAACTCCGACGCCCATCGTGGACGAGATCGTCATCGACTTGATGAAGACGCCCTTGACGGTGGCGGGCTTCGCGGCCTGGACGGCGGAGACGATAGCCTTGATGTTGCCGACGAGCTTGTCGGCTTCGAACGAGCGCTTGCCCGCGACGACCGCGAGGTTGCCCGTCTTGTCCATACGGAAGTCGACCTTGCCGCCCTTGGCCTCCTTGACGGCCGTCGCGGTGTCATCCGTGACAGTGCCGGTCTTGGGGTTAGGCATGAGGCCGCGCGGACCGAGGATACGAGCGCACTTCCTGACTTCCTTCATCGCCTCGACCGTGGCGATCGCCACGTCAAAGTCGCACCAGCCCTCCTTCGAGACCTTCTCGATGAGGTCGGCGAGACCGACGAAATCAGCGCCGGCGGCCTTCGCGGCCTCAGCCTGCTCGCCGCCCGCGAACACTGCCACCTTGACAGTCTTGCCCGAGCCGTTGGGGAGCTTGACGGTTCCGCGAACAGCGGTGTCGCCCTTGGTGAGGTCGCTGCCGAGGCGGAAGTAGACGTCGATCGTCTCGTCGAACTTGGCGCCGGGGTTCGCCTTGACGAACTTGACGGCCTCGTCGAGGGAGACGGCCTTCTTGGGGGCCTTCTTCAGCGCGTTGAAATACTTCTTTCCGTGAGTGCTCATTCGACCACCTCGATTCCCATGTTGCGAGCCGTGCCGGCGATCATCTTGACTGCCTGCTCCGGATCGTCGGTGTTGAGGTCAGCCTTCTTCATCTCGACGATCTTGAGAAGCTGGGCCTTGGTGACCTTGCCGACCTTGTTCTTGTTGGGAACGCCGCTGCCCTTGGCGAGACCCGCCTCCTTCTTGAGGAGCGTGGACGCAGGCGGCGACTTGAACTGCAGCGAGAAGCTGCGGTCCTGGTAGACCGTGATGATCACGGGGATTACGAGCCCCGAGTCCTTCGCCGTCTTGGCGTTGAACTCCTTGCAGAACTGCATGATGTTGACACCAGCAGAACCGAGGGCGGGACCCACAGGCGGCGCGGGATTCGCGGCGCCGGCGGGAATCTGGAGCTTTACGACTCCAGTGACTTTCTTAGCCATTTGCCTTTTCCTTCTTTCGTGCGGCTCCTCCCGGGGATCCTGCCCGGTGGTAGCGGACCGCAAAACCTGCCGTTTACTTCGCCGGCTCGAGCGTCTCCTCGACGGAGACCTTCTCCACCTGCCAGTATTCGACGTCGACAGGGACCTTTCGGCCGAAGACTGCTACCTCGACCTTGAGCTTGCCCTTGTCGGGATCCACCATTGAGATCTGGCCCGTCAAGCCCATGAACGCGCCATCCGTTATCTTCACCGTCTCGTCGACGGAGAAATTCACCTTCGGACGCTCCACCTGGGCTCCGCCTGTAGTCGGCTTGTCCAGGAGAATTGCATCCACTTCACTCTGCTTGAGCGGCTGCGGACGGTCGCCGCCGATGAACCCGATCACTCCCGGGGTCTCGCGCAGGAACTGCCACGTACGCTCGTATATCGCCTTCTTGCCGTTCTCGTCAAGTCCCCTCGACTCGTCGTAGAGGGCAAGCTCGCAGAGAACATAGCCGGGGAAGAACTTGCGCGTGACGGTGTGCTTTCTGCCGTCCTTGCGCTTTTCCGTCACCTTCTCGGTCGGTATCACGCACCGGCCGATGTACTCTTCCATGCGCTCGAGCCTTATGCGGGCCTCGATAGACTTCTGGGCCTTGTTCTCCTGCCCTGTTAGAGTGTGAAGCACAAACCACTGCTTGACCATCGTCTTATCTCCAGTTATTCAGCCTCGCGCCCTTGCGACCCAGCTCCCTCAACCCTGACTCAGGCGCCCAGATGGACGATCCTGATGAACTGCTCGATCACCTTGTCGCAGACGAGCGTCGTCGCGGCGAGGATGAAAATGAACGATATGACGACGAGCGTCGACTCCCAAAGCTCGGTCTTGCCAGGCCATGTGACTCGCTTGGCCTCGGCTGCGACACCGCTGAGATACTCTTGCGTCTTCTTTAAAAAGCTCATCGTTTTTATTCCCGTTCAGATTGGCAGGGTAGGAGGGAATCGAACCCCCATAGGCGGTTTTGGAGACCGCTGCACTGCCATTGTGCTACTACCCTATTGCGAGACTTACTTAGTCTCCTTGTGGGCCGTGCGCTTGCGGCAGTGAGGGCAGAACTTCACCTTCTCCAGACGCTCCGTCATCGTCTTCTTGTTACGGGTCGTCGTGTAGTTGCGGTTCTTGCACTCTCCGCACGCCAAAATAGCGAGATCACGCATTTCCTGTTCCTCCGTCCTTGTGAGAGATAGAGCCCGGCCGGCCACTTCCGGCCGGGCATCTCACAGGACTTCTCGTTGTTTTACTTGATGACCTTCGAGACCGTGCCGGCGCCGACCGTGCGGCCGCCTTCGCGGATAGCGAAGCGCATCTTCTCCTCGAGAGCGACCGGAGCGATGAGCTTCACGGAGATCTCGACGTTGTCGCCAGGCATCACCATCTCGACGCCGTCGGGGAGCTGGATGTCACCAGTCACGTCGGTCGTGCGGATGTAGAACTGCGGGCGATAGCCCTTCATGAACGCGGTGTGGCGTCCGCCCTCGTCCTTCGTGAGGACGTAGACCTGGCCCTTGAACTCGGTGTGCGGGGTGATGGAACCCGGCTTCGCGAGAACCTGACCGCGGGCAACCTCTTCCTTCTTCGTACCACGGAGAAGCGTGCCGATGTTGTCGCCGGCCTGACCCTGGTCGAGGAGCTTGCGGAACATCTCAACGCCCGTGACGGCGGTCTTGGCCGTCGGCTTGAGACCGACGATCTCGACTTCGTCGCCGACCTTGATCACGCCGCGCTCGACACGGCCCGTGACGACGGTGCCGCGGCCTTCGATCGAGAAGATGTCCTCGATCGGCATGAGGAACGGCTTGTCAAGCTCGCGCTCGGGCTCGGGGATGTAGGTGTCGAGGGCGTTCATGAGCTCGGTGATGCAGTTGCACGCCGGGTCGTCCTTCGAGGCCGCCTGGGTGGCCGGATAGGCCGCGCCGCGGATCACGGGAGCGTTGTCGCCGTCGTACTCGTACTTGGAAAGGAGCTCGCGGACCTCCATCTCGACGAGGTCGAGCATCTCGGGATCGTCGACGAGATCGCACTTGTTGAGGAACACGACGATCTTCGGCACGCCGACCTGGCGGGCGAGAAGGACGTGCTCGCGCGTCTGCGGCATCGGGCCGTCGACCGCGGAGACGACGAGGATAGCGCCATCCATCTGCGCAGCGCCGGTGATCATGTTCTTGACGTAGTCGGCGTGGCCGGGGCAGTCAACGTGCGCGTAGTGGCGGTTTTCGGTCGCGTACTCGACGTGCGAGGAGGCGATCGTAAGAATCTTGGTGGCATCACGGCGGCCAGCGGACTCGGAGGCCTTCGCGACCTGGTCGTACTTGATCTCCTCGCAGAGACCCTTGAGCGCCTGGACGTGCGTGATGGCGGCCGTAAGCGTGGTTTTGCCGTGGTCGACGTGGCCGATGGTGCCGACGTTCACGTGCGGCTTTCCGCCGCGATCGAATGTTTCCTTAGCCATTTCTCATTTACTCCTGTGAGTGGTTTTCTTCTTTTTGCCTCCGCCCCTTCTGGAGCCACCTAGCGGAATCGAACCGCCGACCTCATCCTTACCAAGGATGTGCTCTACCTACTGAGCTAAAGTGGCCTCCTTCTGATACGAAAGCTCGGATAGTATATCAAAAATGCGCCACTCGGCGCAAGGGGGTATTTGACATCTTTGAAAATTGGTGGCGAGAAAGGGGATCGAACCCTTGACCTTAGGCTTATGAGTCCTGCGCTCTACCAACTGAGCTATCTCGCCATTCGGCCCTAATTTGGGACAACAGGCGCGTAGTTTACCAAATCCGAGCGCTCGCCGTCAAGTGCGAATTTGCCAAATTTTGCGAAAATCACCGCCTGCGCAGGCGCGAGCGAAGCGCGCGGACCTGCTCCGGCATGAGCGCGAGCGACGCCGCGCCGTATACCGCAGCGCCGAGCGCGATGAGCATCGCAAGCGCGACGACGGACGGAAGACGCGCGGCGAACGGACGCGCGACGGCGATTGCGCCCGCCATGAAAAGCGACGCCGCGAGCGCGAGCGCAACGGGGCGAATCGTCGCGGAAAGTCCGAGCGAGCCGTTCTTCCTCCTCGCGAGAACGACAAGCAGAGCGCACCCCGCGAACGCGCAGACGACCGTGGACGCGGCAAGCCCGACGTGCCGCCACTCGACGGGCAGCAGCCACACCGCGAGAATGTTGAGCGCCGCGTTCATAACGACCGTCGCAACCGAAACGCGCAGCGGCGTCTTCATGTCGTTCTGCGCCTGGAACCACGGGACGAGCATCTTCTGGAAGCCGAAGAATCCGAGCCCCACGGCGTATACCGCGAGCGCGCGCGACACGCGCAGCGTCGCCATTTCGTCGAACGCGCCGCCCTGGTAGATTACGGACGTTATCTCCGGCGCGAGGACGAAGAGCCCCGCCGCCGCCGGAACCATCACGAACATGAGCGACCTTACGGACGACGCAAGCGCCTCCCGCGCGCCGTCAACGTCGCCTTTCGCGAAGAGCCCCGCGAACGTCGGCAGGAGCACCGTCCCGAACGCGACGCCGATCACGCCGAGCGGAAGGTCCATGAGCCGCTCCGCGTACCCTATTACCCCCGCGGCCCATCCGCTCGCGAGCTGCGCGAGGACTTGGTCTAGCATGTAGTTTATCTGTATCGCCCCCGCGCCGAGCGCCGCGATGCCGAGGTTCTTCCAGACGAGAATGACCTTGGAGTCGCCCCATCCGGAGAAGGACAGCTTCGGCGTGACGCCCGCCTTGTGCATGCACCACATCATGAACGCCATCTGCGCCGCGCCCGCGACGAGGATCGCCATCGCCACGCGGTGGACGCGCTGGTCGAGGCGCATTTCGGGGAAGAAGGCAATCCAGGCGAGGATGCCGATCCAGAAGAAGTTCAGTAGGCACGGCATGAAGCTGGACGCCTTGAAGCGTCCGAGCGCATTGAGAACCCCCATCCCGAACGCAGCCCCGCAGATGAAGATCATGTACGGGAGAAGCGTCTTGACCAGGCGTATCGTTATCAGCAGCCGCTTTGTGTCCTTAAGCCCCAGCGCGTCCCTAAAATGCACCGCGACCTCGAGTCCGCCCATGCAGAGTACGACTATCGCCCCGAGCATCAGCAGCACCATCGTCATCACCGCGCGCGCAAGCCGCGCCGCACGCTCCATCGAGCCCGCCTCCGCCTCGCCCTTGAAGACCGGAACGAACGCCGCCGTGAGCGCGCCCTCTCCGAAGAGCTTGCGCGCCATGTTGGGAATCGCGAACGCCAGGGTGAACGCCGCCTGCTCGATACCCGCGCCGATCAGCCGGGACTGGAGCATCTCCCGCGCGAGCCCAAGCACGCGCGAGAGCATCGTGAACGCCCCGACGGTAAAAACGTTTCTAATGGTGCTCGTCCCCTTGCTCATTTCGCTTCGCTCCATTCCCTCGGGGACTCGCTACAACCTCATTAGGCTATCGTCTTCGCGACGTTGTAGACGTTCTCGGGCGTGAAGCCGAACTTCACGGAGAGCGTCTGGTACGGGGCGGACGCGCCGAAGCGGTCGAGCGTCACGAACGCCGTCGTGCGGAAGTCGAGCCTGAAGCGGTCGAGCCCGTACCTCACGCCCGCCTCGACGATGACGCGGCGCTTCATCTCCTGCGGCATCACCGAGCAGCGGTACTCCGGCGTCGTCTCGAGGTAGAAGCGCTCGACACACGGGAAGCTCGCGACCCTCACGCCGCGCCCTTCCGCCGCAAGGCGCTTCGCCGCCTCGATGCAGATCGACACTTCCGAACCCGTGGCGATGAAGAGAATCGTCTCGGAGTCCTGCTTTCCGGCCTGGTAGACGACATAGCCGCCCTTCGAGACTCCCTCGGGCGTGACGCACTCGAGGATCGGAAGGTTCTGGCGCGTCGTCAGGATGCAGCTCGGACCGTCCGTGCGCATGAGCATCTCGACCCACGCGTAGGCCGTCTCGTTCGCGTCCGCCGGACGCCACGTGCGGACGTTCGGCATGGACCTGAGGCTGGCGAGCTGCTCGACCGGCTCGTGCGTCGGACCATCCTCGCCTACGCAGTAGCTGTCGTGCGAGAAGACGAAGATGGACGGAAGCTCCATGAGCGCCGCGAGGCGGATCGCCGGCTTGCAGTAGTCGGAGAACACGAAGAACGTCGCGCCGTATCCGCGCAGCGTTCCGTCGAACGCCGTGATTCCGTTGACGATCGCCGCCATCGCGAGCTCGCGGATTCCGAAATGGTAGTTCCTGCCGGAGAACTCTCCCGGCGCGACGTCGCCAAGTCCCTTGAGGTACGTCTTGTTCGACGGCGCGAGGTCCGCGCTGCCTCCGACGAGCCCGGGGAACGCCGGCGCGAGCGCATTCATGACAGTGCCGCACGCCGCACGCGTCGCATACGTCTTGGCGGGATCGAACGCTGGAAGCGCCTTCATGAGGTCCTTGCGCGCCGGAGCGGCGACAGGCGCCTGCTCGCCTGCGAGCTTCTTCGCCTTGTTGGCAATGCGGTGCTGCTGGATTGTGCGGAACTTGAAAACGTTGGCGACCTCATCCGGCACGAAGAAGCTCTTCTCCGGATCGAAGCCGAGCGCCTTCTTCGTCGCGGCGAGCTCCTCCGCTCCGAGCGGCGAGCCGTGGCAGTCGGGCGTATCGTGCTTGGTGGGCGCGCCGCATCCGATGTGCGTCTTCGCGATGACGATCGCGGGCTGGCCGACGACCTTCCTGGCGCGCAAGAACACGCGGTCTATCGCCGCCATGTCGTGTCCGTCGACCTCGAAGACCTTCCATCCGTAGCTCTCGAAGCGCTTCTTCGCGTCGTCGGCCATCGCAATGGAGGTCGCGCCCTCGATGGTGATGCGGTTCGAGTCGTAGACCAGCGTGATGTTGTCGAGCTTGAGCGCGCCTGCGAGGCTCGCCGCCTCGTGGGAGATGCCCTCCTCGAGGTCTCCGTCTCCGCAGAACACCCACGTGCGGTTCTGGACGCCCTTCCTCTTCGCCGCAAGCGCAAGGCCGACGGCCATCGCGATGCCCTGCCCGAGCGGACCGGTCGTCACCTCGACGCCGGGAGTGACTCCGCGCTCTGGGTGTCCGGCGCAGCGGCTGCCCCACTGGCGGAAGTTCATGAGCTCCTCCATCTTGAGCCCGCCCATGCCGGAGAGGTGGAAAAGCGCGTAGACTAGCGACGAGGCGTGCCCGCCCGAGAAGACGAGTCGGTCGCGGTCCGCCCACGTCGGATCCTTCGGGTCGACGTTGAGGTGCTTGAGCCAGAGGACGGTCGCGAGGTCCGCCATTCCCATCGGCGCGCCGGGATGCCCCGACTTCGCCTTCTCGACGATGTCCGCGCACAGGCAGCGGACCGTGTTGGATGTGAGCTTCAGAAGATCTTCGGTAAGTTTCATTTCGTTTCTATGCCTTTCGACTTTTCAACTTTGGGGTACATATTATATCATAGTCAGCAGTCTTGCGGCGGCGCGGGATTCCGCCTCCTTGTGGCTGCGCGCAGAGGCGGTCGCGGAACCGATGCCCTCGACCGTCACTTCCACGGTGAAGACCGGCTCGTGGGCCTTGCCCTCCGTCCTCAGCAGACGGTACGACGGATGGCGCGGAGGCGTCATCGCCTGCGCGCGCATCTGCAGCTCGCCCTTCGGATTCTCCGTCCACTCCGCGTCGCGCGCGAGGTCCGCAAGCGAAAGCGCGTCGAAGACCGCCTTCGCGGCCCGCATCCCCCCGTCGAGGTATGCCGCGCCGATCACAGCCTCCACCGCGTCCGCAAGCGTCTTGGAGTTCGCCGGAAGCGGCTCCGCGCCCTTGTTGCGCTTCAGCCGCGCGGCGAGGTCGTGCCTCGCGGCGGCGGCGCAGAGCGCGGGCGCGGAGACCATGTGCGTGCGGCGGACGGTGAGCTGCCCTTCCGCGTCGTTCGGACGCGCCGCGTACAGAAGATCGGCCGCGAGAAGCCCCAGAACCGCGTCGCCGAGGAACTCGAGGCGCTGGTTGTCTCGCACCTGCGGGTCGCTCTGACGGCACGACGGGGTAGTGAGCGCCTCTTCGAGAAGCGCCCCGTTCGTGAACTCGTATCCGAATATGCTCTGTGACATTGCGTTTATTATACCAAATCATCCCGCCCTGCGGGGGGAAAGCTCATCAAATTTATGGAAACGGGGGAGCGAATCTAAAGTGTAAAACAAGGAGACGCGGCATCTTGCCGCGTCCAAAACTGCAAAGCCAGTCCTTAGTTTTCATTTTCCATTCACACATCCCGCCGGGCGCAGACACCGGCGCAGGTTCTGACCGCCAACCGATCGCTTTAGCAGCGGCCGTCGTGCTTGACGCAGCGGGGACGCTGCGTCTCCTTGGGTAGGGGTGCACTGGTGAATAGCCTGATTTGGCAGTAGTCGAGAGATTAATGTGATTTTGGTGCGGACACTCCGCTCGCTGCGCTCCCTTCGCATCCGCAAGGAGCTTTGGAGATGGCTGCGCTCTAGGGGGCTCCGTCGCTCCGCGACGGAGCGATTAAGTGTGAATGTAGTCGCCAGTGAAGCGGCGATTGCTTGTCCGTCGCGGAGCGACGGACCCCCTACGGTGGCCCGCAAGCCGTCACTCGCTGGTCCGTGAGGAGGTAGCGCTTGCCGCGACCGCCGCTCGACCAGAAATCGCAGCGGCAACGAAGCCACCGTTTTGCAAGGCCGGGGCGGCCTTGCCACTTCCGCCGAGTCCGTATGACGACACCGAGATTTCGACGAACGTTCTCGTGATGGGGAAGTCGGAATGACAGCTGTGAATGTAACAGGGTATTATGCAAAGTCGAAGTTTCGCTCTCCGAATCATACTCCAATTTGCACTGAGGCGAAACGACAAAGAAAACGGTCGAGCAAGTCGGCGCTCTTGACGCCGGGAGAGGTCTCCAGGGAGCTGTTGACGTCTATCACGTCGGGGTCGAGCCGAAGCGCCTCCGCGACGTTCGACTCCCCTATTCCGCCCGCGAGGATCGCCTTGTATGGCCCCCTGCGGAAACCTCGCTCGCCGTCTCCGTGCGACGAGTCGAACAGCACGCCGTCACCGGGCGCGCCGCCAGCGAGAGTCCAAACTTCGAAGCCAGCGGCGCGCAGCGCGGCGACCTCCTCCTCCGTCGCGCGCCTGTGGAGCTGCACGACGTCGAGCCGCGCATTGCGCATTGTCTCGACGATTTCCGCGGTCGTCTGCTTCACAAAGACGCCGACACGTCTGACGCGGCAAGATGCCGCGTCTCCAAGCCGTTTTCCGCATTCAATCGCCTTCTCGACCGTGACGGCGCGCGGAGAGGACGGCTCGAAGATGAAGCCGAGGTAGTCCACTCCCGCGCGCGCCGCGGACTCGGCGAACGCGGCGTCGTTCACACCGCAGACCTTGATTTCAGGACGCATTGCCGAAGCGCTTCACGAGCGCGGACCCGATGATGTATCCGTCTGCATGGCGGCAGACCTCCTCCGCCTGCTCCTTCGTGGAGATGCCGAAGCCGGCGGCTATCGGAAGCTCCACCGCCGCGCGTATCGCGTCGAGGCGGGACGCGAGGTCGGACGGGAGCTCCTTGCGCGCGCCGGTGATCCCCTTCACGGTGATGACGTAGAGGAACGTGTTGTCGAGGCCTTTAGCGCTCTCCTTCACGCGCTCCATCGGAGTGTTCGGTGCGATCAGCGGGACGTAGGAGATTCCGCGCGGACGCAGCACGGCGAGAAGCTCCTCGCGCTCCTCGAGCGGAAGGTCCACCGCCAGCACGGCGTCGATCCCGGCGTCCGCCGCCGCGTCCGCGAAGCGGTCGAGTCCGTTCGCGAAGAGGAGGTTGTAGTACGAGAACAGGACAAGCCCCGTCTTCGGATGCTTCGCCCTCACACGCTTCGCGAGCGCGAGGACGTCCGCAAGCGTCACGCCCTGCTTCAGCGCCTCGTACGCCGCGGAGCGGATCACCGCGCCGTCGGCGAACGGATCGGAGAACGGAACGCCGAGCTCGATGATGTCCGCCCCCTCGGAGACGAGCGTGTCTATCGCCGCCTCGCATTTGGCGAGCGACGGATATCCGATTGTGAGGTACGCGACAAATGCGCCGCGCCCCTGCGACTTTGCGTTTTCAAATGCATCTGCAATTCGTTTCATTGCCTCAACCTTTCGACTTCTTGTAGTTTTCGATGTTCTCCAGATCCTTGTCGCCGCGCCCCGAGAGGCACACGAGGAGAATCGAGTCCTTCGGCATCGTCGGCGCGCGCTTTATCGCCTCGGCGAGCGCGTGGCTCGACTCGAGCGCGGGGATGATGCCCTCGTAGCGGCACAGCTCGTCGAACGCCGCGACAGCCTCGTCATCCGTCACCGCGGCGTATTCGGCGCGGCCGGTGTCATGGAGGTGGCAGTGCTCCGGACCGACGCCAGGGTAGTCGAGTCCCGCAGAGACGGAGTAGGTGTCGATGACGTTTCCGTCCGGACGCTGCAGGAGCATCGTCTTCGCGCCGTGGAGAACGCCTAGGCGTCCGCCGTTGATGGACGCCGCGTGCTCGCCGGTCGCGATGCCCTTCCCCGCCGCCTCGACGCCGACGAGCTTAACGGACGCGTCGTCGAAAAAGCCGGCGAAGAGTCCGATCGCGTTCGACCCGCCGCCCACGCAGGCGATCGCCTGGTCGGGGAGGCGTCCGAACTTCTCGAGGCACTGGCGCCGCGCCTCGCGTCCGATGACGGACTGGAAGTCCTTCACCATCTCGGGGTAGGGGTGCGGACCCGCCGCTGTGCCGATGACGTAGAACGTGTCGTCGCAGTTGGTGACCCAGTCGCGCAGGGCCTCGTTCATCGCGTCCTTCAGCGTCGCGCTTCCCTCGGTTACGGCGTGCACCGTCGCGCCGAGCATGCGCATGCGTCCGACGTTCGGCGCCTGGCGGTCCACGTCTATCGCGCCCATGTATACCTCGCAGGGCATTCCGAAGAGCGCGGCGACTGTCGCGGTCGCGACGCCGTGCATCCCCGCGCCGGTCTCCGCGATGAGGCGGCGCTTGCCCATGCGCTTCGCGAGCAGGGCCTGTCCGATGGTGTTGTTCACCTTGTGCGCGCCGGTGTGGTTGAGATCCTCGCGCTTGAGGACTATCGTCGCGCCGCCGAGCTTTTCGGAGAGGCGGCGGCAGACGGTGATCGGCGACTCGCGTCCGACGTAGTCGTGCAGCAGCTCCGCGAACTCGCGCTGGAAGGCTGGATCGTCCTTCGCCTCGAAGTACGCGGCCTCGAGCTCCTTGAGGGGCCCCATAAGCGTTTCGGCGACGTACTGTCCGCCGTATTGTCCGTAGTGTCCGTTTTTCATTGTTTGGCTTTTCCGTTGTTTGATTGTTTGATTTCCCGAAATCCATCATTAAAAAAAGCGCCCCGCTTCATCCGAAGCGAGGCCGCCTTCTTGCCGCAAATGTGTGCAGACTCAGCGATGCCACGCCCCGGTCGGGAGAAGCCACCACTGCCACTTGCTGTAGAAACGATTGTTCATTTGCGGTTATTCTATCAAAACTGCCGCCGCGCGTCCGTATCCAAAGGTTACATCACCCCTCTGCAATCTCACGCAGGCGGAGGATCGCGGAATACGGATCGTCCGAGCCGCAGACGGCGCGGACGACGGACCAGTTCCGCGCGCCGGCGGCGATCACAGACTTAAGGTTCTCGGCGTTGATTCCGCCGATGGCGACGGCGGGATACGGCACGGACGCGATCATGCGTCCGGCGAGCTCCGTTCCGAGTACGGGGTCCGGGATCTTCTTCGTCGGCGTCTTGAAGACCGGCCCGACGCCGATGTAGTCGGGAGAGTGGCGCAGCGAATCCTGGGCCTGGGCGAGGTTGTGCGTGGAGAGCCCGACAATGCGAAGTTCTGGAAAGCGCGCGCGCACCTCCTCGACGGACATGTCGTCCTGTCCGACATGAACGCCGTCCGCACCCGACTCGGCGGCGACGGACGCGTCGTCGTCGATGATGAGGTTCGTCTCGCTTCCCTTCGTGATAGCGGCGAGCCGCTTCGACATGTCGAGCAGCTCCTCGCGCGGAACGTACTTCATGCGCAGCTGCACCATTTTGACGCCCGCCCTCACGGCGGCCTCGCAGCAGCGCTCGTATCCGACCTTCGGGTCGGTCATCACAAGATAGAATCCGAAATCTTCCATGCCCGAAATTATACCATAAATCGGGCGGACGCCGCTCAGTCAATCGAGAAGACGATGCGGGAACGCTTCGCCGGAGGCGGCACGGTTCCATCGAACTCGTAGCATCCGATTGACGGAGGATTGGCGAACTCGGCGCCGTCTAGATCCGTGCCGATGCCCGAATACGTCATGCCCATGCCGATCGCCGGCGAGCTCGCGGACAGGCGGTAGTCGTTGTTCGCCGCGTCGACGAACGCCGGCGAGCCGAACAGGCTTTTGGCTCCGGTCTTATCCGCCTCGACGTCGAAGAGGCAGTAGTCCACACCGCCCGTGTAGCTCATGTCTACAGTCTTCGCCGCGGCGCCGGAGGCATTGCCGGCGATGATGCAATCGACAAGTGACGCTTTCCTGTTCGTGTCATTCGCCGAATGGACTCCGCCGCCCGCTCCGCTCGCCCAGTTGCCAACGATGGTGGTGTTGCGCACCTTGCGGGCGTAGGTCTTGTAGAAGACATCAAAACCAATGCCGCCGCCATTGCCGAACACCCGGTTCCCGCGGACGAGACACGCATCGACGACGGCCTCGCCGCGGGCCGTCTGGTCGCGGCAGCCGATTCCGCCTCCGCCGCTGAGGGTGGCGCCTTTCATGCCCACTTGGTTCTGCTCGACGAGGCAACGCTCGACGGTGCCCTTGTCGAGGAAGACCCCGCCGCCGAAGCACGCGTTTCCGGTGGCGCCGGCAATGTTCTTGAGGACACGGCACTCGACGAGGTGACCGTCCGAAAGATAGGCCCCGCCGCCGTGGTTGTATCCGCCGGACGTGATGCCGCCCGTCAGCGTCACGCCACGGAGGGTCGAGCCGCCGTCGAGGGTCGCGACGCGCTTGGTCGCCCGCTGCCGGATGGCTGTCGTCCGCCAGCCGCTGCCGGCGACGGTGACGCCGTTGGTGATTGCCAGTTCCGCGTCGACGAGGTAGGTCCCTCCGGCAAGCGCCACGGTTCCGCCGGAGGCCGCCGCGGCGTCAATTGCCGTCTGAAGCGCCGCCGTGTCGTCGTCTCCGCTGGGCTCGAGCGCGCCGGTTCCGGAAGCGGCGGTGGTGAAGCTGCCCTGCCGCCGGACGCTAAGGCGACCCGTCGCATTGTTGACGACGGACGCCGTGTAGTGGTAGGTGGTTCCCGGGGCCAGGCCCTTGATCCAGGCGACGAAGCGGTTGCGCTGCCCGGCGAGGACTATCTGCTCCGGGCCGAGGTTGTCCGCGTCCGTACCGTACGCAAAGGCAATGTCACACGCGCTCGCCCCGGCGCCGGGCGAGGCGATCATGCCGGAGAGCGTAACGACCGTGGACGCGGGCTGTACGAAAAACTCCTCAAGGACGGGCGCGGTGGGGATCGGCGCCGCGTAGGCGGCGCACTCTCGCACTCCGCGCAGGAGCGCGGACCTGCAGGCGTCGTCAAAGGTGCCTTTGATCCGATCCGCCGCATGCAGGAGCTTGTCGTAACCCGCGAAAGAGACCGGGACGGAGGCCGTGAGCGCGACGGAGGCGCCAGCCGCCTCGGACTCCTTCGCGGGGTTCGCCGCAAGCGAGTCAATGCCCTGTCGAAAGACCTGCTTCGCGAAGGCGTCGACTGAAAGTCCGCTGGCGGAGGCTTTCGACTCGAACGCCGCGTATTCGGCGGCGGAGAGATTCACGGCTGCGGAGGGCTCGTCCGAATAGGTCTCCTTGACGATCAGCGTTCCGTCCGCGTTCCATGCCGCTTCCGCGGCGGACATCTCCGCGGCGTTGAGTCCGAACGCCGCGAGGACGGCGCGAGCCATCTGCCGGTCGCCCGTCGGCGCCATGTGGACGCCGTCGACGGTCGCGGCACGCCCGCCCATGTTGTATCCGGTCTGCTCGCTCAGGCGCGGATTGTCGATGTCGTCGATCCAGCCGCGCACGGCGTGGAAGGTGTCGGCATATGGAATGCCCTCGGCGGCGGCGATCTCCTTGACGCCGGCCGCATACCGGCGGATCTCGACGTTTTCCGCCTCGCCGGCCGCCGTGGTCGGCGAAAGCAGGACGGGAACGGCACCGGCGGCCTTGGTCTTTGCGACCATCTGGAGCTCGTTGGCGTAGAACTTTTCATACGTCGAATTCGCGTCCTGGTACCAGACGTCGTTGACGCCCGCGCTGATGGTGACGACATCTGGATCGTGCGCGATGACATCGGCGTCGAACCGAGCGAGCATCGCGGCCGACTTGTCACCCTTCACGCCCACGCCGTACCATGTCACGTTGATGCCGTTCGCGGCGAGGCCCTTGACGACGAGATTGACGTATCCGTGGCGATTGGTCACGCCGTACCAGGTGATCGAGTCGCCCATGAATACGAGCTTGTCCCCGGTTTTCACGAGCTTCTCGCCTCCGCACGCGGCAAAGGCCGTGGCCGAGGCCAGGGAAAGGGCGAGAAGTTTTCTGGTGCCTTTCATGGCTCTGCTCCTTTCTGTGAGATCACTTTACTTCCCAGTGAGGAGGGACATCAGCCGCGACGGCAATTCCCTCCGGCCAGGCGTTGTCCTTGTTTCGTATCAATATCTTCTTCGGCGGAGTCACCCCCTGGGGCGGGGCGGCGTGTGTGACGACGGCCGCCGCCGAGCTCATCCACTTCGTTCCGCGCAGGACGATTATGCCGGGCTTGAGATCGGGGTTCTCCTCTGCCGGAACGTTCGGCGGGAGCTGGATGGGCCTGAGGTCCTTTATGTCGACGAGGCTTCCCGCACCAGAGACCTCGCATGCGTCGAATGCGACGCGTCCGACGGTGTAGGCGCCGAGCTTCAGCGCTGGCTCGCTCCCCTTCGTGCTTATCTTGCAGTTCCTGAACAGCAGGTCCGCCGGCTTCTCCCACCAGCCGCCCTGCACGGGCGTTCCGTCAAGAGTGCAGCCGGACATCCGGATATCCGCACCGCTGAGTCCGAATATGGACGACTCAGTGAAGGTGCAGTCCTTTGCGATGACAGATCCTCCGGCGAAGTTGTTCAGCTTCGTGTTCTCGAATCGGCAGCGCTCCCACCTGTTAGACTGGTAGAAGCGGCTGAAGACCGAGTCCTTCACCGTGACCCCGACCCAGCGCCCGCCCGGGAACGGACCGTACGAGCTGGCGTCCTTGCAGTTCTCGAAAGTGCAGCCGTAGGCGTTCGCGACGCCGACGGGAAGATTGCGGAAGCTGCATCCGACGACGCGCCCCGCCGCGCCGACGGATACGGCGAACTCCCCTTTCGCTGCGTCGAAGTCGACTGCGGAAAGCACCTGGTCCCAGCTGTCGGGCCTTTCCTTGCTGTCGTTGAGTCCGAGGGTGACGCCCTTCGTGTACGTGTTGCCCCCGAAACGTCCGTAGCCCGAGCGCAGGCGCGAGTCGCACCGGAACGTCGCCTGTCCGACTGTGTTGCCGCGCACGCACGGGGAGTGGGTGCGGCCCCAGAGATAGATGTCGCCGTCGTTCTCCTCCATGACGAAGTTGTGTCCGGCGCAGGTGAGTATCGAGCTGTTGCGCGGATTGTCGCGGAAGACGTTCTTCCTGAAGTACACGTCCTGCATCTGGTCCCATCCGTCCTCCGCGTCGAAGGCACAGCACGCGGCGCTCTCTCCGGAGCGCGTGAAGAAGTTTTCGTCAAAGAACATGTTCTTCATCGCCGACGCGGCGTAGCCGACGCAGCGGCAGTTGTCGAAGGTGCAGCGCGCGACGACGCAGTTCACGGGTATGCGGAATGACGTAAGCACGAGCCCGGCTCCATCGGCCGCCTCCGCGCTCTCCGCCTCGACCGAGACGCGCAGGAACGCAGCGCCCTCCGGAATCCACATCTCCCTGTACTGCCAGGCGGTCTCGGCGCAGAGGAACTTCTTCGACGCGTCGTACCACGCCGCCGTCGTCTGCCACGAACGCGTGGCGACGCCCTGGTAGCCGAGGTACTTCGATATCTGGAGCCGGCGGTTTCCGGCGGAGAGAATCTTGTCGAGCGGCTTGAAGTCGGTGGTGAACCGGAACTTGTCCGAAGAGTCCACCTCGCCCGTCGCCGGATCGAGTCCGCCGGACGCGAACGCGGGGAGCCTCTCGAGGAATCGGCTGGGGCCGCCGGGGCCGGTCGTGCTGATTCCGTTCTGCCCGCCGTAGCCGGTGATGTCCACGACCTTAACGCCCTCGACGGAGCAGTAGCTCGCCCCGCCGCAGATTTCGAATCCTGCCGGCCACTCGGAGTTGTTCGGCGAAAGCGCGTAGTCGTGCTCCCAGTAGTCGCCCTCGAGCGTTCCGCCGACGAGATGCGCGTCCGTCGCACCCTCTATGCGCACAAGGCAGGACTTCGCGCCCGTGAAGCCGTTCTGCTTGAGCACGGCCTTTCCGAGGTCGAGCGTCATTCCGCTCGGGATGGACAGCGATTTCTGGTGCGACAAGCGGTACGTCCCCGCAAGCAGCACGACCTTGCGGAAGCCCGCGACGGACTTTTCGTCGATCAGCTTCTGGAGCCCCTCTGCCGTACGGACGGCATCCGCCTCGACTGCGGACTTGTCGTAGCCCTCGTCATAGGCGATCTTCGCCTGCTTGCACGCCTGCCACGGCACCTTGCTCGTCTTGGGATCGAGCGGCACGGTTACGGTATAGCCCGGAACTCCAGAGCGCTTCTTCTTCACGACCTCCGTAGAGTTCGAGCCGACGTAGACAACCTTCTCGAGGTCGCCGTCGTTGCGGATTCCGTACGCCGCGAGGTCCGCCTCGGTCATCGTGTAGACTTTGTCCGCGGGGATTGCGAGGTCCGCGGCAGATGCGACGCGGAAGTCGTGTATCACGCGGTGCGACTCGCGTCCCTTCCCGTCCTTCGCCCAGACGCGCATCTCGTATTCGCCGGACGGGAGCGTGCCGAGGTCGAACTCGGCGTCACCGCTCTTCAGGTTCCTGAGAGTCAGGACCTTCGACTCCCCGCCCCTGGGCCTGTACTCGAGGAAGGCGGTGAAGCTGTGCGAGTCGTCGAGGAAACGCACCTTCGACGATTCGAAATCCGTCACGAAGATTCCGACCCTGACCTTCTCGTCCGGCGAGACAGTCGGTTTCACGTAGTATGTCGAGACGTACGGATACTTCAGCTGCTCGGGCGGCTGGTATTCCTTTTCGTTCGACAATTTCTCCTTGAGCGCGGTCGGATCGGTGAGATAGCCGGGGAGCACCGGCGCGGCGGATGCAGCGCAAAACGCCAGAAGCGCCGTGACGGACAGCGCAAATCTCCATACCTTCGCATTCAACATCGCGGTTCCTCCATGCGGTTTTCTTGACACTTAAAATTTTACCACATAACGCATTCGACTATCTACTATACGAAAGTATCATCTCTCCAAGGCACATGGCAGGCACCTCGCGAGGTAGGCATAGGGTACCTCGCAAGGTGGGTATAGGGTACCTCGCGAGGTGCATGGTGTGTACCTCGCGAGGTAATTTTCTGAGTCTATGTCACGGTTCAAGGTATTTCATCGTGATTCCGGCGGGAATGGTGAAGCTCTGGCGTCCGTAGATGTGGTTGAGCTTCGCGTACCTCGGCGTCACGATCTGCGTCGCACCACCCTTGTGGACGATCACGCCCGCCTTGTTCCCGAACGGCTGGGGGTACTTCGCCCCGAGTTCGACGGTGTCGTGCTTCGCGGACATGTCGTTGCTCCCGGACGTCGGAAACACCGCGGTGTCGATGTTGCGCGTCGCGAAAACGGGGACTATGTCCTCCATCTCCGCCGTCACGCCCGACGCCACCGTCCACGAGACGTTCCTCGCCTGCAGCGCCGTGCCGACGACCGGCGGCACGCCGGGCGCGCACAGCATGTCCAGGTCAATCCCCGCGACATACGGAGCCCAGCGCTCGCTGCCGTACCTGTCGAGGTCAAACAGCTCCCTGAAGTACTCCGTGGACGAGCCGAACTGGCGTCCGGCGATGTCCTCGGTATCCTCCGTGTTGAGTCCGTCCTCCTCGCTCTGGTGCGGCCACACCGAGGTGAGCCCCCGCGCCTCGCGCTCCGTGTTCGCCTGCGTCACGGCGACGAAGAGCTTGTGCCCCTTCATCGCCGTCGCAGACGTCTGGGCGCGCAGCATCGCAGCGGTTATCGCAGGATACAGCGCCCCCATCAGTATGCCGAGAATGCCGATTACCACCAGCAGCTCGACAAGTGTGAATCCGTTTCTGTTGTTCTTGTTCATGTTGCACCTCGCTTTCCTTTCTGAAGCAAGGTACGCACGGAAACGGACGAAATTCCACCTGCCGCGAAAAAAAATTTTCTACAGCTCTCCCTCGAGCGCCGCGGCCATCCCCTCGACGCGGAACTTTATCTTCGCGACGTTGCCCTTCGTGATGCCGAACTCCGCCGCAACATCGCCCGCCGGGCGCCCCTCGAGGACGTGCGCGCGGTACACGGCCTTCGACTGCGCGGAAAGCGCGGTCTTCGTGAGCACATGCTCCACCGCCGCCTCGTGGCGCGCCCGCGCCCACGCAAGGTCGAGCGCATCGCCCTGCGAAGCCGGAACGGAAGGCTCCGTAAGAAGCTCCTCGAAGGAGACGTTGGACCCCGCGCCGCGCGCCGCGTCCTTTCGGTAGAGCGACACGAGGTGGTTTCGGATGACGGTAGCGAGAAAGGTGCGGAACTTCGCGCGACCGGGGTCGTAGCGTCCTTTCCTCACCGCATCCAGCAGCTTCACAAGGACGTCCTGCACGACGTCGTCCGGATCGCGCGCCTTGTCGTTCCACTCCACGAACCTGCGCATGACGGGGACGTAGAGGTCGAAGAAGCGAACCCACGCAGCCTCGCTCACGGATGTGACATCCGCTGACAGCTTCTTTATGAGCGTGTACGAGGTCTCGGGGAATACCGCCATGTCAAATCCCTGCGATTGCCACGCCCCTCACAGGGAGGCGCGCAGCCTGAACACCGTGAGCGAGTTGGGCGCGAGCTCCGTCTTGAACTGGCGGCCGCCGGCGAAGCGGAACGTCTTCTCGACCGGTGCCACGCGCTTCGGATTCGCGAGGTCGTTTACATCGCCGGACTTCCCGGAAAGTTCGATCCTGCGCGCTTCTCCTGGCTTGAGGGCCATGCCGAAGTCGATGGTGAGCGGACGCGCCTCGTCGGAGATGTTCACGCACTTGACGACAAGCTCGCCCTTCTCGGCGTCGAATCCGCACACCTGGAAGAAGTCCTTCTGCGCACGCTCCGTCACGCGTGCGGAGGAGAATATCTCGCGTCCGTCAAGCGAAACCGTGACGGCATCGCCCTTGAGAACGACCTTGACGTCGTACCAGCGGTTGTTCTCGAGCGATCCGGCGACCCTGGGAGGAAGCGACGCGGAGAAGCCGAGCGTCTCAAGTCCGTGCTCCTTGTTCATCCAACCGCCGATGTTGACGTGCGCGTGGCGTCCGTCTTTCGCGCGGAACCTGAAAAGAAAACCTTCGTCGCCCGCAGTGCGGCGTGCCTTGAACGTCACAGTCGCATCTCCGACAACGCCGCAGGGGAGAGTAAGCGCCGTGTCCGTCGCGCCGGTGTTCTCCTGCCGGAGCACGCCGCCCGAGAGCGTCCAGCGTCCGTTGCGCTCGACTCTGCACTTGGACGGATCCGGCATGGCCGAGAGGAGCTTCTTCCCGTTTCCGTCGACGACCTTGATGTCCTTGAACTCGGCCGCCGTGTTCCATGTGTGGAGCGCAAGCTCTCCCTCGCACGAGAACGAGGCGTCGCCCGACGCAGTCGCCGACGAGGGGACGATGCGGCTCGGACGGTTCACGCCGAACATCTGCTGGACGTAGTAGTTGGGCGTCCCGAAGCACCCTGCGTTGTCGAACCAGATGAGGTCCGGCTTCCACTTGTACGAGTCGACCTTTGCGAAGAGCGGAGCATAGCTCGTCATCTCCACGACGTCGCAGTTGCGTTCGAAGCCGGTCATCGCGCCAGCCTCGCAGAGCGCGGAGTAGAGGTTGTTGTCCCTGTTCTTCACGTGGCAGGCATATTCGCCCGCATAGACGTTCGGCTTCTTTCCGGAGCGATCATAGCCGTCGTAGCGTCCGCCCTGCTCGCGAAACCACTCCGGCGGACGGTAGTAGTGCTCGTCTATGACGTCGGCGAGCTTCGTGTCGAGCCGCTTCCACGCGTAGTCGAAGGAATGTCCGTCCGGGCCGGGGCCGGAGGACGAAACGATGCGTATCTCGGGATGCTTCTCGCGGATGACCTTCGCGATAGCCTCGAACCTGTCGAGGAATACCTGGTCCCAGTTTTCGTTTCCTATGCCGAGGTACTTCATGTTGAACGGCTTGGGGTGGCCCATCTTCGCGCGCAGCGCGCCCCACTTCGTCGAGACGTCGCCGTTCGCGAACTCGATGAGGTCGAGGAGGTTCTGCGCGAAGTACGGCATGGACTCCATCGGTGCCGCGTCTACGGGCTTCGCAAACTGGCAGGTGAGCCCCGACGCCATCACGGGAAGCGGCTCGCAGCCGAGGTCCTCGCAGAGGCAGAAGTACTCGAAGTATCCAAGTCCCATCGTCTGCCAGTAGTCCCAAGTGTTCCAGATGCACCGGCGCGACTCAAGCGATCCATCGCCGACGGAGATCTTCCAGTCGTACCAGAGGTTCCAGTCGCGGCCCTCGACGAGGCATCCGCCAGGGAATCGCATTATGCCGGGCTTCAGGTCCTTGAGCATCTGCACAAGGTCCTTGCGAAGGCCGTTCTTCCTGCCGTTGAACGTGTCCTGCGGGAAAAGCGAAACCTGCTCGAATTCGACGATTCCGGCGGAGTCGGCCAAGATGGAGAGCGTCGCCTTGCGCGTCGTCTCCGATGGCTCGGACACGGCCGCGACCTTGGTCCATTCCGGCAGTTCGGGGAAGATGGCGTCGCCGCGCGGCTTGCCGACGTTCATCTCCGAATTGGCGACACGCTTCTCGGCGAGGACGCGTCCGTCGGCCTCGAGCACCACGCGCACGCCGCCCTTGTATCCGTCGATGCCGCGGACATAGAACGAGAGGTCGTACTTCTTCCCCTTCTCCACGTACATTCCGTGGTAGCCGCGGTTGCGCAGCCCTGCGCCCTTGCCGCCGCCTGCTCCGTACGCGTCGATCCTGACGTGACTCGCTGTCACCTCGTGCACGGGGCGTCCGTGCTCGATCGAGACGCGCGCCTGCGCGTCGCCGCGGAAGTCGTTCTCCCATCCGCGCGTCGAGCCGTTGTCCCAGTCGAAGCCACGGTTGGCGACGAGCTCGGGGTAGATTCCGCCGTCGGCGGAGTAGTTGATGTCCTCGAAGAATATTCCGTAGAGGGTCTTGGGGACATCTGGACCCTTCTCTCCGGGACGGAGCGAAATCTTCGCCTCGCTCGCTGCGAAGGATGCTCCGGCTATTGCGACGCCCGCGAGGGCACATACTGCGGAAACTGCTCTTTTCATTGTATTCCCTTTTCGTGTTCTAAAAGACAACACAATTCTAGCAGATTGCCAGCCAGCTAGCAATAACCCTTTTGGGGAGCGCCGCAAGCGCAGTCCAGGCCTCAGTGCCTGAACGAGCGCTGGCCGGTGAAGACCATCGCGACGCCCGCGTCGTTGCAGCAGTCGATGACGTCCCAGTCGCGGATCGCTCCGCCCGGCTGGACGATCGAGGTGATGCCCTCGCGGATGCCGACTTCCGCTCCGTCGCGGAACGGGAAGAACGCGTCGGAGACCATCGCGCAGCCGGGAAGACCGCCCTTCTCTGCCTTCGTCTGCTCCATGATCTCGGCCTGCTTCTTCGCGCCGTCCTCCTCGCCGAAAACGAGACGGAGGTCGTTGTAGGGCTTCTGGTACTTCTCCCAGGCGATCCAGTCCGCGTGCTTCGTGTACGCCTTGTCGCGCGCGATCTCCGCGACGCCGACGCGGTCCTGCTCGCCGGTGCCGATTCCGACCGTCGCGCCGTCCTTCACATAGAGGACAGAGTTGGACGTGACGCCGGCCTCGACGAGCCAGCCGAACACGAGGTCCTCGTACTCCTTCGCGGACGGGAGGCGGGCGATCTTGTGCTCCTCGAAGCGGACCTCGCCCGTCTCCTTGTTCGTGATCTTGCGGTTGCAGTACGCGGGCATGAAGTCCTCGGGCTTCCTCGCGTTCGCGCTGAACGACGTCTGCGCGACGATGCCTCCGTCGATGAGGGACTTGAAGTCCACTACGTGCTTCGCGACGAAATCGGTGAGGCGCGACATGTTCCTGATGCGGAAGACCCTGAGGTTCTTCTTCGTCGCGAAGAGATCCATCACGCCCGGCTTGAAGTCAGGCGCGACGACGACTTCGGCGTAGTTCTCGACGATGAGCTTCGCCGTCTCCATGTCGCACTCGCGGTTCAGCGCGATCGCGCCGCCGAACGCCGCGAGGCGGTCGGCCTTGTTCGCGCGGAAGTACGCCTCCGCAAGCGTGGACCCGGTCGCGACGCCGCAAGGGTTGTTGTGCTTGACGATGACGGCCGTGGGCTTCTCCATCAGGTAGCGGAGGATGTTGAGCGCGTTGTCCGTATCGGTGACGTTCGTCTTGCCGGGGTGCTTGCCGCTCTGGAGGAGCTCCGGAACGGACGCGAGGTACTGCCCCGCCTGGAGCATCTCGACGTCGCCGAGAACGAGGTTGCCGTTGACGAGCCTGTAGAGCGCGGCCTCCTGGCCGGGGTTCTCGCCGTAGCGCAGGCCCTTCTCCTCCCCGCCGATGTTCCACGTCACCTTCTCGTACTGGAAGGTCTGGCGGTTGTCGCCGTCGATGAACGAAATCTCCATCTTGGGCGCGAAATGGTCCGCCTCGATGGTCTTGTAGGCTTCCTTAAGGTCTTTCATTGTCTTTGTCTCTGTAACTGTATGGAAATTGCATCGTCCGCTGCGGACGCAGGCGCCGTCATGTACGCCACTCGAGCGAAAGGTCCACTGAACCGGCGGAATGGGTGAGGCAGCCGAGCGAAATCGCGGTGACGCCTGTTGCGGCGACCTCCTTCGCGCGCTCGAGCGTTATGCCGCCGGACGCCTCGGTCTTCGAGATGCCGCGGCACATCTTCACGCACTTCTTCATGTCGGCGCAGCTCATGTTGTCGAGCATGATCCACTCGGGCTTCGCCTTGAGCGCGCTCGCGCACTCCCTGAGGCTCTCGACCTCCACCTCCACGGCGAGCTTCGGGAACTTCTTGCGCGCGGCGACGACTGCCTGGTCAAGTTCGTCGGGATCGCCGCCCTTCCACAGGCGGCGGTGGTTGTCCTTCATTAGGACGCGGTCGTACATCCCGAATCGGTGGTTCGTCCCGCCGCCGCAGGTGACGGCGTACTTCTCGAACACCCTGAGCCCGGGAGTCGTCTTTCGCGTGTCGAGGATGAGAGTGCCGTAGCGCTTCGTCGCGTCCACGAACTTCTTCGCAAGCGTCGCCGTCGCACACATGCGCTGCATGAAGTTTAGCGCCGTGCGCTCCGCCGCGAGGATCGAACGCGCCTTGCCGCGGAAAGTCAGGATCGGCTCGCCCGGCTTGACTACGGAGCCGTCGGGCTTGAGGATATTGACCTTGATCTTCGGATCCACCGCCTTCATGACGGCCTTAGCGACCGTCGCGCCGGCAACCACGCAGCCAGTCCCCTTGGAGTATATCTCGCCGGTAGCGACCGCCTTCGGGTCGACCAGCGCCTCGCTCGTGGCGTCGCACCACTTCGTGCGTCGCGCGTCCGCCGCGTCGGCCAGGTCTTCGTCAAGCGCAAGCTTCACCGCGGCTTTGGCCCGGGTGCTCTGCATCACATCCTTCATGGCGAGGCGCTCCTCAGACCGGCATCAGGAAGTTCCAGTGCTGGTAGATCGTCACCGTAAGGGCAATCGTGACCGCAAGGGCGATCAGCCCGAAGATAAGCGCGGTCGTCGCAGACTTCTTGCTGACGGTCCCAGCGCGGCTCGCGGAATTGTCGACGGGATCGAGCTTGAACCTGTCGGCGATTGCGGCCCCGCCTGTTGTTTCGGCGCCTGGCGCCTTCGTAGGCTTTTTGATTTTCATGCTGTAATTATACCATTACCTGGGGGCGGAAATCAAGTGCGGGGTGAGGACGAAATTAAGGTCAGAACTTCGCGCGAAGCCCGATCTCGAACGTGCGCGGCTCCCCGACAAGGCACTCGTAGTAGTGGCGCGCCGTGTCGAAGTACTTCTCCCCGAAGAGGTTTCTGACGCCGAGCGTGAGAGTCCAGTTCTCGGGTCCGCCGAACTTCGAGAGCGGCATCGAGACGTTGACGTCGAAGAGGTAGGAAGGGTCGAACCTGAGGTTTTTGTCCTGGTACACCCCGCGGACGCATGCGTAGCTCATCGAGCGGAACCTGAAGCCGCATCCGAGGACGATGTCCTCCAGCGGACCGGACGAGATGCGGTAAGAAGTGGAGAACGTCACCGCGTGCGCGGGGTAGCGCTCGAAGTCGCGCCCCTTCTCGCCCGGCGCGACCGTGCGGTCCGTGTACTTGTTGTACGCATACATCGCCATCATCGTCCAGTCGTCCGTGATGTCGCCCGAGAGCGACAGCTCCGCGCCGCGCGAGGTGTTGCGCCCCTCCTGCTCGTAGTACGTCGTGTTCGCGATCTGCGAGGGCGTGTTCTCCTGCTCGATGCGGTAGGCGGACGCGGTGAGCCACAGGCGCTCGAAGGTCTTGACCCTCACGCCGCCCTCGATCTGCGTCGCGTACCAGGGCTTCGTCAGCGGATCGCCGTCCGCGCCCTTCATGCTCAGCATGGGGGTGCGCGTCTGCGAGAGGTTGCCGAAGAAGACGAGCCAGTCGAGCGGCTGCACGGAGATTCCGCCGCGAGGCGACACGCCGTGTCCGTCCTGCCCCGCGGTTCCCGCCGCGTCGTTCAGGTGGATGTAGTCGTACCTCACTCCGCCGAGGAGCGTGACCCAGCCCCACGACACGGAGTCCTGCAGCGTCACGCCGTGGCGGGCGTTTGCCGCGGAGAAGACGGATCCGTCGCTGTAGCGCGTGTCAAGCTGGGTGAGGAAGCTGTTCTTGAGACCGAAGTCGAACTCGGTGTCGTATATCGACCGTCCGTATGCGCTGTAGGTGCGCAGAAGCGACTTAGACTCCGAGAATCCGGAGGTCATGTACTTCTCGCCGGAGCTCCAGAGCCCCGTGTCGTAGTAGTTCAGGAGCTCCGCGCCGCGTCCGGCGTACGGCTCGCGCGTCGTCTGGTCCATGGACGCAAACTGAAACGCGCCTCCGAACTTGAGAAGCCAGTTCTCCGTCACCTGCCAGTCGACCCATGGGTTGATGAGCATTCCCTCGTAGTGCTGACGGTCCCCGGGAAGGCACGACGACTCGTACCAGCGGTAGCCTCCGCCGGGGCGTCCGCGCCACACGGGGACGCCGATGTAGCTCGGCGTGTCCGCGTACTGGAACATCGTCTTGAGTCCGAACGTGACGTCGTCGTTCGGCTTGAACAGGAAGCTCGGCGCAACGGAGAACGATTCGCGTCCGCGCGCGCCCTTCTGCGACCCCTCGTGGATATACGCGGGCTCGTAGTAGTCAGCGGTGCCGACAACGCGCACCGCGCCCTTCCCGTCGAGCAGCGTCTCGTTGGCGTCGGCCATCCCGCGCTGGCGGAAGGTGTGCTTTCCGACCGAGGTGTTCGCCTGGAGGTTCACCTCGTCGCCCCTGAGGTGCGCGCCCTTGAGGTACATGTTGATCGACCCGCCCGCGCCGTTGGCGTTTGAGGCCGCGCCCGAGCCGCCCGCGAGGGATGCTATCGGACCCTTCACGATCTCGACGCGCTCCATGAGGAACGGATCCATGAAAAGCCCGGGGCCGCGTCCGACGGAGTACATTCCATCGATCGCAGGTTCCGTTCCGCCCTTGCCGCGGATGGTGAAAAGCCCTGGCTGGCGGACGAGAAGCGAGGTGCCGCCCGTCTCGATTCCGGGCACGTGGCGCAGTAGGTCGTTGAGGTCCGTGGGGTTGTGCTCGCGGATGAAGTCCTCGGTGAGCGTATCGACTACGCAGGGGAGCTTCTCGGGCGGAACGTCGGTGAAGGTGCCGGAACTGACGGTCTCGGGGCGGTACTTAGAGAGCGCCGAGCCTTCGACCACGACCGTGCCGAGGTCGGCCACGGAGTTGGTGGAAGCGGAGCCATCGGCCGACGGCTCCTGTCCGAAACACGCAAGCGCGCCGGAAACTGCGGCGCAGAAGACAACTAGATCGCTTTTCATGCCCTGTCAAACGCCGCAGCGCGGCGGAAGGTTCACAGGAAATCTGCGGTCACGGCGCAAAGGCGTCGCCTGCGAAGATGTCGCGCGCGACTCCGTTGAAGTAGAACTCCTGGCCCGTCGCGTCAAGGACGCTTCTCCACGCCTGGCTGTCGATGTCGAGCTTCTGGCGCTCGATCGTCGCAAGGGCGATGGGCACGAGCGAGCAGCTCTCGCCGACGTTTCCGACGACGCAGTCGGTGCGGCCCGCCATCGCGGCGTGCACCGCCGCGCGCGCGAGCTCGTAGCAGCGTATTGCGTCCGTTCCGCGCGCGGGGCAGCTGCGGATGATGTAGCTCGGGTCGATGTACTTGACGCTGGAGTCGAGGCCCTTCGCCTTGAAGTGGGCGGCGATCCGGCGCTTCAGGAAGTCGCCGATGTCCTTCTTGAGGATGTTTCCGCTCGCATCGCGCTCCTCGGCGCCCTCGAGAAGCTCCTGCCCCGCGCCCTCTGCAACGACGATGACTGCGTGCGACTTCCCGGCCGCGAAGCGGCGCTCGAGCGCGGCGAGGAGTCCGTTCGGACCCTCCATCTCGAACTTCATCTCGGGTACCAGGCAGAAGTTGACGACGGGGTTGGCGATCGTCGCCGCCGCGGCGATGAATCCGGAGTCGCGTCCCATCAGCTTGACGAGCCCTATGCCGTGCGGCGTGCCCTTGGCCTCCATGTGCGCGTTGCGTATCACCTCCGCCGCCTCGGCGACGGCGCTTTCGAACCCGAAGCTCCGTCCGACGAACATGAGGTCGTTGTCGATCGTCTTCGGAATGCCCACGACGGAAATCTTAAGGTTCCTGCGCTCGACCTCGGCAGCTATGTCGCTTGCGCAGCGCAGCGATCCGTCGCCGCCGATGCAGAAGAGGACGTTGATGTTCATCCTGACGAGCGTGTCCACCATGATGTCGGACGGCTGCTGTCCGCGGCTCGAGCCGAGCACCGTGCCGCCAGCCTCGTGGATCGTGTCCACCGCGTCGGGATCGAGCATCTTCGGCTCGTAGCCGTACTTCGGATTGAGCCCCGCGTAGCCGTAGCGGATTCCAAAGATGTTCGTGACGCCGTAGTCGAACTTGAGGATTTCGACAAGCCCCTTGATGACCGTGTTGAGCCCGGGGCAGAGTCCGCCGGCCGTCACGATGCCGACGCGCGTCCATCTCGGATCGTGGAAGATGCGCTCCTTCGGCCCCGCCTTCTCGAACGTAGGCAGGTGCCCTAGCCTTGTCTCGGCGTACCTGGCGAAGGTCTCGTTCTCCGTCGCGAACACGCGTTCGCCATCCGCGACGTACTTCTTGTGACGGACAGGCGACGGCAGCTTGCACTCGCCGAGCGTCTTCACGTTGCACGAGTACTTCACGCGGTCCGACATTATCTTCTCGAATACTGACGACATGACATTTGCCTCCTTTGCCGCCGACATCGGGCGGCTCGACATATTTTACCATATTCCGCGCACCTCACGCCGCAGCGGACGAGGTCACGCATGTCACGGGCGAAGCGAGCGGAGGAAACGCGCGGATGAAGTGGCGAACTCCAGCATGTTCGTCGCGCCGTAGTGCTCGATCGTGAACCATCCGCCATAGCCGGCGTCAAGAGCCGCGCCTATTATCCCGGCGACGGGGACTGTCCCCGCCCCCACAGGCGAGGAGCCGTACGCATCGGACGCGGGACGGTCCTTCAGATGGAAGTCCCGCACGCGGGCGAGAAGCTCAAGTCCGTTCTCGGGACGCTCCCCGGGGCTGTTGAAGTTGCCGGTGTCGTAGGTGAGGAAGACGGACGGCGCGGCGGCGAGAAAAGCCCTTGTGCGCGCGAGGCCGCACGTCGGCGCCTTCTCGCTGTCGAAGTCTTCGACGGTAACGACGACGCCGCGTTCCGCCGCGGCCTTCGCGAAGCGCTCCGTGCGCCCTGCAATCGCGGAGAACGCCTGCGCGTCCTCCTTTGCAGTCTCGTAGAAGCCGGGCACGATGAGAATCCGCGAGCATCCGTTTGAAACCGCCTTTTCTACGTACCCCGCGCACAGAGCCTCGTCGTAGCCCTTGTCGAACCCAGGCCAGCCGATCACGCTGGCGACCTCAAAGCCCTGCCTCCTGAGCTCCGCAAGCTTCTCGGGGGCGATTCCGTACGACAGGGCCACGCCGTCTATTCCGAGCGCGCGCACCTTCGCCGCGGCCTCGGCGAACGGAATCTTCTCCTGCCTCTCTATCTCCTCGATGTGGTCGGAGAATATCGAAAGCCTGAGCGGAGGCTCGGCGTATCCAGCGGCGCGGCGGAGGAGCCGCGCTGCGGACGGCGTGACGTCCTTTCCGTCGTGGAACCAGCGTCCGTCTCCCCTCTGCGACGATACGAGCGCTATCGCGCGGTCCGTCGCGCTCGCGCCGTTCGTGGTCCATAGCGCGGCGAAGGCGACGGACTGCGCGGAGAGCGCGACCTCGTTCGTCGGGGCGCGAAAGAGAGCGTGGTCGACCTCGTTCTGCACGCTCGGCTCGAGGACATCTGCGTCCACTAGCGGCTGCGCAACGATCGCCGCCGCGAGAATCAATGCCGTGTTCATGCCGCTCCTCCTCCGCCCTTCAGCGACGAAAGGGCCGTTTTGAGTTCCGCTACAGTAAAGGGCTTTGCGAGGAACGCATCGTAGTCGCCGTTCGGGAACAGCCTCTGGATCTCCTCCTGGTGCGTGCCGGAGACGAGCACGATCGGAATGTCGGGAGAGGCGGTGCGGAAGGCCTGGAACAGCCTCACGACGTCCACTCCCTCGATGTGCGCGTCGAGGAGTATCGCGCCGAGGCTTTCACCGTAGCGCCTCACGATCGCGAGCGCGTCGACGCGGCTCTTCGCGGAGTGCACCTTGACGCCCAATGTCTTGAGAAGCAGCGTCTGCATCTTAAGCACGGCTTCGTCGTCGTCAATGACGAGGACTTCGGCGGGCAGCGGACCCAGCCGCTCCTTCTTTGCGACCTTCTCGGACGCGGCCAGTCTGCTCACCGGCAGGAAGATCGAGAACGTCGTGCCCTTCCCGGGCTCGCTCTCGACCCTGATTCCGCCGCCGTGCGTCTCGACGATGGAACGCACGGTCGCGAGGCCGAGTCCGCGCCCGACGCCCTTCGACGAGACATACGGATCGAACAGCTTCGACACGAGCTGCGGCTGGATTCCCGGCCCGTCGTCCGAGATCTTGAAGAGCACGCCCCGCCCCGGGAGGAGCGCAGCCTCCGACACGAACTTGACGGCGGCGGCGGTAGTCATCTCGAACTGCTCGGTGGAGAGCCTGATGTGCCCGGGCCTGTCCCCAAGAGCCTCGCCGGCGTTCTTCACGAGGTTCATGAGCGCCTTCCAGAACTTGTTGGGGTCCGCGTCGACGTCCGGCAGGTTCTCCCCTGGCACGAAGTCGACTGCGACGTGCTTTGCGACAATATGCGAAAGTATCGACTCGACGTCACGCACGAGGAAGTTGGGCGACACCCTGACAAGCGACACCTTGCTGTCGCCCGCGAACTCGACGAGCTCTTTCATCATCCGCGCGCCGCGGCGCGCGGCATCCCGCACGACCTCCGCCTCCTGGCTGTTCCTGTTCTCGGCGGAAAGCGAGTCCATCGTGCCCTGTATCACCGCCAGCACGTTGTTGACGTCGTGGGCTATGCCGGCGGCGAGTATCATGAGCGATTCGCGCTTCTGCCCGTCGAGGGCCCTCGACTCCGCTGCGAGGCGCATCTTGTGCTCCATCACCTTGTCCGTGACGTCGCGAACTATCCCCAACGCGAACACGTCGTCCATCTTCGCGAGTCGCACCTCGAAATGGCGCTGCTGAGCATCCGGCTCGTCCCCCTCGCGGCGCTGCACCTCGAGATGGCAGGCGGCGACGGTGCCTCGCGTGAAGGCGGACTCGACGGCTCGCGAGAAACTGGCCGCCGCCCCCGCGCCGAACACCTCCGTCTGGACCGCCTCGCCCGGCTTGAAGCCGACGAGAGGCTCAGTCCCCTCCGGCTGCTTGGTGACGGAAACAAGGCTGCCGCGCCTGTCGAAGACGACGAGCGCGTCCGGCACACCTGCGATGAGGGCACGGTGGCGAGCCTCCATGTGGGCGATTTCGAGCGCCCTCGACGAAACCGTCTCTAGCATTCTGTTCACCGACGCCGCGAGCACGGCGAACTCGTCCTTGCCCTCCCATTTCAGGCACGGACAGTCCTGGCTTTCGTGGTTTTCGCCGAGCTCGCGTATTGCCCTCGTCATCTTGGTCAGCGGATTCAGGAGGACGGAGCTCTGGAACCAGAAGATCGGCAGAATGAGCAGGATGCCGACGAAGGCGACCGAGAAGGCGAGCCTTCCGAGAGCGGAGCGCGTGACGGTCGAGAGCGAGGACGGAAGCGACACCGTGATCATCGACACGGCGTTACCGGCGATGTCGCGGATGGCGAACACAGCCTCGAACGGATTCGTGCCGAGGCTCCAGAACCCGCCGGAATAGAAGTTCATCGCCTCCGACAGCATTGGCGAGATGCCGAAGTTGTTGCGCTGCCCGCCGCCTCCATACGCGTTTTTCGGCAGCGGAACCACCTTGATGTCCGCCTTGCGGTTGACTATGCGCACGTCGAGTCCGACGAATCCCTCGTTAACCCCGCCGGTGAAAGAGGACGAGTCGAACGACGCGCCGACAACGACATTCACCGACCCTCCGGGGCAGGCGTGCATGAAGACGTAGTGCGCGGCGCCGTTGATCTGCACGATGCCGACGGAGGACTCGTCGTTCTCGGTTCCGCCGAGAGAGGAGGCCCATGCGGCGAAGCGCTCGGTGTATGGCACGACGGACTGCACTTCGACAGGCGTTGCGGACTCCGCGCCGCGGGCGCGGGTCGCTCCGGAGATGAACCGGCCCCACGCGTCGAGCTTGATGACGAGAGTGACGCCGTCCTCCGCGCGGGCGGAGAGTATCTCCTCCGGCTCGGCGCCGGCGGCCACGGCCTTGGCGACCTCCTCCGCCGCCTGCGCGTTCGCGCACCGCACCCTGTCGGCCTGCCTGTAGGCGAGGCGCGAGATGTCGTAGCCGATCTCCTTCACCTGCTGCTCGGCCTCGCGCATGAGATGGACGAGCACTATGCGCCCGCATGCATAGAAGGCCGCGACGGCGAGGAGGACAAAGAACGCCGTCGCAAGCGAATAGCGCGTGCGAATCGAGTGGAGGCTCTTGAAGATGAGTCCCTGTTGGCCTGCGCCGGCCGAAAAATTCTTCTTTTTGTCCACTGAGGTCCTTGGCGAATTAAGAATGTCGTGTGCAGTAATTATACCAAATCTTGCCCCGCGTTCACAACTCACACCCCGCACACGCGCGTTTTCCTCCGTCATTCACTTTCGCCATCGACGCGCGAAACATCCTCCACCTTGATCTTCAGGAACGTATGCGTGCCCAGAGTCACGAATATAGAGCCCTCGCCTTTGGTTTCCGCCCTGAGATACGGAGTCAAGTCGAATCCGACCTTGGAGATGTACTTCATCTTCTCGAGCAGATCATCCGTCCCAAACACGTGGATGTATCCTGTCGAAATCATGCTGACTATCTGGTTTCCTTCTCCAGGCGTCACCTTGAACCGTACCGCACCCGTCTCGGGATCAAACTCCGTGATGCGGATTTCCGGCATCGAGTATTCGGCCTCCAGCGTCGAGCCCGCACGCGTAAAGGCAGGCGCAATCCCCATGTCGGCGATTACCCCGATCAGCCCCGAGGGACCGCTCACGGCGATTTCCCCGATGCCGTCCAGCATGCCGGCGGCGAACATCCTTATCTGATTCTGCGTTCCCGGCGACAACTCGTCCGCAGCACATGTCACACGCACCTCGCCGTCGACGGACAGCGTCGCGTAGTACGTGGTAACGCCGCCCTCCGTCTCGCTGAAGAGCTCCGCCTTCGGCGCATCCTCGAGAACGAACGACAATCCCGCCGTAGGAGTCGTCAGCAGCGCATATCTTCCGCTGGTCCACCCATTCACTGGCGGCGACACCGAAATCGTGCCGGATGCAGTCACCATGCCGTCGACGAACACCGCCGTCCGTTCGTCGGACGCCTGGATGGCGTCGCCGTCTTCAAGCGCAAGATTTCCAAGACGCGTGTCGGCCGCTACCGTCTCTGCGTTCTCCAGACGCTGCACGTCGGCCGACGTCCCCATAACGCGCACCATGCCGCTGTGCGTTGAGACTTCGGAGTCCATAGTCACGTTCCTGACTCCGCTCTCGTCCGCAAGCTGCACGTCGGAAACCGTGACGTCCGAGAACCTTCCCTCCGTTCCCGGCCTCACGAGGAACACGGCGCGCGCCAGCTCTCCAACGCCCGCAACGACGTCTTTCGCGGCGTAGCATCCTACCACTAGCTCTCCCGTCTTTGGCTGAGTGACGATGAAGTCCTCGTCAAAAGCCTCGGCAACTTCGCCCTTCCTGACGCCGAGGAAGACAAGTATGTTCGGATCGTAGGTAAGGCGCACGCTAAGGCAAGCCGCGGGAAGAGACGTGTCCACAATCACTGGAACGACCACGCGCGCGCCGCCGTTGGCGACGATCGTGCCGGTGCCCACGGAAAGACCGTCTAACGCCCACTGCGCGTAAAGCGTCGTCGTCTCGCCCTCGGGAGGGATCCCCACGAGACCCGCCACGTCGGCGGCACCTGATGCGTCCCCAATAGACGCACGCCCCTGAGGCGTCGTGGACCAACCGACGAACGTGTAACCCTGCCGCGTGAAGGAATTCGCATTCAGGCTCGACCCGGAGCCATCGTAGCTGAACACCTGCTCCTGCATCTCGCCCTCTCCGCCGTTCGCGTCAAAGGCCAACTTCGCCTCGCGCCTCGGGGCCGCTCCGCCATCCGGCAAAGGAGGCACTCCGCCACCACCTCCGGACGCCTCGCGGTACACGGCTCTGATTGTGCGCGCGGAACGCACGTTGCCAAGCGGCGCATCCCAATGCGAAAACTCCCAGCCGGAACCGCAGGAGAGAGCCGGGGCGGACGCCGAACCACCGAATTCGACTTCCTGCACAAGCTCGCCTCCGCCCGTGCGCGTTCCGTGCGAACCAATATCGAACGTCACGGTGAAGCGCGCCGGGGCGTTCGTCACGGACGTATCGCCGGGCTCGGCGCCTGAACTCTGCCCATCATCAAGGGCCACGTGCAGCGAAAGATCCGTGACTTCCGCTCCCTCCGCAGGCACGTCGAACGAACCCTGCACAGAATAAACCGCCGGCGACTCAAGTCCGCTCGCGGAGTTCCAGATTTTCGCATCCAGCCTGGATCCCGCCGCGGCATAAACCGGGAACGACACGGTGCCGTCTTCCGCATCGACCTTCGCGACAGCGCGCAGCACGCCGCCCGCATCGAATACCGCGACGCAGTCGCCGTACGCCGCAGGCGCGGAGCCAATCGTAACGCGCACGCCGTGATAGCGCACCGGAAGCTGCGGCTCGCGCGCAACATCCGAGCCGTCGCCGAACGGACCGAACCCCGTCTCGCTCGCCGTCGCCGTGAGCATGCCGTTCTTCTCGAACGCAATGCGGCAAAGCGCCGTCGCCCTGATCCAGTATGCCTCACCGGGCTGCATCGTGACAAGACCTCCGCCAGGATACGTAGCAAGGCCGTTGACGATTTCGGTGACCTTGCCGTCTCTAAGTGCGGACCTCAGCACATCCTCAACGCGCCCAGGACGCGGCAGGGTGTATCCGATAAGGTTCCACCCCTCGTTCAGCAGGATTTCACGGCCTTCGTCGCCCGATCCCTCGACCTCTATCTCCACGCCGTCCCTCGTGGTTTCGACCCAGTATCCGTCACCGACCCTGACTTCTTCGCTTCCGTCAAGATCCGAGCCGTCGCCGCCTCTCACGCCGCCGACTCCGTCGTTTCCGGAGAATACGTCGTTCACCGTCGCTCCGGACGGCGTGATCGGGACGGACACGAGATGCCAGCCACCCTTCTCAAAGCGCAGCGTGATTCGCGTCCCGTCGCTGGCCTCTATGAGGAACCTGTTGAAAATGCCACCCTTAGTGGCGCCCGGCTTCAGGCGCAGTCTGGTCGTGGACGCGCAGAACCTGTGGCGCGTGCGGTCCCACACCATGAACGTGAGGTCGCATTCCTCGTCGAGATACACATCGATCGTGCACCCCGAAGCTCCCGTGAAAAGCCCGATGATGGACGAAAGCAGCGAAACGCTCCCCTTGCCCACAAGCTTGTCGCCTGCGAATACCGCCACCATATCGCCAACGCCAGCAAAGTATCCGTTCACCTTCACCTCGGCGTAAATGCGCGCCTTGGCGCGCCCCGGCTGCCATTCCCCGCCGCCGCTGGAGGTCGGCGCACCGAACGGATCGTCCGTTGTCGCAGACAATACTAGCGGGCCATAGTCCTGCCCTGGTACGCCGTAAATCGTCTCCGTGCAGGAGAACACCGCGCCCGAATCACCTTCGCTCGCATCGAACACCTTGAATGAAATCGTCTCGCCAGGATACGCCACGCTGAACGACAGCGACGCGCGGCCTTCCATCCCGATCTTGGCTACGCCCCTCGCCTCTCCGCCCGCGTACGCAGCGACTTCGTCCCCGACAGCCGCATGCACGCCGTCGATGTACACCTCGGCGTCGACCGTCATCTGGAGCGACGGATATATCGCCGGCTCAGGGAACTCGCTCGGTTCAGGTTCCTTGTAGGGCGTCAGCGAAATCGTCTTCTCGGCAAGCTGACGGCCGAAGGCGGCGCGCAGAGTGACTGTCGCATTCGTGGACAGAGCGCCGACGGAGACCGTTCCGTCAACAGAAACGGAGGCAACGCCGTCTCCGCCGCGTATCGACCAGACCGGCGCGACGTCCTGCGTGGAATCGTCGCCGTAGGTCGCTGAGCAGCGGTAGGTCGCAGATTCCTTTGCGGCGATCGTCGCGTTGCCGGATATCTCCAGCGAGGCTACGGAAGCCGATGTATGCACCACGTTGAACGCGCACAGCCGGACGTTGCCGGACATGTCGAGCTCCGGCACGGACGCGTTTCCGTCAACGTCGCTGTTGAGCGTAAGCCGCACGAGATAGGCTCCGGCAGGCAGCGCGGGGAACTCCGTCGTGAAGTCGTAGCACTCGTCCGCGCCGAGTCCGTTCTCGCAAACCGCATGTCCCCACGCATGGCGCTTCCCGTCCATGCCGAGCAGCTCAACGAGGTTCGTGATGTTCTGCGCAACGGCGACGAAGTTGGTCTCGTTGAGCGCCCACTTGAGGAATATCGGCTCGCCGACCGAGAAAGACTGACGCACGGACGTCGACTCGGCGCTCGAGGTGAAGAATCCGTTTGCGTGCCAGCCAAGCACATACTCCGTGAGGTCCGATTCAGAAAACACAAGGTTGAAGTCTTCTGCCGCGCGCGCGTAGACGAGCGTGTACGTGCCAGCCGTGCCGCCTGCAGGACCGGACGGGGCGGGCTTCACGCGCAGGTAGTACGTGCCGCTTTCATCGGCCGTGTACACCAGGCGGAAGTTCAGCTCGTTGCCCGTGCGCGCGTCCATTCCGTCGTCGTTCCATGCAACGATGCTGCCTGCGGCAACGCTGCCGAAGTACAGTTCGCCGAACGTGTCAAGGTCGCCGCGCGTAGCGAAGACGTAGGTTCGCCCTGCCTCGAGCGTGAGGCGGAACAGATCCTGCGCGTCGGACGCCGAAAGCGCATGCAGGCCGTGGGTCTGCTCCTCGTCAGCAGGCTCCAGAACCGTCGCGCCGTCCATAGTGTCGTCCGCGGGATCCCATTCGTCCGCGAATCCCGGGATGGAATGCTTCAGCGTGTACCAGCTCGCCTGCGCCGTCGTGAAGGGACGGACCCTGAGGAACACCATTCCGTCCGACTGCGGGGTATATGTCACCTTGAAGTTGTCGCCAGTTCCGGAATCGTCGTCGGATACGATAAGGTCGGACGCGTTGGTCGTCGCCGCGCCATAGAGCTCCGCCTTGATGTCGTACGCTCCGGCCGATTCGAACAAGTATGTCTGCCCGGCAGAAACGGCGATCCTGAACCAGTCTTCCGGATCCTTGTCCGTAAGGCTGTGCGTCCCGTGCGTCTGCTCCGCGGACGTAGGCGTAATCGGCGTCGCGCCGGACGCCGTGTCGTCGGCAGGATCACACTCGTCGAGAATCGGCGAAAGCTTGTAGCCTACGCCGGCAGGACTGACAGGCGATGCGTCCGCGCCGTCCGCGTGCTTCGAGCAGCGGACATAGTAATGGTAGCCAACCCGGGGCTCCGCCTCGCGGTCGGTGTACGCGAGGTCCGTCGTCAATCAGGTAAGCTCGTCCATCGTGCCGCCTTCGCTCCACCGCCTGTACAGCTTGTAGTATGTCGCGCCCTCGACCGGCTTCCAGGTCACTTCGATGCGATCCTCGTATACACCCGGCGTCGCCGTCACGATCGGCGCAGGCGGAACAAGCGAGAGAATGGCCTTGTACACGTTCAGCCTTCTGCCCGTGGAAAGATAGTCGTGAAGCGACTCGACGTAATCGGCATTCAGCGTAAGGCGCTGGATCGTCTGCCAGTACACGTCGTCAGGATAGTACCCCTTCACAAGCGCAAGCGCCCCTGCAACGTGCGGCGTCGCCATGGAGGTGCCATCAAGAGCCAGATAACGATTATCCTGGTCAAGTGAAGACCAATAGGTGACAAGCCCCATTAATGTTACATAAGAGGGGCATGTCGAAAGTATACCTTCTCCCGGCGCGGCGATATCAACGCTCTC
>JAEEGF011820198.1_pt1 | contig 52657 bp, 41 predicted proteins | sample 9134171 | NCBI WGS metagenome assembly JAEEGF01 (sample SAMN16246542, study PRJNA631951) | gut metagenome | biome: gut microbiome; feature: rumen; material: AP-attached | host: Bos | place: Iran: Karaj | collected 2018-10 | reverse complement strand
TCCCAGGCTTCTGAGAACACTTTTGACCTGACTTTCGCCCTGAACGAGGTCACCAAACAGTATGAGAGCTTCAAGGGGAACAATACGCCGTATGCCACGGTAAAAGAAAACCTGACCACCGAAATGGAAAGGTATAACCGCCTGGTGATTACCCTGCGGAAGATGCCCCCGGAGCGCACGGCGGAGGAGATTGTGCAGAATGCCCAGGTGACCGTTGCGCTGGATTCGGCCAGCAATGCCTTGGCGTCGGTGGATTCGCTCATCCTCTTTGCCCCGGAGTTTGCCCGCAACGAGTACGACATGAAAATGGACAGTGCTACAGTAGCGGTCCGGGACAGCTGCCTGTTTGTGGCAGAGCAGATTGTGGCCTACTACTGGGAGCAGCTGCAGCAGATAGACAGGGACAATGAGTATTATGAGCAGACCGACGAACGCCTCCGCGGCGCATACGACTATGCGCAGGAGCGTTATGCCGCCGTCCAGCAAAAGCTTTTTGTGAAGGGGCAGGGGAATTACTTCAAGACTTTGAAGCGTTTTCCTTCCCGCTTCGCCCGTGCCGTGGCCGATGTGAGAAGTCGTTACAGCCTTAACGTCAACCGTTCTGAAAAAGCCGTGGAGAGTTCGTGGAGAGGCCCCATCGTCTATTTCTACTCCTTCATGCTCCTGTTTGTGCTGGGGCTGGCCACCTTGTTTTCCACACTGATCGTGAACCGGGGCCTGGTCCGCAGCCGCATAGGTAAGACAGAATGGTTCCAGGAGCACAAGGGTATGGTGATAGCCATCCTGGGCGTCTTCCTCTTTGGTGTTTTTCTCTTCTTCAACAGTAGGGTCAGCCCCAATACCTTTATTGTGCGCTCTTCCAAGATGATGGGAGATTTTGCCTGGCTCATTGCGGCTATCTTTGTGTCCATGCTCATCCGCCTGGATAAGCCTCAGATCAAAGGGACGCTGGTAGCCTATCTGCCCACGCTCCTGATGGCGTTTATCATCGTTTACTTCCGCATCATTTTCATTCCCAACAGCGTTATCAACCTGTTGTTCCCGGGGTTGCTGCTCATCTTTACCGTATGGCAGATTGTCGTGAATGTGAGGAAATCGGCCCATGAAGACAAGGGAGACCGCGTCCTTTTGTGGGTGGGTGCGGTTGTAATGGCCGTTGCCACCCTTATTTCCTGGGCCGGCGTGGTGATGGGCTCCCTGCTGCTCCTTATCTGGTGGATCTTCCAGCTGGCATTGCTGGAGGCCCTTATTGCCATTTCGGAGCTGCTGAAGCGCTATTATTTCAGCCGTGTCTCCCAGCGGATGAGCGAATACAAGCACAAGAATCCTCTGATGCCACTTTCCTATAGCGTCAAAGGTTCCTTCATCGCCGTGACCTGGTTGGATGACCTCCTGAGGATGACGGTGATCCCCTTATTATATATATGGTCTTTTCCGGCCGCTGTTTTCATGGCGTGTAACGTATTTAATTTCAGCACGGTAGCAAAGAATATCTTCTTTACTCCTTTCGTTGCCGCCGCCCCTGGGGAAGAGTCGGGGATTACTATTTCCCTGTTCCTCATCCTCCTCATTGCCAGCCTGTTTTTTGTGTTCCGCTACGTTGTGTATGCGGGCAAAGCTTTCTTCCGGGTGGCCAAGACTTCGGTTGCCATCCGAAAACTGGGAGATAACGTACTGTTCAAGGAGACGGATATCAATTTTAACCTGGCCAACAACATTATTTCCCTGTTCTCTTGGGGCCTATACGTAATCATCATCTTCCTTCTGCTCAAGATTCCTGCCTCCGGCCTGGCGCTGGTTTCAACGGGCCTGGCCACTGGTCTGGGCTTCGCTATGAAGGACATCCTGAATAACTTCTTTTATGGGGTCCAGCTCATGGGAGGCCGTGTGCGTGTGGGGGATGTGGTAGAATGTGACGGAATCCGGGGTACCGTGGTGGGGCTTTCCTACCAGACCACCCAGATAGAGGCAATGGACAGTTCCATTATGTTCTTTACCAATTCGGCCCTCTTTAACAAGAACTTCAAGAACCTTACCCGCAACAATTCTTACCAGCTGGTCAACTTCAAGGTGGGCGTGAAATATGGGACGGACGTTGAAAAAGCCCGTAAGGTTGTGGCAGACGCTCTGACACCCCTCATGGTCACGGACAAATACGGACGGGATGTGGTGGACAAGAAATTCGGGATCGTGGTCCGTGTGGACGATTTTGCAGACAGCTCGGTGGTTCTCAACGTGCTGGTGAAGGTCACGGTGGAATCTTACGCCTCGTTCCCGGCCAAGGCCCGCGAGGCCGTCTATAAGGCCTTCGGCGAGAACGGAATCGAGATTCCTTTCCCGCAGCAGGATCTGTATATCAAGGAAGTACCTCCTACGAAATAGCTTCTAACAGGAGCTCGAACAGGCGGGGCTTGGCATAGCTGTCAAGCTCCGTTTCTTTTATCCAGAAGTATCCTTCCGGCAGTTCCGGCCTTTCCATCGGCTCCCAAAGAAAGAAGTCGCATATGAGCGTCCTGTGCGTCAGCTGATGCTTCACCTGGGCCTTTATGCGCATAGGGCTTGTGGAGTCAGAGGAAAATTGGTTTTCCTCTGACGGTTGGGATCCTTCTTTGTGGGCTGGCTTTGTGGAGGTTGTAGGAAATTGGTTTTTCGCAAAGCCTTGCGAAAAATAATTTCCTACAACCGGTAGGGGGCCTAACGAATTCGGTTGGGTCATTACCAGGGGTTCATAGAGCCCCTGCCAGATGTCTCCTTTCCCTCTTTTGCGGATCGCGGTATACCCGTTGCAGCGGACGTAAATATAGTTGAACCTTCGCTCTTGTACAGCCGTTGCCGGCTTTTTGACAGGCAGCAGGTCAACTCGGCCCGTTTTATAGGCATTGCAGGAGGAGAGGAGGGGACAGGCGGCGCAGTCGGGGTTTTGCGGGGTGCATTGCAGGGCGCCAAAGTCCATCATCCCTTGGTTGAAGGCCGAAGCATCCTCGGGCAGCAGCTTCTGCGCCAGGGCTGTGAATTCCTTCTTGGCCTGGGTAGTGCCCACAGGGGTAGAAATGCCAAAATGACGCGCTAGGACACGGTATACGTTGCCATCCACCACGGCGGCAGGCAGGCCGAAGCAAATGGAACCGATGGCTGCTGCCGTATAGTCTCCCACGCCCTTGAGGCTGCGGATGCCTTCCAGGGTGTCCGGAAAGCCGCCCAGGGCCACGATCTGCTTGGCGGCGGCGTGCAGGTTGCGGGCGCGGGAATAATATCCCAGGCCTTCCCAGAGGCGCAGAACCTCGTCTTCGGAGGCACTTGCCAGGTCTTCCACCGTAGGAAAACGCTCCATAAAGCGCTCCCAATAGGCTTTTCCCTGGACTATCCTGGTTTGTTGGAGGATGATTTCGCTGAGCCAGACCGCATACGGATCCTTGGTACGGCGCCAGGGGAGGTCTCTCCCGTTTTGGGCGTACCAGTCCAGGATGGTGCGGCTGAAGGGATTCACAGGAAACGTTTTAGGGCCTCATAGACACGCTGGACAGGGAAGCCTACCACGTTGAAGTAGGAACCCTCAATGCGGGTAATGCCCACATGCCCAATCCACTCCTGGATGGCATAGGCGCCCGCTTTGTCATAGGGTTTATAGGTGTCTACGTAATAATCTATTTCTTCTTGGGAAAGCTCCTTGAACCAAACCTCTGTGGTAACGTCAAAAGTCTCCTGTCGGTGGCTGTCTCGGAGGGTAACGGCGGTGGTTACGTGGTGCTCCCGGCCGGAGAGGTCCCGGAGCATGCGGCATGCGTCTTCCCGGTCCTTGGGTTTGCCCAGGATTTCGCCGGGTCTGTCGGCCGTGGCGGGGAGGATGACCATAGTGTCGGCGGTGATGAGAATCTCATTCTCTTTTAAGGGCCGATGGAAGCCGTTGGACTTCCCTTGGGACATAAGCCGGGGAACTTGGTCGTAGGGGATTTCCGGGCCAAAGCTTTCCTTGAAGTTGTTATTTGTATCTACCTCAAAATCAATATCTAGTCCTCTTAGCAATTCTCTTCTTCTTGGAGAATTGCTGCCCAGGATGATCTGCTTTCCTTTGAGATCCATCAGAACTGCTTTTTGTAGGTTGCGGGATCAAAGATCCACTTGCCCTGCTTTCTCAGGGTTTTCTCGATGGCTTCCCGCAGACAGCCTTTTCCGCCCGGGGCATCGGTCATCCAGTCGGCCACTTTCTGCACGTCCACTACGGCATCGGAAGGGCAGACGGCACAGCCGCAGGCCTGCATGACTTCGATGTCGGGGACATCGTCGCCAAAGTACATCACTTCTTTAGGTGAAAGGCTGTAACGCTCACAGAATATGGTGAATTCGTCCATCTTGTTTCTGCAGTGAAGGAATACGTCCTCGGGCTTTACGCCGCTGGCCGTCATCCGTTTGCGGATACTCTCCGAGCTGCCGCCCGTGATTACGGCAACGGGGAAACCGTTCATCACGGCCATACGGATGCCAAAGCCGTCCTTGGCGTCGTATATGCGGAGGAAATCTCCATCCGTGGTGCAGAGGAGCGTACCGTCGGTAGCCACGCCGTCTATATCGAAGGCGAAAGCCTTAATCTTCTTTAAATCCATTCCTTACGACTTGTTTCCGCTACCTCCACCCAGCGGTCCGAAATCGGCCAGATTGAAGGTGGTACCCTGTCCCTGAGGGCCCTTGCCGCCCAGGTCGATGAGGCCAAACTGGGCCTCGTACTTGGAGATATTGTCAAACAGGGCGTTCATCAGGCGCTTGGCGTGCTCGGGTGTCATAATGATGCGGTTGCCAATTTCCGGTTTGGCAATACCGGGGAGTGTAGTGGCAAAGTCAATGATGAATTCGCTTCTGGAATGCGAAATGATGGCCAGGTTGGAATAGGAGCCTTTGGCTACTTCCGGTTTGAGTTCCAGGCTTATCTGATTCTGGGGTTTATTATTGTTATTCTCCATTGTATGAATATTCTTTCTGCAAATTTATGTGCAAACCGAGAGAAAACAAAATTTATTTTGTTTTCCGAGGCGCCGCCATAAATGTCATTATTCTGAATAATGAAAATTAGTAAATTTTCCGTACATTTGTAAGATTGAATATAATGGTAATAATATATGAAGGAATTAGCAGCAAAGTACAGTGCTAAAGAGGTAGAGGACAAGTGGTACGCCTATTGGCTTGACCACAAGTTCTTTCACAGCGAACCCAACGAGAAACAACCTTATACCATAGTGATTCCGCCGCCCAATGTGACGGGTATCCTGCATATGGGCCACGTGCTCAATAACACGCTCAACGACGTGCTTATCCGCAAGGCCCGTATGGACGGCAAGAACGCCTGCTGGGTACCGGGAACGGACCACGCTTCCATTGCCACCGAGAGCAAGGTGGTGGCCAAACTCAAGGCCCAGGGTATCCGCAAGGAGGATATCGGCCGTGAAGAGTTCCTGCGTCACGCCTGGGAATGGAAAGAGGAGCACGGCGGCATTATCCTGCAGCAGCTCAAGAAACTGGGTTGCTCCTGCGACTGGGACCGTACCCGCTTTACTATGGAGCCGGCCCTGAGCGACGCCGTGATCAATACCTTTGTGTATTTCTACAAGAAAGGCTGGATTTACAAGGGTGTGCGTATGGTGAACTGGGATCCTGAGGCCCTCACCGCCGTATCCGACGACGAGGTTATCCACAAGGACACCAAGAGCCATTTCTATCACCTCAAGTATTATATCTCCGACGGCCAGGGCAATCCTACCGACAAGTATCTGGTGATTGCCACCACCCGTCCCGAGACCATTATGGCCGATGCCGCCATCTGCGTGAACCCCAAGGACGAGCGTCACTTCTGGCTCAAGGGCAAGAAGGTGCTTATTCCGCTCATCAATAGGGAAATCCCTGTGATTGAGGACGATTACGTGGAGATGGACTTTGGTACCGGCTGCCTCAAGGTGACCCCTGCCCACGACGTCCACGACTACGAGATTGGCCTGCGTCACAATCTCCCCGTGCTGGAGATCATTGACGACCACGGCAAACTCAACGAGAAAGCCCAGATTCTGGTGGGTGAGGACCGTTTTGTGGCCCGTAAGAAGATTGTGAAGATGCTGGAAGAATCCGGCAACTTGGTTAAGACTGAAGAGTACATTTCCCCGGTGGGCTATTCCGAGCGTACGGACGCCGTAATTGAGCCCAAGCTCAGCGCCCAGTGGTTCCTCAAGATGGACAAGCTGGCCGCTACGGCCCTGGAAACCGTGGAAAGCGGCCGCACCAACTTCATTCCTGAGAAGTATGTGAATACCTACCGCCACTGGATGGAGAACGCCCGCGACTGGTGCATCTCCCGCCAGCTCTGGTGGGGCCAGCGCATTCCGGCCTACTACCTGCCCGACGGCAAGTTCGTAGTGGCCGCTACAATTGAAGAAGCGCTTCAGGAAGCCAAGGCTATTAACCCGAATATCAAGGTAGAAGACCTTAAGCAGGACGAGGACGTTCTGGATACCTGGTTCAGCTCCTGGCTCTGGCCCATCTCCGTGTTTGACCCGGAGAAGCCCGGTCACCCCGACCACAAGCCCAACAAGGACCTGGCCTATTACTATCCCACCAACGACCTCGTGACCGGCCCGGACATCATCTTCTTCTGGGTGGCCCGTATGATTATGGCCGGCGAGGAGTTTATGGGCAAGGAGCCCTTCTCCAACGTCTACTTTACGGGTATCGTGCGTGACAAGATTGGCCGAAAAATGTCGAAAACCCTTGGAAATTCGCCGAATCCCCTCGACTTGATTGACACGTATGGTGCTGATGCTGTGCGCATTGGAATGCTCCTTTGCTCCAGCGCCGGCAACGATATCTTCTACGATGAGGCCCAGATCAAGCAGGGCGCAGCCTTCTGCAACAAGATCTGGAACAGCTACCGTCTGGTGAAAGGATTCCAGGTGGATGCATCCGTGGCCCAGAGCCCGGCTGCCAAGCTGGCCATTGACTGGTTTGCCGCCAAACTGAGCGACACCGTGGCCCTGGTGGAAGACCATTACAGCAAGTTCCGCATCTCCGATGCGCTGATGACCATTTACAAACTCTTCTGGGACGACTACTGCAGCTGGTACCTGGAAGCCATCAAGCCGGCCTTCGGCCAGCCCGTGGATTCCGAGACCTATAAGAAGACGCTGGAGTATTTTGAGGCTCTCCTCAAACTCATCCATCCCGTGATGCCGTTCATCACCGAAGAGCTGTGGCAGGACATTGCCGAGCGCAAGGAAGGGGAGACCATTATGTATGCTCCCACTCCCAAGGTCGAAGCCTTTGATCCCGCCGTGCTGGAGAACTTCAACCTGGCCGCCGAAGCCGTGAACGGCGTTCGTTCGGTGCGCAACCAGAAGAACATCGCCCCCAAGGAAAAGCTTCATCTGCTGGTGAAGGGAAGCGCCTTCCCCTGCATCCCCGTGGTGGAGAAAATGGCCGGCGTAGATGTGGAGCTGGTAGGGGAGTTTGGAGACGCCCAGGGTGTTGGATTTATGGTTCGCACCCAGGAACTGTTCGTGAAAATGGACGGTCTGGTGAATGTGGCCGAAGAGATTGAAAAAGCACAAAAAGAGCTGGAATATCAGCAGAAATTCCTGCAGGGAGTGCGCGCCAAACTGGCCAATCAGAACTTCGTAGCCCACGCTCCGGCTGCCGTCATCGAAAACGAGCGCAAAAAGGAGGCCGATTCCCTCTCCAAGATCGAAAGCCTCGAATCTAAACTTAATGCTTTGAAAAGAAGTATTTAAAACATATATGTTATAACGAATAACATTTTTGTTATGGCCATTTTTAAGACTTCTTTCCCGGTAAGGTACTACGAAACCGACCAAATGGCGGTGGTTCACCACTCCAATTACATCCGCTACTTCGAGATAGCTAGGGATGAGATGATGGTACAGTTGGGATTCCCTATTGAAAAGTGCGAATCGGAGCTGGGTGTGCTGGTTCCCATCGTGTCGGTGGAATGTCACTTCCGTCACCCTGCCCGCATGGGGGATATCCTCACTGCATCGGCCGAAGTGACCAAGGTTCCTATGGCCAAAATGCTCATCAAGCAGGCCGTCTACAACCAGGACGGAGTGCTCTGCGCAGAAGGTGTAGTGACCCTGGGTTTCCTGAACAAGGAGACCTTTACTCCGGTCCGCTGCCCCGAGCCCGTTGTGAAATTGTTCGAAGAAAAACTAAACGCTCAATAGTATGCATATCTATCCGCTGGTATTTGGAACTTGGGAGATTGTCCTCATTGTTCTTGTGATTGTCCTCCTTTTTGGCGGCAAGAAAATTCCCGAGCTGATGAAAGGCGTTGGCAAGGGTGTCAAGAGTTTCAAAGAGGGGATGAATGAGGTGGAGAAGGAGATGAAGGAAGAGCCCAAGAAGGCTGACGAAGAAAAGCCCGAACAGAAATAAGTGGTTACCCAGGAGACAGAAATGTCCTTCTGGGACCACATTGAGGCCCTGAGGGGAACGCTGTTCCGCTCGGTGCTGGCCGTGGGCATTGCCTCCATTGGCTTTCTCTGTTTTCCCAAGCCTCTTTTCCAGGCTGTCTTCTGGCCCACACGGTCAGACTTTCCTCTTTACCGGCTTCCGGGAGTGGATTTCTCCATGGACCTGATCAACATTGAGCTTTCGGCCCAGTTCTTCTTTTATTTAAAGGTGGCGGTTCTGTGCGGTCTGGTGATTGCTTTCCCCTTTGTGGTGTGGGAAATCTGGAAATTTGTGGCCCCGGCGTTGTACGATCATGAGAAGAAGGCGGTGAGAAAAGCCTTCGGCCTGTCTTCCGGTCTGTTTTACCTGGGCGTGGCGGTAGGGTACTTTGTGGTGCTGCCGGTCTGTTTGATGTTCTTTGTGAACTTTTCGGTGAGCGATGCCATTGTGAATACCATCTCGCTGAGCTCCTATATGTCGCTCTTTACCTCCATGGTATTCCTGATAGGACTCCTGTTTGAGTTTCCTACCGTGATTCTGGTTCTCTCCAGTATTGGAGTATTGACGCGTCAGAACTTAAAGCAATGGAGAAAGTACGCGTTTGTAATTGTCTTAATATTAGCGGCTTTAATAACTCCTAGTGACCCGTTCTCTATGTTTGTTCTGGCCATCCCGCTGTATGGCCTGTTTGAATTCTCCATCCTTTTGTGCCGTGATATCCGTCAGTAATGTAACCGTGGCCTATGGCAGCTATGTGCTGCTGGACGGCATCAACTTCCATATCAGTGAGCAGGATAAGATTGGTCTGGTAGGTAAGAACGGTGCCGGCAAGTCTACCTTGATGAAGCTCATCACGGGGGAGCAGTCGCCCACACAGGGTAGCATCGAGAAGCCGGTGGGTATCAAGATCGGATACCTTCCCCAGGTGATGGAGCATCACAGGGGGCACAGCGTGCTGCAGGAGGTCCTTTCCGTGTTTGAGCATATCAGCTCTATGGAGCAGGAACTGCATAGACTTACAAACGAATTAGCCAATAGAACGGATTACGAATCAAGCGAATACGTGTCGTTAATTGAACGGATGAATGAGATTAACGACAAGCTCGCGCTGGAATCCGGTCTTTCTCCGGAGGCCCAGGCCCAGAAGGTACTTTTTGGCCTGGGATTCAAGCCCGATGAGCTGGAACGCAATACGGAAACCTTCAGCCAGGGCTGGAATATGCGTATCGAACTGGCCAAGATTCTGCTTTCGGCCCCCGATGTGCTGCTGCTGGACGAGCCCACCAACCACCTGGACATCGAATCCATTGAGTGGTTTGAGGATTACCTTAAGAATTTTAGGGGATCGGTGCTCCTGGTTTCCCACGACCGCAAGTTCCTGGACAACGTGACCACCCGCACCGTAGAGATTATGCTGGGGCATATTCACGACTACAAAGTCCCTTACAGCCAGTATGTTACCCTCAGGGCCGAGAGACTGGCCCAGCAGACGGCCGCCTACGAAAACCAGCAGCGGATGATTGAGAAGACGGAAGATTTCATTAACCGCTTCCGTTACAAGCCCACCAAGAGCAACCAGGTTCAGTCCCGTATCAAGGCCCTTGAAAAACTGGACCGCATTGAGATTGATGAGAGCGACAATGCCAAGCTCTCTTTAAAATTTCCTCCCGCGGAACGCTCTGGAGATGTGGTATTTAAGGGCGTTGACTTAAAGGTTGGCTACCCGCAGAAAGTGGTCTTTACCGATGCCCAGATTGAGATCAAAAGAGGGGAGAAAGTAGCCCTGATTGGCCGCAACGGTGAGGGCAAGACCACCCTGATGCGTGTGATTATGCGCGAGCTGGATCCTATGGCCGGCGAGGCCCGCCTGGGACACAACGTGCATATTGGGTATTACGCCCAGAACCAGGAAGACATCCTGGATCCTTCTGAGACGGTGTTTGGCACCCTGGACCGCATTGCGGTGGGGGATATCCGCACCAAGCTCCGCGACATTCTGGGCGCCTTCTTGTTTAAAGGAGAAGACATTGACAAGCGCGTTTCCGTGCTCAGCGGCGGAGAAAGAGCCCGCCTGGGTATGGCAAAGCTGATGCTTTCTCCCTATAACGTCCTGGCCCTGGACGAACCCACCAACCATATGGACATCCGCTCCAAGGATGTGCTCAAGCAGGCCCTCAAGAGCTTTGACGGCACTTTGATTGTGGTTTCGCACGACCGTGATTTCCTGGATGACCTGGTGGACAAGCTCTACGAATTCCGCGACGGAAAGGTGAAGGAGCATCTGGGCAGCGTACAGGACTTCCTGGAGAAGCGCAAGCTGGAGTCTTTGCAGGAGCTGGAGCGTCAGGCCCAGGCTCCCGCCGTCGAAAAGCCTGCGCAGAAGAAAGAATCGGCCCGGGAATTCGAGGCCCGTAAGGTGATTACCAAGGAGCAGCGCAAGATCCAGAACCGCGTGAGCTTCCTGGAAAAGGAGATTGCCAAGCGCGAGACCCGGATGGGGGAGATTGAGAAAGTGCTGGGGAACCCTTCCGAAAAGGATGACATTATGGAACTGACCCGGGAGTACCTGGAACTGAAGATGGCGCTGGACGCCGATACCGATGAATGGACCGCTCTGATGGAGCAGCTGGATGCATAGCCTATGATTTACGATTCCCATATGGACACCCCTTCGCAGCTTATCCGGCTGCGGAACCTGGGCATTGACAACACCCACGCCCACGTAGATTTCCCCAAGATGAAGGCTGCTAAGGTGGACGGTGCTTTCTTTGCGCTGTACACCCCGGCTTCTATGGCCCCCGACAGCGCTACTCGTTATGCGCTGGAGATGCTTTCGGCCGTGTATGATGCTGCCGACGCCAATTCCGACCTGGCTGCCGTAACCTTTACACCGGCCGAAGCCGCCGAAAACCGGGAGAAGGGGATTCTCTCTTTATTTATAGGTATGGAGAACGGTTCTCCCATCCAGGAGTCGCTGTCTCTGCTGCGTACCTTCTACCGTTTGGGCGTAAGTTATATGACGCTTACCCACAACGGTGACAATGCCATAGCCGACGCCGCCTCCGAAGGCAAGCGCTGGGGAGGACTGAGTCCTTTTGGCAAGCAGGTAGTGGCCGAGATGAATGCGCTGGGTATGATGATTGATCTGTCCCACGCCTCCGACCAGACTTTCTGGGACTGCATCCGTTTGTCGCAGGCTCCCATTGTGGCCACGCATTCCTGCTGCCGCTCCCTGTGCAGTCATCGCCGCAATCTTACCGACGAGATGCTGCAGGCGCTGGGGGAGAAGGACGGCTATGTGGGCATCAACTTCTATCCCTCTTTCCTCTCCGACGGTTTTGGCAAGAAGCCGGAAGAAGCCGCTCTTCTGGATGAGGCCGATAGGGTAGAGTCCGCCTTTATCAAAGAGCCCGGTAATCCCGAGAAAGTGAAGGCCTGGCAACAGATGCAGGACCGGCTCAACGCCGAGGTCTGGCGTCCGGGCGTAAAGGAAATTGCCGACCATATTGACCACGCCGTCAAATGGGCGGGCATCGAACACGTGGGGATTGGCTCCGATTTCGATGGCATTGAAATCACTCCCGCAGGTCTGGAAAATATCTCCAAGCTGGACATTCTCTGGGACGAGCTCAGGCGCCGCGGATACACGCAGAGCCAGATTGACCTCATTTCCGGCGGCAATTTGATGTCTGTATACGAAAGAGTGCTATCTTGCTCAGAATAAGCGAGTTAGCACTCTAATCCCATATTTGAAACATAAATGTTATAGCGTTTAACATTTGTGTTTCAAATTATTTATATCAATGAGTTAGCTCGGAAATGATGTGTAAACGCAGGAAATTGAGGGCCGAGGCTGCGAAGCGCTCGATGTTGCGTTTGCGGTCGTTCTTGTAGTTGAATTTTACGGTGTAGGTACCCTTGGGAGTGGCCACTCCAACCCATACGGTACCCTCCGGATTGAACTCATCTCCGCCCGGTCCGGCCAGGCCGGTGGTGGAAACGGAGTAGTCGCTTCCGGTGAGTTTTCTAACGCCTTCGGCCATTGCTGCCGCGACCTCGGAACTCACTACGCCGCATTTTTCGATGATGGAAGAGGGGATTCCCAGCACGGTTTCCTTAACGGAAATGGCATAGGAAGTGACGGATCCCAGGAAGTAGGAGGAGGAACCCGGTACGGTGGTGATGAGGTGGGCGATTTCACCTCCGGTGCAGGATTCTGCGGCCGAAAGGGTGAGTCCGTGCTCCTTCAGAAGCTTCCCAATCTGGGTTTCCAGGTTGGAATCTTCGTCGGCATAGATCAAATCTCCCAGAATTTCCTTCAATTTGGCTAGTTCAACTTCCATTTTCTCCATCTGCCGGGCAGCTTCTCCGCCGTAGCAGGACAGACGGAGCCGGATGCCGGTGAGGGGATTGGGGAGATAGGCCAGGTGCATATCTTCCGGAAGGGCGTCTTCCCAAGGAGCGATTTTTTCCGAGAGGGCGCTTTCGGCCAGACCGTAAACCATCACGTTTTTGTGTAAAATGGTGGCGAGTTGCTGGTGTTGTTTCACATCTTCCACCACTTGCGGGATGGCGCCCACGGCTTCGTGCGGAACGCCCGGCAGAGCGTAGAGCGTTCCACCCCCATTCACATTTCTGAAAATCATAATGGGAGCGGTTCCGAGCCTGTTCACAAGTATTTCGGCGGTGTCGGGGACATCGGCCTGGGCCAGGTTGATGGGCAAAACGTCCAGTCCGCGACTCTTCAGAATAGTATGTACCATCTCCAACTGGCCGGGGTGACGTACAAAACCTTTGCTGCCGGTGAGGGTAGCGAGTACAGATTTGGTAATATCGTCCTTGGTGGGTCCCAGACCGCCGGTGGAGATGACGATATCGCTGTTCTGGAGTGCCTGGGAGAGGGTATGGGCTATTTCCTCCTTGCTGTCTCCTATGGATATCATCCGGTTCACGTGGATACCGATGCCTTCCAGGGACTGGGCCAGCTTCTGGGAATTGGTATCTAGTACCTGGCCAATCAGAATCTCGTCTCCAATGGTGACGATAGTAGCGGTTTTCATTGCTGGGATAGGGTTTTCAGGAATTTTTGAAAAGCGAAGGGACCCAGGGTGGTCTCTACCAGGGAGGCCCCGGCCGCTATGCAGGCCATAGCGTCTTCTGCATTTTCTGCTGCACCTATAATGGGTACACGCCCCTGCGTCTCTTCCAAAACCATCTGCACTTTACGGGCACCGGGGGCCACGATGGCATCTATGCCGGACAGGCGGCAGTGGTCCAGGAGGGCTTTAATCTCGTCCGGAGTGTGGCCGTGGGATAGCCTGAGGGCTATGGGGGTGTAATGCTCATAGCAGAGACGGAGGTTTACAACCTCGTCCAGGAGAACGGAGGTATCCGAGATGTCGGGGGAGTCTATGCCGTGGTCTCCGTCCGGATCTATTATAATAAGGTCAGAAAAATCGTATACCAGGGAGAAGCTTCTGGAAAGATCGGTGGCCACATTGATGGCCAGAACGGTCTTTTTGCGGTAGTCCTGCAGGGCCAGAACCCAATTGAGAACATCCTCAGACGGGGGAGTCAGGGTAACGAAGCCGGCACCGAAGGTACGGCACTCACGCAGCTGGCGGATGGTGGGACTCTGCCGGAGTCCGGCCGGGTTCTTAAAAGGAATACCGGCCACATTGGTGTCCAGTGCTTTTTTATTGCGGGATCCGAAAATGCACATAGCAGCTTTTATTAGCTGCACAAAGATAGCAAATTATTCGCTTTGACGGAATTCCTGGAAGGTTTTGTCCGAGAAGAAGATCATGATTTTGGAGATCTCCCGCTGGGGCAGACCACCCGTAGGGATGGAGAAAAGGTCCAGCTGGACGGGTTCATCCTGCTGGGCAGGGGCCTCCTGAGGGGTCTGAGCGGCCTCTGGCTCGTGATACATCTTGCCTTTGCCGCTGAGCAGCCACTCTAAATTAAGGTTAGGGTAGTGCAGGATCAGGCTTTCCAGAAAGTCGTAGCCGGGCTTGTTTCTACCGGCCAGAATGTTGGACACACTGCCCCTTGCGACCGACAGAGTATCTGCCAGCTGCGTTTGGGTTATATTCTCGGCCTGCAAGAATTGTAAAAGTCTCCGATTCATATTTGTGAACTTTTCTGCCACAAATATAAAACAAGATTTTCGAAAAAACAAACCTTTTTTGGGGGCAAATAAAAGGATAGAAGTGGTTTTTGATTTTATGATAGCTAACTAATACTTTAATATAAAACATATAAGTAGCTGATTAGTCAATACTTAATATAAATAATAGATATTTTTATACAAGCAATTGGCTCATTCTGGGGATAGGGGAGCAATATTATATTTTATGATTCTTCATATAAAAATGCGTAAATAACTGATTATGTGCATAATAACTCTAATGCAATAATACCCATAAAAATAAACAATAATGTTTTAGCAAGCATTATTCATAATTCTTTGCAGAGTGAATAAAATTCAAATATGTGAAATGAAATCGAGTGGGCGTGTTTCATATTTGTGTACAAAATCGGGCTCTGAGACCTGTACGGGATAAGACTTTCGTATTTGGGATAAAAGGTGTAACTTTGTTCAAAATTTTGAACTGAGAAAATGATACCCGAAATCCGCATAGAAGACTATAATTACGGACTCGACGACAGCAGAATTGCAAAGTATCCGCTTCCTGAAAGGGATGCCACCAAACTCCTTCACTATAAAAACGGCGTCATCGAAGATTTGCACTTCAGAGATTTGCCCACCTTGCTGGAGTCCGACACCCTTATGGTCTTCAATGACACCAAAGTGGTCCCCGCCCGCCTCCATTTTCAGAGAGAAAGCGGAGCCCATATAGAAATTTTTTGTCTGGAGCCGGTGGATCCGGCAGAATACAACCTGGCTTTTGCCGCAACCGAGTCCTGCTCCTGGAAATGCGTGATTGGAAATGCCAAAAAGTGGAAAAACGACATCCTGTCTCTATACAATCCAGCTTCCGATTCCCTTTTAAAAGAGCTGTCTCTTACGGCAGAACTCCTTTCCAGGGAAGGACAGACCGGCGTCGTCCGCTTTGCGTGGAACGGGGCTTTTCCGTTCTCCAAAGTCCTGGAACAAGCTGGAACTGTTCCCATTCCGCCGTACTTGAATAGGGAATCGGAAGAGGTTGATACCCAGCGTTATCAGACCGTTTATGCCCATATCAGGGGCTCTGTGGCTGCTCCTACGGCCGGTTTGCACTTCACGGAAGACGTGCTTAACCGCCTTAAACAGAAGGGGATAGAGATGGATAACGTGTGTCTGCACGTGGGCGCCGGTACCTTCCTTCCGGTCAAGAGTTCCCTGGTTTCCGAGCATCCTATGCACCGCGAACCTTTTGTGGTTTCCCGCAATCTGATTGACCGTCTGGCCCACAAAAATGGGCCTCTGCTGGCCGTAGGAACCACTTCTGTGCGTACTTTGGAGTCTCTGTACTATATTGGCGTGAGCTGCATCGAGAGGGGAGTTCCGGAGGATGTGGAGCAGTGGGCACCCTACAACCGGGAGTATTCCTATACTACGCAGGAGGCTCTGGAAGCCATTGTCAAGTATCTGGACAACAACGGGTTAAATGCTCTGGTAGCCGGAACCCGCATCATCATCGTGCCCGGATTCCGCTTCCGGCTGGTAGATAAGCTTGTGACTAACTTTCACCAACCTGAAAGCACCCTTATATTACTCGTTTCTGCTTTCGTAAATGGCGATTGGCGAACAATTTACGACCACGCATTAAAGAATAACTTTAGGTTCCTCAGCTACGGAGACAGCTCGCTCCTGGAGCGCGAATAGCTAATATTTGGAATAGTTTTTGTACCTTTGTATTGAAAAAATACAGGACTATGGATCTTGCAGAATTCACCGATATTGCGCCGTTCAACGACGAAGAAACCGATGCCGCGTTGTCGCGTCTGGCCAATCATCCCAACACACCCTGGATTTCCCGCTATATCTTCCCGGACAAGCCCGCCAGTTTCCTGGCAGAGCTGCTGAGAAGCATCCACACGGTGGATGATTTCCAGAACATAGTTATGTCCAAGGCCGTGGAATGGGTGATTAATTCCACTATGAAGAACTTCACCTACGACGGAATCAAGAATATCAAAAAGCTCAAAGGCTGCTATCTGGCAATGTCCAATCACCGGGACATCATTCTGGATCCGGCCATTATGCAGGTGACGCTGATGCGCAACGGACTGCCGCCCACAGAGATTTGCGTAGGAGATAACTTACTGAAACAGAAGTCGGTAGAGCTGCTTATCCGCTCCAACCGTATGATTAAGGTTATCCGCGGCATTTCGGCCCGTGAGCTGTATCTTTCTTCTCAGCAGCTGTCCAAATACATCCGTGAGAGCATTACCTCCGGCCACAGTTCGGTCTGGATTGCCCAGCGTCAGGGACGCACCAAAGACGGTACCGACATTACCGAACAGGGCCTCCTGAAGATGGTGGATATGAGCGGCACCAAGGATTTCGTGGAGAATTTCAAGGAAATCCAGATTGTGCCCATCAGTATGTCTTACGAATACGAGCCCTGCGACATTATGAAAGCCCGCGAGGTTCTCATTTCCCGCACGCAGAAGTACGTAAAACGGGAATTGGAAGACCTGGAGAGTATTATTATGGGTATCAAGCAGCAGAAAGGCAACGTCCATATGAACATTGATACGCCCATAACGGAAGCAGAAATCATTGAAGCGGCCGAATGCGATAAGAACGACCGTTACAAGAAGATGCGTTACGCCGTGGACCGCAGGGTCATTCAGGGCTACAAGCTCTGGAAAACCAATTATATGGCGTATGACTGGGTTAACAACACTACCAAATATTCGGACCATTACGACAAGGCCGATTTGGAAGGCTTCAAGGAATACATCGCCGGCCAGATGAAGATGGTGGAATCCACGCTGAATCAGGAGGAACTCCAGGATATTCTCCTGCACATTTACAGCAATCCTGTGCTGAATAAGGAGAATTTCGTTTAGTTACACAATTTATATTATGTTAACTTGCCGATGGCGATTGAATCCCCCGTCGGCATTTTTTTGAAAAGATGAGCAGAAAACGCATAGACCTGGTGCTGGAGAATGTGACCATTGAATCCGTGGCTGCTGAGGGCAAGGCTCTCACGCACGTGGACGGAATGGTGGTTTTCGTGGACTTTGCCGTTCCCGGAGACGTGGTGGACATTCAGGTGTACAAGAAGAAAAAGAATTATATGGAAGGCTTTATCAAGCGCATTGTAAAGCCCTCCGAGCACCGTCTGGAGCCTTTCTGCAAGCATTTTGGCGTCTGCGGAGGCTGCCGCTGGCAGCCGCTGCCCTATGAGATGCAGCTGGAGGCCAAGCGCCAGCAGGTGGAAGACCAGCTGGTGAGAATCGGCCATCTTCAGGTTCCTGAAATCAGGCCTACCCTCCCCTCCGAATCCATTCAATTTTATCGTAACAAGCTGGAATTCAGCGCTTCCTGCAGCCGCTGGATCCTCAAAGACGAAGATCCCAACGCCCTTTCAGAGGCCCAGAAAGTAGGTTTGGGCTTCCACGTGGGCAAGTTCTTTGACAAGGTATTGGATATTGAACAGTGCTATCTTCAGAAGGAACCTTCCAATGCCATTCGTCTGCATATCAAGCAGTTCTGCCTGGATCACGGCTACGAATTCTACAACATCCGCGAAAATCACGGCTTCTTCCGCAATATGTTTGTCAGAAGCACGGAGAAGGGCGATTTTATGCTCATTGTGGTGTTTGCCCGGGAAGACAAGGAACAGAGAGAGGCCCTGCTGGACTCCGTAGCGGCCGCTTTCCCCCAGATTACCAGCCTCTATTACATCATTAACGAGAAACTCAACGATTCCATAACGGACCAGTCCCCCATCCTCTACAAGGGCCAGGATGCCATTTACGAGGAAATGGAGGGCCTTAAGTTCAAGATTGGCCCCAAGTCCTTCTACCAGACCAATTCGCGCCAGGCGTACCGTTTATACAGCGTTGCGCGCGATTTCGCGGCCCTTACCGGCAACGAGCTGGTGTACGACCTGTACACGGGTACCGGCACCATTGCCCAGTTTGTGAGCAAGAAGGCTTCCAAGGTTGTGGGTATCGAGTACGTACCCGAGGCCATAGAAGACGCCAAAGTGAACGCCCAGGCCAACGGCATCACCAACTGCCTCTTCTTTGCCGGAGATATGAAGGACGTGCTTAACGAGGCCTTTATTCAGAAGCACGGCCGACCGGACGTGATTATCCTGGATCCTCCCCGCGCGGGCATTCACCCGGACGTGGCCCAGGTCATTCTGAAGGCCGCTCCCGGCCGTATGGTGTATGTGAGTTGCAATCCGGCCTCCCAGGCCCGTGACCTGGCCATTCTGTGCAAGGATTATGAGATTACGGCCGTCCAGCCCGTGGATATGTTCCCGCACACGATGCACGTAGAAAACGTGGTGGCGCTCAAGAGACGTTCCTAGTCCTTTACTTTTACCATCGTCTGGAGTTTCTCCCTTCGGCCATCTTCATAAATGATGTTGGCCACCAGCAGGTGGTCTCCCTTGCTCAATGAGAAGGCGCTGGAAGACAGTACGCTGCCGTCCCACATCCATTCCACCTCGCGGATCCGGATGTGTTTGGGGACCTTCAGGGCGGGCGTAAAGCGCTCTCCGGTGCGGTAGACGTCTTTTCCGGAATCAATGTACACATATCCCATCTGGTCCAGCGAAATGGCCGGTACTTCCCCGGCGCCGGCGCTGAGCATCAGATCCAGGTACATCCCGCCTGTAGAGGAATAGAGCTCGTTCCAGGAAGACTGCTCCAGGGAGAACTGGCTCCAGTAGCTGTTACCTCTGTTGCCGGGATAGACCACGCTGAGCGGGTTGTTGCCCGTGGCTTTCTCAAAACCGTATCCAATGTAGACATCCAGGCCTTCCGGGATGCGGAGGTTCTCTTCCCGCAGATCCACCACAATGCGGCGGAATTCACCCAGAGCAGGATTTTCCACTTTCTTGTTAAGCACACGCACAGGGCCGAAGTCTACGGTAACGTACATATCCCCCACTTCCTGGTCCTGCGAGGCAATGTATGGATAGCAGACTACCTCTGTGAGCTGGCGGCCGCCCAGGTTGCGGAGCTCCTGGGCCGTGAAACGGACGGCGCCTATGGCCACGGCCTCGTGGAAGACACCGGAGGCTTTGTCGGGGTCAAATTTCTCCAGGGCGGTGTAATCTGCATCACCGGGAGTGCGCATTTCTACCATAACGCTGGCAATGCGGCTCCCCTCTTTGATGCCAAAGGGCAGGAAAGCGTCCAAATAACCGTTTTTAGAGACTTTCAGGGTAAAGGGGCCCTCCCCTTCTATCGGCAGCACAAAAAAGCCTTCTGCGCCCGTTTTAACGTATGCGGCAGAACCTTCCAGACTCACCGTTACGTCGGCCACCGGTTTACCCGCCGTGTTGCGGACTATTCCGCTTACGTGGGAACCCTTGTCACGAACCACCCGGAAGCGGCTCAGACCCTTCTCGCTCTCTATGCAGGTGAGCTGTACGCCCGACCACTCCCCTTCCCAGTCCACGGGCTCGTAGGCCATCTGGCGGCTGGCTCCCGGGAATACCAGGGACGACGCATTGAAGGCCGAACCGTAATTGAGGGAGGTCAAATCTGACGAAGGAATGATATAGAAACAAGGGTGCGTTCCTAAGTTATTGATACTGTTGTATTTGCGCCAATCATCCCACAGTTCGATAGCCGGAACTTCTCCTACGGGGCGCTCGGACCGGTCCACGTGGTAGACCAGAAGGCCCTCAGGCAGCGGGGCGTCCCAGGCGGTCCCGTCCCTGGATTCCACCAGGAAGAACTCCCCTTCCGTGGCCATCGGGATGCGGTAAGCCTGGTTGAACTGCACGGGTCCCAGCATCACTTCTCCGCTTCCCGGAAGCTCGGGAATGTCCTCTACCCAGCCCAGCAGATAGCGTTCCAGAATATTGAGGAAGGGCGGCGTCCGGCCTTCGTTGTTGTACAGTCCGCGGCACATAAGGGAGAAGTCGTACAGGCCTCCGGCATAGCCATCCGCGCCGCTGTTTACGTCGTAAAAGTCCGGCAGACCCAGGGCGTGGGCCATCTCGTGGCAGCTGATGCCAATGCCCATAGGATGGTCTCCGGCGGCGCCTCCCAGTTCGGCCGAACAGAAGTAAGGCCCCAGCTTAACCTCGTCAAAGATGGCATCGCGGGTTTCGGGGTCCAGGGCGTCCTGGATGTTCCAGTGGTGGGACCAGATGGCGTCGGCGGGGCCTCCTTCGGCCTGATCAGTTCCGGCAAAATAGAAGATGCAGAGGTCTACCAGGCCATCCCTGTCCTTGTCATAGACGGAGAAGTCCACTTCCTCGTCCAGGAGGCGGCAGGCGTCCAGAAGGGCTTCTTCCGGGGCCGTATCATCTATTCTCTGGCCGTTTCTTATGATATCCTTGCCATAGTACGCCATTTTCTTGTCCAGCGTTACCGGGCCGAAGACATCGAAGACGGGCGTAAAGAGGCTGTGGGAATTGTCTGTGAAATAGTCCCGGACCGATCCCGTGGCACCGTTTACGTTGTATCCGGGCAGGTTGAGCATATCCTGAAAGTGCTGCAGGGGCTCTTCCAGGGTAAAATGTACGTCCGAGAACTCCAGGATAACCACGGGAATGTGCACCTCTCCTGTACGGGGAATCACCTGTTGGGCCTGCAAGCCCGTCTGGGCCAGCAGAAACAGCAGACTCCCTATGAGAACGCGGTGCTTCATCGGGACAGGACAAAATAGGTGGTATCATCCTTCTTGAGCCAGATGCCGTCGGGGGTGAGCTTGAGTACCTGAACGCCGGTATATTCCTCTGACTGAAGGGTATAGCCGTTAACCAGAACGCGGAACCGGAAGGAGACGCGGTCCCCTACCTTGAGCTTGGCTGGAAGGCCGTAAAGGCCCAGGACCTTTCTTTCTCCAGGATCCAGCATTCGGAACGTGAGGGTGCCGTCAGGGCATTCCAGGGCCGATAACTGATGCCGGTCCGGATTGTAAACCTGGGAGCCGCCCGGAACGCCGTAGGCACCGGGTACCACTACCTGCACAATGGGGTCCTCCTTTCCGGGGTCGGGAGGTGTGGGCTGGCGGTGGATGCAGCCCAGAAGAAGCAGAAGGGACAGGGTCCCCATCCATCTTCCCCATTGATTTTTTGAAGCAATGGTCATCAAATTTAGGTTTACGCTACCTACAAATGTAGGTAAATTCTCCTAGATTTACTAATTTTGCACCGCAAAACTCGAATCTATGGTTTCTTCCATCATATGGCTGTTGCTGGGATTGGCCCTGGTTGTCTTTGGGGCCGATTATCTGGTAGAGGGCGCCTCGTCGGTAGCCCGTCGTTTCGGTCTCAGTGAATTTGTGATTGGCCTTACCATTGTTGGTATGGGTACTTCGGCCCCGGAGATGGTGGTGAGCTTTATTGGCGCCATCCAGGGCAATGCCGATATTTCCGTGGGCAACGTGGTGGGGTCCAATATCTTCAATACCCTCCTCATCCTGGGCATCACGGGAATCCTCCTTCCTGTGGCCATTACCAAGGAAAACCGGAAGAAGGACATCCCGGTCAATATTGTAGTTACTCTTCTGCTTATTGTCCTGGGCTTCAAGCACTCCATTCTTGGTATCGGAACCGATGGTTTAACCAGAATAGACGGTGCGGTGCTCATCCTGCTCTTTGCGGTTTATATCTGGCAGAGCTTTGCCGGAGGCAAGGAAGAAAAGGAAGAAAAGGCCGAAGAAGAGGCCAAGCCCATGAAACCCGTCTGGGCCGTGCTTATGATTCTGGGCGGCCTGGGTGCTCTCATCTGGGGCGGCAATCTCTTTGTGGATTCCGCTACGGACATTGCCCACCGTTTGGGAGTAAGCGACAAGTTCATTGCCATAACCATCCTGGCCGGAGGCACTTCCCTGCCGGAACTGGCCACCTGCGTGGCAGCCGCTGCCAAGAAGAAAGGACAGCTTGCCCTGGGCAATATCATTGGCTCCAATCTCTTCAACATCCTGCTCATCCTGGGCGGTTCGGCCCTTATCCATCCCCTGTCCTTCGAGGATATTTCCTTTATCGATATGGGCGTGCTGCTGGTGAGTGCCCTGGCCCTCTGGACCAGCTGCATCGTGGGCAAAAAGAATGTCCTGGACCGTCTGGACGGCGCCTTCCTGGTGCTGGTTTGGCTGGGATATATGGCTTATCTGATCCTTCATCTGTAGTATGCGAAGGTCCCTCCTCATAGCCTTGCTCCTGCTGGCCTTCTCATCGGCCCGTTCCCAGGACAAACAGTGGGTCAACCACCTGGCTCTGGGTATTACGGCAGGGGTGGACGGTGCCGGTCTGGAGCTGGCGGTCCCCTTCTCTCCGTATGTGCAGCTGCGCACAGGCTATTCCATTTTCCCCTATTCCCTCAAGAAGACTTTGGATCTGGAAGAGGATTTCAAGGAGCAGGGGCTGGACTTTGGAGCTGTTCCCGTGTATGCTACCGTATGGAAAGGCGGCACCGGAAAAGTATTGCTGGATATCTTCCCGGGCTCAAAGACCGGTTTCCGCTTTACGGTGGGTGCCTATATGGGCCCCGGCAAGGTATTTCACGGCTATGGAGACCTCAGGGAGCATTTTGAGGAAGATGATTATGCCACTCTGGTTATGACTTACAATACGTTCTCGTTCACTACGGATCCCAAAGGCTACGTGCAGGTGGACGGTATTATGAAGAACGTGGCCCCTTATGTGGGCGTGGGGTATGGCCGCGCTATCAAGCCCGACAGCCGGCTCCGATTTAGCGTGGATCTGGGAGGCATCATTACCGGAGGCCTCACGGTCCAGACGTACAACTACAGCGTAAACAAAAACGGAGAACCGGTTGTGCTGCACAGCAGCGACCTCAAGGACCCAAAGGACGGCCGCCAGCGGGACAAAGGCTGGATTGACCGGGTGAGCAAGTTCCCGTTTGTCCCCATCCTTAAACTGAACGTGTATTTCCTCTTGTTTTAAAAAAATATTACCTTTGTAGGAACAACTAAACCCAAACCCTATGTCTGTTACCATCAAGACTGTTGAAACCAAGGCGGAACTCAGAACCTTCATCAAGTTCCCCCTGGCTCTCTATAAAGACTGCCCGTATTACGTTCCCAACATCTTTATGGACGAAATGTCCGCCCTGGATGAGAACAAGAACCCTATGGGCAAGTACTGCAAGACCCGCAAGTTCCTGGCCTATAAGGACGGAAAAGTAGCCGGCAGGGTCATTGCCATCATCAACGAGATTGCCAACCGGGACTGGAATCACTCCGAGGTCCGTTTTGGCTGGATGGATTTCATTGACGACATAGAGGTGTCCAAGGCCCTGATCGATGCTGTGATAGCCTTTGGCAAGGAGAACGGAATGACGCAGGTCAGCGGTCCCCTGGGATTTACGGACTTTGACAGCGAAGGCTGCCTTGTGGAAGGATTCGACGATATCACTTCCTTTGCCCTTAAGTTCAACTACCCCTATTACGTCAAGCATTTCGAAGCCTTGGGCATGACCAAGGCCAATGACTGGATAGAGTTTCGCGTCTATGTTCCGGAAACGGTTCCCGACAAGGTAATCCGTGCCTCTAAGATGCTCACGGAGCGTTATGGCCTGCACGTCCGCAAAATCACCAAGCACGAAATCTATAAAGAGGATTACGGTCATAAAGTCTTTGACCTCATCAACCGTACTTACAGCCATCTGTTTGACTTTACGGTCCTTCCCCCGGAAGTGATTGACGGTTATATTAAAATGTATCTGGGGCTTTTGGATCCCAAGTTCATCACCCTGGTGGAAGACCCGAGTGGTAAGCTTGTAGCCGTTGCCCTCACCATGCCCTCCATTGCCCACGCCGTCCAGAAGTGCCGGGGTTATATGTTCCCTTTGGGCTGGTGGTACCTGCTCAGATCCATGTACTTCAAATATGAGGAGGCCCTGGAGCTCCTGATGATTGCCGTGGATCCCGATTGGAGAAACAAAGGCGTGCACGCCCTCCTGTTCAACGAGATTATTCCCAACCTCCAGAAATTCGGTTTCAAGTACGGAGAAACCAACGCTGAGATGGAGAGCAATACCAAAGTCCAGAACATCTGGAACGCCTACGAAAGGGAATTAAAGCGCCGTCGTCGCGTCTTTACCAAAGAGATATAAATGTCTGCTTCATCCGTGATGCTGCCTCCGCTCCCCGAGCGGATGAGACCCAGGACGCTGGACCAGTATGTGGGCCAGCGTCATCTGGTAGGAGAAGGCTGCATCCTGAGGAAGATGATAGAAAGCGGGAACCTGAGTTCCTTTATTCTCTGGGGTCCTCCCGGCGTGGGCAAGACTACCTTGGCCCATATCATTGCGGAAACGCTGGACCGGGATTTCTATACCCTCAGTGCTGTTACGGCGGGGGTAAAGGATGTGCGGGAGGTCTTTGACAAGGCTAAGGCCAGCGGTCTGTTCCGGCAAAAAGGGGCTCCCATCCTGTTCATAGACGAAATCCACCGTTTCAACAAGGCCCAGCAGGACGCCCTTCTGGGAGCCGTTGAGAACGGAACCATAGTGCTGGTAGGTGCTACCACCGAAAACCCCTCTTTTGAGGTCATTACTCCCCTGCTGTCCCGCTGCCAGGTATTTGTTCTCAAATCTTTGGAGAAAGAGGATTTGCAGGTCCTGCTGGACCGTGCCCTCCACGAGGACGTCCTTCTCAAGGACAAGCCCGTGGAAGTGCGCGAAAGCGAGGCCCTGATGCGTTACAGCGGCGGAGACGCCCGCAAGCTCCTCAATGTGCTGGAGCTGGTGATTGACGCCCAGGCCGGCAAGAAGCCCATCGTCATAGACAACGAGACGGTAACGGCCTCCATCCAGGAAAATATGGCCATCTATGACAAGGATGGCGAGATGCACTACGATATCATTTCGGCCTTTATCAAGAGCATCCGCGGGTCCGATCCCAACGCGGCCATCTATTACCTGGCCCGGATGATTGACGGAGGAGAAGACCCCCTGTTCATAGCCCGCCGTCTGTGCCTGAGCGCCTCGGAAGATGTGGGCCTGGCCAATCCCAACGCCCTGCTGCTGGCCAACGCCTGCTTTGAGGTAGTGTCCAAGATTGGTATGCCCGAGGGCCGAATCCCGCTGGCCGAAACCACGGTCTACCTGGCCTCCTCTCCCAAGAGCAACGCCTCGTATATGGCCATAGAAAACGCCCTGGCCGAGGTAAAGAGCTCCGGCAACCAGCCGGTACCCCTGGCCATCCGCAATGCCCCTACGCAGCTTATGAAGGACCTCCATTACTCTGACGGCTATAAGTATGCCCACGACTATCCCGGCCATTTTGCCGATATGGAGTTTATGCCCGAGGCCCTGCGCGGAAAAGTCTTTTACGAGCCCGCAAAAAACAAGCACGAAGACGTTCTCCGTGCCTATCTCGAGGCCTGCTGGCCCAAGTATTATCCTAAGAAATAGGTTTTAGAACGGATATCCTACACCGAAGTGGATTGCAAAATTATTGTTGAGCCACTCGTTTGTGGGTACCCAACGTTCTCCTGCCGGGCGGGCGGGGTCTCTGAGGCGTATACCCATATCTACGCGGACCAGGAGGAAATTGAGGTTGAGACGGGCGCCGAATCCCCAGTTTAATGCAATGGCATCCGGGAAAGTGCTCCATTTGAACTGGTCCGCTTCGTCAATACTGCTGGACACATCCCAGATATTACCGGCATCCAGAAACAGAGCTCCCTCCAATTTGGAGATGAGGGGGAAACGATATTCTACGTTGGCCTCCAGTTTGAGCTCACCTACCTGGCTGGGGATGGAGAATCCGTAGGACTCCTCCGAAGTACCCGGGCCCAGCGTACGGGCCTGCCAGCCACGCATAGACATAGCACCGCCGGCATAGAGCAGCTGTTCTACCGGAGCGGTATCGGAGTTGCCGTAACCATAGGCTATGCCGCTTTCAAAGTGAAGGGCAATGGCGTGCCGGTCTTCTTTACCAAAACGGAAAACCTTGCCCAGATTAAGGTCTGCACGCACATACTGGGCGTACGGAGTGTCCCAGATGGTGTGTTTGGTACTGCCTTCTTCCAGCACGGGCAGCCAGCGGTTGAACAGACTTACTACGTTACCGGAAACATCCAAAGCCAGTCTCGCGTAATGGTAGGGAGTCATAGGCACGGAAGAGGCGTCGGTTGTGTAGTATAGGGTACCACCCACTCCCAAGTCTACGTTATCCATATAGGAACTGAACACGAAGGGGTTGGTCTCAAACAGCTTGAGCATAAACTCTTCGTCCATATAGAACATATGGGTCAGGTTGGCCCGGATGGGAGACAACTTGTAGAAGAAGTTCTGCTTGATGCGGCCGTTGTACGTGAAAGCCGTGGAGATGATGGAACGGCGGAATTCGGGTCTGTCCTGATAGCTGAAAGCGGCCGAAACGTCCGTATGAGGAATGTTGGGGCCGGTAAAGATGCGGTTGGGAAGGCCTATGAAACTGGGGAAACGGAGCGTGGTGGAGACGCTGACCTCGGTGGAGTAGGCTTTGGACTTGGGGCGGAACTGGAAGTTGCCCTTGACGCCCAGGTTGAGCTCTTCTCCTCCGTGGAAAATATTTCTGTGATAATAAGTTAGCTGCGGCGAAATGCCAAAAAGGCCGGTGGAGTTGAAGGAGGCCTCCAGGTTGGTCTTGAAGCCCTGCAGACCGGAATTGCGCAGGGAAATGTTACAGTCTACCTGGTCTTCGGAGACCGGCTCCAGGTTGATGTTTACCCCCGTGAGCACGCCCACGCTGGAGAAACGGTTGTAATTGGTATTAATCTCGTTTTCGTTGTAAAGCTGGCCGGGCCTCAGGATATTGAGGTTTTCCAGCACGGAAGGCCTGATCTTGAGCTTTTCCGGGTGCGAGATGTTAACCTCCGAAATAGTGAATTTCTTATGTTCACGGGCCGAAGAAGGGGCATCCCCCAGGGCATAGTCCCGGATGGCGAAATGAAGCTTGGCCTGGCCGTCGTGCGTGAGGGTATCGGCCTCAAAGGCATAGAAGGACTTGGTGAAGCCGTAGTAACCCAAAGTACGGAAGTACGCGGAGGAACGGTCGGCCTCCTTTTCCAGGGCTTCTTCGGAGAGGTAATCCCCCTTTTCCACCGTGCTGTTGGGAAGGTCCTTCAGGAACTCTTCCTGGAACGTGCCATAGGTGGGAACTTCGTAATCTATGTCGCTGATTTTGTAGCGGTTACCCAGCTTTATCGAATACGTTACATAAGCTTTCTTTTTGATCACGTCCACCTTACTGCTAACCTCCGAACCGTAGTAACCGATGTAGTTCAGGTGGTTGGCAATGTTGGCCACGCTCATCTCCACCTTGGTGGAATCGAAGACAATGGGGTCCGATCCTATCTTTCTGAGAAAGCGTTTGAAAGGCGTTTTTCCGTCTCCGCTCCAGTTGTATACGGAAAGGAGCGGATTCACGCCCAGAAAGTAGGAATTGGGCTTGTGACCAATGTAGGAACTGAGCCCGGAGACATTGAAATTGGGGTCGTTGGTCTGGATGGTGTTTTTCCTGAGCAGGTACTCCCCTTCTGCCAGGGAGCGGGTGGTGCTGCAGGAAACAGCCGCCATCAGGCCGGACACGCAAATAAATATGAATATCTTCGGGTTCATTCTTACAAATGTAACACTTTTTTGGTTACCTTTGTACTCTCAATACTCAGATTTAAAGGATGAAAAACAAGTACATCGACCTCATCGACCAAACCTTCGACTTCCCCCAGGACGAGTTTATGGTTATGGACGGCAACTTGCTGTTCAATGACATTGACCTGATGGATATCATCGAAAAGTATGGTACTCCGCTGAAAATCACCTATTTGCCAAAGATTTCCTCGCAAATCCAGCGGGCCAAGCGCCTCTTCAAGGTGGCTATGGCTAAGGCCGATTACCAGGGCGAATACCACTACAGCTACTGCACCAAGAGTTCGCAGTTTGCCTTTGTGGTGCACGAGGCCCTCAAGAACGACATCCATCTGGAGACGTCTTCGGCCTATGACCTGGACCTCATCGAGGCCCTGGAGAAGGACGGTTCGGTGCAGAAGGAAGAGCTGTACATCATCTGCAACGGCTTCAAGCGCCCCCAGTACATCCAGAACATTGCCAAGATGCGCAAGGCCGGCTGGAAGAACATCATCCCCGTTCTGGACAACAAGAACGAGTTTGAAGATCTGGCCGATCTGATTGAAGAAGATACTATGATGGGCATCCGCATTGCATCGGAAGAAGAGCCCAACTTCGATTTCTATACCTCCCGCCTGGGTATCCGCTACTCGGATATCCTCAAGTTCTACAAGGACACGGTGGCCAAGTATCCCAACTTCCACCTCAAGATGCTGCATTTCTTCATCAATACCGGCATCCGGGATACCGCTTACTACTGGAACGAACTGTCCAAGTGCGTCAAGGTATACTGTGAGCTCAAGGCCATCTGCCCCGAGCTGGACAGCCTCAATATTGGCGGCGGTCTGCCCAACAAGACCTCCCTGGCCCAGGATTTCGACTACGAGTATATGGTAGAGGAAATCATCAACCAGATCAAGGTTACCTGCAACGCCAACGGCGTGGAAGAACCGGATATCTTTACCGAGTTCGGCTCCTTCACCGTGGGAGAAAGCGGCGCCACCATCTTCAAGATCCTGGATATCAAGCAGCAGAACGACCGCGAAAAGTGGTATATGATTGACAACAGCTTTATGACCTGCCTGCCCGATACGTGGGGTCTGAACCAGCGCTTCATCCTGCTGCCCATCAACAAGTGGAACGACGAATACCAGCGTGTGTTCTTGGGCGGTCTCACCTGCGACAGCCAGGACTTCTACAACGCAGATTATCACGCCAACGCCATCTTCCTGCCCACCATCCGCAGCCGCAGGGAAAACCTCTATATCGGCTTTTTCCACACGGGTGCATACCAGGAAGCCCTTTCCGGCTTTGGCGGCATCAAGCACTGTCTGATGCCTTCTCCCCGTCATATTCTCATTGACCGGGACAAGGAAGGCAATCTCATTACCTCTGTCTTCGCGGAAGAACAGAGTTCGGCCAGTATGCTGAAACTGCTCGGTTATACTTTGTAACCCATGACGTTGACCGCTGCGGAAATCAAGTTTGTCAAGTCTTTGTCCCAGAAGAAATTCCGGGAACAGGAGGGGCTGTTTGTAGTAGAGGGTGAAAAGCTTGTCAAGGAAGCCGAGCAGTCTTCTTTCCGCGTCAATAAAGTCTATCACAGAGACCATATAGGAGAAGCGGCAATGGCCCGTATGTCCGGCCTTTCCTCCCCTTCTCCGGCCCTGGCAACGGTGTATATACCGGAAGACCTCAGCAACGCGGAACTTCCTTCCAAGGGCCTTTTCCTGGCCCTGGACGGCATCCGTGACCCCGGTAACCTGGGCACCATCCTCCGCATAGCAGACTGGTTTGGCATCGATGCCGTGTACGCCTCCCCCGATACGGTGGACGTCTTCAATCCCAAAGTGGTTCAGGCCACTATGGGAGCCATTTTCCGGGTCAAGTTCCATTATACGGATATTCCGGCCCTCTGCTCCCGGGCATCGGCCCTGGGCGGTCAGGTGTACGGCACCTTCCTGGACGGAGAGAATTTCTATCAGAAAGACCTTTCCAACGGTTCTGAGGCCCCTTCCGTGATTGTCATTGGCAACGAGGCCAACGGTATATCAAAACAGACGGCCGCCTGTGTGACGGACCGTCTGTATATTCCTCCCTATCCGGCCGATGATGCCGGTTCGGAGTCTCTCAATGCGGCGGTGGCTACGGCCATTACGGTAGCCGAATTTCGCCGCAGAACCCTCTAATTGACTTCCTGTATTTTGTAATCCTTTCCTTCCACGGATAGGGTGTAGACCGTGCGTACGGCCTGGATGCCCAGGTAGTCCAGGGCTTCCGGAGGAATGCTGACGGTAATATCGGCCTTCTCTTCCGAGAAATTGCTTACCAGGAGCCAGGTTTTTTTGCCGTCGCTGCGGAGCCAGGCGTAGTGGCGGTCGGGATTGAAGCCGCCGTCCTGGCAATAGCCCAGATCGAAGGTTTTTCCCGTGAGGAAAGGTTGGGTGCGGGCCAGGGCCAGAAGCTCCTTGTATCGGCCCAGAATGGCCTTCTCATGGGCATTGAGGCCCTTCTTGGGGTTCTCCAATCCTTCGCGGAGGCGCTTGAGGCTTTGCACCGTCCACCAGTCAAAGATGGTGGTGCGGCCGTCCCTTCCGCTGAAGCCTTCCTGATCCATTCCGCGTTCTCCAATTTCCTGGCCGAAGTACAGCATAAACGGAGCCTCGTTCAGGAGCAGGGAAACTGCCAGGGCGGCGTATCCGGCCTCTGCACTTCCGCAGAAGAAATCGGAGGCTACGCGCTGCTCGTCGTGGTTCTCCAGGAAGTTGAGCATATGGGGCTGCAGGTCTCCCAGGAACTGCCAGTTACAGGTAATTCCCTTAGCGGAAGCATTACTGCAGGTAACCGCACGTAAAGTATCGTATAATCCGGATTTATCGTAGAGTAAATCAAAGCCCACCTCATCTACATACTGGCGGTATTTCTCCTTCTGGTAAACCTCTGCCACAAAGATGATTTGGGGGTATTCCTTCTTGATGCTTTGGATGAGCCATTGCATAAAGGTCCAGGGCACCAGCTCCACCATATCGCAGCGGAATCCGTCCACGCCCTGGAAGGCCCAGAAGCGGACGATATCGAGCATCTTGTCCCAGGTGCCGGTGTGGAAGTCGCAGTAGTTGATTTTGACGGTTTCGTACCAGTCGTTCCTGTCCGGGGCCGATGTAAAGGTATTGCCGGAAGCCTTGGCCGGATTCTCGTAGAAAGGCTTTCCCTTGCAGGGCACGGGCAGTACGAGCGGCTCTCCGGGATAGTAGAAAAAGTCGTTCTCAGGAGCCCAGTGGACGGTTTTGTCATCGTCCTGACCCAGGTTTATGTTGTCCCGGGCCACGTGATTGGGAACAAAGTCAATCAGCAGCTTGAGGCCGGCCCCGTGAACCCGCTCAACCAGCGCACGGAATTCCTCCATCCGCTTGTCGGGGTCGTCGGCCAGGTAGGGATTGACGTCGTAATAGTCTGTAATGGCGTAGGGGGATCCCGCACTCCCCTTCACAATCTGGGGATGGGACGGTATGCAGCCGTGGTCCTGGCAGGCGGTGGCGTGCCGGATGACACCGGTGCACCAGAGGCAATCGGCCCCCAGGGTATTCTTGAGGTAGTCAAGGGTGGCTGCGTCAATGCCGGAGAAGCGGCCGTTCCCCCACAGGCGCGGCAGCATCTGGTAAATCAGTTTCATAGACGGTTGAGTTCCGTTTCTACGTCTTGGATGCGCTGGGTCAGGGACGTTTTCATGCGCTCGATGGCCTGGTCAAAGGTAAGGTTCTCGTCTCCGTTCACTTTACCGTCTCCCGTCTCGGAGCTGGGGTTGGGATAGCAGGGCCACATCTCGTGGTTGCGGGCCTCGGCTTCGCGGATCAGATTGGCCTGCTGGTCAATGTACGGTCCCAGCCCTTTGAAAATGGACTTGATAATCTCCCAGCGGTGCAGAAGATGATTCTTGAATTCGGGGTTGGTCCAGAGCTGGTAGTAATACAGGGTGCTCTTTAGCGTGAGGTTGTGATTGTCGGGCGTAAAAGTGCCGTAATCAAAATCCCACACCGGACCGGCATGCAGTTTCCCTTCCTTGTAGAGATAGAAGGTACTCTTGGGAAACTTGGGCTCGTTGTTGCAGAAGACTTCGTTAACGAGGAACCAGTCGCAGATGGAGTCCAGATCCAGGATGGAACTGGGCTTGTCTCCCCTCATGATGGCGTCTTCTACGGCGTAAAGTGCATTTTTGGCCTGCTTCAGCACTAGGCTGAAATCGGCCGGCGTGTAGTTGTCCCGGTCCGGATACTTGAGCTCTACGGGAATTTCACCCTCCTTGGTGGCGTTCTGCCAGTGTCCGTGCTGGGTGTCAAAATCGTGCTCCGTTTTGTCGCTTATGTCAAAGGAGTACATGTAGTCGCAGGTGAAATGGGATCCTTCTACATGGACTTTCTCGCACATGTAATACAGTCCGTTGTATTCACCGTTGAAATAGAGCTCTACATAAGTGCCGGAAGGGGTCCAGACCAGGCTGGTTTGGCGGGCGGCTTCAAAAGCTACGTCGTTTCTGATGCAGGTGCGGTCCATCCAGTTGGCCAGCAGCACCCACCGCTTGGTTTTTCCCGTGCCAATGAAGTTGGCCTGCTCGGGAAGCTTGATGGTATAGGGCTTTTTGGGATAATCGCTCCAGGTGGAGTTGCCGTGTCCCTTGATTTTAACGCCCTCAGATTTGTATACTGTGGATGTGGCGCCGTCTACGGTGGCCTCTATGCGCACCTTGGCGTCGTTGGTCCAGACTTTCTTGGCGATATCCCCGGGTTTTGTGTTCTCGGGAAGATCAATGTACATTTGGACTATCTTGTCCGGATGCTCGGGGATGCAGCCGGTGTAAACCTTTTCACCGGGTTGCGGCTCCCCTTCCGGGATAAGGGATGATCTCTGGCAACCTGCGAACAGGGCACAGGTTGCCAGAAGAGTCAGCCCATATTTAAGTCCTTTGTACACGGTAACGAATTACCAGTTCAGGATTTTCTTGAAGTCGTATGCCTCAGGGTTGGCCACAAACTTCTTAGCGGCTTCGTAGTCTGCGGGAGTTACGAAGTGGCAGATGTGGTTGAAGTAGTTCTGGGCGGTACCGCCTTCGATGGCCACGCGGCGCGGAGGAATCTTACCCTCGGCGTTCTGGAGGTCTTTGAGGTACAGCGGGTGGGACTCGCCAAAGGCGTCTACATACACCATGCAGCCGGTTTCTCCCTTCTTGAACAGCTCATAGGCACCCATGGCCAGCTCGGAGCAGTACGTGAGGTCAAAGGCGATAGGATCCTGGCAGCGAACGTCGTAGCCAATCTCCACGGGACGGGTCTTGACCTTGAGGCCAATCTCCTTGAACTTCTTCTCGAGGATGTCGTTGAACAGAACGGCCTTGGAGATCTTGCCCAGCTCGGGGTGACCGTGCTCGTCGTAGGTCATAGAGACGCCGGCGTTCTTGATTTCCTGGGGATCGAGGTCGTGGAATACGCCCTCGGCCACTACTACGGTGCCGTAAGGAATACCCAGGATGTTGCGCTTGATGATGGCGGAGAGGGCCAGGTTCACAATCTTATCGAGGGTGATGGTGGTCTTGTTGAACATCTCGGGGATGATGGTCATGGGGCAATGAGTGGCCTCACCGATACCCAGGGCCAGGTGACCGGCGCTGCGGCCCATAGCGCTGATGATGAGCCAGTTGCCGCTGGTGCGGGCGTCTTCATAGACGGTGCGGGCCAGGTGGGCACCCTCGTCCTTGGCGCTGTTGAAGCCAAAGGTGGGAGTGTTGTTGGGCAGCGGGAGGTCGTTGTCGATGGTCTTGGGAACGTGGATGTTGTGGATGGGATACTGCTTGGCCTCCAGGAACTTGGCAATGCGGTTGGCCGTGGAAGCGGTATCGTCACCGCCAACGGTAACCAGGAGCTTGATGTTGTTGTCCTGGAAGAGGCTCAGGTTGAAGTTTTCCTCAAAATCCTTGTCGGTGGGTTTGAAACGGCTCATCTGGAGGTAGGAACCGCCACGGTTGAAGTAAGCGTCTGCCTTGAAGAAATCGATGTCCTCGGTACGGGGAGCCTTGGAGAACAGACCGCTGTAACCGCCGTGAAGGCCAATTACACGATAACCGTTGGACAGGAAAGTCTTGGCAACAGACATAACGACGGTGTTCATACCCGGAGCCGGGCCGCCACCACACAGGATGATAATGGAATCTTTCATGGAAAAATATTAAAATTAAAAAAAACCTTTTCGAGCGTAAGCTTTAAACATGCAAAATTACGAAAAAAGCACGAGATTACCATGTATTTAGCTGAGTTTCTGACGGCTTGTTATTACAGTACTTTTTTAGTAACTTTGTCATTTGTACACGCACTTGCGCGCACATGCGCATAGGTGCAGGTGCTACCCGGTTTTAAGTCCCTCCCCCGAGGGGAGGGGTTTCGGGAGGGGGTAACGTGGACCTTAATTTGCGCGTTGGGTATATTTATAGCGATGGATTTTACGCAGGCAAAACATAGGATTGAGCAGCTCAAGGCTATTCTCTGGGAGAACAGCCGCAAGTATTACGTGGAGAATGCCCCCACTATGAGCGACTACGAGTACGACCAGCTGATGCACGAGCTGGAAGACCTCGAGGTGCAATATCCGCAGTATGCCACAGCCGACTCCCCCACCCGCCGCGTAGGTTCGGATTTGGAAGAAAAGGCCGAAGGAGGATTCGCCAAATATCCCCACAAGTATCCGATGCTTTCCCTTTCCAACACGTATTCCATTGAAGAAGTGGAAGAGTTTGCCGAAAGAGCGGCCAAATCTCTGGACAAGCCTTTCACATACTGCTGCGAGCTAAAATTCGACGGCACGGCCATCTGCCTCACCTACAAGAACGGCGTCCTGTTCAGGGCCCTTACCCGCGGAGACGGCGTACAGGGAGACGACGTAACCCGCAACGCCCTCCAGATTGCCAGCATTCCCCATAAACTCAAGGGAACCGGCTGGCCCCAGGAGTTCGAAATCCGCGGAGAGGTGCTTATGCCCTACGAGTCGTTTGACCGCCTCAATGAGGAGCGGGAAGCCCTGGAGGAGCCCCTCTTTGCCAATCCCCGCAATGCCGCCAGCGGTTCCCTCAAGCTGCAGGACCCCGAAGAAGTGGGCCGAAGAGGCCTCTTCTGCACCCTCTATCACATCCCCACCGGCCAGGTGGACTACCCTACCCACGACGAAGCCCTCCGGGCGGCCGAGAGCTGGGGACTCCCCGTTTCGGCCCATAGACGCATCTGCGCCAACATTGGGGAAATTGAAGCTTTTATCGAGCACTGGGATACCGCCCGCAAGGAACTTCCCTTTGCCACGGACGGCATAGTTATCAAGATCAACCAGATGGATTGCCAGCAGGACCTGGGCTACACCGCCAAGAGTCCCCGCTGGGCCGTTGCCTATAAATTCAAGGCCGAACAGGCCTGTACGCCCATCCTGAGCATAGATTACCAGGTGGGCCGCACCGGCGCCGTTACCCCCGTGGCCAATCTGGAGCCCGTGCTCCTGAGCGGCACTATGGTCAAGCGCGCCACGCTGGTGAACGAAGACCAGATCCGCTCCCTGGATATCCACGAGGGAGACTGGGTGTATGTGGAGAAAGGCGGAGAGATTATCCCCAAGATTACCGGCGTGGAGGAATCCAAGCGCCAGCCAGGGGCCCGCATCCCGTCCTTCCCTGCCGTGTGTCCGGACTGTGGTACGCCCCTGGTGCGGGAAGAGGGAGAAGCCAAATGGTTCTGTCCCAACCGGCAGGGCTGTCCCACCCAGATCAAGGGCCGACTGGAGCATTTCGTGAGCCGCAAGGCTATGAACATCCTCTGCGGTGAAGCTACCATTGAGCAGCTGTACAACCTGAATCTGGTAACCCTCCCCTCCCATCTATATGCCCTGAAGGCAGATCAGCTGATAATGCTGGAAGGTTGGAAAGAGCGCGCGGCGGCCCGCTTCCTGGATTCCGTAAAGGCATCCCTGAAGGTTCCGTTCGAGCGCGTTCTTTTTGCCATAGGCATCCGTTTCGTGGGTGAAACCACGGCACGGGACGTGGCCCGTCACTTTGGCTCCATAGATGCCATTGCCCAGGCCACCAAGGAAGAGCTGCTGGAAGTGCCGGAAGTGGGAGAAGTGATTGCAGACAGCATTTTCCATTACTTCCTGGACTATAAGAACTGCCAGGAGGTGGAAGCCTTGAGGGCCGCCGGCCTGCAGATGCAGGTGGAAGAAGGCGCCGGCAAGCAGTCGGATGCCCTGGATGGCAAGAGCATTGTGATCAGCGGCAATTTCAGCATTTCCCGGGAGGAGATGAAAGCCCTCATAGAGGCCCACGGAGGCAAAAACAGCTCGTCCGTGAGCGGAAAGACGGATTACCTGCTGGCCGGTACCAAGCCCGGCCCCGAGAAGCTCAAGAAGGCGGCCGACCTGGGAGTCCAGGTAATTGACGAGGACGCCTTTATGCAGCTCATTGGCGGAGCCCCCGCTCCCCAAGAGGAGAAGAATGATACGGAGTTAACCTTGTTCTGATGTTCAAGAAGCTGGGTCATAAGATTGAAGTGATTATCCGGTGGATTTCCATCTGGATAACCCGCATCTGGCGTTTTCTGACCCACGATATCTTCCTGCTCAACGAGAAGGACTTCTCCCGTTGGAAGGCCCGCCTGGTCAAGGATGCCAAGACGGTGCTTCTGATGATGAATACCTTTTCGGCCCAGAAAATCGGCTATCAGGTGACGGCCCTGGCCTACCGCAGTATGATGGCGGTGGTGCCGGCCATTGCCATTGGCTTCTATCTTACCGACGGTCTGGGTCTGCGGGATAAGTTCCAGGAGATTCTGTTGGATAATCTGCGGGATACCGCCGTCGTGGACAAGCTGCTGCTGGCAGCCGACAACATTGTCAATGTGGCCGAGAGCGGCCTCTTCGGCTTTATCTCTATGGCTTCCTTCATCTGGATTGTCCTGTCCCTGATGATTACGGTTCGGCAGGTGTTCAACAACGTGTGGAAGGTGGAACAGGAACCCAATTTCCTCAAGATGATGGGCGTTGTGCTGGGTGTAACCATCCTGGCGCCGTTTGTGGTCATTATCTTCTTCTCGGGCTCGGTGGTATACTCCCACGTGCTGGACCTGCTGTTCCCCAGCAAGCTCTTCTTCTCCGATCACCTGAAGAACTTCCTGTCCTGGAGCCTGTTTGCGGTGGTCGTTATCCTGATTCTGAATGTTATGTACAAGTATGTTCCGGGTACCCACGTGCGCAGCAGATGTTCCATCAAGGCGGCCCTCATCTCGGGACTTATGTTTGTGGGAGTGCAGTACCTGTACCTGGAAACGCAGGTGATGGTGGCCAAGACCAGTGCCGTGTACGGTGCCCTGGCGGCCATTCCCCTCTTTATGATCTGGCTCAACATAGGATGGGCCATAATCCTTTACGGAGCAGAACTTTCCTATGCTTTCCAGAATGTGGATCAGCATAGCATAACCATAGCCAAACTGGATGAAATGAATAAACAGGCCGTTCAGGACCGAAAAGAACGGCTTTACCAAAATACGATGAGTTTATGAGCTTTTCCGAATTTGGAGAAAAAGATTACGAGGTCATTGCCCGCGATTGGGAGGTGCTGAAGGCATCGGCCCAGAAGCGCTGCGCCAACCGGGAAGAACTGGAAGTGGTGAGCAAGGCCTTTGAGTTTGCCAACGATGCCCACCGCAATGTGCGGCGTCGCAGCGGGGAGCCGTATATGCTGCACCCCATTGCCGTGGCCCAGATTGTGGTAGACGACATTGGCCTGGGCTACAAGTCCATCTCGGCCGCCCTTCTGCACGATGTGGTGGAAGACACGGACTATACCGTGGAAGACATCCGGGACCACTTTGGAGACAAGATTGCCTCGCTGGTAGACGGCCTTACCAAGATCAAGAACGTGCTGGATACCGAGCAGAAGACCCACGGAACGGACATTACCCAGCAGAGTCTTCAGGCCGAAAACTTCAAGCGCATCCTCCTCACCCTCAATGACGACGTGCGCGTGGTGCTCATCAAGCTGGCTGACCGCCTGCACAACTGCCGCACCATTGAGCATATGCCGGAGCACAAGCGGGACAAGATCCTCTCCGAGACTATGTTCATCTTTATTCCGCTGGCTCACCGTCTGGGTCTCTACAGCATCAAGACCGAGCTGGAGAACATCTGGCTGCGCTACAAGGAGCCCGAGGCCTATGCCGATATCAAGGCCCGCATTGACCGCGGAATAGCCGAGAAAGGCAACGAGATGAGCGAATTCGTGGTGCCCATTGAATCGGCCCTGGAGAAGGCTGGCTTCCATTTTGAGATTAAGAAGCGCGTGAAGACCCCTTATTCGGCCTGGCAGAAGATGCAGACCAAGGGAGTTAGCTTTGAAGAGGTGTATGACCTCTATGCCATCCGCATCATCTTTGATCCCCAGCCCAATTCCGGAGAAAGCGAGCGTGACCAGTGTTACCGCATCTTCTCCATCATTACCGGCATATACCGGTATATGCCCGAGCGCCTGAGGGACTGGGTCAAGCACCCTAAGTCCAACGGTTATGAGGCCCTGCACTGCACCCTTCTGAGCAATGCCGGCACCTGGGTAGAGGTTCAGATCCGTACCCGCCGTATGGACGACATTGCCGAAAAAGGTATTGCCGCCCACTGGAGCTACAAGCAGCACGGCATTATGGGTGAAGGAGATTACGAGATGGATGCCTGGCTGGACCGCATCAAGGGCATCCTGGTGAACCCGGACGTGAACGCCCTGGAGCTCCTGGACATCATCCACAACGACCTCATTTCTACCGATGTATACATCTTCACGCCCCGCGGAGAGCAGCGCAGCCTGCCCAAGGGCTCCACGGCCCTGGACTTTGCCTACGCCATCCACACGGAGATTGGCAACAAGGCCATTGCCGCCAAGGTAAACCAGAAACTGGTGACCCTGAGCCAGGAACTCACCACGGGAGACAAGGTGGAGATTATTACGGCCGAAGATGGAAAACCGCAGCCCGAATGGCTCAAGTTCCTCAAGACCCACCGGGCCCGTACCGTGGTTACGGACTACTTCAAGACCCAGCGCAAGCAGACCATAGATTACGGCCGGTCCACCCTGGAAGCCGCCCTTCAGAATCTGGGCATCGAGTGTGACGAAGCCACTCTCCAGCGCCTGGAGGCGGCCTACAACGTGGGTACTCGTGATGAACTCTTCAACGGCATTGGCATAGGCCAGATCAAGCTGGATCACCTGGGTGAAATGGTCAAGCGTTCTTCTTCCGGCAGAGTTTCCTGGATCCGGAAGATGTTCAGCTCCGGTTCTCCCCGCGAAGAGCAGAAGCCTGCCGGCACCGGCGAGACGTATATCATTGGCTCTACGGACCCCAACGCCCCGCATTTTGCCATTGCCACCTGCTGCAATCCCATTCCCGGAGACCCCGTGGTGGGTATCAAGGCTCCTGACGGCACCATTACCGTGCACAAGAAGTCCTGCCCGGTGGCCGACCGCATAGCCGCCCGTCACGGAGACTGGCTGGTGGTTCCCAAGTGGCTGGAACAGGCCGAAGAAACCTCCTTCCTGGTGCGTATCTCCCTCAAGGGTCTGGACCGCGTGGGTATGCTCAACGAGATTACCCGCCGCGTCTCGCTGGTGATGGGCGTGAATATGCGCCGGCTCAACCTTTCGGCCGATGCTGGCCTCTTTGAAGGCTATATTGACCTCTATGTGAACTCCAAGGATATCCTGGACAAGATGATTAAGAAACTTTCCTCCATTGAAGGAATAGAAAACGTAAGCCGAACCGATCTATGAGCCATCCGCTGAAAAAGTTCCTGCCGCTCATTCCGGCCACGCTTATCCTGGGCGCCCTGATGTTCCCCTCGGGCTGCGCCAATACCACTACGCCCCCTTCCGGAGGCCCCAAGGACACCATCCCCCCGGTGCTCAAAAAGGTGGAGCCTTTTCCCTCCACGGTCAACGTGTCCACTTCCAAGGGCAAGACCAAGCTCCGTTTTACCTTTAACGAGTATGTGAAGGTCAAGGATGCCAACAGCATCTTCCTCTCCCCTCCTCTGGAGAAGAAACCCAAATCGGCCATCCGCGGAAAATCCCTGGAAGTGACCTTCGAAAGCGACCTGGACAGCAATACAACGTATACCCTGGACATCACGGGTGCCATTGCCGACAACAACGAAGGCAACCTCTTCCCCGGTTACACCCTGGTGTTTTCTACCGGTCCCCGCATTGATTCTATGTGCGTGACGGGTCTGGTGCAGGACTGCAATACCCTGATGCCCGTAAAGGGCGCCACCGTGCTCCTGTATAAGGACCATTCCGATTCGGCCGTGTTCCTGAAACGTCCGGTGGCGGCCGCCAAGACCGACGACTGGGGCTACTTTACCATCCGTAACATCCAGGACACCCTGTACCGGGTATATGCCCTTATGGACGGTAACAACAACAATAAGTACGACCCTGACAATAACGAAAAGATAGCCTTCCTGGACAGTCTGCTCAGGCCCACTATCGTGTTCAACGACAGCCTGTACGAGTTCAAGAAGTTTGATATGAAGGATACGGCCCTTTGCCTGGCCCGCCACGCCCAGATAGAGCTCAACCTCTTCCGCGAGCGTCCCACCAAGCAGATGGTGGTGAAGAAGGAAAGGGTGGGGCCGCGTACCGCCTACCTCACGTTTATGGCGCCGGACACCAAGATCCACGATATGCGAATCAGGGGCCTGGCCCGCGAGAAGCTCATCTCGCAGTTCAACCTGCAGAAAGACTCCCTGGAGCTTTGGGTGAACGACCAGCGCAAGATGCCCGACACCCTCCAGCTGGTGGTAAAATACGACAAGACGGATACCACCGGCAAGCTCAAGCCCACCGAGGAGCTCATCAAGCTCTTCTACTCCAAGGAGTTAAGGGCCGAAATGCAGAAAAAGGAGCAGAATACCCGCAACCGCAAGCACGAGGACACCATAGCCGTTATGACCACCAAGGCCGATCCCACTACGGTGGAACAGTACGGCTTTGATCTGGAGTTCAAATATCCCCTTATTGAAGAGGCCTGGGACTCCCTTTCCTTCCGCAGCGTGAATCCGCGCCAGCAGGAAGCCAAGGGAACCGTTAGAGTGGTCAGGGACACCACCAACCTCCGCCATTACAGCGTCTTCCCCACGGAACCTATGCAGATTGGATACGACTATTACCTCAAAGTCCCCCATCGCAAGTTCCGCGACATCAACGGCTACTACAACGACAGCACCGAGCTCAAGGTAACCCTTCCCACCGATGAGAAACTGAGCAACATTACCTTGGAGCTGAGCCACGTCCGCAACAAGTATATCATTGATTTACTGAACGAAAAGCGGGATAAGGTAATCCGTAGCTTCATTGTGGAAAAAGACGGTCCGGTGGTATTCCCCTACCTCAAGGAGGGCTCCTACTGCATCCGTATCACGGAAGACAAGAACCGCAACTCCCTGGTGGATACCGGTATCCTGCTGGAGAAGAAACAGCCCGAGAAAGTGCGTTTCTTCAAGCCCAACGACCAATTCCTCATCAAAGTGCTGGAAAGGGCCGAAATGGTCTGGAAAATTGATGTAAAGGAGATGTTCCAATGAAGCGTACTATAGCCTTAATAACCGCATTGCTGTGCTTTGGCTGGCTTTCCCGGGCTCAGGTGAACCTGGAAGAGGAATTCTTCTCCCTGCCCGATTCCGTGACCACCTCCTACCTGGACAGCGTCAAGATTAACATAGCCACTCCCAACGACTACTGGATGATTGGCGTCTTTGGCGGCGCCTCGGTACAGTACGGCTACTTTAATCCGGACCGCCTGGTCCGCTGGCAGCCCCAGTATCCCGTGTACGGCTTCTCCATAGTTCGCCACTATACTATGTTCGGCCTTTTTCCCAATATGGGTATGGAGTTTGGCGCCCAGATGAACTATGAGGGATACGAGTTCAAGGAGAACAAGGAAACCGCTTCCCGCTTTACGGAGTCTGGTGCCTACAAGGCTATGATTACGGTCCCGGAGGCCTTCTTCCTCTCCCACTTCCATATAGACATAGGTTCCCATTTCAAGATTATGGCCAAGGTGGGTCTCTATGGCGGCTACCGCTGGAAGATTACCCGCGTGCTGGACGAATCCTTTATTGGCGTGGAATCCTACGAGGAGTATGTACACGCGTTCAAAGACTACGACCGCCGCTGGAGCTATGGCGTGGAAGGCGGTGTGGGCGTGGGCCTGATGTTCAATCCCATTGAGTTCCATATTATGGTCAACGGAAAATGGGGTTGGAGCTCCTTCTGGAAACCGGACTATGCCAGTCCTTATTATTACCGCTATGCCTATCCCCTGGATGCCGGGGTTACTTTTGGCATTTATTATCAGTTGACACCCCGATACGGTCACACCCGCGGACAGCTCAAGAAGCTGGCCCGCAAGATGGTGGCCGAGCAAAATAACCAGTAACTATGAATCCTGTCCTGCAAACCCGGACCGTCTGTGTAGGCGATTCCGTTTATATTGGAAGCGGCCACCCCATTGTGGTCCAGACTATGTGCAACACCCATACCTCCGACATTGAGGCTACAGTGGCCCAGTGCCGCAGGCTGGCCGCTGCCGGTTCCCAGCTCATCCGCATCACCGTGCCGGCAATGGCAGACGTCCAGCACCTGGCCGAAATTCGCCGCCGCCTGCGTGAAGAAGGTATTCAGACCCCGCTGGTGGCCGATATCCACTTTTCCTCGGAGATTGCCATGGCGGTGGTTCCGGTGGTGGAGAAGATCCGTATCAACCCCGGCAACTTCCATCCGGACCACGAGAAGGCCCGTGCCCTCTTTGGCCAGTTCCTGGGCCTTTGCAAGCAGTACAACCGTGCCATCCGCATTGGACTTAACCACGGCTCCCTGGGCAAGTATATCGTAGAAAAATACGGCAATTCGCCGCAGGCTATGGCCCTGGCCGCTATGGAGTGGGTAGAGATGTGTATCGATGCCCAGTTCTACAATGTGGTGGTTTCCCTCAAGGCTTCCAATACGGTTGTGATGGTGAACGCCTACCGTGAGCTGGCCCGCCTGATGCAGGAGAAGGGTGTGGTATTCCCTCTTCACGTGGGCGTCACCGAGGCCGGCAACGGAGACAGCGGCCGCATCAAGAGCTGCGTGGCCATCTCCACGCTCCTTTCCGAAGGCATCGGTAATACCATCCGCGTATCCCTGACCGAGGATCCCGCCAACGAGCTTCCCGTGGCCCAGTACCTGGCCCACCGGTACTCCGGTGCAGCGGCCCCTTCCCTTTCGGCCCGTGAGGAGACTATCTTAAAGGCGGCCTGTGACTGGGGCGCTCCCCTGCTCAACCACGAGGTAGATGATATTCCCCTGGAAGACGAATACCTCAAGGACGAGATTCTGCAGGCCTGCCGCCGCAAATTCTACAAGCCCGAGTACATTGCCTGCCCCGGCTGCGGCCGTACGCTGTACAACCTGGAAGAGACCTTTAATCGCGTTAAGGCGGCTACCGGAGAGTTCAAGAACGTGGTCATTGCCGTGATGGGGTGCATTGTGAACGGCCCCGGAGAAATGGCCGACGCCGACTACGGCTATGTGGGAGAAGGCTTTGGCAAGGTTACCCTCTACCGTAAAAAAGAACCCGTCCTCAGGCATATTCCCGAGGACGAGGCTGTAGATCGTTTGGTAGAACTGATTAAGACTGATCAGGCAAAATAGCGAGGACGCTTTCTACGGCTCTGACTTTATCTCCTACCTTTACTTTTACATCGGCTTCCAGCGGGACAAACAGGTCTATGCGGGAGCCGAATTTAATTACACCGCACTGGTCTCCGCGGTACTCATGATGGCCTTTCTGGGAATAGCAGACAATGCGGCGGGCAAAGGTGCCGGCAATCTGCTTGAACAGAATTTCTCCGTATTCGTTCTTCATTGCCGAAGAAGAATGCTCGTTGAGCTCGGAAGACTTGGGATGGAAGGCCAGCAGGTACTTGCCGGGATGATACTTATAATAGGTAATCTCTCCGCTGATGGGCCAGAAGTTGCAGTGAACGTCAAAGAAATCCATATATACGGAAATCTGGATGCAATCTTTCTGAAGGAATTCCTTCTCGTACACCTTATCTACAATGACCACCTTTCCGTCGGCCACAGACGTAACCAGACGGCGGTTTTCTTCATCGGGGGTTACGCGGTCCGGTACCCGGAAGAACCAGGTGATGAAGACCATAAAGACAAAGAGGAGAATGCAGATGGGGAGGCTGATCCACCAGATGTGAATCAGCTGCGAAACCAGGAGGATCAGGAGGGCGCAGATGAGCCAGCTGGTAACGATGGTTCCGTAAGAGTCCCTATCAATTCTTACCCATTTCATAGACTATATCAGGCTAAATATTAACAAATAAATGTACCCGGTAGGGATAGCGAACAGGGCGCTGTCAAAGCGGTCCATAAGGCCACCGTGGCCGGGAAGGATATTACCGGAATCCTTGATGCCGGTAGAACGTTTCCAAAGCGATTCAAACAAATCTCCCAGAACACCCGTGCAGTGCATCAGGGCCGAAACGATGAGGCAGTGCCAGATGGGGAAACTAAAGAGTCCGGTCCAGTACAGGATGGCTCCGGCCAGCATAGCCATAAGCATCCCGCCCCAGAAGCCGGCCCAGGATTTCTTGGGAGAGATGGCGGGGCACATCTTCTTGCTCCAGGACTTCTGGCCGAAGAGCATACCAAAGCAGTAAGCTCCCACGTCCGAAGCCCAGATGATGCAGAAGAAAGCCACCATCAGAAGACCGCTGAATTCCCCGTCCCGGCATACCACGGCATTGGAAAGAGCCAGCGGCAGGCCGATATACAGAAGGCCTGCGTAGATGTACCCGGTCTTGAGGAAATCACTGTTCTCTTTATAGCGGAAGATGGATTCTGCCATGAGCAGGAAGAGGATGAGCAGGCCGATGCCCACCAGCGCCGTGAGGCTGAAACCGCCAGAGAAGTAGCTGTTGGCCGCCAGGAAGAAGATGACACCGTCCACAATGGCCGAGCTCTGGACCTGCCTGTAGGCCTCCCCCATGGTCATGTGGTAGAACTCTTTGAGCATCACAAAGGTGATGAAGGCAAAGAGAATCGTGTACAGGAAGTCATAAAAAAGGAGTCCCCCCAGCATCACTGCCAGGAAGAGGACTCCGAATATGCTGCGTTTGACTGTGCTATTCATTCGTGGTAGTCTTGGGTTCAGGTTCTTCTTGGGAGAATTGATCTTCGACGGCCGGTTTTACTTTGGGGCCGAGGATCTTTTCAATATCTTCTGCAAAGATAACCTCTTTTTCCAAAAGGAGGGCTCCCAGCTGCATAAATTCCTCTTTATGGTCGTCAATAATCTTGCGGGTGCGCTGGTGTACGCCTTCCACAATGGCCTTCACCTCCTGGTCCATGAGCTCGGCCGTTTTTTCGGAATACGGCTTTACCAGGTTGTAACCCTTTGAACCTGAGGAGTCATAGAAGGAGAGCGTACCTACCTTCTCGCTCATACCCAGATACTGAACCATACCATAGGCCATGCCGGTCATGCGCTCCAAGTCATTGAGGGCACCCGAAGAGGGCTCTCCGTTAATGATTTCCTCTGCCACGCGGCCGCCCAGGAGCATGCTCATCTTGTCCAGCATTACGCTCTTGCGCCAGTTCTTGCGCTCTTCCGGGAGACTCCAGGTAAGACCCAGGGCCTTGCCTCTGGGGATGATGCTCACCTTGAACACAGGATCTGCGTACGGGAGCAGCCAGCCCACCAGGGCGTGACCGGCCTCGTGATAGGCGGTGGTGCGCTTCTCAGCGGGCGTCATAATGGTGTTGGACTTGCGCTCCAGGCCGCCGATGATGCGGTCTACGGCGTCCAGGAAGTCCTGCTGATGCACTTTGTCGTGGTTGCGGCGGGCGGCGGTGAGGGCGGCCTCGTTGCACACGTTGGCAATATCGGCCCCGGAGAAACCGGGCGTATGCTTGGCCATGAACTCTATGTCAAAATCCTTGTCCACCTTGATGTCTCTCAGGTGCACCTTGAAGATTTCTTCGCGTTCCTTTAGCTCCGGAAGTTCCACGTGAATCTGGCGGTCGAAACGGCCGGCACGCATAAGGGCCTGGTCCAGAATATCGGCGCGGTTGGTGGCGGCCAGCACAATGACACCGCTGTTGGTGCCAAAGCCGTCCATTTCCGTAAGGAGCTGGTTCAGCGTGTTTTCACGCTCGTCATTGGAAGAGAAGCCTCCGTTCTTGGCACGGGCGCGGCCCACGGCGTCAATCTCGTCGATGAACACGATGCAAGGGGCTTTCTCCTTGGCCTGGCGGAAGAGGTCACGGACTCTGGAAGCACCCACGCCCACGAACATTTCCACAAAGTCGGAACCGCTGATGGAGAAGAAAGGCACATTGGCCTCCCCTGCCACGGCCTTGGCCAGGAGGGTCTTACCGGTTCCGGGAGGGCCTACCAGGAGGGCTCCCTTGGGGATTTTACCGCCGAGAGCGGTATATTTCTGGGGATTCTTGAGGAAATCCACAATTTCCATCACCTCTTCCTTGGCGCCATACAGGCCGGCCACATCCTTGAAGGTAACCTTGACTTCTCCCTTCTCCGCTTCACGGGCGGTAGACTTGCCGGTATTGAAAGGATTGAAGCCACCGGGGGCTCCGGGTCCGCCCGCTCCGCGGTTCATACCCCGGAACATCCAAACCCAGAAGAGGATGAACAGAAGCAGCGGGAAGGCCATCTGGAAGATTTCCATCCAGAGATGGTCCTCGTTGCGGATAATCACTTTGAACTGGCTTTCCACAGGGAGTTCGGCGTTGAGCTGGCCAAAGCTCTGCTCCGGGTCAAACTTGCTGGAAACCAGGAAATAGAACTGCGGAGCGCGTTTGGGGACGGCGCCTCCGCGGAATTTTTCTGTATACTTGCCCAGTTTCTCGGGACGGATCTTGATCTCTCCCTTGAAATCGTTTCTGACGAAGGAGATTTCTGCTACGTCTCCTTCCCGAATCATCGTCTGTACTTCGGCCCATTCAATCTTTTCCGGTGCAGCGCTGCGCTGGTTGTTCATCAGGAGATACCCGATGCCCACCAGCAGCAGGAAATACAGCCAGGAGAGGTTGAATCGGACAGAGAATATCTTGCGACCGCCGTTGGGGTCTTGTTTCTTTTCGTTCGCCATTCTTATTCTTGGGTCTTTTTGGCAGGAGCCTTGCGCTCCTTGTATTCTTTGCGGGGTACATCGGCCCAGAGGTCTTCCAGGCGGTAGAATTCCCGGTATTCTTTGAGGAAGATGTGAACCACTATGTTGCCGTAGTCCTGGATGATCCAGAAGTTGTTTCCTTCTCCCTGGCTGCGGTAGAGGGTGTGGCCCTCTTCCTTCATCTTTTCTGCTATATTGTCTGCAATGGCACCCACCTGGGTGGTGTTGGAACCGTCGCACACCACGAAGAAGTCCGTGATGGCGCCGTCAATGGCCCTCAGGTCAAGGGATACCACGTTTTCTCCTTTTTTGTCAATGATCGCATCGGCGAGTACCCGAAGATCGTGTGTAATCATATAATAGTTATGGTTTAAATTACACAAATATAAACAAAAATAAAGCCATTGCAAAGAGCAACGGCTTTTCTGACAAAATGGCAGGGAAACTAGCGCAGGGACAGCGGCATACGCTTGAGGTAAATGATCACCTGGGCTATTTCCTTGTAGAAAGGCGTGTCTTCCAGAATCTCCGGCTGGATGGCGCGGATTTGCTTATAGACGGTCTTGGAAGTGTCGCAGAGCTTGTCATAGATGCCCAGGCAGTCCGTGGCCTGCGCCAGGGCGATGAAATGGATGGCCATCACCTGGAAGGCGTTCTCCACTACCTGACGGCAAAGCAGGGCGCTGTTGGTGCCCATAGACACGATGTCCTGGTTGTCGTTGTTGTTGGGAATGCTGTGCACGTAGTTGGGCATGGCCAGGGTCTGGCTCTCGGCCGTGGTGGACGTGGCCGTAAACTGGCAGGCCTGCATACCGTAGTTCAGACCCAGGGTTCCCTTGTTCAGGAACGGGGGCAGAATGTTGTTGATGCGGTCGTGGAACAGGTAATTCAACTGCCTTTCCGTGAGCATAGTAAGGCGAACCAATGCAATCTTTACTTTATCTTCTTCCAGGGATACGTAATCGCCGTGGAAATTGCCGCCGTGGTACACGTACTGCGTGTCCGGATCCACGATGGGATTGTCGCAGGCCGAGTTGAGTTCGTTCTCCAGCACCTCGGCCGTATTGGCCAGCGTATCATAGATGGGTCCTAGGATCTGGGGCGTGCAGCGCAAGGAATAATACGCCTGCACCTTCTTCTCGAAGACGGTTTCCTTATGTTCGCCGGAGAAGAGTTCGATCTCTCGCTTGGAGAAGCAGGCCGATGAAGCGGCGAGTTCCCGCAGGCGGCGGGCAATCACCTGCTGGCCCTTCTGGCGGCGGCACTCGTTGAGAGGCTCGGCCATAAAATCGTCATACGAACCGGCAATCTCGTTCATCCAGACGGCGGCGAGGGTGGCCCAATCCAGCAGGATCCGGGCCTGGAACTGGTTCACCATAGAGACGCCCGTCATCACGGAAGTTCCATTGACGGCCGAAAGACCCTCGCGGATATGGATCTGCATAGGCTTGAGGCCGCATTCGGCCATTACCTGGGCCGAAGGACGCCACTCCCCTTTGTAATGCACTTCCCCTTCTCCGATGAGCGTGAGGGCCATATGGGCCAGCTGCACCAGGTCTCCGCTGGCGCCAACGCTGCCGTGGCGGGGAATGTAGGGGCAGATGCCGCGGTTGATGAATTCCACCAGCAGCTTGACCACATCTGGATGAATGCCCGATTTGCCCTGCAGGAAGGTACCCACGCGGGCCACCATGGCGGCGCGTACGGAAGCATCTCCCAGGGGCTTGCCGGCACCGGTGGAATGGCTGCGGATGATGTTGTATTGGAGGTCTTTCAGATAACGGTCGTCTACCCGCCACTGGGCCATGGGGCCAAAGCCGGTGTTGATTCCGTAAATGACTTTGTCTTTGTGGAATTGCTCCAGGAACTTGTAGCAACGCTCCACCTCTGCCATTGCGGCAGGATCCAGGTTAAGCGGTTGGCCGTGGAAAACCACTTCCTCGGCCTGTTGTAAGGTTAAGAAGTTCATTTCAATAAATTAGCTCGCGAATTTACGCAGAATAGCCGAGATTTCATAGGAAATCCCCGTTTTAATTCGTATATTTGAGTGATAAAATAAAGACAAGTAATTATGGACTCCGCATCTGTTCTCCATTTCTTTCAGGAAATAACCCGCGTTCCCCGCGAATCCGGCCACGAAGGCCCCATCACCGCCTATTTGCAGAAGTTTGCCGCAGACCGCGGTCTGGCCTGCAAAACGGATAAAACCGGCAATGTGGTCATTACCAAACCCGCCAGTCCCGGCAAGGAAAATGTACCCTCGCTGGTTCTCCAGGCCCACCAGGATATGGTGTGCGAGAAGAAGGCCGGTTTTGAGTTCGATTTCCTGACCCAGCCCATCCCCTACGAGATTGAAGATGGCTGGATGGTGGCCAAGAATACCACCTTAGGGGCCGATGACGGAATAGGTATCGCCGCCTGTCTGGCCCTGCTGGACAGCAAGCAGCCCATGGGCAAGCTGGAATGCCTGTTCACCATTTCCGAGGAAACCGGAATGGACGGCGCCTTTGCCCTGGAGCCCGGCTTCTTTGAAAGCAACGTCCTCATCAACCTGGATTCCGAGGACGAGGGCCAAATGTTCGTAGGCTGCGCCGGCGGTCTGGATACTACCGCCTCCTTCGAGTTCCACCGCGAGGCCCTCAGAAAGGGCTATAAGACCCTCAAAGTGAGCGTCTGCGGCGGTATGGGCGGCCACAGCGGTGATGATATCAACAAGGGCCGTTGCAACGCCGTACGCGAACTGGTGCGTTTCCTGTTCACGGAGTTGCAGTACGATTTCCAGCTCCTTACCATCGAGGGCGGCAACAAGCCCAACGCCATTACCCGCGAGGCCTACGCCATCATAGCCGTTCCGGCAGACGAGGCAGAAGATATGGTGGCCGATGTAAAGGCCTTCAGCGACCTCATTTCGGCAGAATATGCCACCAGCGACCCGCAGATCCACGCTACGTGTGAGCCCTGCACCGCAGAGGAGAAACCCATCGAGGAAGGAGACGCCGCCAATATCATCGCTACGCTCCTGGCCTGCCCGCACGGCGTAGAGCGTATGTCGGCCGATATCCCCGGACTGGTGGAAACTTCCACCAACCTGGCCGCCGTCCATATCAAGGACAATGTCCTCACCGTCATTACCAACCAACGCAGTTCCGTGGTTTCCGAACTCCACGCCCTGGCGGAGAGGGTGGAAGCCGCTTTCTTCCTGGGTTCCTTCGACGTGGAGCATCACGGAGAATACCCCGGCTGGAAGCCCAACCTCAAGTCCCATATCCTGGAAGTGTGCGTAGCCTCCTATAAGAAACTCTTCGGCCACGAACCGGAGATCAAGGCCATCCACGCCGGTCTGGAATGCGGTCTCTTCCTGGAGAAGTTCCCGCACCTGGATATGATTTCCTTCGGCCCTACGCTCCGCGGAGTTCACGCTCCGGGAGAAAAGCTGGAACTGGCTTCCCTGGACAAGTTCGTTGCCCACCTCAATGACGTCGTAATGAATTTTGAATAATTTCGCTTCCGGAACATGTACTTTGAAAACCGTCGCTTCGCGACCCCTCCCACTCCGTGGGCCCCTCCCGGCAAGTCGGGAGACTTACTTGTTCCCCCTATTATCCCCCTGGGGATATTTGCCCTTGCGGGGAAGCCGAGGGTGGCTACAGGTTTAAAAAGGACATGTCCCTCCAGCTCCTTTAGATTATGGTAATCATTGCTCCTTCTATGCTGTCGGCGGATTTTCTGCATCTGGAAAAGGATGTGGAAATGGTCAACGAATATGCCGACTGGTTCCACCTGGACATTATGGACGGCATTTTTGTGCCCAATATCTCCTACGGTTTTCCGGTGGTGGAAGCCATTGCCAAAAAGGCCCGGAAGCCCCTGGATGTCCATCTGATGATTGTGCATCCGGAGAAATACGTGGAGCGCTTTGCCAAAGCGGGAGCCGCCTACATCAGTTTTCACTATGAGGCGGCCCGGGAGCAATCGGCCAGCCTTATCAGACAGATTCAGGATATGGGCGTGAAGGCCGGTATTGTCATCAATCCGGACTGTCCGGTAGAGGCCATCTATCCCCTGCTGCCCCAGGTGGATTACGTGCTTATTATGAGCGTTTTTGCCGGTTTTGGCGGCCAAAAGTTCATTCCGGAATCCCTGGACCGTGTGCGGGCCGTCAAGTCCCGGTTGGTCCAAATCGGACGCCCGGAAGTGCCCATAGAGGTAGACGGCGGCGTGGGCCCCGGCAATGCCGCAGACTTAATAGCCGCCGGCGCCGGTATTCTGGTAGCCGGGAGTTCTGTATTTAAGGCGGAAAATCCTGTGCAGGCCATTGCCGCTATGCGCGGTGAAGCCCTTTAGTTCTCTACAGGAACTACAATCATACCCTCAATATCTTCTACCCACTGGCGGAAGAGTTTGTCCGTGGACATCAGGTCTTGAACGGTGTTGCAGGCGTGCAGAACCGTAGCGTGGTCTTTGCCGCCCAGTTCTGCTCCAATAGTGCTGAGCGAGCAGTTGGAGATGAGGTTGCGGCACTCGTACATGGCAATTTGACGGGCCTGTACAATCTGGCGCTTGCGGGTGGTGGAGAGCAGCATAGCCCGCGTGATGTTGAAATACTCGCAGACGCTGTTGATGATAAGGTCTGTAGTGACCTCTTTCTCCTCTTCTCCCACAATTTTGCCGCTGACGGACTGGGCCAGTTCCACGTCAATGTCCCTGTGACCCAGGGTGGCATAGGCTACCAGGGAGGTAAGCGTGCCTTCCAGTTCGCGGAAATTGGTCTTGATGCGGGAAGCCAGGTACGTCAGAACGTCTTCGCTGAGCTTGACACCTTCCCGGAGGGCGCGGGAACGCAGCATTTCCAGACGGGTGTTGTAATCCGGCTTCAGAAGTTCTACGGACAGGCCCCACTTGAAACGGGACATAAGGCGGTCTTCGAAATTCTGAAGCTCCACGGGGGCGCGGTCACTGGTGAAGATGAGCTGCTTGCCGTTCTGGTGCAGGTGGTTGAATACGTTGAAGAACGCGTTCTGGGAACCGGCACCCATCAGATCCTGGATATCGTCTACGATGAGGACATCAATGCGCTGATAGAAGGCTATGAAGTCTACGATGCGGTTGTTCTGGACGGCGTCCATATACTGGGTCTTGAACTCGTGACCCGTTACATAGAGGACCACCTGGTCCTGGAAATGTTCCTTGATGGCAATGCCGATGGCCTGTGCGATGTGCGTCT